>Ga0075467_10001828_pt1 | contig 17316 bp, 18 predicted proteins | sample DEB08_DNA_9_FD_75067 | JGI IMG/M metagenome (GOLD analysis project Ga0075467, IMG submission 75067) | Aqueous microbial communities from the Delaware River and Bay under freshwater to marine salinity gradient to study organic matter... | ecosystem: Environmental > Aquatic > Marine > Coastal ... | reverse complement strand
TTAAAAAACTAGCTGAAGAGCTCAACTATAGACCAAATAGAGTCGCTCTTAGTTTAAAACAAAATGAAACAAAAACGATAGGAGTTATCATTCCTAATATTTTAAACAGGTTTTTTGCAATGGCTTTATATGGCATTCAAAATGAGGCGACCAAATTAGGGTATAGTATAATTACCTGCGTTACTAATGAACAATTACACAAAGAACAGGAAAGTATTTCGCTTCTGTCAAATGGCAGTGTTGATGGTTTTATTTTAGCTGTATCAGAAGAAACTTTAGTATCTAATAAAAATAAGCATATTCAAAATATTATTTATAATGATATTCCTATGGTTATGTTTGACAGAAACCTAAGTAATATAGATTGCTTAAAAGTAATTATTGATGATTTTAAAACGGCTTTTGATGTAACTAATATGTTAATTAGTAGAGGTAGAAATCGCTTTGCTTTTATAAGTACTATTGAAGATTTAAATGTTGGTGTATTACGAAGAAAAGGATTTGAAAACGCAATACTTAAGGCCAAGAATTTAGATTTAGAATCTTTTAATTTATTCATTGAAAAAGAAGAAGATTATCAAGAACAGATTAAAAATTTGCTTATTAAAAATCCAAATATTAATGCCATTATTGCAGCAGACAATGTTACTGGAACTATTGCGGTGAATATTGCAAATAGCATGGGTTATGATATTCCAAATGAGTTGAGCATTATTGGTTTTACTGATGAGGTAGTGTCAAACCTGTCTGTTCCTAAATTATCTTATATTAATCAGAACGCCGAAACCATTGGACAAAATGCTTTAAGACTAATTGTTGATTGTTTAAAAAACAAACATTCAAAGAAAACGATATCAACACTTAAAATTTCTACAGAAGTAGTTCATAAAGAAACCACATAATTTAAATTAACAAACGCTCAACCCTTTTAATTTCTAAACCACACAAGGCTAAAGTTTGATAATAGGCTGTTTCGGAACTTTTAATAGGATTATAAATTATTATAAAACGCAATTTTTGAGGTTATGTAAACCCAGCTCTAATTATTTGATCAATCAAAGTCAAATAAGGCATTATAAATTTCATTTATTGTAATGATTGAGCTTATTTTGATACAATTATTGGAGAAATTATTTAAGTATTTTAAATAAAATTGACTTATATTTCGTTAATAAATTGAGCAAAGGAAATTTTTAGAAATGTTAAAGAAACGTGCATTTCATCGATAAAATATGCATTTCTTGGATATTTTTTACATTTAAGTTTTGATAACTTTCTTTTTTTCATACATTTATGCCCAAATGAGATTACAAAACAAGTTGAAATTAGCCTCAATCTTATTTTTATTAGTAAGTTTTGTATGTGCTGCGCAAGGATTAGATAATCCACCGCCACCAATGCCTCCTCCTCCTCCAGGACTACCCATTGATGGACAGGTGATTTTTTTATTGGCGCTAGGGCTTATTTTTGGTGCTTATTATCGAATTAAATATTCGAAGCAAAAGAAGGCTGTTTACTAACGTTTGGTTAACCGTTTCACATATTTTCCAATAACATCAAATTCCAAATTCACTACATCTCCTGATTTAATATTTTTAAAATTTGTGTGATTAAAAGTATACGGAATTATAGCCACGCTAAAAGAATCATTTTTTGAATCTACAACCGTTAAACTAACTCCATTAACAGTAATGGATCCTTTTTCTATAGTTACATTACTTAAAGCCGCTTCATAACTGAAGGTGAAAATCCAACTTCCGTTGGAGTCTAAAATTTTATCGCAAGTTCCAATTTGATCTACATGACCTTGCACAATATGCCCATCTAATCTTTCGCCTAACTTCATCCCTCGTTCAAGGTTAATTATATCATTTATTTTCAGATGTCCAATACTCGTTTTCTTTAAAGTTTCATCTATTGCAGTAACCTTATATTCAGAGTCCATGACATCTACGACTGTTAAACAAACGCCATTGTGGGCAACACTTTGATCAATTTTTAATTCATTAGTAAAACCACATTTTACGGTAATATTAAGATTTCCGTTTTTGCGTTCAATATTGGTAATTTCACCTAAATCTTCAATGATGCCTGTAAACATATTATTCTTGGGTTTATTTAACTAAATTTGTAATAACAAAATTACAAACTAATATTATCATTTGTTGATGAGAAAAGAAGAAAAAATTAAAGTTGGAATATCAATAGGTGACCTTAATGGGATTGGAGGTGAAATTATTTTAAAAACCCTTGAAGATGATCGCATATTAGACTTCTGCACTCCAATTATATTTGCATCATCGAAAGTAATATCCTTTTTAAAAAATCATTTTAAAAGTGAGATTAATTTTAATGCTATTCATAAAGCAGAACAGGCTATTCATGGAAAAATTAATGTAGTTAATTTATGGAAAGAAAACATTAACATAGAGTTTGGTAAAGAAGACTCTAAAATTGGGGCTTATGCTATTAAATCTTTAATTGCTGCAACACAAGAGCTAAAAAACGGTACAATTGATTTGCTTTTGACCGCACCTATAAATAAACATTCTATTCAATCAGATGATTTTAATTTTCCAGGACATACTGATTATTTAGCCCAAGAGCTAGAAGGGCAAAGCTTAATGTTTATGGTTACAGAATCATTAAAAGTAGGGTTGTTAACAGATCATGTTCCTATAAAAGATATAGCTTCTCATATTACTGAAGCATTAATAACATCTAAAATTGAAACTATCTACAATACATTAATCGTAGATTTTGGCATCATAAAACCAAAAATCGCAGTATTAGGTATTAATCCACACACTGGAGATAATGGTGTTATTGGCACTGAAGACGATACAGTTTTGCGACCAACTTTAAAAAAAATAAGAGAAACAGGAAAACTTGTATATGGACCTTATGCAGCGGATAGTTTTTTTGGCTCTAACAATTATAAAAGCTTTGATGCTGTAGTAGCCACTTATCACGACCAAGGGTTGATACCATTTAAAACACTATCATTTGGTCAAGGCGTTAATTTTACAGCTGGATTAAATAAAGTTAGAACATCACCAGATCATGGAACTGCCTATGAAATTGCAGGAAAAGGAATTGCAAATGCAAGCTCATTTAATGAAGCTCTTTTTACTGGCATTCAGATTGTGAATAACAGAAAAAGCCACAATAATTTAACTGCAAATCCTTTAAAAAAGCAAAGACAAAAGATATAAACAAAAAAATGTTTATAACCAATGCAAGCTTAATAAAATTTTATATATTTGCACGCTCGAAATAAATGTGAAAATGAAGCCGTTGAAAGATTTTAATATTCAATTTATTGGATTAAAGTTAGGAGAACATCATTTCGATTACAATATAGATAGAACGTTCTTTAAGGAATTTGAATTTGATGAGTTTAATGATGCAGACTTAAAAATTAACTTGGGTTTAAACAAAAAACCTACGTTGTTAGAGTTGCATTTTGAAGTTTCAGGAACCATTAATGTTAATTGCGACATTACCAATGAGCCTTATAATCAGCAAATTACTAATGAATTTGATTTGGTAGTTAAGTTTGGAGAAGAGTATAATAATGAAAATGAGGATATACTTATAATTCCACATGGTGAGTACGAAATTAATGTAGCACAATATATATATGAATTTATTGTGTTATCAGTACCAACAAAACTAATACATCCAGGAGTTATAGATGGAACTTTAGATTCAGACATTCTTAAAAAACTTGAAGAATTAAGTCCAAAAGACTTAGATGAAAATAATAACAATGAGGAAATTGATCCTCGATGGAATACTTTAAAGAAATTATTAACAGATAAATAATTATAAAAAATGGCACATCCTAAAAGAAAAATCTCGAAAACTAGGAGAGATAAGAGAAGAACACATTATAAAGCTACTGTTCCTCAAATTGCTACGTGTCCTACAACAGGTGAAGCACATTTATATCATAGAGCACATTGGCATGAAGGTAAACTTTATTACAGAGGCCAAGTTTTAATTGATAATTCTCAAGAAGAAGAAAATTTAGCATAAACATTATGCATGCATATAATAAAGCGCTCACTTGTGAGCGTTTTTTTTATGATATATTTTTCTATAAAACAAAAACAACCTATTTTGCGCGTTAATTGGTCAGAAAGTAGTATTTTCATCTAGATTTTGGTCAATTTTGACCAATTTTGATCATTTTTTGTTCTAACTAATACAAAATTATGAGTAAAATCAATGCAGCAATTACAGCTGTTGGTGCTTATGTGCCAGATTATGTGTTGACTAACCAAATTCTAGAAACTATGGTTGACACAAATGACGAATGGATAACTTCACGTACTGGAATTAAGGAACGAAGAATTCTGAAAGGAGAAGGCAAAGGCACTTCATTTCTTGCTATAAATGCAGCCAACGATTTAATAAAGAAAAGAGGCATTGACCCAAAAGATATTGAACTTGTAATTGTTGCAACAGCAACTCCAGACATGAAAGCCGCATCAACAGCCGCATATACCGCTACAAGTATTGGGGCTGTAAATGCATTTTCTTTTGATTTGGAAGCAGCCTGTTCAAGCTTTTTATTCGGGATGTCTACAGCAGCAAAATATATTGAATCTGGGCGATATAAAAATGTGTTACTTATTGGAGCAGATAAAAACTCATCATTTATTAATTATGAAGATCGTGCAACATGTATCATTTTTGGTGATGGAGCAGGAGCTGTTTTATTTGAACCAAACAATGAAGGGCTAGGGCTTCAAGACGAATTATTAAGAAGTGATGGTTCAGGAAGAGAATTTCTTCAAGCTACTTATGGAGGCTCATCTTATCCATCAACACCTGAAGCAATTGCAGAAGGGAAACATTATGTATTTCAAGATGGAAAAACAGTTTTTAAAAATGCCGTTTTTAATATGGCAGACGTAGCTGTAAAAATATTAGAAAGAAACAACCTAACTAATGCTGATATCGCTTGGTTAGTAGCGCATCAAGCAAACAAACGTATTATAGACGCTACAGCTAACAGAATAGAGTTAGAAAGCGAAAAGGTAATGATGAATATTGAAAAATATGGTAACACTACCTCTGCAACCTTACCATTATTATTAAACGATTACGAAAGTCAATTAAAAAAAGGAGATAATTTAATTTTCGCTGCATTTGGTGGCGGATTTACTTGGGGCTCAATATATCTAAAATGGGCATATAATTCTTAAACTATACTAACTAATAAATAACAAAATTATGGATTTAAAAGAGATTCAAAACTTAATTAAATTTGTTGCCAAATCTGGAGCAAGTGAGGTTAAACTTGAAATGGATGATATTAAAATCACCATCAAAACAGGATCTGATTCTGAAACCACAATAGTTCAACAAATGCCTGTTTCGCAGCACATGCCTCACCAAACAGCGCCAGTTGCTCAGCCTGCACATAATCAACCTGTTGCGTCTGAAAATCAGCCAGTTGCTCCAACAGCTGATTCAAAATATATAACTATTAAATCACCAATTATTGGAACCTTCTATAGAAAACCAGCTCCAGACAAACCATTATTTGTTGAGGTAGGTCAATCTATTTCTGAAGGTGATGTGCTTTGTGTTATTGAAGCAATGAAATTATTCAATGAAATTGAATCTGAGATTTCTGGAACTATTGTAAAGGTTTTAGTTGATGATGCTTCACCAGTTGAGTTTGACCAACCATTATTTTTGGTTGATCCATCTTAATTATTGATTATTAGAAGTCTTGATTTTTTAGATGCTTTCTAGTCTAAGTAATCGAATAATCGAATAATCATTGTCTAATTATCTAATTCAAAAAAGATGTTTAAAAAAATATTAGTGGCCAACAGAGGTGAGATAGCACTACGTGTTATAAGAACTTGTAAAGAAATGGGAATTAAAACAGTAGCTGTTTATTCTACAGCAGATGCTGAAAGTTTGCATGTTAAATTTGCAGACGAAGCAGTTTGTATTGGACCACCTTCAAGTAGTGAATCTTATTTAAAAATATCAAGTATTATTGCAGCAGCAGAAATTACAAATGCTGATGCCATTCATCCAGGATATGGTTTCTTATCTGAAAATGCTAGGTTTTCTAAAATCTGTGCTGAACATGATATTAAATTTATTGGAGCATCTCCTGAAATGATTGACCGAATGGGAGATAAAGCAAACGCAAAGGCCACTATGAAGGCAGCAGGTGTACCATGTGTGCCAGGAAGTGATGGAATCATTAAATCATTTGAAGAGTGTGAAAAAGTTGCCAAAGAAACAGGTTACCCCGTAATGTTAAAAGCGTCTGCTGGTGGTGGAGGAAAAGGAATGCGTGCTGTTTGGAAACCAGAAAAACTTAAAGATGCATGGGATTCTGCAAGACAAGAATCTAAAGCTGCTTTCGGTAATGACGATATGTACATGGAAAAACTTATTGAAGAGCCACGTCATATTGAAATTCAAATTGTTGGAGATTCTACAGGAAGAGCTTGTCATCTTTCAGAAAGAGATTGCTCAATACAAAGACGCCATCAAAAGCTAACGGAAGAAACGCCTTCTCCTTTCATGACTGATGAACTGAGAAATAAAATGGGTTTAGCCGCAGTAAAGGCTGCAGAATATATTAAATATGAGGGCGCAGGAACTATAGAGTTTTTAGTTGACAAGCATAGAAATTTCTTTTTTATGGAAATGAATACACGTATCCAAGTGGAGCACCCAATTACTGAGCAGGTTATTGATTTTGATTTGATACGCGAACAAATATTAGTTGCTGCAGGAGTTCCAATTTCAGGAAAGAATTACACACCAAATTTACATTCAATTGAATGCAGAATTAATGCTGAAGATCCATTTAATAACTTTAGGCCATCACCAGGGAAAATAACCACATTACATGCTCCAGGAGGTCATGGTGTATGCTTAGATACTCATGTTTATGCAGGTTATAGTATTCCGCCAAATTATGATTCTATGATTGCGAAGCTAATAACAACAGCTCAAACACGTGAAGAAGCCATTAATAAAATGAAACGTGCTTTAGATGAATTTGTAATTGAGGGTATTAAAACAACTATTCCGTTTCATAGACAACTTATGGAACATCCAGATTATTTAGCAGGAAACTATACCACTAAATTCATGGAAGATTTTGTAATGAAACCAGAAGTAGTTGAATAATTTAAAAAGCTCCGAAAATTTCGGAGTTTTTTTATGTTCGAACTTTACTTTTTTAATAAAGAGCAAAGTCAGATTTTTACAAGTCGCTCTCTGGGAGGAGCTACACAATTGCTTAATCTTTTACACAATGCAAATCTTCAATTTAAAATCCTAACTTAGCATTATGAATCTATCTTATTGGGAAATAAAATCGTGGTTAACAAACATAGATTATACCATTGTTGGCAGTGGAATAGTTGGTCTAAATTGTGCTTTACAATTAAAGCAACACTTTCCTAAAGCAAATATTCTAATTTTAGAAAGAGGTATGTTACCACAAGGTGCAAGTACTAAAAACGCAGGTTTTGCATGTTTTGGGAGTTTAAGTGAGATAATAGATGATTTAAAATCACACTCAGAAGAAGAAGTTTTTGGGCTTGTAAAAAAACGACTCGAAGGTTTGCTGTTATTGCGCCAAACGCTTTCAGATAAAGTGATTGATTATCAACAGTTAGGAGGTTATGAATTGTTTTATAACGATAACGACATATTTTTTGAGCATTGTTTAGCTCAACAAGAATCAATCAATCGCCTATTAAAACCACTTTTTAAAGAAGATGTGTTCTCATTAAAAGACAATAGTTTTGGTTTTAAAAACATTAAAAATCAATACAGTTTTAACAAATTTGAAGGACATATAAACACTGGTAAAATGATGGACTCACTAACTCAATTAGTGTTGAGTAAAGGGGTAAAAATTTTAAATTCAGTTTTAGTAGAAAACTTTGAAGAGAACAATGATTCAGTACATATAAAAACCAACCATTTTGAATTCAAAACCAACAAATTACTAATTGCGACCAATGGATTTGCTTCACAATTATTAGATGAAAATGTAAAACCTGCAAGAGCTCAAGTATTAATAACCAAATCAATAGAAAATCTACATATAAAAGGCACGTTTCATCTAGATAAAGGCTATTATTATTTTAGAAATATAGACAATAGAATTTTATTTGGAGGTGGTAGAAATCTTGACTTTAAAGGTGAAGAAACTACAGAATTAATTCAAACAGAATTAATTCAAAATAGATTAGAAACGCTTTTAAAAACTATAATTTTACCAGAAACAGATTTTGAAATTGATTTAAGATGGAGCGGAATTATGGGAGTTGGCAATCAAAAAAAGCCAATCGTAAAACAAATAAGTAATAATATATTTTGTGGAGTTAGGCTTGGCGGAATGGGAATTGCTATTGGAAGTACAATAGGTTTGGATTTGGCGCAATTAGTTAAATAATATGGCAAATGATTTAGAAATTAAACGAAAGCTGTTTCAATTTTGTAATCACTTTATAGATACCAGATTGCAAACTATTCAAAAACAAATAGAAGAATTACAGTTTTCGTTATTATCTGAAACAAAAAGCTCTGCAGGAGATAAACATGAAACAGGTCGAGCTATGCTACAATTAGAAAGGGAAAAAGCAGGAAATCAATTAGCAGAAATTCAAAAGCAAAAGCAAATCCTAAAGCGTATTAATCCAGATACTAAAAGTCAAAATATAGCCTTAGGAAGCATTGTTTATACAACAAAGTCCAATTATTTTATTGGTATTAGTGCAGGAGAATTAGTGGTTGAAAACGATAAATTTTATGCTATTTCACCTGCAACACCAATAGCCCAATTATTGCTATCTAAAGCTAAAGGCGACAGTGTAAATTTTAGAGATACAAATATTTATATCTCTAAAATTCTATAGAAAAACGGTATTTAGTTTTATTGAATTTAAAATGTGATGTAACTTAACAATTCAAAAAATGTATATGTTACGCTACCTGTTTTCGTTGGTATTTATAAGCTTTTTTGTTCTTGGATATTCTCAAGACACGTCCAAAGTAAATTTTGTCATGAGAAAAACGGTTAAAATAAGTGTAGTTCATTTTCAAAAAGCATAAATGAAAGCACAACAATTTGATGTAATAATTATTGGTGGTGGATTGGCAGGATTAACTAGTGCTATTCATCTGTCTAAATCCAGCTTTAAAGTCCTTCTTTTTGAAAAAAACACTTACCCTAAGCATAAAGTTTGTGGTGAATATATCTCTAACGAAGTCTTACCCTATTTAAATTTTCTCGGTTTTAATCCATTTGATTATGGCGCAAAACGCATTTCAAAATTCGAATTAACAACACACAACAATAGAAGGATCAATGCAAACTTGCCGTTAGGTGGTTTTGGGATGAGTCGTTATAAAATGGATTTTCAATTGTATCAATTAGCACTAAAAAATGGAGTTGAAGTCTTTCAAGATACTGTGGAAGATGTTCTTTTTAAGGATGATAATTTTCAAGTTACCACAAAAACTAATAAAATAGTTCAATCCAAAATTGTAATTGGGGCCTATGGTAAACGTTCTAATTTAGATATTCAACTTAATAGAGAATTTATAAAAAATAAATCACCATATTTAGGTGTTAAAATCCATGTTTCAGGAGAATTTCCTGAAGACAAAGTAGGGCTTCATAATTTTAAAGGGGGTTATTGTGGTGTGTCTAAAGTTGAAAATAATCACATCAATTTATGCTACATTACAAACTTGAAAGCCTTTAAAACATACAAGGATATCGAAACTTTTCAAGAAAACGTTTTATTCAAAAATTCAGAATTGAAGAGGCTATTTAAAAATTCAAAACCACAATTTGAAAAACCACTAACGATAAGTCAGATTTCTTTTGAAACGAAAAAACCAGTCGATAACCATATAATAATGTGTGGTGATACAGCTGGAATGATTCACCCTTTATGCGGAAACGGTATGGGAATGGCCATTAGAAGCGCGCAATTAGCATCACAGTTAATAATTAATTATCTTGAGAGTAAAATTATAACAAGAGAAGCTCTAGAAAACACTTACACCAAACAATGGAACAACACGTTTAGTTTAAGATTAAATGTTGGCCACACCATTGCCTATTTGTTTCGTCAAGATTGGTTAGCACCTAAATTGTTAACGCTGTTGAGATGGTTTCCTTTTTTAGTTCCACAGATAATAAAAATGACACATGGTAAACCCATGAAATTATAATGAGTTTATTTATAGATACTAGATACCGAAGTGACAAAACAGAAATTATGGATGATTTTTCTATGAACGGAGAATTGTTACGCGATACATTAGATAAATTAGGAAATATTAATAAATGGCTTGGTGGAAACCGGGTTACTTTAGGTGGCATAAAACAATTATTAAAAGGACAACCAAAAGATAAAACGTATACCATTATTGATTTGGGTTGTGGACATGGTGACATTTTAAGACTTGTGGCTGATTTTGGACGAAATAACGATTATAGTTTTCAATTAATTGGTATTGATGCGAACCTAGACGCTATTGATTATGCTAATGAATTATCGCTAGAGTATCCCGAATTAACATTTAGAAATGAAGATATTTTTTCAGAAGAATTTCAAAATTCAAACTATGATATTGCACTTACAACCTTGTTTTTACATCATTTTAAAGAAAAAGAAATACTAACCTTGTTGGATGGGCTTTCAACTAATGCTACCTTAGGGATTGTTGTAAACGATTTACAGCGAAGCGAAATAGCTTACGGGCTATTTAGGTTATTAAGTTTGGCAATTTCAAACCAGATGATTGTTCAAGATGGATTGACGTCTATTCTTAGAGCTTTTAAAAAAGAAGATTTAGAAAACATATCTCAACAATTAAACCTCAAATCAAAAATCCGTTGGAAATGGGCATTCCGTTACCAATGGTTAATAAAAACATAGATGGCAGTACGAATTACATCAGTTGCAAAACAACTTCCAAAATATACTAGGCACACCAAGGACATTCTCCAATTTGTAGAACTTTGGCTTGAAGGTCAAGAAGAACGTTTTAAGCGAAAAGTGCTTAAAATTTTCGAAAATGCCGCAGTAGACAAACGCTATTCCATAATGGACGCAGAAGAAGTGTTTCTAAAAACATCGTTTGAAGAAAAGAATGATATTTACATCAGAGAGTCTATTGAACTAGCAGAGAAAAGTTTATTAAAAGCCTTAGATAAAGTCAATTTAGAACCTACTGATATCGATTATATTATTACAGTGAGTTGCACAGGAATCATGATTCCTTCCTTAGACGCTTATTTGATTAATCGTTTAAAAATGAAACAAGACATAGTGCGATTACCAGTAACTGAAATGGGTTGTGCTGCAGGAGTTTCTGGTATTTTATATGCTAAGAATTTTTTGAAGGCAAACCCAAATAAACGTGCCGTTGTCATTGCAGTAGAATCTCCCACAGCTACATTTCAAATCGATGATTATTCAATGGTAAATATTGTCAGTGCCGCAATTTTTGGTGATGGCTGTGCCAGTGTGATCTTATCTTCTTATGAAGATGAAGTCGGACCAGAAATAAAGGATGAAGCCATGTATCACTTTTTTGATGCAGAGCACATGATGGGTTTTAAGCTAAGAAATACAGGTTTGCAGATGGTTTTAGATCAATCCGTACCTCAAACTATTGCAGATCATTTCCCAAAGATTATTCATCCATTTTTAGAAAAAAACGGATTAAGCATAGGAGATATAGACCATTTGGTATTTCATCCTGGTGGAAAAAAAATAGTGCAGACAGTTGAAGATTTATTTGGTGCATTAGGCAAAAATATAGATGATACAAAGGAGGTTTTGCGTTTATATGGTAATATGAGTAGTGCGACGGTTTTATACGTTTTAGAGCGTTTTATGGATAGAGATTTACCCAAAGGCGATAAAGGCATAATGCTCAGTTTTGGTCCAGGATTTTCAGCACAACGTATCTTATTAGAATGGTAATATGAAAGAATTTCAAAATAAAAATGAGTGGGCTTTAATTCTTGGTGGGAGTAGTGGCTTGGGTCTAGCAACTGCTAAAAAATTAGCCAAACACGGTTTAAATATTTGTATTATCCATAGAAACTCGAGAATGCAAGAAGAAGACATTCAAGCTGAGTTTAAAATAATTCAACAAGAGAATGTTGCATTTAAATCGTTTAATACAGATGCATTTAAACCCGAAAAAAGAGAAGCTGTCATTGCTGAATTGAAATCTATATTTGGAGAAAAGCACAAGATTAAAATTTTGGTCCATAGCGTGGCAAAAGGAAATTTGAAACCCATGGTTTCTAATAATACATCAGTTTTAAAGAATGACGATTTTATATTAACAATTAATGCGATGGCCATAAGTCTATACGATTGGACGAAAGCAATATTTGAACAAAAACTATTTGCAAAAGATGGTCGAATTGTAAGTTTTACAAGTGAAGGGAATACGAAAGCTTGGCAAAATTATGCCGCAGTATCTGCGGCAAAAGTGACGTTAGAAGCTATTACTAGAAATATTGCTTTGGAGTTTGCGAGATACGGCATAAAAGCGAATTGCATACAAGCTGGTGTTACAGATACCTCTTCTTTGCGCATGATTCCTGGAAGCGATAAAATAATAGAATACACATTAAAACGCAACCCTAATAAACGCTTAACACTTCCAGAAGATGTAGCAAATGTGGTTTATTTATTGAGTAAAGATGAGGCGTCATGGATAACAGGGACTATAATTCCTGTAGATGGAGGTGAACATTTGAGTTAGTATGAACGCTAAAGAAATCATATCACTTTTACCTTATGAAACACCATTTTTGTTTGTGGATGGCATTGATGACATTTCAGAGGATGGCATCACAGGTCATTATACCTTCAAAAAAGACGAGACTTTTTATAAAGGTCATTTTAAAAATAACCCAGTAACACCTGGTGTTATTTTAACAGAATGTATGGCACAAATAGGATTGGTGTGCTTGGGGATTTATTTAATTAAAGATGAATTAAACGCATCTACCAAGCCACAAATAGCTTTAACATCGCATCAAATGGATTTTTATTTACCAGTTTTACCTACTGAAAAAGTAACCGTAGCATCTGAAAAAGAAGTCTTTCGCTTTAATAAGTTAAGGTGTAAAGTTAAAATGTATAATGAAAAAGGGGAATTGGTGTCTAGAGGTATAATTTCAGGAATGTTAAAAGTATGAAAACTAGAGTTGTAATTACAGGATTAGGAGTTGTTGCACCAAATGGTGTTGGTATTTCTGAGTTCTCTGAAGCTTTAAAAATCGGAAAATCTGGTATTAGCTTTCACCAAGAACTAAAAGACCTCAACTTCTCTTGTCAGATAGGTGGAGTTCCTAAGATTACAGATGAATTAAAATCAAAATATTTCACAGAGTTACAACTTAGAGGCTTTAATAGCTCAGGTATTTTATACGGTTGTATATCTGGAATTGATGCGTGGCAAGACGCAGGTTTTGAAATGAATTCCAATAGCGAATTAGATTATGATACTGGTTTAATTTTTGGTACAGGAACATCTGGTGTAGAAAAATTCCGAGAAGCCATTTATAAATTAGACGAAGGCAATGTAAGACGTTTAGGAAGTACAGTTGTTCTTCAAACTATGGCAAGCGGTGTTAGTGCTTACCTAAGCGGTATGTTAGGTTTAGGTAATCAAGTCACGACTAACTCTTCTGCATGCACCACTGGTACAGAAGCGGTATTGATGGCGTTTGATAGGATTCAAAATGGTAGAGCTAAGCGAATGCTTGTTGGTAGTTGTAGTGACTACGGACCTTATCTTTGGGGAGGTTTTGACGCTATGCGCGTTATGACTTATAAATACAATGACAATCCAGAAAATGGCTCAAGACCTATGAGTGCTTCTGCTTCAGGCTTTGTTCCTGGGAGTGGTGCTGGTGCATTAGTATTAGAGTCATTAGAAAGTGCTTTAGAGCGAAACGCGAAAATTTATGCTGAGGTTTTGGGAGGAGAAGTGAACTCTGGAGGACAGCGACAAGGAGGTACTTTAACAGCACCTAATCCTGAGGCTGTTAAGCGTTGTATTCAAAAAGCATTGGAACATTCGAATATAGAATCTAAGGATATCGATTATATTAATGGACATCTTACGGCAACATCAAAAGACGCATTAGAAATAGAAAATTGGACAAAAGCATTACAAAGAAATGGAACCAATTTCCCGTTCATTAATTCTACTAAATCATTAGTTGGTCATTGTTTAGCTGCTGCAGGTGCTATAGAATGTGTTGCCAGTATAATTCAATTAAAAGATCAATTTATAGCACCAAACGAAAATTGCGAAGATTTACATCCTGATATAGAAAGATTGATAAGTTCTAAATCCATACCTAAGCATAAGATTGATTCAGATATCAATATCATAGCAAAAGCAAGTTTTGGTTTTGGAGATGTTAATGCTTGTGTTTTATTTAAGCGATTTATAGCGTAACTTTACACTACAAAATAACGCTATGACTAACCATGAATTAATTGCCAAATTAAAAGCTATTGTGGCACCTTATGTGCAAGACGAAGTTGCTTTTTCAAGCCTTTCTGAAGATACAGATTTCGTGAAAGATTTAAAAATCAACTCCGCCAACCTTGTTGATATCATTTTAGATATTGAGGATGAATTTGATATTCGTTTAGAGAATGAAGACATGGAAGAAATGCTCGATGTAAAATCGGCAATGGAAATAGTTAACACTAAGCTCGAAGCTTAATGGTGGGCAATGATATTGTTGATATTGAAGAAGCTATACAGGCGTCAAACTGGCAACGTCCAAGATTTTTAAATAAATTATTTACCGTCCAAGAACAGCTTTGTGTTCATAACTCAACAAATCAATTTTTGATGGTTTGGCGTTTGTGGAGCATGAAAGAAGCCGCTTATAAATTATTTACACAATTACACCCGAGTCGTTTTTATAAACCCAAGCAATTTGAATGTAAGATTGATAATCTGAAAGGGATCGTGATTTTTCAAGATTTTAAGTGTTATGTTGACACTAAAATTACATCAAAATATATTATATCAGAAGCAAGATTAGTAGAACCTAAAATGACTTCTGATATCTTAAAGTTTCAGAACGAAAACACAGACGGTAAAAGCAAAGTTTTGAAAACTGAACTTTTGAAATCAGTTGCAAAACGATATCAGACTCAATCTGAAATATTAAAAGTTGTAAAAAATAAATTCGGAGTACCCACAGTTAGATTCGGATTAAAAGAAATAAATGTTAGCCTAACACATCACGGAAATTACGGTGCCTATGCGATTTTTTAGCGTGAATAGATTGCAAAATATAATACAGTCAATTATAAAATTCAGAATTGCAATTATTGTTATTCTCGCTTTTTTAATGGCGCTATCTGCGCATCAAACGCTTAACAAGTTAAGCGTGGACAACTCTTTATCAATATGGTTTTTAGAGGATGACCCAAGCTATAAAGCGTACATAGATTTTCAAGAAAATTTCGGTTCCGACGAAATCTTTATTGTTATGCTTCCTGTTGAAAATGCTATTGGCGAAGCGGAAATTAGTGAATTAAAAAAACTACATACGTCTATTGATACCTTAAATTATGTGAAAACAACCTTCAGTATAGCAAAAGCGAAGTATCCAATTTATGCCAATGATAAGATAATTTTTGATGATTTATACAATTCAAAACGTAGTATAAAAGGTTTAAAAAGCTTGTTTTCAAAATTGCCAAATATCACATTTCAATTGGTGACAAAGGATTATAAAAATCAGTTTTTTTACATCCAAATGAAACCTACGCCTACCATTGAGGAACAAAGGCAAGATATTGCAGTAGAGATTAGAAATGTAATTGATAAATCCTATTCAAATTATTATTTAACTGGTCCGCCAGTCTTAAACGAAGCTTATAGCAAAGGTATTTATAAAGAGAGTTTAACTTTTGGGATATTAACGGTTCTGGTGATTACCATTTTGCTTTTATTTCTATTACCAAGTAAACGCTATCTATATATTGCCCTATTGTCAGTTGTGATTCCTGTTAGCCTATTATTTGGACTTATTACCTCATTAGGATTTGCCTTGAATATGATTTCGATGTTGATACCCACAATTCTCATGGTTTATAGTGTGAGTGATGCGGTACACATTATAAATATATATCATAAAGAAGGGTTAAATAATGCATCTATTAGCAAAGTAGATTTATTAGCACTTGCCGTCCGGAAAAGTTTAACACCTTGTTTTTACACCACTCTTACGACTTTTGTTGGTTATTTCGCATTATTTTTATCGCCTTTGCCAGCGTTTAAAAACATGGGTGTTTTTACATGTATTGGACTTCTATTAAGCTTCATTTTAGTATATGTGATTACCATAATTGGATTCAGTTTTATGAATTTGAATTTTGATCAAGCTAAACCTGTTTTTAGCTTTAAGAAATATTCTCAAACTAACTTCATTAATTGGCTTAATGGGTTTACTTCTCAATACAAAACAAGTATTATCATTACCTTCACGTTGATCTTATTATTTGGAATATATTCTATTTTTCAGGTGGATATAGATACAAATTCTAGAGATTTGCTTGCTGAAGGCCAAGCTAAACAAGACTTAAGAACTGTTGAGGTAGAAATAGGTGGAAGCAATAGATTACAGCTCAATATTTCTACAAAAGATGGTGGTATTATTTTAAGCAAAGATGCCATTAAAAAGTTAGAAGTTTTTCAGAATAAACTTGAAGAAAACCCATTAATTTCTTCACCGGTTTCGGTAATTTCAATTAAGTCATTTTTAGAAAAACGTACACCTGTATTATTTCAATCTAATGTATCTGAAGACCAATTAAAAAACACACTCGCTGATGTTGATGCTAGTGAGAATAGCTTTTTTAAGTTATTCTCAGAAGATTTGTCTACTGCTGGTTTTACATTAACCTTAATGGAAATGCGAACATCAGAACTTGAGCAAGTTTTAGATGATATAAAACGTGATTTTGAAGCGACTTTTAATACAGATGATTATACATTAAAGATTAACGGTTTTGCTGTAGTCTTTGCGCAATTGAATAACTTTATTTTAGAAACACAATTTAAATCTTTCTTTGCCGCATTTTTTGTGGCGTTTTTATGCCTCTGGATTTTCATAAAAAGCTTAAGAACAACTCTACTAGTGCTTATTCCCAATATATTACCGCTTGCCATTTTGGCTATATTTATGAGCTTGTTAGATATTCCTCTAGATGTAACTACGGCTATGATTAC
>Ga0075467_10001827_pt1 | contig 17317 bp, 19 predicted proteins | sample DEB08_DNA_9_FD_75067 | JGI IMG/M metagenome (GOLD analysis project Ga0075467, IMG submission 75067) | Aqueous microbial communities from the Delaware River and Bay under freshwater to marine salinity gradient to study organic matter... | ecosystem: Environmental > Aquatic > Marine > Coastal ... | reverse complement strand
TAACGCGCGGGCCGACCTTTCAGGGTAACACGCAAAACACCGGCGGGTGCATTGATCTCGCTTCGTTGTTCAGCAAGGTGCTCTCGCAGCATTGCCCGAAGGGCATCATCATTCTCGGCTTCGGTGACATCCAGCGTCGTCTGGATAAAATCAACAACGGAGGTTGGGACTTCCACGACGTCGATAGCACCATTCTCGATTGCCAGCAGGCTGGCGGATTTTGATCCTGCCTCACCGATGTCTCGTCCTTGGGGAATACCTGGCATGATTACCCAGGGCGCTTCGGAATGAACCTGTCGCTTGTGAATATGGCCAAGGGCCCAGTAGTCAAAGCCCATCCCGACAAGATCTGCGACACTGCAGGGCGCATAGATGTCATGGCCTGGCGCACCGGCGAGCGAGCTGTGAAGCATGGCAATGTTTACGGCCCCCTCTATCGGCTCTTTGAAACGCGGCAGCAGACTGTCTGCAGCATGCCGTTCGGCAAAGCTGACTCCATGAATCCAGACCTCGTCTGCCAGTTGCACCTTTCCGCCGCGGGCGTCAAAGACGTGCACATTCTCGGGCAGGTCGAGTGTGCCTGTGATTGGATTTTCTGCGTCGTGATTTCCCTTGATATAAAACACCTTGATCCCGGCGGCGCGAAGGCGGTCGAGTTCGGTCATGAGGAAGGCCCCGGTTCGCGCGCTACGCTCCTTCCCATCAAAGAGATCGCCCGCGATCAATAGGGCGGCTACCTGTTCGGAGAGTGCAAAATCGATCAGCCGGGTGAAAGCAGCTCGAGAGGCGGCCACTACCGTATCGCGCAGTTCCGCATCGCGCAGAGCGAGTGACCGAAGCGGTGAATCGAGGTGGATGTCGGCAGTGTGCAGAATTTTAATCAATTGAATACCTCTAAGCCAACTCAACCAAAGAAAATGTAAGAAAACAATGGAGGCAATCGGTCGGACTGATCAGTTCGCCGTGAATGGCTGTTTTTCATTTGCAGGGCATCACCGTGCATTGCCCAATTTCTGGACTCGTGTTCTCCGATCGATGCGGATTTGTGCGACTAGCAAAGCCCACATCATTTTCAGGCTGGCGCGCAATCTGCGGTGGTCTTGGAACAAAACTGCGCAAGAAAGCGAAAGGTTTCGCGGGGCAATTCCAGCTTTGTGTCCCTCAAGCCAGTATCGGAGATACGGCACAAGTCCTGCCAACCATCATGCCGAGTATCGTCTGATCGAGCCAGTGCATCACTCTGGTGTCTCTAGGCGCTCACATATCACTCAGACTCGCTGAGAGCGTCACCACGCAGCGTCCATGATACCTAGCAAGCAACGAATGCTCAAATGCGTGATGCGCGCCTATGAGCTGTTTTTCGACCTCTCGCACTATGCGCCATCTGTCGGCCGGACTTCTGTGGCGTCAGTGCCGAGATTGCCTCGTTGCGCCCAGTGCATATGCCGGATCATGTCAGGAGTCCGTGTGCTTTCGTCGGCCAGTTCTCGTGCTCTCGCTATGCTTCGCCCTAACGTGTCGCCAGGCGCACTGGGAGACGCGTCTGGCAGCTTTCTGGCTACACAGCTAAGTCGTTGTAGCTGAATTTGTCCAATGCGTCTGTTGAGCTTCTTTGCGAGCCGGTGCGTCTACGTGCTGTGCGCTTGTTCCTGTGGTGTATCTGCGCAGTTTCTTTGTCTGGCCGGATGAGGACTTTTGGTGTGCTTGAAAAGTCCGTCTCTCTTCTCTTTCTTTCTTTACCTTCAATATTATTAAGAGAAGAGAGATGGCGTTTCTGTTGGTGTGAAATATCCTCATCCTTATTGAGGTTCAGATGCTTCCGGAGTGGTGAGGTTTTTGCGCTCTGAAGCCTGAGTTCGGTCAGATGTTCCGGGATTTGCTTGGTCTGATTTGGTTGCCAAAAGTGTGAAAAAACGTCGCCCCTGTCTGTGCGTCACGTTTTTTACCTAAGTGCTTGATTTCTTTACATGTGGTTTTCCGGCGACTTAACATTGGACCCCGTTTTGCTTTACACTTTTCCCAAAAACTTAACATGGTGCTTTACACTTTTGGGGCAAAACGGGGTTTAGGCAACCATTATGCAACCACCTCGCAACCACTTTCAGAGCAGATTTGACCGGATAAACGCCTTCAGATCATCGACCGGGAGGCATCGACTTGGCGGACCCTAACGAGGGTAAATTGCCCCCGCCGTAATCATCGCACAACCTGATCTTCTGTCCTGACAGACCCAGTCGCAGCGCCTGCACGGCATGCAACGTCGGCCGAGGAACACGGTCGTTACAGATCTGGCGCAGGAACGAGATCCACGCCAGTTCATTTGGTGTGAGCTTTGTCGGGGTGTCTGGATTTTTGTTGCCCATGTGAATCACCTATTTCCCGAAGATTGCGCGCAAGGCAGAGCGCGCCCGAGAAGTGATTGCCGGATCACTGTTGCCCGATGCCTCTCGCAGCACCTCCAGCCATCCGACTTCGTTTTGCGAAACGACTGTGCCGATGACCTCATCATAAATACGAAACATCGTTTCGTTTCCTTGCTGAGCCAGTGCCAGCCGAAGCATATATTTGGGATCGACCTCTAGTGCAGCGGCAAGGGATGCCGTGCGATCTACTGCCAGCTTCGTGTCGCCATTCTTGAGCATGGACAGCATATTGGGATTGGTGAAGCCCGCCGCGATAGCGATGTCGCGCTGGTTCTTCTTGTGGCGCAGTTCAAGAATGCGGCGGTCGAGGTAGATTGCGAGATCCGAGGTAGCGTGTGGACCGGGTTTGCGTGCCATGATCTTGTTTCTCCTGATGATGACGTTGTTCTCATCAGTATTTTAGCAAGGCTACGTTGGGTTGAGCTTGGGTTCTGGGTGGTTGCTGAAGCAGCCTCATTGGTGATCAACGCACCCTACCAGTTCGATTTGAGGCATAATGAGGGTTCTGAGCCGGTCGGTATACATGCTAGGCTTCATACTGGAGAACGCATGGGAGTGTTGTATGAGGATCGCAGTGATGGGTGCAGGCGCGCTCGGAGGTTACTTTGGAGGGCGTCTGGCCGCCGCGGAGCATGAGGTTGTCCTGATCGCAAGGGGAGCGCATCTGGCGGCGATCCAGGAGCGAGGTCTAAAGATCCTGAGCCCGCGAGGAGACCTTCATGTGGCCGAGATCGCGGCAACTGACGATCCTCGCTCGGTAGGGCCGGTCGACGTGATCATGTTTATGGTCAAGAATTACGATGTCCAAAGTGCGGCGCAGGCGATTGCACCAATGCTCGGGCCCACCACAATGGTAGTTACCTGTCAGAACGGGGTCAGTGCCCATGACCGGCTTGGCGCAATCATCGGTGCGCAGCACGTGGTGGCTGGCGTGGCGCGTATCCCGGCCGACATTCCCGAACCCGGTGTTATCAACCATTCTGCAATGTGGGATACACTTTCATTTGGAGAGTTGGATGGCCGGGTGACCTCGCGCATTGAGGCCTTTCGGGATGCGATTATAGGGGCGGGCGCGACAGCTGTGATTCCGGACAATATCCTGCACGACTTGTGGGCAAAGTTCATCTCTCAGGCGATGCTGGCCAGCATCACGACCCTAACGCGGCTGGATATCGGCCCGCTGCGAAACAATCCGGACAGCCGCGCGCTGTTCCTCGCTGGGATGGAAGAAGCTGATCGGGTCGGCAGGGTGGTGGTGCCGGACCTGCCTGAGGGGATTGTAGAGAAAACATGGAAAACCGTCGGGACCTTGCCCGACACGATGCATGCCTCGATGCTCGACGACCTGAACGCCGGCAAGCGTTTGGAGGTAGACTACCTGAGCGGGGACGTGGTGCGTCTGGGCCGCCAATATGGGATTCCGACGCCTATCCACGAGGTGTTCTGGGCGGCGCTCCAGCCATTTAAGGAGGGGTCGCAGTCCAATGGCGGGCCGGGCAAGTGACGATCATGACAACCCGCGCGGTCAGATCGACTCTACGGATGTTGAACTTCAGACCAAGGATGACCGACTGATAGGGCATTCCACTATCTAGCGCTATGTCACATCTTTGCTCTACACCGGAATCTTGGATACCACGTCAAAGCGCACCAAGTGTCTCGAAAGGCTACACATGCAGCGTGTTAAAACTGCTACACATACAACAACATGAATGTCGCTAAGTATCTAATTTTTAATGGAAATATGGTGGGTGATGAGAGGCTCGAACTCCCGACATCTTCCGTGTAAAGGAAGCGCTCTACCAACTGAGCTAATCACCCGATGCCGCATCGTTTAGACCAGTGCTGCGCGTAGCGCAAGCCTCATTCCAACAGGTTTTGCACACCATCTTTCAGATGATAAACGCAACCCTGCCCACCATGCATTGTCCGCACTGCGTGGGCCTTTTCGCCGACGACGAGACCACGGATCATAGTGCTGGTGATGCCATGGGTGATCAACACGGCAGGCCCTTCTAAATCTGCCAAAAACGCCCTGCACCGGAGCTTTAGCCGCGCAAAACCTTCGCCGTTCGGGGCGATTTCATATTGCGCCAAGAAGGGGTCTTTGCCTTTGGGAACAGGCAACTCATTCCGCAAGCGACCCGACCAATCACCCACACCAATTTCGCGCAATCTTGCGTCGGTGTGAATGTGGTCTGCAATTGTCGCAACGGCAATGCCTGCGGTTTGGAACGCACGACCTTGCGGGCTGCAGAAGTATGCAAACCCGCGCAAATCAAGCCCCGCTAGAATTTCACCCTGACGGGCGGCATCACGCATGCCTTTTTCTGTCAGCGGCGAATTCAACTCGCCCTGCATCCGGTTCTCTGCGTTCCAAGTGGTTTCCCCGTGCCGCAGTATATATAGTTCTGGAAAAGCCATCTTGCGGCGCCCTGATCCGCCTTACGCGTCGTCGTCGTTCATCGACACCGCAGCAGCGGCATGCTTGGCCGTGCGCAGCTTCAACGTCATGACCTCTGCACCACCATCAAGCGGCTTTGACTTCACCAAGCGCACCTTGCCAAGTGGCGGCAAGCTTAGCTCTGAGCCATCCTGCAACGCCTCGCGAATGACTGCAAACGCAGCTTCGACGGCTGGCTTCACATCGCGCTTTTTCAAGTTGGTCCGCGCGACGACTTTGTCTAGCAGGTCCGGTTTCTTCATAACCTGCGCCTCATCGGCTACGGGCTCCGGAGTGACGTCTACAGGTGTTGGTGCTTTGGGTGTTGCGGGTTTGCGGACCATTGTGTGTTTGCCTTTCGGTTCAGAAATCAAGTTGCATTACCACGTCTATGATCGCGAAGGTCAAGGCGGCAATAAGAGGTGCGAAAAAGGCGCCCCACTTGGCAGGGCGCCTTTGTTGTACAATTTTGTTCAGCGATCAGTGCGCGCGTACACCCTCGGATGCACCTTGCGCCTTGAGTGCGGCAGCGGCGGCCTCTTCTGCCGCTTCGTCCCATTCAATCGGCTCTGGCTGACGGACCAATGCATGTTTCAAAACCTCTGACACGTGCGTCACAGGGATAATTGTAAGGCCCTCTTTCACATTGTCAGGAATTTCCGGCAAGTCTTTGGCGTTTTCTTGCGGGATCAAAACAGTCGTAATGCCGCCGCGTAATGCCGCCAGCAACTTTTCCTTCAAGCCGCCGATTGGCATGGCATTCCCGCGCAAAGACACTTCGCCTGTCATGGCTATATCTTTGCGTACCGGGATACCCGTCAGGACGGATACAATCGAAGTGACCATCGCAAGACCCGCGCTTGGGCCATCCTTTGGGGTTGCCCCGTCGGGCACGTGGACGTGAATGTCGATCACATCGAACTTTGGTGGCTTCACACCGATTTCAGGCGCGATTGAACGGACGTAAGACGACGCCGCATCAATCGATTCCTTCATCACATCGCCCAGCTTACCGGTGGTCTTCATCCGACCTTTGCCCGGCAGGCGCAGCGCTTCGATGTTCAGCAATTCGCCGCCAACCGAGGTCCAGGCCAGTCCGGTGACAACACCGACCTGATCTTCTTCTTCGGCCAAACCAAAGCGATACTTTTCGACACCAAGGAAATCAGAAAGGTTCGCGGCAGTGACATTGATGACAGTCGCTTCTTTCTTGACGATCATCGTGACAGCTTTGCGGGCTATCTTTGCCAATTCACGTTCCATATTCCGCACACCGGCTTCACGGGTATAAACCCGCACCATCGCTGTAAGCGCGTCATCCGAGACAGAAAATTCAGACGCCTTGAGCCCGTGGTTTTTCATCACTTTGGGCAGCAAATGCTGACGCGCAATCTCGCGCTTTTCGTCTTCGGTGTAACCCGCCAGCGATATGATCTCCATCCGGTCCAGCAATGGCCCCGGCATGTTGTAAGAGTTCGCAGTCGTCAGGAACATCACGTTCGATAGGTCATATTCGACCTCTAGATAGTGATCGACGAATGTGGAGTTCTGTTCAGGATCAAGCACCTCAAGCATTGCAGATGCCGGATCGCCACGGAAATCCTGCCCCATCTTATCAATTTCATCGAGCAAGATCAGCGGGTTGGTGGTTTTCGCCTTTTTCAGTGCTTGGATGATTTTACCGGGCATTGACCCGATATAAGTCCGACGGTGACCGCGGATCTCGGATTCATCACGGACTCCACCCAACGAAATGCGGATGAACTCGCGCCCCGTTGCTTTGGCCACAGATTTACCAAGCGAGGTTTTACCCACACCCGGAGGACCGACCAAACACATGATCGGGCCCTTAAGTTTCTTGGACCGCTGCTGCACTGCGAGATATTCAACAATGCGCTCTTTGACTTTCTCCAAGCCGTAGTGATCGTTATCAAGCACCTCTTGGGCCTTGTGCAGGTCCTTTTTGGTGCGCGACTTTACGCCCCACGGCACGCCCAAAATCCAATCCATGTAGTTGCGCACAACTGTGGCTTCCGCAGACATTGGCGACATGTTCTTGAGCTTTTTCAGCTCGGCATCGACCTTTTCGCGGGCTTCTTTGGACAGCTTGGTCTCGTTGATGCGACCTTCGAGTTCTTCAACTTCGTTCTGGCCCTCTTCGCCATCGCCAAGTTCCTTCTGAATGGCCTTCATCTGCTCATTCAAATAATACTCGCGCTGGGTCCGTTCCATCTGGGTTTTGACACGGGTTTTGATCTTTTTCTCGACCTGAAGCACAGACATCTCGCCCTGCATCATGCCAAAGACTTTTTCCAACCGCTCGGACACCGACAGCGTTTCCAAAAGACCCTGCTTTTGATCAACTTCAATGCCAAGATGACCAGCGACGAGATCAGCCAGCTTTTCAGGCTCGGACGCGTCGCCAACGGCTGCCATTGCTTCTTCGGGGATGTTCTTTTTGATCTTCGCGTAGCGCTCAAACTCGGCTGCGACATTGCGCACCAGTGCTTCAACTTCGGTTGGATCGCCCGCCGTTTCATTCAAGTACGCGCAGCTAGCTTCGAAATAATTCTCGTTCTCAACGAACTCGGTAATCTTCACACGACTGCGGCCTTCGACAAGCACCTTCACAGTGCCATCGGGCAGTTTCAGCAATTGCAGCACATTGGCCAACACGCCAGTGCGGTAAATACCGTTCTGATCTGGATCGTCCTCGCCCGGATCCACCTGACTGGACAGCAGAATCTGTTTGTCGTCCTGCATCACTTCTTCAAGTGCGCGAACTGACTTTTCCCGACCGACAAACAGCGGCACAATCATATGTGGAAACACCACAATATCGCGCAGCGGCAGGACGGGGTAGGATGAACTCAACGGTTCTTGCATGCTCTTTTCCTTTTTTGGCAAGACGCCCCCGTCCCGCTTTGCGGCAACATAGAGCATCTCCTTGGCCTCAATATGTGGGGCGATGTTGCGGTGGTTTCAAGCGACCACCTGAATTGCCTTTCTCCGCAGATTGCCTGTGTCAAAGCTAAGCCGCAAGCGGCCAAGGGCAACAAAATGCAAATTTCCTTAAAGCGGCGCAATGTCGCCTTGGGCACGACCAGCATGGAAATCGGCCTCCCATGCAGCAAAAGCGCCCGCGCTGATCGCGTCGCGCATACCCTGCATGATCTCCTGGAAATAATGCAGGTTGTGCCATGTCAGCAGCATGCCGCTGATCATTTCTTGCGCACGGAACACGTGATGCAAATAGGCGCGGGAATAGTTGGTGCAGGTTGGACAGGTGCATTTTGCATCAAGCGGGCGCGGATCGTCTGCGTGCCGTGCATTCTTGATGTTCACAACACCGTTACGGGTGAAAACCTGCCCAGTGCGCCCTGATCTGCTGGGTAGCACGCAGTCCATCATATCAATGCCGCGTTTGACCGCACCGACGATATCATCAGGTTTGCCGACGCCCATCAGATAGCGAGGTTTGTCCTCGGGCAGTTGATCTGGTGCAAAGTCCAGTACACTGAACATCGCCTCTTGCCCTTCGCCCACGGCAAGACCGCCGACTGCGTAACCGTCAAATTCAATTGAACGCAGTGCCTCGGCACTTTGTCCGCGCAGGTCTTCTTCCAAGCCGCCTTGCTGGATGCCAAATAGCGCATGGCCGGGCCGGTCGCCAAAAGCATCGCGCGACCGCTGCGCCCACCGCATCGAAAGCTCCATACTGCTTTGAATACGCTTGCGATCTGCTGGCAACGCCGGGCATTCGTCGAAACACATTACGATGTCAGAGCCGAGCAGCTTTTGAATTTCCATCGACCTTTCAGGCGTCAGGTGGTGCTTTGACCCGTCGATGTGGCTTTTGAAGGTGACGCCCTCTTCGGTCATTTTGCGCAAACTCGACAAACTCATCACCTGAAAGCCGCCGCTATCCGTCAGGATGGGTTTGTCCCAGTTCATGAACTTATGCAGGCCACCTAAACGGTCGATCCGTTCGGCCGTTGGCCGCAGCATCAAATGATAGGTGTTGCCAAGCAAAATGTCCGCGCCAGTCGCGGCCACACTTTCAGGCATCATCGCCTTGACGGTTGCGGCAGTGCCCACAGGCATAAATGCGGGCGTTCTGATATCACCGCGCGGGGTGGTGATCACACCTGTGCGGGCTTTGCCATCGGTGGCGTTCAGGGCGAATGAAAATCGTGTTGTCATGCCCCCTCTTTCCCTGATCTGCGCCATTTTGCCAAGGGGGCAATACGCGACAGGTGCGACAGTCGGCTTGAAACCCGCAGCGCCCCCTTTACGCCCATGCAGCCAATCCCTATATGTTTGGTCAGGAATACAGGAACGGATGCTATGACAGACAGCAACGCAAAACTTGAAGGCGCACCGATGATCGCGCCGTCCACCACAGATCACCCGCTATACGAGGATATCGTGATGGCGTGTAAGTCCGTCTATGACCCTGAAATTCCAGTGAATATCTATGACCTTGGTCTTATCTACACAATCGACATCAACGCGGAAAATGCGGTGAATATCACTATGACTCTGACGGCGCCGGGCTGTCCCGTTGCAGGCGAAATGCCGGGTTGGGTCGCAGACGCGGTGGAACCATTGCCAGGTGTCAAACACGTCGATGTTGAAATGACATTCGAGCCGCAATGGGGCATGGATATGATGTCCGACGAGGCCCGCCTCGAGCTGGGCTTTATGTAAACCAGACTTGAGCGACGAAATAACTTACCCTATCTTAGGGTACAAAGGAGCAACCCCATGTTCGGCATTCCAGGCAAGCAAGCGGTAGCAATCACCGATAAGGCAGCTGCACAAATCGCCAAACTGATGGCCAAAGACGGGCATCAGGGATTGCGTATTGGTGTGAAAAAGGGTGGCTGCGCGGGCATGGAATACACCATGGATTACGTGACCGAAGTTGATCCACTGGACGAAGTGGTCGAATTGGCGGGCGCACGTGTGATGATTGCCCCTATGGCGCAAATGTTCCTCTTTGGCACAGAGATTGACTATGAAACTTCGCTGCTCGAATCCGGATTCAAGTTCCGCAATCCAAACGTGGTTGATGCATGTGGATGTGGCGAGTCGATTAAATTCGACGAAAATATTTCTGCCAGCTAATGGCAGTCGCAGAAGCAGACATCGCATTCGCCCTTGATCTGCTGTCTGACCTTGGCGATCTGACGTCACGCAAAATGTTCGGTGGCATGTGCCTCTATCAGGAAGGGGTAGTTTTTGCCCTACTCAGCAGTGACGGCACACTTTACCTGAAAGCCAAGGGCGGCATGGCAACCGAGCTTGCCGCATCAGGTGAACAGTTCCACAACATGCCTTACTGGTCGTTCCCAATGTCCGCCCTTGACGATCCCCAAGAGGCCTGCACACTGGCGCGACGCACACTTGCCACGCTCAATTAAAGGACACTGATATGCCGCGCAAACTTGCCGCTGGGAACTGGAAAATGAACGGGCTTGCCGCCAGTTTGGACGCGCTGCACACCTTGGCTGACCGCCATGTTGATGCGTCTGTTGACGTTCTGATCTGCCCGCCCGCAACGCTCATTTCTGCATGCATGAATTTGCCGATCAGTGTTGGTGGTCAGGATTGCCATGCAAATGCGTCTGGCGCACATACTGGTGACATCAGTGCCGAAATGCTGGCTGATGCGGGTGCAAAAGCAGTTCTTACCGGCCATTCAGAGCGGCGCGCAGATCACGGCGAAACCGACGCCCAAGTCGCAGCAAAATCTTTGGCGGCTTACCGCGCGGGCCTGCGGGCGATTATCTGCATCGGCGAAACGCTGGGCCAGCGCGACGCAGGCACAACGCTTGATATCATCGACGGGCAACTGGCTGGATCGGTGCCGGATACGGCCACCGCGACCAACACTGTGATTGCCTATGAACCCGTTTGGGCGATCGGCACTGGCAAAGTCCCCACATTAGATCAGATCGCCGAAGTCCACGCACATATCCGCATGCGCCTTGAAACGCGCTTTGCCGATGGGTCCGATTTCACGCTGCTTTATGGTGGATCTGTCAAAGGCAGCAACGCCGCCGAGATTTTCGCCGTGCCGCATGTGAACGGCGCACTGGTGGGTGGTGCCAGCCTGAAAGCTGACGACTTTTCACCCATTATCGCGGCTCTGGAAAACGCTTAGTCTGCGGATTGATCAATTACTTTGCGCAACTTTGAAACAGCCGTTTCAATGTCTTTGATCACTGCATCAGCACCGACCAAGGTGCTAATATTGGGGTAATGACCAACAATGTTGCCCGCTACGACCAGATGCGACAGCGGATGCGAAATGCGCAGGGCAAGCACAAGGCGGGTTAGCGGTTCAATCATCGTGTCCGAATTCGCGACAAGGACAATAGCGCGATAATTGCGGCGATCAGATTGATCGATCAGCTTGTCATGATCTAATCCAACCATCATATCCACGTCCCAGCCTTCGCGGCGGAAGATATCCGTGGCAATCTCGATCCCGAGTGTATGTGTCTCGCCTGGCACCAAAGCAAACATCGCCGGATGTTCATCGCGGTCCTTGATGATTGACGGAGCAATCACGTGACGCAATCCACGGATGATGCGGTAAAGCTTTCCGCAAGCAAGCGTTACATCCAAAAACGAAATCTTGTCCTGATCCCATAGCTGACCCAGACGACGGGCCGCACCTGCAACATAGCTTAGATAAATGACTTCAATGTTCCCGCTTTCGCGGCGCGCATTGAGAATGAAATCGTCAGCGGCCCGGTCAACCGGCGACAACAACGCCTGGCAAAGCGCTGCTATCTCGTCTTGTGATGGCAAGTCATCTCTTGTCACTGATTTCGGCATTCGAAACGCAAGTCGCCTCACAACCTCGCGCGCAAGTTCTGACACTGCCTCGCGCGGTAATTTATCGTTGACCAACCGAAAATGTTGTTCGGCTTTCTCGTATTCAGAATGGTCAAACGCTTTATCGTCCAATGACACTTTGGCCATGAACGCCCCTCCCCTGGTGGCACTTGAAAGGACCTGACCAACGGACGTGGTGCAGAACCTTATATTCATTGGCATGCAGGTTAGCATGGTTTATTTCATACAAAGCGTGTCAGAACGTCGCGGTACAACCTAACGGATCGCAAATGCCTAAGTGCCTGTGAACACAAGTTTCCGCATGGGCTTGCATTCATCCAAGGGCTGCGACAAAGCTGACAAATGCAAAAAATCAGTCAGTCACCCACCGATCCAATCTTCGTGCAGGACCCCTATCCATTCTATGATCGCGCACGCGAGATGGGCGATTTTGTCTGGTGGGACGACTATAACATGGCCTGTGCTGTCAGCCATAAGGCCACGCATGCTGTGCTGCGGGACAGGCGCATGGGTCGCGAATGCCCAGCAGAACTGGCCCCTGAAGTACCGCAGCACCTGCAACCGTTTTATGATGTTGAAGCGCATTCGATGCTGGAGCTGGAACCGCCGCGTCATACCCGCCTTCGGGCGTTGGTTTTGCGCGCATTCACAAGCCGCACGATTGCCGCACTGGCACCCGACATACGTGCATTGTGCCATAGTTTGATCGATGCATTTCCAGATCGTCCTTTCGACCTGTTGACCGCCTATGCGCAACCCGTGCCTGTCGTCATCATTTCGCGGTTGTTGGGCGTGCCTGAAGACCGCGCTGACGATCTGGTGCGTTGGTCGAACGCGATGGTCGCCATGTATCAAGCCCGCCGCACCCCGCAAATTGAAGCTGACGCAATTGCTGCCACTAATGATTTTGTGACGTTCATGCGCGGCTACATCGCCAAAAGACGCAAGTCTCCAACCGATGATTTAATCTCGACACTTATTGCGGCAGAAGCAGACGGCGAACGATTGAGCGAGGACGAGTTGATCACGACTTGCATCCTGCTGTTGAACGCGGGCCACGAAGCCACGGTTCACACGCTTGGCAACGGCACAAAGTCACTGCTGGAACATGGTGTATCAGAAATCACAGACGCCTCTGTCGAGGAAATCATCCGTTTTGACCCGCCACTTCATATGTTCACCCGCTGGGTTTACGAAGACGTGACGATTGGCGAACACAACTTCAAACGGGGCGACCAGATTGCTTGCTTGCTAGCAGCAGCAAACCGCGATCCGCTGGCTTATCCTGATCCAAATCGTTTTGATCCCGTGCGCAAAGCCATCCAAAACACCAGCTTTGGCGGAGGTATCCATTTCTGCGTCGGCGCACCGCTTGCACGACTGGAGCTTAAGATCGCATTGGACGTGCTGTTCGAACGTTGTCCGAACCTGTCGCTGGCAGACACGCCGCTGTACGGCGATGTCTATCATTTTCATGGCCTTGAGCGGTTGATGGTCAGCGTCTAAATCTGACCAAGCGGTCTGGTGTAATTCTGTAGATTTCGTCCGCAAGATCATTGCTTTGCATAAAGCGGGCAATAGAACCGAACGTCGCGGTTTTAACCTCTGCTCCGTGGTCAGCAGTCGTCAGGGCTTGGGACGCAGCAGGAGCAAGCAACCGTTTCAACCCACCTATTTGTACATGCTGCGGTTCAAAGTGGGCCGCAATATTCGCCCTGATTTGGTGTTGGTCGCTGGTGTCGTAAAGGGCGGCAAACAGGACATTCAAAGTGTGCTCGGTGCAATTCTGAAACTGACCCGTCACTGGATTTGCCAGAACGGAATACACAGGGTTGTGCAGTTGGGCATAGGCCGGACTTGCTATCACATCCACCAGTTTGCGTTGCAAACGCGGGTCGGGGATAATGACCCCCGCATCTAGACTATGCGCGCCGGCAAAGAAGTCTGCGGGCGTGTCCTGCACAAGCGTGCTTTTCGAAAGATCACCCGCTGTTTGGTACAAGTTGTAGACACGGTACCCCATCCCTGTCGTGCCATCAGCCTGCGTTATGCGCGAGTAAACCCAAAACGCGACATGAGTGTAATTGATTCCGTTGGGCAAAACTGACGGATCGCGTCCAACACGCGACACGATAGCAACATTGGCCCCCCGCGATGCAAGATCATGCTGGACGCGGTTGGAAAATGCCGCGACTTCTGCCTGTGGAAGCAGAGGGCTCGTCGCCGCACTGCTGCCTGCGTTTGCCACAAGTGGCGTCAAGGTGGCCAATGTTATGGCAAATGCGCAAATCAATCGTTTCAACACTATACTCTCCCTTAATTCAAACGTGGTGGGCCGTCGGGTGTAACGCAGGTCATGCCTTGCGTTTGGACTTGCCCTACCCCGCAACCGGTTGTCGGTTGACTGACCAAGGCCTGCGATCCTGCATCCAACGATGCCACACCGACTTCTTCGAGTGCTGCACCCGAGACCACCAAGACAGAGCCCCCGGCGATCAGCGGCACTGCGGCGACAGACGCGGCTCGTGTCCCCACCGCCAAAACCGATTGCTCGCTGGCTTGAACGCTCAGATCAGCAGACTGCCCTGCATGCTGTGCGCTTGGGCTAGCGCATGCGGCGGTCAACGCCAGTGCGGCTAAAGTTGTGATTGGAAAAACGTTTCGCATATCCGGCTTCCTTTTGTGAACAATGTTCATGTTTAATAGAAGGCGCGGGCGATCACGTCAAGAAAATTATTGAACGACGTTCAATTTTGATGAAGAAGTTTGTCTTTAAAGCGGTAATGCCACCGTGGATTTGATCTCTTCCATCGACAAAAGCGCTGTGACGTTGTGTACCTTCACCTCTGAAATCAGGGCCTGATAGAACGTGTCATAGGCACGCGCGTTTTTCACTCGCACCTTCAGGATATAGTCGATGTCACCCGCCAGACGGTGCGCTTCCTGCACTTCGGGTCGCGACTTGAGCGCCTTGAGAAACCGCCCCTGCCACTCTGCATCATGCTCTGATGTGCGGATCAGGACAAAGAAACAAGCCTCGAAGCCCAAGGCCTCGGCATCAAGAATAACTGTCTGCTGACCGATGATCCCTGCCTCGCGCATTTTGCGGATGCGATTCCAAACTGGGGTCTTGGACGATCCAATATTCTTGGCAATTTCATCCAGCGATTGGGCTGCATCCGCTTGCAATGCCGCCAAAATCTTCCGGTCTGTCGCGTCTATCCGTACCGACATTCTTTATTCTCCGATTTCACAGGACACACGGTCCAATTTCACACCAAGGTAGAACATTTGTCCTTAGATGCGCCGACGGGGAAGCAAATACCAGAACAATATTCTATGTTGAAGCTAAGAAATCAGAGGTTCACCATGAAGCACTTTCCAATCTTCCTTGCTGTCGAAGGCCGCCGCATCGTTTTATCCGGTGGGGGCGATGCTGCCATGGCCAAGCTACGCCTTCTGATGAAAACCGAAGCGCATCTGACCGTTATTGCCGCTGACATCGCGGGTGACATCCACAAATGGGCCGCACAAGGCGAGCTGCGCATCATTGAACGTGCGATGGAGCCTGGTGATGCACTTTGTGCTGCACTGTTCTACGCAGCCAACGAAGACGATGCAGAAGACGCACGCGTTGCCGCGATCGCTAATGCTGAAGGCGCATTGGTTAATATCGTCGACAACCTTGCTGACAGCCAATTCATTACACCTGCAATCGTGGATCGCGATCCGGTGACCATCGCAATCGGAACCGAGGGCGCCGCGCCCGTGCTTGCCCGCGCGATCAAAGCCGATCTTGAAGCACGCTTGCCCACGTCACTCGGTGTTCTCGCTCGTATTGGCAAAACCTTCCGCCACGCAGTTGAAGTCCTGCCAATGGGCCGCAAGCGCCGCGATTTCTGGTCTGCGTTCTATTTTGGTACAGGACCAAGTGCATTCGCTAGCAATGGTGAAAGCGGTGTTATCCCTGCCCTCGAAACCTTGCTTGATGATCATGTCACCGCGACGCGCAAGGCTGGTCACGTTGACCTTGTGGGCGCTGGTCCTGGTGATCCTGAACTGCTGACGTTGAAAGCCCGTAATGCGCTTGATAAGGCCGATGTCGTTATCCACGACCGTCTGGTGACAGGTGAAATCCTCGAATTGGCGCGTCGTGAAGCCATCATCATTGATGCAGGCAAAGAAGGCTTTGGGCCTGCGATGCAACAAGCCGACATTGACGCCCTGATCGTGCAACACGGGCTGGATGGCCACCATGTCGTGCGCCTGAAGGCTGGCGATCCAACCGTCTTTGGGCGTTTGGACGAAGAAATCGCGGCGATCGAAGCATACGACATATCTTACACAATCGTGCCCGGCATTACCGCCGCTTCCGCCGCTGTAGCCAACATCGGCCAAAGCTTGACGAAACGTGGCAGGAATTCTGCGGTGCGCCTGATAACGGGACACGACACCAAAGGCTACGCTGATCACGACTGGAAGGCTTTAGCCCAAAAGGGCGAAGTTGCCGCGATCTACATGGGCAAAAAATCCGCCCGCTTTATTCAAGGTCGCTTGCTTATGCATGGCGCTGATCCTGCAACGCCTGTGACAATTATCGAAAACGTCAGCCGTGCGGATCAACAGATCATCGCCACCACATTGGCCGAGCTTGAACCCACGTTGACCCGCGCGAACCTTAAAGGTCCGGCGATCACATTCTACGGGCTTGCCCCACGCCATGCCCAAGCACACGCAGAAAATCTAAAGGAATTTGCATAATGGCCCTGTCATACACCCCTCGAGTGATCACCGCCAATGCCTTGCTTGAAGGCGATGCAGTTTGGTTGACCGAAGCTGATACATGGACCCGCGATATCCGCGAGGCCGAATTGTTGACTGACGAAGCACACGCAGACCTGCGCCTGCTTGAAGCGCAATCGCGCAGCCATGAAATCGCAGGTGCCTATCTGGCAGATGCAAAACAAGGCCCTGACGGCCCTGCGCCTACCCATTTCCGCGAAGCATTCCGCACACGTGGCCCGTCGAACTATGCCCATGGCAAGCAAGTGGAGCTTTCATAATGTACACTTATACCGATTTTGACGAGGCATTCGTCCGCAGCCGCGTGGCCCAATTCCGTGGCCAAGTCGAACGCCGCATTGACGGTTCGCTGACCGAAGATGAATTCAAACCGCTGCGCCTGATGAACGGTCTCTATCTGCAACTGCACGCCTATATGCTGCGGGTTGCTGTACCCTATGGCACGCTGAACCCGACCCAAATGCGCAAGTTGGCCGATATTGCCAACCGTTGGGACAAGGGCTATGGCCATTTCACAACCCGGCAAAACATCCAGTACAACTGGCCAAAACTGCAAGATGTGCCTGATATGCTTGACGCACTGGCGGACGTCGGGATGCACGCCATCCAAACCTCTGGCAATACAATCCGCAACGTGACCGCCGACCACTTTGCGGGTGCGGCTGCCGATGAAATCGAAGACCCACGTGCGATTGCCGAACTGCTGCGCCAGTGGTCCACCGATCACCCTGAATTCCAGTTCCTGCCGCGCAAATTCAAAATCGCAGTCACAGGTGCC
>Ga0075467_10001826_pt1 | contig 17323 bp, 11 predicted proteins | sample DEB08_DNA_9_FD_75067 | JGI IMG/M metagenome (GOLD analysis project Ga0075467, IMG submission 75067) | Aqueous microbial communities from the Delaware River and Bay under freshwater to marine salinity gradient to study organic matter... | ecosystem: Environmental > Aquatic > Marine > Coastal ... | reverse complement strand
GCGGGTTGTTGGAAAAGCGTTCGCATGTGATGTGCGCCCATATAGGCTGGATAAACACCCGTTGCCAAAGTCGCTCGACTAGGTGAACATACGCCTGAGACAGAATAGACATTCGTATATCGAATCCCTTCTGCTGCTAGGCGACTTAAATTGGGTGTTTGAATGGTAGAATCTCCAAAAGATGGAATATAGGGGCTTAGGTCTTCGGCTACTAACCAGAGGATATTGGGTTGTTTGAATTTTGTTGGTGGAGTGGTGGTTTCCTCTTTTTGTTGACATGCAAAACAGGCAATGAATAGACCAAAGAGGAGTAAGGAACGAGCTGTTTTTATTTTTTCCACAATAGTTGGATTCGTTTTGATGATGGAACCTCTTTTAATTTAAAGTACTTTTTACCCATTTTTGATGATGCAGATTAATCTTCTTGATAGCTACAGTAGATTCATCCAATTCATCTGTTGCATCTTTCAAACCGTATCTTCTGACCTTATTTCTTAGATAAGCACCACAAAGATGAAAACCGATACAGTTTGGGTTTTGGCTTAGGGTTTCAAGAATATTCCCATATTCTATCGCATTAATATGTCTATCTTCTTTTGGTGGCCAGCCCTTTGTTTTAGTGGGCAACCAAGTCGCACTATCTGCCAGAAGGATGGGCTTATTGGTGAAGTTAGCCCAGCGTTGTAGCTTTTCTCCAATCGTATTAGTCGCTGCGAAACATTGGAAAGAAAAAACATCTACGTAGGGTAGTGCTGCTTTTATGACCGCTTCGGGTAAAGGTTGCATTGCCTCGTATCTATCCCCAAGTATTAAATGATTGGAATCATACCGTTTAATGGATTCAGTAATAACTCGATAGTACGTACTGGCTAAATCAAAAAGGTCTTTTTTACCCGCAGAAGATTTTAGTTTATCGGGGTCAAATAATGGTGCTTTCCAGGCATTGTCGGTTCGATGATGCACCCAAGTCGGACAGTCCGTAAAAAAATACCCAATTAGATTTGGGTCATCTTTCATTCTAGCACATTGGTCTCTTGCTACGTAATCACACCATTCTGCAAATCCTTTAGAGCGAATATCTGGTAAGCGCGTTTCCGTCTCCCATTGATGAGACTCAATAAAAGGCAGTAGATGACAATAAGGCATATCTAACCATTGGTATTCTTCATAGGTAAAACTCCGAGAATGGTGTTTGTTCTGAGCATTAAAGGTGACCAATTCCTGATTCCAACCCAAGGTGTTGAAACCCCAATCTGTCAAATCTTTTTGAACAGATTTTAACCATTTTTCCATGCTATTATCATACTTTTCAGCCCAAATTTTCCCGCTATTCAATTGTCTTAGCGTGGCAGCATCTACGTGATTTAAACCAATGGACCAAAATGGTTCGCCTTTTGGATTTATAAGCATCCATCGACCCTTATGTTTTTTAGTTTTAAAGAATTGACCACTAGTTATTTGATGATTTTGTGTAGGAGCGCAGGCTAAATTTAAGGCATTTAGACCTAATGAAAGACCTAGCGTTTTATAGATAAATTGTCGTCTTTTCATGGTTGTTAACTATGATTTTAGAGATTAGTAAGAAATCGTATCACTTGGTAAATACCCAATTCGATGCCCCATAGAAGCAGGCTTCTACCGTCCACCCTCAATCTTCTACCAACTATAATTTAGTAATTATTCAACAAAAATTCCATAGGAATATGAAACCGCCGATGCCAATCCTTTTCATGATGAGTATGCCCTTCAAATTTTATGGTTTTCCAATTTTTATCTTTTATAAACCCTCGTTTTTCCATAGCAGCATCCGCTATCTTTTGGAAAGCTTCATATTCAGCATCTAAGCCTTCTGTACCATAATCAAAATAGATTTTATGGGTACTCGGATCGGGTAAATTTTCTTTAAGGTATTCCAAAAAAACGCCTTCTAAAGGTGGCCAATGCGTAGAGAAACAGGCCGCTCCACCAAAGACCTCCGGATATTCACAAATCGCATAAGCTGAAATTAAGCCGCCCATACTTGACCCTGCAATAAAGGTATTCGCAGGGTCTTTTTTAGTTTTAAAATTAGCATCAATAAAGGGTTTGAGTTCTTCGACTATAAACTTTAGTTGTTCGTTAGATTCAGGTGGGGTAGTGGCAAATTGTTTGTACCAGTCGTGGGTGTTTTCGGCTATTCGTTGCTTAACTAAGCCACTTGGTTTTGCAGGCATATATTCTGACATACGGTTTGGGCTATTAGGAATACCTACCACCATAATATCTTGAATTACTTTTGCTTCGATTAAACTATCTAAAACTTCATCTACTTGCCAACCTTCATTAAATTCTCCACTCCAACCACTAGTTCCATGGAAAATATTTTGTCCATCAAACATATACAAGACAGGTAGTGCATCTAAGGAATGATATTTTTTAGGTAGCCAGACTTCAATATCTCTACTTGGAATATTTTTGGACGGAAAATTTTCAAAAACTAAATAAGATTGTGGGGCAATCGTAGGAAATGGATAGACGGCCGTTTCTAGCTTAGTTGCTGGTTGACAAGCCAAAAATAATAGTAACAGGAGGTAACTAATACGTTTAGGTAGATTCATTTTGTTTGGATATTAAAGAAAAGGAGCATCTTGAAAAATTACCTCCAAGACACTCCCATTCATTATATAAATCTATTTTTTTTAAACAAAGAATACTTACTTATTCAACAACTAACTTAGTCGTCGCAAAATTTCCAGTTTCATCTCTCAATTGAGCGATATACATACCTGCTAGCATATCATTTCTTTGCACCGTTACTTGATTACCCGTTAAACCAGTCATTCTTTGAATCACTCTGCCTGATAAATCATTGATAACCAATTCGTACGCTTTATTAGAAGGATTATCAAATTGAATCAATACTTGGCTAGAAAATGGATTTGGCATTACTTTCATGCTACGGTCTAAATTCAAATCAAGGGTACTAGTAGACAATTCACAAGTAGCAGCTTGGGATGGTAAAAACAATAAATTATCACATAATTCATCACCACCAAAACCGCCCATGCCTGTCTCATCTTTTCCTGTATTGGCCCAAGGGTCAGCACCTTCGGTGAATCCATTATTGTATAAGAAGTTGATTTCTCCAATCTCACTTAATGGGGTGCCATAATAAGTCATTGGGTCAATCACTACAGAAAATAAATTATCTCCAACATTGACCGCTGGGATGGCTTTTTCATCGTCCCAAGGTGTTTGTACAGCCCAACCATTGATGCCAGAATGGAATCCGATTTGAGCTAAATCCACCAATAAATTACCAGGGTCTGCCTCAGAACAATTTAAACTCATATCAAACTCAATACGAATTCTACCATTATTAGGGTCAACACAGGAGTTCGCTAAACCTCTTGTCAAAGCAGAACTACTTACTCTATCTGATAAATCACAAGTAGCTACTTCGGACATCGTAAATACCAAATCGGAACAAGGCTCATCGCCACCAAATCCACCATTTCTGGAATCTCGACCTGCTACACTCCAAGGGTCAGCAGGATTCACTACGCCGTTGTTCATCACAAATTTGATATTTCGTAAGCTATCGAATGGCATGCCGTAATATTCCATTACATCGAGTGTTACCTCAAATACATCACTTCCATTATTGACTGCTTGCATAGCACCTTCCGCATCCCATGCAATGGCCGTTGCCCAATCATTCGCACCAGAATGAAAACCTAAACCAGCAGCACCAGCTATGACACCACTAGAATCCGCCTCTGGGCAATTTAAACTATTGTCGAAAGCCACTTTAATCTTACCACTAGCTGGGTCCGCACAAGAATTAGCCAAAATAGCAGCACTACTCAATTTGTCAGACAAATCACAAGCAGGTAATTCTGACACCACAAATAGGAAATTAGAGCAAGGGTCATCGCCACCAAAACCACCACCTGGGGCACTTGTTTTTCCAGTAATTGTCCAAGCGTCATCAGGCATTGCGATACCATTATTGTATAAGAAATTCACTTCCGTTAAAGAGTCGATAGAGATGCCATAATAAGCTTGTACATCAATGACCATAGAATATAAACCATTGCCATCATTACTTGGAGACATAGCGCCTGCTGCATCCCAAGCCACTTGATTTTGCCAATTATTAATACCAGAATGAAAACCAATCGTATCGCCTAACATATTGGTAGGGTCTGCCTCTGCACAATTTAAGGCTCTATCAAAATCAATCCGAATTCTACCACTTGATTTATCAACACAAGACATCGCTAAACCGCTTGTTAACTCGCTACTTCCTCTAAATTCAGCTAAATCACAAGTAGGCACTTCTGACATATCAAATACTAAATCAGAACAAGGCTCATCTCCACCAAATCCGCCATTTCTTTCATCCTTACCTGTAACACTCCATGCATCCTCTGGCGCAGCAATACCATTATTCATGACTATTTTGATGTTTTTTAAGCTATCAAAGGGAATGCCGTAATAATCCATGACATTTAATTCTGCAATGAAAACATCACTTCCATTATTATTAGCAGTTGTTGCGCCTTCTGCATCCCAATTAACTGCTACCGCCCAATCGTTCGCACCAGAATGAAAACCTAAACCAGTTGCACCAGCAAGTTTAGCCTCTGGATCCGCCTCAGGACAGTTCAGGCTATTGTCAAAGGCAATTCTAATTTTACCCGTTGCAGGGTCTTTACAGCTTAGAGCATCACCAGTAGGTGCTAAAATGGCTGCACTTGATGCTTTTTCAATAACTACAGGACACGCTTGTGCCTCTGCTACGACAAATACTAAATCAGAACAAGGTTCTGCTCCACCAAATCCGCCATCTCTTTCGTCTTTTCCTGTAGCATCCCATGCTCCAGCAGCATTAGCCACCCCATTATTCATCACTAATTGGATATTTTGTAGGTCTGCCAAAGCGACCCCATAATAAGCCATTGGGTCAATGGTCACAGAAAAAATATCATTGCCATTATTCGTAGCTTGCATAGCCCCTGCTGCATCCCATTCTACGGTACTTGCCCAGTCATTTGCACCAGAATGAAAACCCAAGGCAGTTGCTCCTGCCAAAACACCATCTGCATCTGCCTCTGGACAATTTAAGCTATTATCAAATTGAATCGTAACTGTTCCTGCCTCAGCATTCACACAAGAATTAGCAGCAGTTGTAGCTCCCATTAAGGATGCACTAGATTCTGCTGACACTTCCGAGCAAACTGGAAAATTACCTAGTGTCAGCACAAAGTCATTACAAGGTTCATCTCCTCCAAAACCACCTCCACCGACGTCATCTCTAATACCAGCATCCCAAGAATCATTAGGGTCAGCTGACCGACCTACAAAATGCAGGGTCTCTATGTCATTAACGGCGGCACCATAGTATTCCATGGTATTAATTCTTAAAGTGTAAATGTTATTTCCAATATGTTGAAAATTTATCACCTTGGGGTCGGTAAATTCCACAATAGTTGACCATTCATTGATACCAGAGTGAAAGCCGATTTCGTCCACGCCAGACAATAAGCTAGAAGGGTCTGCCTGAGGGCAATTTTTATTATAATCAAAATATAGGACGATTAGATTGGAGTCAGGTTCTATACAACTCCCAATCATTGCACCGGGAATTAGTTCGGCCTCTTGCGCAAAAAGGCAAGTGGTGAAGAGTGTGAGAAAAAGAGTAAGGTAAAAGTTCTTCATTTTAACTGTTTTAATGTTAGAAAAATGATTGTTGAAATTGTTTTATTGTTAAATTGTTGTGGGCTAAAAAGTCCAAATAACAATCCAGTAATCAAGCAATCTTTTCAATTTGAAATTATGGTTTTATACAAAATTTGATTATCCGTTTGTAAGTGGATATAATAAATGCCTGAATTGGGGGCAGTCCATTCAAAAGAATGGTCGCCTGCTAGTTTTAGTTTTTTTGGTGATTGATAAATATTTCTACCCAACTGGTCTAAAATATTGATTTCGATATTGTTTTTTTTGTGTAAATGATACTTTATTGTGGTTGAATGCGAAAATGGATTTGGATAATTTATCAATTCGCTGATTTCAGATGGAATCACTTTTTCAATAGCACTAACTAAACCCTCCTCTTTAATACTAATTAATTGATTGGCAGCTATTTGGGTTAAAATTTGTTGTTCGCCACCCATCCAAGTAATGACTAAACTATCCACTATTTCTGCTGTACCTAAACCAAAATGAACAATAGAACTATGCTGTGAGGCATGGGTACCATAGCCACCATTAGCCTCTTGTAAAGACCATTTCCCAGCTGCCTTTAATAAGATTCGACTGCCCAATCCATCTCTATTATTCGTTGTTCCTTCTAATTTAATTTTAAGCCAATTATTTTCAGTAGGCGTATCATTTCTAAATAATTGAACCTTTTGAATGGTATCAGAAGTTGCTTGTTTGTTGACATTGCCCACTAAAAAATCTATGTCGCCATCGTTATCAATATCGGCATAGGCCAGTCCTCTGCCCCAACTTGAACTTTGCGTTTCAGGGGCTACTGACGTAAAAAAGCCTTTCCCATCATTTTCAAAAAGTCGATTAGGATTTGCTCTGGCATTGGCAATAAAAGAGGCGGCAGGAACATAACCATTTACCACATAGAGGTCTAAATCTCTATCGTTGTCAAAATCTATAAATGCAGTTCCCCAGCCTGTAGCTAAAGTGCCATCTAGGGTATAGGTATCTGGTATGCCTGCCTCCTTTGTTGGATTGCTAAAAATGCCATTGCCTTCATTTCGGCAGAGTACATTTTCGCCTAAATTCGTTATATAATAGTCTAAATCAAGGTCATTATCATAATCGCCAATAGCGATGCCCATGCCATAAATACCCACATCCATTTGGGCAAATTCGCTGACATCTTGAAAGCGGTTTTGAGTCAATTGATTTTCTAATAAAACATTTGGGGAAACCCATGCACCGAAATCATTGGCAACCAATAAATCAGGGTCAAAGTCTCCATCATAATCAGAAAAGGCAGTTGCTAAAGCACACCCTTGGTCGCCAACCCCATATTCAGCAGTTACATTCGTAAAGGTCCAATCTCCATTATTTAAATACAGTTGGTTGGTATGACATTGATGGCTAAAGCCAATGATGGTATCTCGATTTTCATCGCTATAGGCAAGTTCATCTTTTTCAATATAATTTCCCGCATAAATATCTAAATAACCATCTTGATTTACATCAGCCATAGCCGCAGCTAGACTATAAGCTTTTTCATTTTCTAATCCTGTTCGGAATAATTCAGTAAAGGTTTTATCACCATTATTTTTTAGTAAAACATAGGGAAAGCCAATATGCGTGATGAGTAGCACATCCTTAAAACCATCATTGTCCAAATCCCCTGTAATAACGCCTGTAACAACCTTATTTCTGGTGGCATTTAAGCCTGCTTGGACTCCAATTTCTGTAAAATTTCCAAGCCCATCATTTTCGTATAAAGCATCTCGATTCAACCCACCTGTTAGCCACAAATCTTCATCTCCATCATTATCCATATCAAAAAAGGCAGCGCCTGCCCCCATTTCATTAATGCCTAAAAAATGATGGTCAATGCCAAGTTCCGTGGTGACTTCTGTAAATTGAATTTGGGAAAATAGGGTAGTGCTTAGCAGATTGACAACCGCCAATAAAAAGAAATAGTGTTTTGGATAAACACAAGTGTTGAGGGTAATATGTAGGTTTTTCGTTTGCAAAGTTTGTGATTGTATCATCAAGTAACTTCCCATTACTTGATAATTTTAAGCTTTATAGTTTATTATTTTTTTATCTGAATTACTGGATAACGGGAAGTTATCCAGTAATATTACCATATATCATTTTGCACCAAATTTGGATTTAATTGCACTTCTTTTGTCGGCATAAAAAAGACTAATTTATAAGCCGCCTCTGCCCAAGGTAATCCACCAATTGGTTGTTCTAATCGTTTTAAATTATGAAAATTGTCCCCTTCCATAAAGAGTTCAAGAGTTCTTTCTCTGTAAATTTGGTCTAATAAATCTGCTTTGTCTGTATAAGTTGTTTCGGCTAAACCAGCCCTACTGCGTAGATTATTCAAGTCCGCTAAACCACCTTCTAAATCATTATTATTGACCTTCGATTCCCCTCGAATTAAATACATTTCGCCTAATCGAATATAAGGCATATTCATTTCTCGGTCATCATATTTAAAACATGCCCATGCCGTTCTGAAATCTTGCGTTAATTGCTCAATACGGAAATCTTTTTTGTCTTTGGAAATGATTTGATAAAAAGGTTTAGACATCGACAATTCAACGGCGGCACTTTCCAAGCTGAATATTTCGAATAAGCGATTATTGGCTCTATCTCTTGGGTTGGCTAAAAAAGTAAAAATGTGTTCTGAAGAAATACTGGAATTATAAAGGGAAGTGAAATCGCCACTATTAATCAAAGCTAATTTTTGCCCATCTACCTTACCATTCGTAATCACCTCATTGGCATAAGTCTGTGCATTTTGATAATCTTTATACTCAAAATATACTCTAGCTAATAAGGCTTTTACGGCCCAAATGGTGGCTCTACCATCATTACTTTCAATACCTGCCATCAAATTTTCTGCCTCTTTTAAATCTTGAATAACTTGATTTTTAACGGCCTCAATGGTGCCTCTAGCAGGCGTATCCCCAATTTTGAAGGGGGCAGTTAAAATCGGGACAGATAAACCATTTTGTGGTTGACCATAGAAACGGTTTAATACAAAATAATTTAAGCCTCTCAAAAAATACGCCTCTCCTAATAAGCGACTTTTTTCAGCGGCAATTTGCTGATTTGGTTCTGCTATTTCTGGCATAGCCACAACAATCTGATTAGATATGTCGATAGCTTGGAAACACATTCGCCAAAGATAATTTCCGATGTCTAATAAATCCGTCCAAGTCTCATGTCTTAGCGTTGCTTGATAATTGGAATTACCCAAAGAATTGACTTCAAAAACATTGCTTGCCAAAGTTTCTGAGAAGATAATTTGTCTTTCCACCCAATCACTTTGTAGGGTACTGTAAACCCCATTAATTCCTGCCTCTACGCCTTGTATATTGTCAAAAGCAACTGCGCTAGAGAGACTTGTTTCTGGTTCTAGGTCTATGAAGTCGGAGCAGGCGGAGATGCCTATTAGGATAGTTAGACTGATTAATTTATATAGGTTTTTCATATCGTTAGACTTTTATCAAATAATAGAGGTCAGACGTCTTGAGTCTGACTTCTGACAGAAAATTTTAATTTTCGGTCTCGTTTCTGACTTCTCAAAAGGACAAATTCAACCCAAAAGAAATACTCTGTGCCTGCGGAGAAGGCAACCAAGATTTCCCTTGTCCAACATTCCCAGCACCATCTCGGTTATATTCGGGGTCCCAACCGGGGTAACTAGTAAAAGTTGCTAAATTTGTCCCTTTAGCAAAAACACGCATACTGCCTAAATGCCATCTTTGCATTAAGCGTTTTGGTAAATTATAGCCGATGGTTATATCCTTGAGTCGAGCATAACTCGCATCATAAAATACACGGCTAGAAGTATTATTTCTGGATGGTGCCCAAGTTAATCGCTGCATATCGGTAATATCTCCTTGCTGCTGCCAACGATTGGTGGCAGAAGACCACATATTCCAACCATAGCCAAAGCCATTAAATTGGAAACGTTGTTCATCATTGGATAAATCGTGTCCCGTAGCGAGGGTGACCAAGACACTTATATCGAAGTTGTTAAAGGAAAAAGAATTGGTCAATCCACCCGACCAAACAGGATTAGGATTGCCTATAAAAACTTGGTCATTCGGGTCATAAATATTGGTTTGTTCTCCAAACTGGTTTTGGAAAATTTCTTCTCCGCCTCGAATTAGGATTTCTTTGGCACTATTCGTTTCAGGGTCTGTTACCATGGTTGTGAAATCACTCGCAGCAATACCTACAAAAGGAACGGTAAATCTAGCGCCAACTGGATATCCTAAACCAACGGCTCCTAAACCAAAAGCTTGCCCCGGAATAAAATCTAAGCCACCTAAATCCGTAATTTCGTTGGTATTATAGCCGATATTAAAATTAGTGACCCACTTAAATTTTCCAGTTAAATTATGCGTCGTTAAGGAAAAATCAAATCCTTTATTTTCTAAAGAACCAATATTACTCGTCACCCTTTCTACGCCTGCTAAAGCCGAGACATCTATTTGTGTTAATAAATTACTCGTCTCTTTTAAATAGAAATCAATTCCCCCTTCAATTCGACCATCCCAAAACCCAAAATCGAGTCCTATATCGTATTGAGTATTCGATTCCCAACCGAGATTATCATTATCAACTTCTTCCACAATAATGCCCGGCTTATCTACATAATTACTTGAGGTAAAAGCACCAAAATATTCAAAGTTGCCAATTTCAGCATTTCCTGTTTCCCCATAACTTGCTCTTAATTTTAAGAAGGTCAAAGTGGAGTTACCCGCTAAAAAATCTTCATCTGAAATAATCCAGCCTAAAGAAACGGCTGGAAATACGCCCCATCTATTCCCTCTGCCAAAACGGGAAGAGCCATCTCTACGAATACTCGCACTTAAAAGATATTTTTCATCGAAACGATAATTTATTCGACCCAAATAGGATAAAAAGGCAAATTGAGTGGTCCCAATCGTCGCCGTTTGAATCGCTGCATTTTCAGGGTTTTTTAAGGCAGGATTTGGAAATTCTTCCCCATTAATGATATTGGTAAAATAATCATTTTTGGTGGCATTCATGCCTACTAATAAATCCAGCGCATGTTTGCCAAAAGTATTGGAATAGGAAAGGGTATTATTTAAATTCCAATTGATGCTTTCTGATAAAACGGAGGTCGCAATTGCTTGAGGTTCAATAATAGCAGACCGATAATAGCGCTCTTTTTTATAAATATTATTGATGCCAAACTCCGTACGGAAAGAGAAATTTTTAAAGAAATTATATTGCCCATAGACATTTCCTAAAATGGAAGTGCCTTTTTGATTCATTTCTGTATTCGCCAATTCTGCGGCTACATTATTGCCAGATTGGGCATTAAAATAGGTGCCATCGTCATTAAATACTGGCCAAAAAGGTAAAGATTGACTTTGGGCAGTACCCAAACCTCCTGCCCAAGAAATAGGGATGATGTCATTATCTGTGACAGTATAGGCCATTCTAACACCTAAGGTTAGGTTATCGGTTGCTTTATGGTCTAAATTAACCCGTGAATTATACCGTTTGAAATTATTGCCAACAAAAATGCCTTGCTCATCTCGAAAAGTACCTCCGATATAAAAGGTCGTTTTGGCAGTACCACCAGAGGCCGCTAAACTAGCCTCTTGATAATGCCCTTCTTGCAAGGCAAAGTCTATCCAATCGGTATTCGTTTGTTCTGCTTTTTCTCTAGTTAAACCAGGAGGTAATAAGGCTTGCCAAAACTTAGCAAAGTCATTACTGGTGTCAAAACGATTATCATTTCTAGGATTGTCATCTAATTGCGCATCGGCATCACTATTGGCCCATGCCTCTTTTGCCAACTCAATATACTGCGTACCATTTAGCATTTCGATTCGATTGGTCTCCTTGGAAAAACCTGATTGAATGCTGACATCAAATTTAGTTTTGCCCTCTTTTCCTCTTTTGGTAGTGATTAAAACCACTCCGTTTGCCCCTCTTGAACCATAAATAGCCGCCGCTGCGGCATCTTTTAAAATCTCAATGGATTCAATATCTGCTGGATTTAATTGAGAGAGCGCATTGGATTCGTGCGCAGTAGCTAATCGCCACGAACTAGCATTATTATGAGAGAAATTTCCAGAGACTACGGGAATACCATCTACGACATACAAGGGTTCACTACTAGCTACAATGGAAGAAGTCCCTCGAATTCTGATGGTAACAGGCGAGCCTGCCATAGCATCAGAAGTGGTCACCTGTACACCTGCTATTTTTCCTTGCAGCGAACTTTCAACCGTAGTTTGCGCCAAGTTCTCTAAATCTTCGCTATTGACTTTAGAAATCGCCCCTGTAGTAAACCGTTTTTTCTGTGTCCCAAATCCAACTACGACCACTTCATCCAACGTTTGTAAGTCTTGCGCTAATTGAATGTTAAGATTATTTTGACCTTTCAATGCCAATTCTTTGGACTGGTACCCCACATAACTAAAGACCAAAATTTGGTTTAAATCAGGTAAGCTCAGCGAAAAATTGCCATCAAAATCAGTTGTCGTACCCACCCCAGCTTGGTCTTTGACAAAAACCGTAACACCAATCATTGGTTCGTTCGTCTCATCAATTACTTGACCATTGACGGTTACTTTTTTGATATTAATGGTTTCAAGAGTTATTCGACTTACATTAGAAAGGGATTGAATTGATTTAGTTTGCCTTAAGTACTTACCTTTTTCTTTCTTTTTTTGTAAAGTCTTCGGAATACTAGCAGCAGGCTTAGTGCGAGTTTTGGCTGTCTTTTTTTGCTTAAAAACGACATAATTTTTAGTCCCTACTTTTTTATATTTTAATGGCGTATTAACCAAAACATTCGTTAAAGCCTCTTCTACATTTTTACCTCTAGCGCTATGCTTAGCTACTTCATAATCTTTCACCGCCGCCAAATCATAACTGAAATAAACCTCATATTCTCTAGAAAGCGTCGTCAAAGCACTAGTTAAAGGAATGGATTCTTTTTCTTCGGCTATTTGGAAAGCATTATCTAAACTTGCCAAAACTGTTGTCTGTGCAGTAACAGTAAGTATGGAAAGAGAAAATAAGCCTGCAAAAAGTAAAAATTTCTGCATGTTTTTAGTTTTTAATTTTATTTAGAGGTCTGACTTCTTTTCTTTAAAAAATGACTACTTGCCCATTTTTCTGGCTAATACTTATTTCTTCAGGATATAATAATTGCAAAGTTTCCAATACCTGTTCTAAACTATCCGTAGGGACAGATAATTGGATTTTTCTTGCTTTCAAAGCCTCTTTTTGTATCTGAAATTTGACTCCATAAATAATCTCCAATTCTTTGACGACTTCGCTGAGCGTATTATTGAAAACCGTAATACCATCCTTCCAAGCCACATAGTCCGCTGTTTTGACCTTTTTGCTGGCGACTTTATGTTTTTTCTTAGAATAAGACACTAAATCTCCCGGTTCCATCCTAATTTTTTGAGCCTCTACATCTAATTCTATTTTTCCTTCTGTTAGCACAACTTCTGCCTCTTCTCCTCTCGACCGTACATTGAATTGAGTGCCCAAAACGGCTACTTTCATATCTCCAGCATGGACAATAAATTTAGTACCTAAGACTTTTTTCTCCACTTCAAAAAAGGCTTCTCCATCCAACCAAACTTGTCGTTCTTCCTTATCACACCAATTATCGGGAAAATAGTGCAAAGTTGAATTGGCATTTAACTGTACCATTGAGCCATCGGGTAATTGGATGACTTGTCGTTTTCCATTCCCTGTAGTAAAAGTCAACTGATTGAAATCCTTAGAAAAATGGAGAAAACTAGCAATGCTCATTAAAACCAAAACACTTGCTGCTGCTGTCCAAGCCAACCAAGACCTTCGGCGTATATTGACGACTTTGGCAGATTTCGTAGTTTTATCAAGGACCTTTTGTAAGGAAACTTTAGCTTGCTTTTTAGAAATTTGCTGTACGTCCGTTTCAAACTTGTTATGAATCCCCATTAATAAATCCTTCGCTGTCAGAATTTCTAATTCTTGTTCAGGATAGGATAGAATTACTTGATTCCAAAAAATGATAGATTCGGCATTGGGATTGAATACCCATTCCCGGAAATACTCGTCTTCTAGAAAATTCTCAGTTGTTAAATGCTGATAAATGCTGATGTTCATTCTTCTGATTTTGAACTTTTTATTGATAGGAGTGAGGTTATTAAATTTTGTAACCCTACATTTGGTGAAAAATTTATTTTGTTTGAAATAAAGTAAGGGAGCAGGTAATAAATAAGCTACCCAAACCTGCCCGCAAGCGGAGCAGGCGGGTTTTAGGAAGTTAGTTTTTCTTTAGACAAGGCGAAAAACGCAGACACCCGTACGGGTGGCGAGTATTTTCAACGAAGTATAAAGGAAAAATAACGAGTAAAATGGGTAGATTATATTTTATCTGTTCCCTAACATTAAAAACTTACTATGGTAACTCCTAAACAAAAAGAACGAATTAAAAATAAAATCCTAAAAATTAAGAAGGGACTAGCTGCCGATAAAAAACAATGGGGCGGGTATTATCACGATGGTAGTGGACTTCGCTATTTACCAATAACCTTATATATTCAAATAGAAGATTATACTGGAGGTTTGAGGTATATAAATTGGTTTGATAAAAATTTTGATAATGACGGTGGCTATCCAGTTTTCTGGTTCGAATGGGCCATCATTTTATTCAAAAGAAATAGATTGGTAAAAGCCGAGCAGAAAGTATTTGAAACTTATTGTCAAAATACTTTTTTACTGGATAAATTTCTTGGAAAGCCTTTGCAAAACTTAAAAATAGCAGAAAACGATTGGGCTGGAAGTATAGCCTATTTAGATAATTTGGACTATTCGCACCGTCAACCAAATCTAGCAGATTTTTCAGTTTGGCTCAATGATTTGATGGATTCAGAAAAATTTATAGCTGCTGCCACTCGATTTATTGAATTGAAGGACAAATTAAAAAACGAAAATGAACCTGAGAAAAGGGGTAGTTTATTAGACCAAGTTAGTTTGTTACAAAATGATTTCTAAGGGGATTAAAATAGCAATAATACACTATGCATTCGTTTCATATTCTTTTTCAAAAATTTAATCCCCCGATAAGCAAAATTTCGAGCAACTTGATAGCTAATGTCTAATATTTCGGCAATCTCTAGGTAAGATTTATTCTGATAATAGCGCAGAAAAATGACTTCCTTTTGGCTAGGAGGCAATTTTTCTAACCAGTCTTTTAATTGCTGTGTTTCTTCCAAACTAACCGTTTCGTCGATTTCTGTAGGCAAATCGAAGTTTAATTCCGAAAGCCGCTGTTTTTTTATCTTTTTAATTAAATTATTACGGAAAGCAACAAAAAGGTAATTTTCAAAAGAGGACTTGATTAGGAGGTTTTCCCCCTTTTGCCAAATCACTAAAAATAATTCCTGGATAGCATCTTCAATGAGTTGTTCATTAGCGGTCATAGTCTTACCATAAACTAACAAAGTAGCATAGTGTTTTAAGTAAATCGTCTCAAATCTGGATGAGTCTTGCATTTTTTTGATGATATGACAAGACAAATGTAATTAAAAAAGGTGGTTTTTTTAAAATTCAGACTTACTAAGTTTATCAATTATTGACAGCTCCTCTCATGAAATTCGCTTTCATTTTAATGAACAATGCATAGCAAATATTGCTGTGGCTTTATCGACGGCTTGCAAAAACCGTTCAAAAGAAAAGGGTTTTAATAAATAATCTATCACGTTCAAATCAAAAGCCGTCAACGCATAATCGGAATAGGCAGTAGTAAAAATAGTGAGGGGTGGATTTTGTAAGTTTTTCAGTAAATTAATCCCACTCAAAGTAGGCATTTGAATATCTAAAAAGAGTAAATCAATACTATACGATACAGGAACGGGCATGGTCTTCTCCTATTTGGTATACGCCGAAGTAAGGCTGGTCGTCGAGCTTTGATGAAATCTTTCTACAAATTTAATGAATTACACCAATTTCTAATTGCTTCCCTATCCGCATTTGAAATTGTACTATGGTCAAATTCAGTTGCATTTCGAAATGGTGGAGGCATCACTAATTCATCTAAAGGATAATTTTCAAAATGCTGCGTACATTGAGGTCGATGACAAGAGGTACAAGAATTATCCATATTTGTAGTAGGTGGCTGCTGAAATTCTACTCCGATAATGGAGTATGGATTATTACCTGTTAATGGAACAAGTAATTCTGTAGGGTTAGCAGGATTCATTAATTGGTCAACGGCAGGCGTATGCAAAAAAGGACTTGCCATGTGGCAATTTTGACAATTATCAGCAGCTACAACGCTTGGGGTCATCCATGCTTGATTATATCCATTTTCTCCTGGTTTTGGAGGATTATCCGAGTCGCCATCATCAACTATAGAAAAGAAACAAGTTTCACCTGTTGATATTTTATACCCAATCACCCCTAAACCGCCATCTCGACAAAAGGTGATAAATACAATATCTAGGTTTTCACTACCATCAGCGTTTAAGCCTTGATAACGACCTACCTTATTGCCTGTTTGACAAGCCATACCAAAAGCCCAAGGGAGGTCGCAGTCATTTGGGTTGGTGCTACCTGTCCCTTCTTCTCCTGCTGGAAAAGTTACTGGAATGCCATCTTTGGTAGTTGGTACTTCTATCGCATCGGTACAACTAAATCTGGGAAGTGGACCTAAAATTGCTTCACATTCGTATGCGTGGTCGAGTGCTGTTCTTCCCGAGTCAATAATATTCTCTTCCTTTGTACAAGATTCAAGGATAAGTATGGTAGCCAGTAAGCCAAAAATTAATGATATAACAACTTTATTTTTCATTATTCTTTCTTTTTTTGGAACAAAAACAATTAATTTTCTGTTGCACCTGCCGCTATCCAGCAAGCGAGTAAATTTAATTGAGTTGAGGTAAGACCAATCAATTCACTTACTTCCATTTATAATCTTGATTTTGATTAAATTTGTCTGCCTGTAAGACATATAAATAGATGGATTCCCCTATTCACTTTACTTTCTTTACCTCACTATCTAATCTTCTATAGTCCCCTTTTTACCACTCGTTGAAAGCCTACCACCACTCGTTGAAAATATTTTCAAAAAAGCCTAAACTTTTCTTTTTTAGTTTTCCTAATGTCTAATTTAGAGCAGAGAACAGAGACCGTTTACCGATAGCTATCGGTATGAGAACAGAGGCTAAAACAATGTTATGCTTAGTGCTCTATTCTATAAATGTTCAAAACAAAACATAATGAGAAAATATCCTAAAAACACATCCAATCTTCCTTCCATTACCCACTAAGTTCTTATCCATTTAAATTTGGATTTATTGGTAGTTCAGATGGACATAATGGCGCGAGTGCCGTAGAGAAAGACAATTTTATTGGCAAATTAGGTACGGCAGATGCGACGCCAGAAAGACGTATGAAGGAACTTTCTCTCAGACTCACTAAATTTTTTAGTGCCGCAGGTTTAGCAGGTGTCTGGGCAAATGAAAATACCAGAGAAGCCATTTTTGCAGCTATGGAGCGTAAAGACTGCGCTTGGTCTTGCTCCGCTTTCTGAAGTGCCTACTAGTACACAGGAACGGGC
>Ga0075467_10001824_pt1 | contig 17335 bp, 15 predicted proteins | sample DEB08_DNA_9_FD_75067 | JGI IMG/M metagenome (GOLD analysis project Ga0075467, IMG submission 75067) | Aqueous microbial communities from the Delaware River and Bay under freshwater to marine salinity gradient to study organic matter... | ecosystem: Environmental > Aquatic > Marine > Coastal ... | reverse complement strand
CACTCGGCAGGCCACAGATCACGTCTCATTCAACGGCCTCCTTGCCCTTCACCGCTTTATCCGTCGGGAATACCACGCCGTCCATCAAATTGCGCGCTGTTTGAAGCACTTCAGCCCGCACAATCGAGCCACCTTCAACGTGAACAACCACAGTCATCTCGCCCGCCAGATGCTCGACAGAAGGCGCCTTTGCGGCCCCCTTCGGGATGACCGCCAGATCACGCCCAACCGCCCCCGGCGTCAGACAAGCCGTTGCAACACTGACCCCGCCCAGAACACCAATCGTCTTGTGGCAACGATGTGGAATAGACGTCCGCGTCGAGATTGCACCGCCCCAATCGGTTTCCTTTGCCGCGCCGACAGGCATCCAACGAAAGGCCAGCGGCAATTTCTGCAGGTTCTGCGGGAGATCAGCCAGACAATCTAGCCGACGCGGCGCTGTTCATGATCAAATGCAAATGAAACCGCATCATCGAAATCAAGCTCGATCGTTTCTCCGACCCGTGTCCCATCCTGACCAAAAATACGCACCGTCAGCGGCTCTTTTTGATCCGTCGAAACCAAGAGATTCGTGTCCCCGCCCAAGCGTTCGACATGGATAACTGTCCCCTTGATGCGGCCCCCCGCCATGGGTCGCAAATGTTCGGGGCGGATGCCAAGCACTCCATTTTCGGGAATTGAAAGCGGAGCTTTTTTCAGAAAGTTCATCGCCGGTGATCCCAAAAAACCTGCAACAAACTGGTTCGCTGGATTGTTGTAAAGTTCCATCGGAGACCCCACCTGCTCGACCCGACCATCCCGCAGAACGACAATCTTGTCAGCAAGCGTCATCGCCTCGGTCTGATCGTGTGTCACATAGATCATCGTGGCACGAAGTGTGCGTTGCAGCTCGGCGATCTCAATGCGTGTGTTCATCCGCAACGCGGCATCCAGGTTCGAAAGTGGCTCGTCAAATAGGAATAATTTGGGTTCCCGCACAATCGCGCGCCCGATGGCCACACGTTGGCGTTGCCCACCTGAAAGGTCAGAAGGGCGGCGGTCGACGTAAGCGCCAAGATCAAGCATCTCGATGGCTTTATTGACCCTTTCTTCAATCACAGATTTCGGTTGTTTCTCTTGCTTCAAACCAAGGGACATGTTGTCGCGCACGCTAAGGTGCGGATAAAGCGCGTAAGATTGGAAGACCATTGCGATACCGCGCTTGGCCGGCGGAACACTGTTGACCACGCTGCCGCAAATTTCGACAGTCCCGCTGCTTGCGTCTTCAAGTCCCGCTATCACGCGCAGCAACGTTGACTTGCCACAGCCCGATGGGCCGACGAAAACCACGAACTCGCCGTCCTCCACAGTCAGGTTTATATCCTTCAGAACCTCTACCGAGCCAAAGGATTTGCAGACATCTGTGAGGGCCAGCGCGGTCATTGGGAAACTCCTAAGTCTACGGGTCGACCCGTGCGAATGCTCTCATCCGCTGCCAGACAAATGGCGAGGGATTGCACTGCATCGCTCATGTGCCGTGTCAGGTCGATGTTTTCTTTGATTGCCTTGATCATGAACGCTTGCTCCGCATCGCAAAGCGCTTGGTGACCCGGTTCATCGGGCATTTCGATCAGGTGGTCTCCGGTTGGGCGATGGACAAGCAACCCGCCAACCTTCGTATGGCCGTCGACGTCGTCCGACGCGCCTTTGTTGCCGTCGGTGATGGACACGGACCCATTGGGCGACACGACATCCTTTACGAAAAAGGCGGTCTCGGACATCATCGGTCCCCAGCCTGCCTCGTACCATCCGACCGAACCGTCTTCGAACCAGACTTGCAGCTGCCCATAGTTATACATATCCGGCGCAATCTCATCTGAAAGACGCAGGCCCATGCCGCTGACGCGAACCGGTTTGGCGTCAGTAATCTGGCACATGACGTCGACGTAATGCACGCCGCAATCGACAAGCGGGCTGGTGGTTTGCATCAACGCCTTATGCGTTTCCCAAGTCGGGCCGTCCGACTGCTGATTAAGGTTCATGCGAAACACATACGGCCCCCCCAGATCGCGAGCCTCACTGATAAGTCGCTGCCAACTTGGGTGATGGCGCAGGATATAGCCGACGGCCAATTTGCGGTTCAGCCGCTGCGCTGTCGCAACGACATGCTCGGCGTCCGCAACGGTTGTCGCCAGTGGTTTTTCGATGAAAACGTCAGCACCCGCTTCCATGGCGGCAATCGCATAATCGGCGTGGCTGTCGGAATATGTTGCGATACAAACAAGATCAGCGTTCTGCGCCAGACCGTCTTCAAAGCGCGCAAAACGTGGGTAGTCCGCAAGTTCTTCCGGCAAATCAACATCCGACCGGTTCACCAACCCAACGATCTCGGCCTCGGGGTGATAATGGTGGGCAAGCGCATGGCTGCGCCCCATATTTCCCAAACCTGCAATGACAACTCTCATTTGACTGCTCCCGATGTGATGCCGCGGATCAACTGGCGTGAGAAGACAACGTAGAGCGCCATCACCGGCAGAATTGCCAAGGATAAGGCCGACAATACTGCATTCCAGTCCGTCACGAATTGACCGATGAACACCTGACTTCCAAGCGTCAGAGTTTTCACCTCTTCAGCGGGTGCAAGAATAAGCGGGAACCACAAATCGTTCCAAATCGGAATCATATTGAACACCGCCACTGTCGCCATGGCAGGACGCACCAGCGGCAAAACAAGGCGGAAGAATATACGGTATTCAGACAGCCCGTCGATGCGACCAGCGTTTTTCAGGTCGTCGCTAACTTGCCGCATAAATTCGGAAAGGATGAACACCGCCAGCGGCAGCCCTTGTGCCGTATAGACCAGGATCAGCGCCCAAAGCGTGTTCACAAGACCGGTCTGTACCATCATCTCCAGAATTGCGACGGTACCGATGCGGATTGGAATCATGATCCCCAAGGCCAGATACAGCCCCATGATCAGATTGCCCTTAAAGCGATACTCTGCCAACGCAAAGGCGGCCATGGATCCGAAAAGCAGAATGAAAAAAAGCGAGCCGACCGTGACAATCATCGAGTTCTGAAAGTAGAGGAAAAAATCTCCCTGCTTTAGCACCGTTTCATACCCAATAAGTGAGAAACTATCGGCATTCGGCAGCGCTAAGGGCTCGCGGAAGATCGCTTTTCGAGTCTTGAAGCTGTTAATAACAATCACAAAGACCGGAAACATTGCGATCAGCGTGTAGAGAATCAACGCGCCATGGGCGGCGAATGTGTTGAGGCGATTTTGGCGTGCAATGCTCATGTCAATCTCCTCAGAACTGATAGCGGCGCATGCGTGACTGGATACCGAAAAGGTATATGCACACGCCGATGAGAATGATGGCAAACATGGCGGACGCAATGGTCGACCCCATGTGCGGATCGCCAAGTTGCAGTTGGAACCCGAAGAACGTCCGGTACATGAAAGTACCCAAGATATCGGTCGAGAAATCCGGACCGGCCAACGCGCCTTGGGCCGCATAGATCAGATCAAATGCGTTGAAATTGGCCACAAATGTCAGGATCGAGATGATTCCGATCGACGGTAGGATCAGCGGCAGTTTGATCTTCCAGAAAGCGGAAAGACCCGTGATGCCGTCGACCTCGGCGGCCTCAAGAATTTCGTCCGGGATGGACAACAAGGCGGCATAGATCAACATCATCGGGATACCCACGAACTGCCAGACTGACACCAACGACAAGGTCGTCAGGGCATAGGCCTCCTTGCCGAGCCATGGTGCATACAAAGACTTAAGACCCACTGCGTCCAACATGCCCGGCGCGATGCCCCAGATTGGCGACAGGATCAGCTTCCATGCAAACCCCACAATGACGAAGGACAAGATGGTCGGAATAAAGATGGCCGAGCGATAGAAACTGGCAAAGCGCAATTTCGGTTGGCTTAAGATGGCGGCAAGCGCAATGCCGATCGGGTTCTGCACCAGCATATGGACGACGAAGAACCATAAATTGTTGCCAAGCGCATTCCAAAACTGTTCCGACCAGAAGGCGTTGCCAAACAGCGTGCGGAAATTTTGCAATCCGACATAAACCCGTTCCTGACCGACCTCAGTAAACAGCGACAAGCGCAGCGTCGCAAACAGCGGGTAGATCATCACTGCCGTGTAGACCAGCACGGCAGGTGCCAGAAAAACCACGATATGCCATCTGAACTTTGGTTTCGCCTGATCCTTTGACATGAGACGTTCCTGCCGTTTGAGAGGGCGCTGAACAATGGCTCAGCGGCAAAAGTGTGGAATGTAGCGGGGCGCAGTGCGCGCCGGTGGCAAAGCCTCCGGCGCGCCGAGGATGTTTGGCTCCTAGCCTTACTGCTGAGGCTCGTACCAGCTGGCCAGTCCTGCTTGCAGACGCTTGCCAGCATCTTCCGGGGATTCCTCGCCTTTGATCACGGCCACCGATGCGTTCCATGTGTCGTTCTCAAGATTTGGCGTTCCGCGTGACAGAACCTGGTAGGTAGACCGGATTGTGCTTTCGCATTCACCGCGCCAGGAGATGAACTCCTGAGCCAGCGGGTCTTCCAACGTGACCGGTGCGTCGGACAGCGGAAAGAAGCCCGGTAGCGCGTTGGCGAAGATCGTCGCAAACTCTGACGAGCCAACCCAGTTCAGGAAGACCGTTGCAGCTTCGGCATTTGGTGTGGCAGCATTCATGCCAATACCGATGTCGGTGTGATCCGAGATATAGCAGGTGTCCCCGGCGTTCTGCACAGGCGGATAGAAGGCGCCCATCTCAAAATCAGCCAAGCCATTGAAGCCCGAGATTTCCCACGAACCGGTCGGATAAACCGCAGCCCGACCCAGCGTGAAGATGTTCTGGCTGTCCGGATAGGTTTGCGCCTCGAAACCATCGCCCAGATAGGCACCCCATTTCGCCAACTGGCGATAAGGTGCAACCCAAGCTTCGTCCGTCAATTTCTGGTCACCGGCCAAAAGCGCCAGACGGCCCTCTTCGCCTTTCCAGTAGTTTGGCCCGATGTTGTTGTAACCCATCGTCGCGGCTTCCCACTGGTCGTTCGTGCCCATAGCCATCGGGATGTAAGTGCCGTCTTCCTTGATCTTATCGAGGACCGCGAAGAACTCCGCTTCGGTTGTTGGCTCTTCAACGCCGACTTCAGCGAAAGCGTCCTTGTTGTAGATGAACCCATGGATCACTGACGCCATCGGCACGCAAAACTGAGTGGAGGCGTCATCCGTGCTCCAACCGGATTTTGATACCGCAGAAAAGCTCGCCATACCGTCAATGTCGCTGATATCGGCAAGATGGCCCGCTTCAAATAGTGCGAGTGATGCATCGAACGGGCGGCATGTGATAATGTCGCCTGCCGAACCGGCATCCAGCTTTGAGTTCAAAACAGCGTTGTACTCAGCCGGGGCCGACGGTGTGAAATTCAGCTTGATCCCGGGGTGTTCCGCTTCAAAGGCAGGGATGATTTTGTCCTGCCAGATGGCAAGGTCATCGTTGCGCCAGCTTTCAATCGTCAGCGTCACGTCTTGCGCCGTTGCCGTTCCGGCAATGAGCGTCGAGGCCAGCATGGCACCGATCAATTTGGACTTTTCCATAGTATTCTCCCTAATTAGACTTTTATGTCTTGGTTTGGTTTTAGTGAATTGAAGCAGGGCTCAAGATGCCCGATATGCGCGGATAGCAGCGCTTTTGCGTCTTTCAGCGTCACACCGGCAGCGACAAGAATTGCGGCCTTGGTGTCTCCACCAGACCGGTCCAGCGCCATTCTCGCCGCGGCTTCCGAAACATTGGAAATGCCCGCGATGATCCCGACCGCGCGATTGATCAGCTTGGTGTTGTCCGCCACGACATTGACCATCTGACCCTGGTACACATGTCCCAGCGCAATCCCCATTAGCGAGGACATCAGGTTCAACGCCGCTTTCTGTGCGGTCCCTGCCCCCAAACGCGTCGATCCGGCGATAACTTCGGGAGGTGTTTGAAGACAAATCGGAATGTCAGCCAGCTCAAGCAATGGCGACCCCCGATTGCTAGCGATTGCAATGAGAACGCTACCCTTGGATTTCACAACCTCCGCCACAGCCAAAGCGAAAGGCGTCGTGCCACTGGCACTTAAGACAATAACAACATCACCCGCAGAAACCCCGCGCCCAATGACGTCGGCAGCTTCAGTGTCGTCTTCCGTATCGCCGGGCATGCGGCCATCTGCCGGGACGCCGCCTGCCATATGGATTTGGATTGTCTCAGCAGGAATCCCAAATGTGCCCGGCAATTCGCAGGCATCTGCAAGCGCCATCAACCCGGAACTTCCCGCTGCAGCATAAACAAGTGAGCCACCGGAGCGAATAGCCGCCGCCATCGCCTGGGCACCCCTCGCAATTTCGGGCGCAGCCTGGCCAATCGCTTCAACCGCCAACCGCTGTCCGCGCACAAAGAACGCCGCCGCCTGATCTGCAGAAAGCCGATCAATCGCCTCACCTTCGGGTAGCATTTCAGTGGTTGGAAGCAGCATTCGAATCTCCTTCCCTAATTTAATACCTTTTAAATACCTCTTGTCTACCATTTATTCAGCTTCCGTATTTTCCCCATAATACTAAGGCCAATAATGCGGAGATTCCGCCAAATAAGCCTATCTTTTCCAAAATAGGTATTATAAAGGTATCTTATGTTTGGCTCAGAGCACCCTATACTTATTGGCGTAGATGGCGGCGGCACCGGATGTCGTGTCGCCATTGGCACGCCTTCAGCGGGCGTACTTGCGCAAGCCGAAGGTGGGCGCGCCAACGCCTCATCTGACCCAGAACTTGCGATCAAAAACATCATCTCCACCGTCCTTGCTGCTGCCAAAAAAGCGGGCGTCTCACCGGGCGCACTGCGAGATGCAGTGGCGCATTTGGGCCTAGCCGGTGTCATGACCCCGGCGGACAGCCAGCGGATCGCATCCGCCCTCCCCTACAAAAGCGCTTCCGTCACAGACGATCGCCCCACTGCTGTCACCGGCGCGTTGGGTGATCAGGATGGGTTTCTCTTGTCTGTTGGCACAGGCACGATTGTCGCCGCCAGCAAGGACGGGCACTTCAGATACATCGGTGGCTGGGGCTTTCAAATCTCGGACCAAAGCTCTGGTGCATGGCTTGGACGCGCGGCACTCGAGCGCACAATCTTATGTCACGACGGCCTTGCCGCTCACACCGACCTTACCCGCGCCTTGATGGCCAAATTTGGCGACGATCCAAACGCGATCGTATCATTCAGCCTGTCGGCCAAACCGGGTGATTTTGGGTCTTTGGCCCCTCTTGTTGTCTCTGGTGCAGATGCCGGGGACACGTGGGGGCTATCGGTGATGAAAGACGGCGCCGACTATCTGTCGAAGGGCCTGTCGGTCTTGGGTTTTCTTCCCGGCGACACTCTGTGCCTCACCGGAGGCGTGGGACCACACTATGCGTCTTACCTGCCGCCAAAGGCCCTGACGGGGCGGATCGCGTCCCGTGGCAGCGCTTTGGACGGCGCCTTTCAACTTGCCAAGTCGCGCGCAGCCATTTCCCAGGGATGCCCGCAATGACCATCGTAGACTTCCTCGACCCCGGCAAATGGCTGCGCCCCAACGGCGGGCCGCGCTATGTGCAGCTGCGCCAGCGGCTCAGCGATGGAGTTGATCAGGGCGTTCTGAAAGCCGGCAACTCCCTGCCGCCCGAACGCGAGATCGCAACCATAACCGATCTGTCCCGCGTGACCGTGCGCAAAGCCATCCATGCGCTCGCCGAAGATGGCATTGTCATTCAAAAACAGGGCTCTGGGTCGTTTGTGGCCCCGGGCACGCCCCAGATCGAACAATCCCTGTCGCGCCTCACGTCCTTCAGCGAAGACATGTCGCGACGCGGCATGGCGTCGACCAGCGTCTGGCTTGAGCGCGGAGTTTTCATGGCGTCGCCCGACGAAGTCCTGGCCCTTGCGTTGTCCCCGGATGCCTCTGTATCGCGCATCGCGCGCCTCAGGACCGCCGACGGCAAGCCGATGGCGATTGAGCGTGCGTCGCTCTCGACCGAGATGCTGCCCAACCCGCTTTTGGTGGAAACGTCTCTATATGAAGTGCTTGGTCAGGCCGGTCTCAGACCCGTCCGCGCCCTGCAGAAAATCTCTGCCATCAATCTCGGAGACGGCAACGCCGCCCTCTTGGATGTCGAGCCGGGCAAGGCAGGCCTTCGCATTGAGCGTACCTCGTATCTCGCTGACGGGCGCACGGTGGAATTCACTCAATCTATATATCGCGGAGACGCCTACAACTTTGTGGCCGAACTTCGCCTTGCCAAAGAATAGGACGCCCTGATGACACAAACACAAATGCGGCGCGAGATTTTGGAAATACCAGTCGCCGTTGACCGGCTTCTGCAGGACGGCGGCGACGATATCCGCCGCGCCGCTGATGCCATCCGCGCCCAAGCGCCGGGCTTCATGGTCAGCGTGGCCCGTGGCTCATCCGACCACGTGGCGACCTATCTTAAATATGCCTCCGAGCTTCTCATGGGCACACCCATCGCCTCGATCGGACCCTCCATCGCGTCAATCTACAACCGGCAGCTAAACCTTAAAGGCAGCGTCTGCCTGTCCGTATCGCAATCCGGCAAAAGCCCCGACATCGTAGAAATGGCGCGCATGGCGCGCGCCGGGGGGGCTCTATCCATTGCAATGACCAACCATCCCGAAAGCCCGCTGGCGCAGGTTGCCGATCACACATTGAACCTGCACGCCGGACCGGAAATTAGCGTGGCCGCAACAAAGACCTTCGTGAATTCCGCCGTTGCAGGCATATGGCTATTGGCCGAGTGGGCCGAAAATGACGCCCTCCTTGCTGCCGTTCACGACCTTCCCGACAAACTCGAAAGCGCGGTTCTCTCCGACTGGCCCGAGGCCCGCGCAGCCCTAGAAGGGCGAAACTCGGTCTTCTGCCTTGGGCGCGGGCCGGCCTACGCTATCGCAAACGAGGCGGCCCTGAAATTCAAAGAAACGTGCCAAATCCACGCAGAATCCTACTCCTCGGCCGAAGTTCTGCACGGCCCAGTTTCTATCGTTGACCACGGCTTCCCAGTCATCGCCCTCGCCTCGCAGGACGAGGCCGAAAGCGCGCTTGCAGGCGTCGCCGACGAGATCGCAGCCAAAGGCGCGTCGGTGTTTGCCACGACCGACAAAGTTCAGTTGGCCAATGTGTTGCCCATCACGCGCACCGGTCATGCCCTTACGGATCCTATTGCCCTGATCGCCAGCTTTTACGCCATGGTCGAGCGAACCGCCGCCTCACGCGGCATCAACCCGGACGCACCCCGCCACCTGAAGAAAGTGACCGAAACGGTATGAACGGCCCCGTCAAAGCTTACATTGGTGCTCAAATCCACGATGGGCAAACGCTACACACCGATCAAGCGCTTGTGGTCAACGCAGACCGGTCCTTAAGCGTCCAATCCCGGCACGCATTATCAACGGATTGTCCGGTCGAAACCCTGAATGGCGGCTTGATCACACCCGGCTTTGTCGACTTGCAAGTCAACGGCGGCGGCGGTGTGATGTTCAACGATGACCAATCCGTGGGGACGCTGCGCACAATGGCCGAAGCCCACGCTACGGCTGGCACGCAGGCCCTATTACCGACCTTGATCACAGACACTCCTGAACGCACCCGCGCCGCAATCGACGCCGTCGAACAGGCTATCGCGGAAAAAATTAGCGGGATTGTAGGCATCCATCTTGAAGGCCCCCATCTTTCCGTCGCGCGCAAAGGCGCACATGACCCGCACCTCATCCGTCCGATGAGCGATGAGGACCTCCGTCTCATGCTCTCGGCGGCCGAGCGACTGGCAAATGTCATGGTGACTCTCGCGCCCGAAAACGCAACGACCGCACAGATCAGGTCCCTGGCAGACGCAGGCATAGTCGTGTCTTTGGGCCACACTGATGCAGACGCCGCCACCTGCCACGCGGCCTTTGATGCCGGTGCGCGGTGCGTGACGCACTTATTTAACGCGATGAGCCAACTTGGAAGCCGCGAACCTGGCTTAGTGGGCGCAACCCTTGTCCGTGACGACATCTACGCGGGCCTCATTGCCGATGGGGTACATGTCCACCCAGCCACAATGCGCATCGCCCTCTCGGCAAAACCGCAATCAGAGAGAATTTTTCTGGTCACAGACGCAATGGCGACGGCCGGTTCTTCGATCAAAAGCTTTCTGATCAATGGCCGTGAGGTGTTCCGCAAAAACCAGCGGCTCACGCTGGCTGACGGCACGCTTGCGGGCGCTGATCTTGAAATGCCGCGCGCTTTGTCAGTCATGATTGGTAGTGTCGGAGACGACATCGCACGCGCCGTTGCCCGCGCGACCGCAACACCCGCCACGCTTTTGCGCGAAGACAACGGACTGGGCCACCTTCGCGGGACGGCCCAAAGCGCCGTATATTTCAAGGGCGGGTTGTCAAACCCCGTGGACTTTAAGGTGATCGGCACCCGAAAGGCCGGCTAGGTCGCAGCGCTATCGACTCCATGCGAACCAGTCTGTTTTGGGATGGCAGAATCGCTCCCTATGCCGACCATAGACCGCATGACTCGACATACTCCGCAAACGGTTCCCGCCCCTCACCGCGTCCACGAATATCTTAGACCGCTGCCTGTGTGAGTTCTGCGCGATGCACTTAAGACGGCGGCGTCGCGACGCATTGAGCTTGTCCAGACACCAGCAATGACGCAAGCTAGCCGCTGCGAACGGGGATACTTAACTTTATGAAATACTTCGATGTTACTCGGCTCTTGTCGGGTGCCCTAGAGGCCTATGGCCAAAGGGGCACCGCAACTGCTTTTGTCATACTTCTTCTGTCATCGGGACTGCCTGCAAGCGCGCAGTCGTTCTTTGCATCCAACGTGACCGACCCGGCCGCGGGCGTGGATCGGGGATCGACGTCAGGCATCCGCAAGCTGGACGCACCGACGGCCTTTCTCACTTTTGATACATATGGCTCAGAAGACATAGGCCCAAATATTCTGGGCCTAGGTTATGTCCAGCCTGACATGGCTTTTAGCGGCGACCAGCTTGATGTCGTTGGCGTCATCGCGGGTCCGTCCGCCGAGGACAGCCTGGAATTGCGCGCAGGCGGCATCGGTTATCGCTTCCCGGCTCTTGGTACGCGCACCGAAGGGATCGCCTACCTCTCGTATGCCAACATCGCGCTTGGCACCGAAGCCAATCTTGCGTTCGATGTATCGGGGACGCTGTCTATCGGTGCGGTTGGTATACGCCATACCGCCGAAAGGGAAAACGACGCGAAACTTACGTCGACCGCCGAAGTCATAGCACGGCGCGCCACGGGCACAGCGTTTGGGACGCAGGTGATTGACGAAGACCTGCGCCTTTTGCGTGTTTCGACCCTATACCAACAGGGCCTGCCAAATCTGTTTCAGCGTCGTTTCGCAGCCGCCGTCACAGTCGGTTTGGATGCGTTGGGCGCGTCCGAGACTTCCAATGGCCAGGCCTCGACTCCGGGCGCAACATCCGAGTATTTACGCGCATCCTTCAGCGCGGAAACCTCTATTCCCTTGTCCGAAATGTGGGTCGCCAACGCTGGCATCATCGGACAATGGAGCACGGACAGCCTCCCGGTCTCGCAACGCTGCGGCTATGGCACAAACTCCTATGCCCGAGGCTTTGATCAGACATATGTCCTTGGCGACCAATGCATCGGCACACGGGTCGAGATGGCCTATAACCTGCAAGCCCCGGAACGCACCGATACCGGCTTTCTGTTCACACAGGCCTATCTTGGCGTCGACGTCGGGCGGCTTTGGAACAATGCAAACGATGTGGTGCCGTCGCGCACCGACCAATGGTCAAGCGGGTCCTTGGGCGTGCGAACCATCCAAGGCGATTTTGTCGGCGAGGCCGTCCTGACGCATATCTTCGACAAACCCACTGGCGTGGCACCGCAGGAACGTACCCGGTTCTGGGTTCGCGCAGGGTATCGGTTCTAACCAGCTCCTGCTTTCCGTTCGCCGGAAGAGCGCCGGCTTCCAGCGTATGAAAAGGCGGCGCAGTGACGAACAGGTCCGGCACACATTCACCAATCATGGGAGAATGGAAGACTAAGACAGTCCGAATATGCGATGGCCCTGCTCTTCAATGCGCCGCCACCTAAATGGCTCGCATGCAAATGTTGCAGGAATGTTTGAATTGTTTGTTTTTTTCGAAACCAAAACGGATTGCGGATCACGTCTTTTCAAATAGTCCGGAGATCGAGGCTTTGATCTCATTTGGCACCACGTCCGAACCGAAGCGGCGCACAAACAGGTTTATCGGAGTGCGAAGCGTATTTTCAGAGTGCTCGGGCTGCTCATAGAGACGGGCAGACACATAGTGCAGATGTTTCAAAACAGCGACAGCGCGCGGGCGACTTAAAACAAGTGCGACACCTCGGGCACGCAGCGACGGGCTCACCGGATCCGAAAACAACGGCTCAAAAAACACCGCAGCAAGGGGGCTCGCCTTGTAAAGTTCGCTCCGCACTGCTGCCAATTCGCGGCGTCGACCGGCAGCCATCAAGGCCTGGCAGAGCAATACCAGAACATAAATATGGTGCTGGGATCCTTTGATGCTCAGGTGTTTCGCCTGAGTAAGGCTTTCGATCGCCGCGTCTGTATCTCCTACAAACCCACGCAACTGACCCACGATCGATAGGGACGACGCGACTGACCGACACTTCGGCAAAGCGTCAGACGCCAGCTGCAAAGCCAGACTTTTGTATCCGCGGTCAACAAAGTACAAAAGTTTCGCGGCTATTATGGCCAACTCGGGACGCGATTGCGCATAATCCAGGGAACCAAGCACCAACTGCTCGATCTCGGCCTCGTCCACCGCGCAACTGTCTTCCCCTTTGTAGAACAGGTCGCGTCCACGCGTGACGTATTTGGTGTGAAGGTGCGTTGCATACATAAGCATAATCGAGGGATCGTCGGGATGTTCTGCACGCAAAGTCCGAAGGCGCAAATCGTTTTGCGGCCACGATATTTGAGCATTGTCAGCCTTGTTTCCAGCCTCGTGCATGGCGACGGGCAAAGGCACATGGTCTGTCCCGGTTTCTGTGTCCGCCTGCCACGCTTTTGCAAGTAATAAAGGCGCGATCCGCGCGGCATAAGCCTGTAAGGCAGCCCCGTTGCGCACAAACGGCGCAATATCAAATCGAGTGACATAGAGAATACGATTAGAATGCGCGGATTTCGCACTCACCACGCATTCCATTTTCCCACCATCGCGAAAAAAGGTAAGATGGACGGCCAACGAGTGACCGGCCACTGCCGATCCGCTGTCCAGCCCAAAGTCGGCCTTAACCACCACGTTTTGATCAGGCCCCAGCAGCCCGCGAAGCTGTTTGGCAAAGTGTTCGGCCACCACCTGATCAAAACCAGGGGCATCCGAAAGCAAATTTGCGCCTTGCACCGGGCCAACAATCAGAAAAACATCGCCAGGGTCCCGCGCAACCGGGCCAGTTTTCGCAACCCAAACGTATCCCTCACCGTAGCGTGTCGCGATAAAACGCGGCTCTTTCGGGTTGTCGCCAAGTTTGCGGCGGATCCGATTGATCAGAAAATCAATATTGCGGTCGTTCTTCTCCGAACCCGTCTCACTCACCGCATCAAGCAATTGGTTGCGCGTCAGCAAACGCCCCGCGCGCTCAGCCAAAGCACCAATCGCCCGCGATTCAGATCGCGTGAACGCAATGAAAGACCCATCAGGGCAATTCGCCTGCGAAAAATCTTGGTTAAAGCGGACATCCGAGTTTTTTGGATCAGAGTTCATCTATTTCTTCATTGCAATTTGAAACCAGATTCTAGCATTTAATCGAGATAATTCAATTGGTTCACACACACAAACCATCGGTAAATCAGTGCGGCATATGGCGCGCCTGACACTGCCGGTTCTTCGCCCCCTAAGCCAACCAAGTTGTAGAAAATAACGCTAAAGCGGCCAAAAGATCAGGATTGCAGGCATCGCAACCGCGACGACAAGCACCTCAAGAGGCAATCCCATGCGCCAATAGTCCCCAAAGCGATAGCCTCCGGGACCAAGGATGATTGTATTGTTCTTGTGCCCGATCGGCGTGAGAAACGCGCAAGACGCCGCAACTGCTACCGCCATAAGCCAGGCATCTGGATTGGTGCCCGTTGCCGTCGACAACCCGATAGCAATCGGCGCCGCGATTAGCGTTGTCGCAACGTTGTTGAGGAAATCGGAAAGCGTCATTGTGACGACCATCAAAACCAAGAGCGAAACCCAAGCCGGGAACCCTGCAGTAACCGAAAGAATTTGAAACGCAATAAGTTCAGCGCCGCCCGACTCCTCGAAAGCCGCGGCAAGCGGGATGAGGCTCGCCAACAGCACAATGACCTTCCATTCGATCGAGTCATAAACCTCGCGGCCCGACACAAGCCCGACCGCAATGAACCCAATGACCGCAGCCGCAAGCGCGACCGGCAGGGAACTCCAGCCCAACACGGCAACGCCTATCGCCACCAGAAAAATCCCGACGGAAAGACCCGCCTTGGATCGCTGAACGACCTGCGTCGCACGTCCTTCAATCGGAAGCACACCAAGCCAGGAGGCCGCAGCGGCGTTGCGTTCCGGCGTTCCCAGTAGCAAAAGTACGTCTCCGGGTTTGACTGTCAAAAGCCGGACCCGATCGCGGAACCGCTTTCCGTTCCGCGACACGCCCAAAAGCGTAACCGAATGCAGATGTAGAAGCTTCAGTCCGCGCGCCGTGCGTCCGGCAATGCGCGCGCCGTCCGGGACAATAGCTTCCGTTAACGTCAGGCCACCAGAGGTAACGCCGCCAGAATGCTTCTCAGAACCCGAGAACTCCAGAGCGCCCTTGCCCATGAAAACTTCGATGGATTTGGGCTCTCCCTCAACGACGACAAAGTCCCCAGCGCGTATATCCTGACGCGCAGCAAATCCCGGCAACCTTGTGCCGCGTCTGACAAGTCCTAGAATGTGCAGGTCATGCTCTTCCGCAAGCGGATAAAGATCGCCGACAGTTATGCCTTCTGCGAGCGTTTTCTCACCAACAAGAAGCTCTGCGATGTAGCGCCCCTTGGCGAACTCCGCTTCCTGCTCATGCGCACCTTCCCGTTTCGGCAGAAATCTCCAGCCTATAAGCGAAACGAACGTGATCCCAACGATGGCGACCGCGAGCCCCACCGGGGCGAAATCAAACATGCCAAACGGCGCACCAAGCGCGTCCTGTCGATATACGGAAATAACTATATTGGGCGGTGTCCCGATCAAAGTGATCATGCCACCCAAAATCGTCGCGAAGGAAAGCGGCATCAAAGTCTGACTGACAGCTCGTTTCGCTTTCGCAGCAGTTTCCACATCAAGCGGCATCAAGATCGCCAATGCGGCCACATTATTGATAATCGCAGACAGGCCCGCGCCGACAATCGCAATGATCGCAATGTGAAACGGAAGGGGGCGCTCGGCATCCAGCAAACGCGACGCCAGTTTCTCGATCGCGCCCGATCCGACCAGTCCGCGCGAGACAATCAAGACAAGCGCGATGATCGCAACGGCGGAATGCCCGAACCCGTAAAAAACCTTGTCGGATGGCACCAATCCCAATGCAGCCGCCAATACAAGCGCTCCAAACGCCACAAGATCATAGCGAATTCGCCCCCACACCAGCAGGACGAACAGCACTGCGAAAATTCCGAAGATAAGTGTTTGATCACTTGGCATGAACAAACATAAATCACGCGCGTCGCAGCAAAGGTAGGGAAATCTCCGGTCCATATACCGCCTTTTTTATAGCAAGCGATCTCCGGCAGCTGCGAACCGGGCCCCAAATCGCCGCATGCCAAAACATGGGTTTGCAAGGACGCCAAAAAAACTGCTTTCTGTCCCGGCGACTCCCCGTTAGCGTGCGGTCAGGGAGGACTAATAATGAAAATAATGAATACACTTTTGTCAGGCGCCGCGTTTGCGTTTGTCGTTACTCTGGCTGGCCCCGCCGCCGCACAGGATTGCCCGCGCGGTGATCTGGATACGCGCTTCTGCGACGTCGACGGCGATCTCGTTGCCGACATCCCCACAGATCCAAGCGAGTGGGTCGATCCTGATACGCTGATCTTTGCATATACGCCGGTCGAGGATCCGGCCGTTTATCGCGATGGCTGGCAGGAGTTCATGGACCATCTGACTGCAGTTACTGGAAAGAAAGCAGTAAATTTCCCTGTTCAGTCGAACGCTGCTCAGATTGAAGCCATGCGCTCGGGCCGTTTGCACATCGCGGGTTTCAACACCGGTTCGAATCCGCTGGCTGTAAACTGTGCCGGCTTTCGCCCCTTTGCGATCATGGCGTCCGACGATGGGCATTTCGGCTACGAGATGGAAATCATCACCTATCCGGGATCCGGAATCGAAGGCATAGTGGATATCAAGGGCAAGCAGCTTGCCTTCTCCTCGCCCACGTCCAACTCGGGCTTCAAAGCGCCGTCGGCGATCCTGAAGGGCGACTATGATATGGTCGCTGACCGTGATTTCGAACCCGTCTTTTCGGGCAAACACGACAACACGGTTCTGGGTGTCGCCAACAAGGACTATCAAGCCGGTGCTGTCGCCAACTCGGTCATGAAGCGGATGCTCGCGCGCGATGTGATCAAAGCCGAGCAGGTCATATCGATCTATAAGTCGCAGACCTTCCCGACGACCGGATTCGGCGTGGTCCACAACCTGCCACCAGATCTTCAGGACAAGATCCGCGAAGCGTTCTTCAGCTTCGACTGGGAAGGCACGGCGTTTCAGGCCGAGTTCTCGAAATCGAACGAGGCGCAGTTCATCGATATGAACTACATGGATTTCTGGGACGTGATCCGCAAGATCGACACGGCCAATGGCGTCAGCTACGCCTGCGAATAATCCTTGATGGGGCGGGCCTTAGGGTCCGCCTTTTCCAACAACAGTACTTGGGGTGGGGAGGCTTTCATGCTGCGGCTTGAGAAGCTCGTAAAAACGTATAAAACAGGCGATCAGGCTTTGAAAGCGGTCGATCTGGACATCCCGGAGGGTCAGGTTCTGGCCCTGATTGGCCCCTCGGGCGCTGGTAAATCCACCCTCATTCGCTGCATCAACCGATTGGTCGAACCGACCTCGGGCAAGGTCTATCTGGCCGATGTGGAACTCACCGGCCTCTCTTCAGGCGCGCTGCGCCGCGAACGTCGCCGCATGGGCATGATCTTTCAGGAATACGCGCTGGTCGAACGCCTGTCCGTCATGGAAAACGTTCTGTCCGGCCGCCTTGGCTATGT
>Ga0075467_10001823_pt1 | contig 17338 bp, 15 predicted proteins | sample DEB08_DNA_9_FD_75067 | JGI IMG/M metagenome (GOLD analysis project Ga0075467, IMG submission 75067) | Aqueous microbial communities from the Delaware River and Bay under freshwater to marine salinity gradient to study organic matter... | ecosystem: Environmental > Aquatic > Marine > Coastal ... | reverse complement strand
TGAATGCTGTTTAGCGCCGCAGGCATCAACGACTAAAGCCCCCCCTAGTTTGGTCGCCCTGTCACGCGGCCCTAGTCTTCTTTGTTGCGAAGATAATCGATCGCCTCTTCTTTATTGGTGAGGCGGCCTTCGAGTTGTTCGGTCTGGATCGTGTTGAGGATCTCGGTGAATTGAGGCCCTGGTGACAGGCCGAGTTCAATGAGGTCTTTGCCAGTGATAAGCTGGGGCGGGATGAGGGGTTCGGCGGCGAATTGCTGTTCTTTGGCACGGAGGAATTCGTAGTTGTCAGTGAAGCCGTTGCTGCTGGCACAGTCGACACGGTGGAGCTCCATCTCATCTCCATAGGTGGGGCGTGCCATGAAGCGCTTGACCTTGGCCGTGCGCATATGCTGCACGTTCATGAAGTTCATGTGGTTGGCAACCATGGCGCAGACTTCATCAATGGTGTGGTTGGAGTATTTGAGTCGATGCAATATGGTGTCCGCCATTTCTGTGCCGACGCGATCGTGGCCGTTAAAGCGGATGCGGTCGTCTGCCTGATCGTAACTGTATGTGGCGGGTTTGCCAATATCGTGCAGCAGCACGGCGAGGGCGAGTTCGGCTGATGGCTCATCGGCGAGCATATCGAACATGATGCGGGTGTGGGTATAGACATCACCTTCCGGGTGCCATTGCGGTGGCTGTTCGCAGCCGATGAGGTCATAGACCTCAGGGACGATGTGTTTCATCAGCCCGCTTTCTGTGAGCAGGTCGAAGCCGCGGGCCCGGTGTTTAGAGGTGATGATGGTGGTGAACTCGTCACGGATGCGCTCGGCGCTTATTTTTGCCAATAGATCGGAATTTTCGCAGATGGCTGACCAGGTGGCAGGTTCTATTTGGAATCCCAGGGTGGAGGCGAAGCGGATGGCGCGCATGAGGCGCAGGGCGTCCTCCTGAAAGCGTTCGGTGGGATTGCCAATGGCCTTGATGGACTGAGCCCGGAGGTCTTGCTGGCCGTCCACGAAATCGATAATCTCGCCGTTTTGCGGGTTTTGGAAAAGTCCATTGACGGTGAAGTCGCGACGTGAGGCGTCGTCTTCCGGAGTGGTGAAAGTGACCGACTCCGGGTGTCTGCCGTCCTTGTAGGAACCATCGTGGCGGAAGGTGGCGATCTCGAAGGGGAAGCCGTTTGCCTTGACGAGGATGACGCCGAAGTGGGCGCCGATGGCATTGGACTTAGGGAAGAGGTTTTGAACCTCGGCCGGGGTGGCGGAGGTGGCAATATCGTAGTCCTTGGGCTCAATGCCGAGCAGGGTGTCCCGGACGCAGCCACCGGCGAAGTAGGTGGTATGGCCAGCGTCGATGAGGCGCATGGCGGTGGTCTGGGCGGCTGTTTTGAGATCGGGCACGCGGTTATCTAGGCAGAATTGCGGGCATTTTGCAGGTTAATTTTCCGTGGGCTAGGAGACGGCAAGCTCTTGGGAGTAGTACCGTTGCGAAGCTCTGCGGCGAGCTTGAAGCTAATTTTGTTTACTGTGACCAACATAGAGCTGATTGCACGGAGGGTTGAGCAAGTGTGGCTGGGGTGTCCCGACAGCGGTCAAATAGGCTTGCAAGCTCAAGGACAAAGGGGTATGTGCCCCCTCCCGCTGCGGAGATTGCGTTGCGGTGACTTTTTTTTTAACGCATGAAACTCGCAAGCTTATTAAGCCCGAAGCAGGTCATCCTTGATTTACAAGGTGAGGCATGTGCTGAGGCGCTAGCCAACATAGTGGACCATTTGATCTCCCGTGGTGTGCTTGCTGCCGGCTTGCGGGAGGAGATCATTGAATTGCTCAAAGAGCGCGAGCGGCAGGTGAGCACGGGGATTGGCTCAGCTGTGGCGATTCCGCATACGTTTTCTGATTCGGTAGATCATGTGGTGGCCGCTTTCGCCCGCTCAAAGGAGGGGGTGGATTTCGAAGCAATTGACAACGCTCCCGTGAATTATGTGATGCTTTTTATCGTGCCTAAGAAGGAACGTAACCTTCATTTACAGACATTGGCCGCAGTTGCCAGAATGTTTAACAATTGTTCTGTCCGTCAGCAGCTCCACGATGCTGAGACGGTTGATCAGGTGCTTGATATTTTTGAAGCTCATTCCCCCGCTATTGGTGCAGGAAGTTAGGGCGGATAAATCGTTGGTGGGTGAGCGCGCCAAAAAAACTTAATTTTTCTAACTATAATGATACAGGAACTTGAAAAAGCATTGTCTGCAGCACTGGGTGCAGCGGGCATTGAAATGCCGGAAGATTATGAGGTGCAGGTGGAATCCTCTGCTGATTTACGCTTCGGAGATTATCAAAGTAATGCTGCGATGGTTCTCGCCAAGCGGCTACGCACGAATCCGCGCGAGCTTGCTGCCAGGGTGATTGAATTGCTTGATCTAGGCGGGTTTGCGGCGGCTGATATTGCCGGCCCTGGTTTTATTAACTTCCGGATCACCAACGACGCCTGGAGTCGTCAAATGTCTGCTTTATTAGCTGATGACCGGCTAGGTGTTGCTCTGGCAAATCCAGTACAGACCGTAGTGGTTGATTTTTCGGCACCCAATGTTGCCAAGCCGATGCACGTGGGTCATATCCGATCGACGATCATTGGTGACAGCTTGTCTCGTATTGCCCGTTTTTTGGGCCACAAGGTCATTACGGATAACCACATCGGTGATTGGGGAACGCAGTTCGGCATGATCATTCATGGTTGGAAGACGGTGCTCAACGAGGCGGATTTGGAAGCTGATCCAGTGGCTGAGCTGTTACGTGTCTATCGCACGGTAAATGCCCAGTGCGGCGATGATGATGCTGTGCGTGAGATCTGCAAGCAGGAGCTGGTCAAGCTGCAGGGTGGGGATGCCGAGAATCTTGCCATCTGGGAGCGCTGCGTGGAGCTTTCCAAGCAGGGACTCCAGGGCATATATGACCGACTGGATGTTGGGTTTGACTACTGGTATGGGGAAAGTTTCTACAACGATCGTCTGGCGCCATTAGTGGATGGTATGCTTGAGACGGGAGTGGCACGTGAGAGTGAGGGTGCGATCTGTGTTTTTTTTGAGGGGGATAACAAGCTTTAGGACAAGCCGGCGATCGTGCGCAAGGCAGATGGTGGTTTTTTGTATGCAACAACGGATCTGGCTACCATCGACTTCCGTGTCGAGCAGTGGAATGCAGACCAGATATGGTATGTGGTGGGGGCTCCTCAGCAGCTGCATTTCCAACAAATTTTTGAGGCGACCCGTAAGCGTGGCTTGAATCCCGTGATGCATCACATTGCCTTTGGTTCGATCCTCGGTGAAGACCGCAAGCTGATGAAAACGCGCAGTGGCGACAACGTGCAGCTCGTGGATGTGCTTGATGAGGCAGTGGAGCGCGCGGGTAGGGTGATCGAAGAAAAAAATCCAGGAATGGACCCGGACGAAAAAGAGCGGGTTGCTGAGATTGTGGGTATTGGTTCGGTGAAATTTGCAGAGCTTTCTCAGCACCGGATGACGGATTATGTGTTCAGCTGGGATAGAATGTTAGCCCTTCAGGGTGACACCGCGCCTTATCTGCAATACAGTTACGTGCGGGTGCGTTCGATTTTCCGCAAGCTGGATGGCGGGGTGGTGCTGGACGGTTCCGGTCCTCGGATCGAGGCAGATGCGGAAGTGCATCTGGTACGGATGTTGGCCCGCTTCGGTGAGATCGTTCCAACGTTACTGGATGATTTCAGGCCTAATTTATTGGCCAACTACTTGCTCGAGTTGGCGAAGGCATTCCACTCGTTTTTCGAAGCTTGTCCGGTACTTAAGTCCACCGGTGAAACCCAAAACACCCGCTTGGCGCTTTGTGAGCTGACCAGCCGGGTGTTGCAGAAGGGATTAGGTTTACTGGGAATCAAAGTGCCCGAAAGGATGTAACGCTACCTTCGGCGTGATTTGTCTTTATCGGAATTCGATCTGGATCCGGATAGTTTGTCAAGCGGGTGTGTTTTTCTGCTTTGCTTGAAGTCGCGAGGAGGGCTGGAACGAGGTGTGCTGGTCGGCCTGCTCTGCGTGGAAACGTAGGGGCTTCTATTAGAGCCACTGTTATGGTTACTGTGACTGCCGGAGTGGCTTGATTCTCTATGGTGGTAGTCTGGTTTGCTATATCTGTAACTACTGCCTGTGTTATGTTGGCGATAGGTTTGTGGGCTTCGGTAACTGGTCGGGCGCTGGCAGGTCACGTAGCGATTGCCACTTTTACGATACCAGGTGCTGCCGTGGTTGTAGTAGCGGCTGTTCCCGACCGAGACGCTGCGGTATCCATAAGGAAGGCGGCTGATGCCGTGGTTATAGTGTTGGCTGCTGTGTCCGATCGATCCTTGGTATCCGTGGGGGCGTGAGCAGCTGATGTAACGACCGCTGCTGCGACGGTACCACCTGTTTCCGTAATAATAGTAGGGCACTCCACTGACATGCACTGTATTGTAGCCATAGGGCAGAGCGCTATAGCTTGAGCTGCCATAATGAATAGAACCATAAGAAGAACTCCCATAGTAATTCGGGTCGACACAGGAAGGCAGTAACAGCAGGACAAGGGTGCACAGCGCAACGAGGAGGAGTGAAGTCTTCATGGTAGTATGGACGTTGTTTGGAGGGAGAAATTCATCTTTGCTTTAAAATAATGCAGAAAAGAACAACGGCAGCTTTTATAGCCTATCCCTTATAGTTGAATGGCTGCTGAATGCAATCCGTCTTTTTCTTAGGCCTGAAAATGCTCTTGCTTGCAAATCTGGTGGAATATGGCGCAATGGGCCTGTGAATACGGAGCAGTGGATAGCGGCGGATAAGGCGCATTGCTGGCACCCGTTTACCCGTCAGGACGATTGGGTGGCGGGTGAGCCTGCAGAGCCGCTGGTATTGGTGCATGGTGAAGGGGTATGGCTGACGGATTCAGAGGGTCAGCGCTACATTGATGGCAATGCCTCGATCTGGACCAATGTTCACGGCCACAAGCATCCGGCGATCAATGCTGCAATCATTGGGCAACTCGAGAAGGTGGCCCACACGAGCTATCTGGGTTTTGCCAATCCCAGGGCCAGTGAACTGGCTGCGCGTTTGTGCGGGTTTTTCCCTCCACAGACTCTGGGGCGGGTGTTTTTTTCCGACGATGGTTCTACCGCAGTCGAGTGTGCGCTGAAGATGGCGATCCAATATTGCCTCCAGACGGGGCAGTCGCAGCGCGCGGGGTTTATAGCCTTTGATCAGGCCTATCATGGCGATACGATGGGGGCAGCCTCGCTGGGCGGGGTGGGAGCGTTTTTTGATAGGTTCAGGAAGTTTGGTTTTCCGGTGCATCACGTCGGAGGTTTGGATGATTTGAATGCCTTGGATCAGGAGGTCATTGACCAGACGGCCGCGGTGATCATCGAGCCGATGGTGCAGGGGGTAAATCAAATACACCTGTGGCCCCACGGCATGCTCACTGAGCTCAGAGGCTGGTGTGATCAGCACGGTATTCACTTGATTCTGGATGAGGTGATGACTGGCTTTGGCCGGACCGGTAAGATGTTTGCCTGTCAGCATGAAAAGGTGATCCCTGACTTTCTGTGTTTGGCTAAGGGGCTTAGCGGAGGATATCTGCCCTTGGCTGCTACGATGGTGCGGGATGAGATTTATGCGGCTTTTCTCGGTGGTGTGGAAAAGGCGTTTTACTATGGTCACAGCTACACGGCGAACCAATTGGGCTGTGCGGCCGCTCTCGCCAGTCTGGATGTCTTTGAACAGGAGTGCACCCTGGAACAGCTACCTGAAAAAATTGCCTTGCTGTCTGCTTTGCTCGCTGAACTGGCCGAACGGAGTCCGCTTATCTATGATGTAAGGCAGTGTGGCATGGTAGCTGGAATTGAGCTTCGCGAGGAAAATGGAGAGCACTTTGATCCCAGCCTCAGGGTGGGGGAAAAGGTTTCACTGTTGGCACGCGGACATCAGCTTTTGACGAGACCGATTCTTGATACTTTGGTGATCATGCCTCCACTAAGTATTTCCAAAGATGAGATACAGCTCATGTGCAACGCGCTTGCACGGGCGCTTGATGATTATTTGACCGGCACCGAAGGGGGCAACTTAGGTTCCGCGGTTCAGGGTCGGGAGGAGGTCATAGCAGACGCGGAATGATTGCGAGATGATACAATGCTATGGCTGATTGGCCCCAAAAAGGTTTTGCAAATAGGGCAAAGGGTATAAAATTGATCTGCCCTCCGGTGAGGGAGGGCAGATCGGGGGAGGATATATGTGTGTGTGTCGTGCGCGCAATTCCTACCCCAACGCACGAGTGCAATATGTCATAATAAATTTTGCAGTAAAGTAGTTTTTCTATAAAAAACACAGATAAGATATATTTTATATAATTAAGGAGGTTTTTTGTAATGTTTGTGATCAATCGAATAGCAATTATAGGTTCTGGTGCCATTGGTGGCTATTACGGAGCACGGCTTGCGCAAGCTGGCATGGACGTCATTTTCTTGCTGAGGAGCGATTACGAGCATGTCAGTGAGCACGGTTTGAAGGTAAGCAGCGTGGCAGGGGATATCCACCTGCCATCGGTGCGATGTGTCACGGCGAGTGCGGAAATTGGCCCGGTTGATCTAGTCATTGTAGCGTGGAAGGCGACCTCGAACAGCTATTATGAGGAGGTAATCTCGCCATTATTACATCAGCAAACCCTTATCCTCACGCTACAGAACGGCTTGGGCAATGTTGAGGAGTTGGCACGCCTTTTTGGGGCAGAGAGGATCTTCGGCGGGCTATGTTTTGTGTGCATTAATCGGACGGGGCCGGGCGAGCTGTGTCACAGTGCTTCTGGTATGATCCGGGTGGGCGAGTATGAATCCGGAGTAGAAGGGATATCTGCGAGGCTCGCGGAATTGGTTCGGCTGCTCCGAAATGGTGGGATCAATGCCCATGCTGAGCCTGAGTTGAGCAAGGCTCAATGGATGAAGCTGGTGTGGAATATTCCCTTTAATGGGCTGGCCATCGCTGAGGGCGGTGTGGATACCGCAGTTTTGTTGTCAATGCCGGGCATGGAGGATCGTATTCGTAGCATCATGAGGGAAGTGCAGGCTGCGGGTGCTGTAATGGGGTATGAAATAGAGGATGATTTTCTGGAAAGGCAAATCGAGGTAACCAGGCCAATGGAAGCGTATCGGCCATCCAGTATGATCGACTATGTCGAAGGCCGTGAGGTTGAGGTTGAGGCAATCTGGCGGAAACCAGTGTTGTGTGCCCGTGCAATGGGAGTCAAAGTAGCTGAAATTGAGCGCTTGTTGAGTGAAATTGAGCTGCAGCTGGAGCAGAGGGTTAATTAGATTGATTTTGTACGGGACAAACCGGCGGTACTATGGTTTCAAATGGCCGCGCAGTCGCATTCAATTTCAGCGGCTAACAAACTGACTTTTATACATCTATGGAAACTGTAACAAAACGCGATCTTGTCATTAAGTTAAGCAACAAAACCGGACTCGGTCAGGCCGACGTTCTGAAGGTCTTGGAGACCATGTTGGAGACCGTCACGGGAGAACTTGCCAAGGGTAATACCGTGGTGATGCGTAACTTCGGCTCGTTCCAAGTGCGCGAAATGAAGGGCAAGGTGGGACGCAATCCCAAGAACCCGACTCGGGATGTGAAAATTCCTCCACGTGCGATTGTCAAATTCAAGCCCGGCAAAGAGATGAAGGAGAAGGTTGCACGCATCCTTCCTCTGATTCAGCAAGGCTAACAGAATTAATGAGCATCGAAGCTAAAAAACGCGAGTTACTTGAGGAACTTGGGTTTTTTCATGATTGGACCGAGCGCTACGAGTATGTCATTGGCATCGGTAAGCAACTGGTGCCTATGTCTGATGAAAAGAAGACAGCGGACTGCTTGATCAAGGGCTGCCAGTCTCAGGTGTGGCTTGATGCCAGCTATAAGGATGGTGTCATGCATTACTTGGCAGACTCCGATTCGATGATCACCAAGGGCATGATCGCCCTCTTTGTGAGAGTGCTTGATGGTGAGACACCAGATGCAGTGTTGCAGGCGGATATGAGCTTTATCGACGAGACCGGGCTTAAGGAGCACCTGGCGCCAACCCGGGCTAATGCGCTCAATCTGATGGCAACGCAGATGAAGCAGCGGGCACTCGAGTTTGCCGGGGGCTGATTGCTGGCGATGCTGGTTTATTCTTGTTGCAGCCAAGTGTAAATATCCACAGCGGATTTTTTGCCAATACCGGGAACGGATTCCAGTTCCTTGGCGCTTGCCTTGCGAATGCGTTTCACCGAGCCGAAGCGGCGTAGCAAGACTTCCTTGCGCTTGGCGGAAATGGCTGGACAGTCGTCTAGCAGGCTTTCGGTGACGCGGCGACGTAGCAGCAGCTCGTTGTAGTTATTGGCAAAGCGATGTGCCTCATCGCGGATACGCTGCATCAGTTTAAGTGCTCCGGTGTCATGAGACAAGAGTAGGGGCTCGCTGTGGTGAGGGCGGAAAATTTCCTCGCGTTGTTTGGCCAGGCCAATGACGGGCAAGTCATGAAGGCCGAGGCGCTGGAGTTCTTTCATGGCCATTCCTAGCTGGCCCTTGCCGCCATCAACGATGACCAGATCGGGCAGATGCAGCGGGGATTTTCCTTCGCGAGCGAGGCGGCGGAGGGCATCGAGTGGGTTTTCCTGGGTGTTTTCTGTCAGTGCGACATTGTTTTCTAGTAGTATTCGTGAGTAGCGTCTTCTGACGACTTCAGCCATACTGGCGAAGTCATCTTGTCCTGCCACGGTTTTGATGCGGTAACGCCGGTAGCCCTTGTTGTCCGGGATGCCGTCTACGAAGCGGACCATGGATGCGACGATGTGATTACTCGATACATTGGAAATATCAAAGCACTCCATGATGTGCAGTGGGTCGGGCGAACCGAGGGCTTGCTGAAGCTCGACGATATCCTCGGCGGGGTTCAGAGTACTGGCGATGTCCCCACGGCCACGGGTGAAACTTCTGGTCGGGCTGAGGGTTTTTTCGAGATTCGCAATGATGTCGCGTAGCTGGGCAGCTTTCTCAAACTGGAGTTTTTCGGATGCCTTGTCCATCCGGTCGCGTAGCGACTGAAGCCGCCCTCGTTTGCCTTTCCCTTCCAGCAGGCTGACGGCTTCCATGACGCGGGTAAGGTAATCATCCTCTGATATCTTTCTGATACAGGGCGCGCTGCACTTGCGGATAACATCGGCATGGCAGTGGCGGTATTCTTTTTCTCCGGGCTGTCTCGCACGGCAGGTACGCAGGCCGAACTCGCGATTGATCCACTCAAGAGTTGATTTCAAAGCGGCGGAGTGAACGAAGGGCCCAAAGTAGCGGGCGCCATCGGTTTTTTTGAGGCGAGTCAGGACAAAACGAGGCAGGGGGGCATCGAGCTGAATTTTGACCATATAAAAGCGTTTATCGTCCCGTTGGAGCACGTTGTAGCGCGGCCGGTATTGCTTGATTAGTTTACTTTCGAGAATGAGTGACTCCTGTTCATTGCGAACGATTTGGATGTCAAAATCGTGAATGCTGTCGATCAGCGCCCTTGTTTTCAGATCGGCGCGCATTTTCCGGGAGGGCATGAAATAACTACCGACTCGCTTGCGCAGGTCTCGAGCCTTGCCAACGTAGATGATACCGCCGATCCGGTCTTTCATCAGATAGACCCCCGGTTTGTGGGGGGTTTGCTGAAGTTTTGCTTTTGCCTCGGGAGTGCTCATGGGCGGATGGTCTGCGGTGGTGCAATGGTTTTACTGATAATAAGCTCAGGACGACCAGGCTAGGGGGATTTTAGTCGTTGATGCCTGCGGCGCTAGACAGAATTCACATAATGAACAGAATTTTTCCATGGGCTGATGGTCATTTGAATCCAAACAATTTATGTATAGACCCTTTAACTCCTCAAGCGCTCCCAATTCGACGATCTTATTTTGTAAATTTTGTTCATTCTGTCCAAAAAATCCTTAGCTTGATCGCCCTGATAATAAGCTGACTTCCCCGTGCTTGCACCTGCTGGAAAACAGGTTACAATAGCTGCGAAACAATTTCCATGAAATCCTTTATTCTTACTTTTAGCCTGTCGTCTTTGGTGATGCTGGGTACTTCCTACTCACTGATGGCGGCGGATCCCGGGGTGGTTGAATTTCCTGATTCAAGCCAGAACAAAGACATTCTCGAGATTCTCTGGATGGGTGGTTTCATGATGTATCCCTTGGCACTGCTATCGGTGATCTGTGTGGTATTGATCCTGTTGTATTTTTTCACCATTCGTCGTAATGCCGTGGTTAGCGACAAGTTTATGAATGCTGCCGAGGCCTTGATCAGAAAGCGTGACTATCTGGGGTTGGTGGCTCATTGCAACAGGCAGAACCAGAGTGTTGCACGGATTACCGAGAAGACGCTGGATTTCATGACCAAGAACACCGGGACGACCTTCAAGGAGGTTCGGGAGGTGGCGCATGCTGAAGGATCACGCCAGGTGGGTATTCTGACTCACCGGATCAGCTATTTGAATGACGTTGGCACGATCGCCCCGATGGCCGGGCTGCTTGGAACGGTGATCGGCATGATCCGGGCGTTCATGGAGATTGCCAGCGGCAACTATGAAGGAGTGCACGCCAACAAGTTGGCAGAGGGGGTTTATCAGGCGCTGGTGACCACAGCGAGTGGTCTGGTGATAGGCATTACTGCTGTCATCTTTTATTCTGTTTTCCGTGGGCGTGTGCAAAAATACATTGCTGAGTTGGAGGCTGCCGCCACCCACCTGATGGCCTTGTTGTCTGCTCAGTACAACCGTCGCGGTGGCATCGCGCCACAGCCGGTCTATTCTGATGATATGGGGAATCAGGGCTACGATCAGTCGGGCTATGAATCCCGTGGACAAGAATCAGCCAGAGGCGACCAAGGTCATGGGAGCCATTATGGCGCCGGGGATGGGCAGGTGATGCCGGTTCCGGTATCACGGCCTTCCAATGACAGCCCAGAGATCCATGGGATGTAAGCGGCCTTATCATTTTCTAAGCAGATGAAATTTCAGATCAGAGAGCCGGAATCCGCTGCCTTTCCACTGGCGCCGATGATTGACGTTGTATTCCTGCTATTGATTTTCTTTATCGCCACGATGCAGTTTTCCCAGAGTGAACGCGAGTTGAATGTATCCGTGCCGGTCGCCGAAGAAGGAGCTGATGCGAAGCAAACGGTGGGAGAGATCATTGTCAATGTGCGCGAAGATGGCGGAGTGGTGGTGGATAATGCTGAGATGACTCAGGATGAGTTGTTTGCCAAGTTAACTCGTATTGCCGCGGTGCATAAAAACCAGGCGATCCGGATCCGTGGTGATGGTAAAGTCGAATATCAGAAAATTGTCGAAGTGATTGATGTGTGTCAGAAAGCCGGGATTCCCAATATTTCCTTTGCCACGCAGGTTCAGCGCAAGCAAAAGTGATACACCTTGACTGCCTGCGATCGCATTTTAATACCTCTTGTAAACGAACCAATACGACCAATACCATGAGCGACATCATTCCGTTTTTCATCATGTTTTTTCTGATTGTTCCGATGCCCGTTAAAGTGATCTTGATGGTTACCGGAGCTCTTTTCTTTGGGATGGAAGCGGCTCCATAGCATAGGTCACGCCAGTTCACACTTGTTGCAGGTTAAGAATTCCCCCCATCCTGGTCATCTTGCTCAATACTCAATAGGTAATATATACTCAATGCGCATCATCAGCCAAATACTAGCACTTACCGTTTGCACGTCTCTATGGCTTCTTAAATCTGCGCCTGTGGCAATGGCTCAGAATGCACCACTTGCATCGGATCCAGCACAAGATCGATTTGAGTTTTGTAAACATCTGTATCGCGAGGCGAACAACATGCAGGATCCGGCTCGCCGGGTTGAAGCCTACAGAAGTGTGATTCCTCGCCTAAGTGCATATATCGAGCGATTTCCAGATCATGCCAATGTCCAGGCTGCCAGCTATTATCTTGGCGAATGTTATTATCATTCCGGGTCTATTGAAGATGCCAAACGAGTTCTGCACGGGGTGATCAATCGCTACAGGGAGGGTCGGTACGTAGCGCTTGCTTCGAACCGTCTCGGTTACGAAGACGTTGAACAGAAAAAATACGGGCAGGCGGCCATTCATTTTGGCCGGGTTGCTGCTATGGCGACAACAGCACAGGAACGGCATCGTGGTCGTTATCAAGAGGCCTCATGTTACCGTTATGCTGGGCAAATCGATGAATCAATCCGTTCCTATAGGATGGTGGAGCTCGCAGAAGACGCGCCCCTTAACTATCGTGAGAATGCCAAGTTGAAGCTGGGGCACCTTTATTTGGCGAAAAAAGAAAACGACCTGGCGATGGAAAAATTTCAGGCTTTGATGCAGCCTGGTATCTCAGCCAACTTGCGTATCGAGGCTACCCTGAATGTTGGGCTTTTAGCTCTGCAGAAAAAAGATGTTGTGATCGCGGATCAATGTTTCAAGGCGGTGCTGTCGTCTGATCAGGATAAGTTCAAGCCAAGCGCCCAGGCGGCGTTGATGAACAGTATGTATACCACGAAGAACTACCAGGGTGTGCTCGATGTGATCAGACGTGGAGAACACCCAGGGACACCTGCTACGGAAGCCGTCAAGTATGCCATTGCAGGTCGTAGTGCTTATCAGCTGAAGTTTTATAGCGAAGCGATCCGGCTTTTTGCTCAGGCTGAGCGGCAAGTGCCCTTGTCAGCGGAAGCGTTTGAAGCTGGGTACTTCCGCTTGCTTTGTTTTTATAATATCAAGGGTGCTAATATCCCAATGCAGGTGGATGCTTTCCTGGAAATCTATCAACAGCGCTATCCCAAACATGAAAAGATTCACAAGGCATTGCTGATGAAAGCGGAGACTTTGTTTGATGCTGGTAAACATCGCGAGGCATCAGCTGCGTATAACCAGATTAACCCGGAAGTCATTGGTGAATCCAATCAGGCGAATCTCTTATACAAACGAGGCTGGTGTCTGTCGACTTCTGGGGACCACAATGGAGCCGTGCGCAGCTTCACTCGTTTTCTGGCGAAGTATGTCAATGATGAACGGGCTCCCAGTGTGATTGCAAGGCGCGGCAAATCGTTTTTGGCTTTAGGCGACCGTGTTTCGGCTTTGAAGGATTTTGATTTGCTGATCCAGCGTTTTCCGAAGGATAAGCTCGCGGCCCTTGCCTGGCAGAACGGTGCGCGCATCAGGAAAGAGGACAAGGATTATGCGGATATGATACGCCGTTATCAGGCACTGCTCGATGGCTTTCCGGATCTTGAGCAGGATACCTTGGCCAATGCCCGCTACTGGATTGGCTGGGGAAATTACCAGTTGAAAAAATACCTTGAAGCCATAGAGGCATTGGAAGAAGCAAGTCGGTTGGATCCCCAGAAGTATAGGGATAACTGTGGCACACTCATCGTATTGAGCTCATACGCGATGAAGGATAAGGACCGCTTGCAAAAAGAGGTGGATACCATATGTAAGATGGGACATGGGGATAGAATTCCCGCAACTATTTTTCGCTGGTTAGGTGTGCAGTGCTTCAATGCAGATGAGATGCAGGCTTGCCAACGCTATCTCGCACTTGGTGTCTCGTTTGACGATCCCCGGCAAACCCCACAGGCATTCTGGAAAATGCTCGGCAAGGCCTGTGTGAGAACCGGCAAGTATGAGGAGGCATTGGTTGCGACGGGTAATTTCCTCGACGTGGTGGAACAGCCCTTTTGGAAGGCGGAAACACTGTTTGACAGAGCCGAGGCATATCTTGGGTTGGAGAATCTCGATAATGCAAAGAAGTGTGCCGAGGAGGGGCTTGAGCTAAGGCCAAAAGGACGGGTGAATGCCGAGCTGCGTATGATCCTTGGTGATATTGCCTATAGCAATAAGGATTACACAGCGGCCGCTGCCTACTACGTAGTCGTCGTACAGCTTTTCGTTGATGACAAGACACTTCGATCTGACGCGCTATTCAAGTCCTACAATACACTGTTGAAGAAAGGAGACGTAAAAGAGGCCAAGCATTACCTTGAGACGCTCAAAAAAGAGTTTCCCGACTACTTGAAAGAGAAGAAACCTCCGGCGGAGATTGGTTCGTAGTCGCCAAGCTGCTGAAATCGTAGGCCCGACAATTGTCTTGTTGTCCGGTTATGATGGCGCCCAGCGAGGATTAGTCAGGTCATACCATTTGAACATTGGCATCTTACCGTAAGGAAGGTTTTTTGATCTTGGGTGAAATAGTCAGCGGAGCTGAGCCAGGAAATACGTCGATTGATAGGCTTCTAGCGGTATTGCGCGTCGGTCACATAGCCCGCTATGCTCCCTCCTTGGCACCTTGCTACAAGCCAATCATTCGACGTCATTCCGCCAATCTGACTGTTCAACTTGTATAAGAGTCATCGTACTGGCCTTGCGTTCGGGTTGACCGTCTTGCCCCTCTGGGTTGCCCACGGGTCTACGTGGCTAGATCCTTCTTTGCCAAAAATTTCCTCGGCAAGTTTTCCAGCTGGCAGGCAGAAGACGATGGGTTTTTGTTGTTTTCCCTGAGCATCGTAGCGGTATCTCAGGTATCTGACTGGCATTTCCTTTTCGTAGGGTTTACCCGTCTGGGGATCGGTGAGAGTCTTGGTCCTCTTCGCCCTGGCATCAAACATATCCTCAGCAACGAGGTTACCGTTGTTTTTGTGGTATCCGTAAACGATGCGATAGAGTATGGTCCCGGACCCATCGTAGACAATACCGCTACGGAGTTTGCCCTGGACATCTTTGCGGTAGATGATGCTCATGCGTAGAACGCGGTCACCACCACCACCAGCGCGGTCACCGTAGGTGCGCCGTTCGATGACCCGTTCATCGGAACTGCGGCGGAATTCAGTGTAAGAGCCGTCCTCGTTGTGCATGATGCGCACGTTTTTCTTGGAGGTCGAAATATTTTTGTCAGTCCGTTGCTGCGCTTGCAAGTTGCCGACCGTGGTAAGCAGTGGGAGCGCCAGTAATCCGACTCTCATCCCCCGAGTGAGAGTGAGGATCTGCTTTTTAAGGGTTGTGTTCATCGGCATGACTGTGGAATCTACGCGCAGGGCTGTATTTATCAAGCCATCAGATTATGATCTGGAGAACATGTTGCCGATCGCTTGACCTCACCCAAGGTGGGGTGGTCATGGGGATATTAAATGCCACTCCTGATTCTTTCTCCGATGGAGGTAAGTATTTCCATACCAAGGCGGCTCTTGCCCGGGCTCTGGAAATGGTGTCTGAAGGAGCAGGAATTATTGACGTTGGTGGTGAATCCACTCGGCCTGGTGCTGCGGCGATTAGTGCGGATGAGGAGATAAAAAGGACCGTGCCGTTGATCAAGGCGCTTAGGAGTGAGTCAAAGGTATTGATTTCCATTGATACCTCAAAGGTGGTTGTTGCTGAGGCTGCGATTGAGGCGGGGGCAGACATTGTCAATGACGTGACCGGTTTTTGTGAGCAAAAGATGGCACAGCTCTGTGCCTCTGCCGGGGTGGGGGTGTGTGTCATGCACATGCAGGGTGAGCCGCGTACGATGCAGAGGGATCCGCATTATGATAACGTGGGGGGTGTGGTTGCCGCTGTAGCTTCATTCTTCCAAGAACGCCTGGAGACACTGGTTTCACAAGGTATTGATCCCGAGTCTATTTGCTTCGATCCAGGCATTGGTTTTGGCAAGACTCTGGAGCATAACTTGGAATTACTAAGAGCTCTCGGGCGCTTGCAGCATGAACGGCCCCTGTTGTTGGGTGTGTCGCGCAAATCCTTCATTGCTAGCCTGACCGGCGAGCAAGATCCAGAAAAGCGGGATGCTGCAACGGGTGTTATCACAGCATTGGCCTTTGATAAAGGCATCAGGCTGCACCGTGCCCACGATGTCAAAGGTGCTGTCAATGCACTGCGCATTGCCCAATCTTTTTAATCTTGAGTTACATCAGTAATTTTTTAGAATTAAACCATTATGAAATTTACCCTTATTGCATTGTTGACCCTCTCTCTCGTTGCTCCGGTGTGCGCCATTGATAAGCCTGCTGGTGAAGGTGAAGCGTTATGGAAGCCAGAAGTGGGTGATACATGGGTTTATGATGTGACAGTTGAGGTGGCGAAGGGGACGGAACTTCCTTCCAAGATTGCGGGGCAGAAGATTGAGCAGATCGACGGCAAGTTGCGCGCAACATATAAGCAAACCAGCGTTTATCATGGTGTTAAGCCGATGAATGAAGAGGGGGCGGAGGCAGATGCGTTTTATGTTTCCAACGGCGATCAGCTTGAGCAGATCGAATACATGAAAATCAGCGAGCAGGCGGTGGACGCGGTTGGATCCAAACGGGAGGGGGTAAATCCAGGAGATGTGATCATCCTCGGTAAGCCGATACCGCTGGTAAGATCCGATTGGAAAGGGGGAGAGGGCTTTCCGTTTACCATGGATCGTGTGGTCGATCAAAAGAAGCTACATTTTACCAGACAATTCAGGGTTCTTGGCTGGGAAATCCTGGAAACCGGCGCTGGAGAATTTAAGGTATTGCATGTCCAGATAACCGGGATGAACGGGCCGATGGAGATCAAGCGTAATTATTGGTTTTCTCCTAATTCGGGATTCATCAAAGAGGCAAAAAAATATTATATTGCTGACAAAGTCATTTTTTCCGAGACCAAGGTGTTGGCAAAAATGGAAAAGAAGAAAAGCTAACAGCCAATCCGGGGTCGTCGTTGTAGGGCTCGGTCATAGGAATGCGCCAGCAGACCCGGATGCACAGTTCTTTTGCGGCATAGCGACGGAATGTCTCATGCTGATGTGCCGCTGATCTTGCCGAAGTGACTCGCTGGGTGTCATCAGCTGTGAGAGCTGTTACTTCTTTTTTTGCGATATAAGTCACGCCAGTAGTCGAGGCGTTCCTTGACGCGTTTTTCCATGCCGTTTTCGGTAGGGGTGTAGTAAGTTCGGCCTTCAGGCAGGTAGGCTTGTGGAATATAGTTGCCCTCGTAGTCGTGGGCATAGTGGTATTCCAAAGCTGCATCATCAGCGCCTGAGCCTTTGGCGAGTTTTTTGCGAGTATTGGTGCGGAGGTGTTCGGGGACTGCTAGTGTGCGGCCCTCCTTGACGTCGTGCATAGCTTCACCGAGTGCGGCATAGCAACTGTTCGACTTGGGTGCGGTAGCAAGGTAAACGGTGGCATGGGCCAGGGGAATACGCCCCTCTGGCATGCCGATGAACTCGAAAGCCTGCTGGGCATCCATGGCAACACGCAGGGCATTGGAGTCGGCCAGGCCGATATCCTCAC
>Ga0075467_10001822_pt1 | contig 17348 bp, 15 predicted proteins | sample DEB08_DNA_9_FD_75067 | JGI IMG/M metagenome (GOLD analysis project Ga0075467, IMG submission 75067) | Aqueous microbial communities from the Delaware River and Bay under freshwater to marine salinity gradient to study organic matter... | ecosystem: Environmental > Aquatic > Marine > Coastal ... | reverse complement strand
TGGCTAATTCAAATAAATTATAAAATGAGAACAAAGTTTAGTGGAATTTTAACACTTTTACTAGTGTTAGTAGTGCAACTCACGTTCGCACAAGAAAAAACAATCTCTGGAACTGTTACTGATAACACAGGTCTTCCGTTACCAGGGGTTAATATCATCATTAAAGGAACGACGAATGGTACACAATCGGATTTTGACGGTAATTATTCCGTCCAAGCCAGTGCTGGCCAGACGCTATCCTTTAGTTATGTAGGCTTTAAACCTAGCGAAATTGCTGTGACAGCAAGTTCAACTACAATTAACCTTAGTATGGAAGAGGACGCTGCCCAATTAGAAGAGGTAGTTGTAACGGCTTCCGGTATTAAAAAGGAAAAAAAGGCCCTTGGTTATGCGGTATCTTCTATAAAGGAAGAAGCAATCAAGGATAATCCTGAATCCGATTTAACTCGAATCTTACAAGGTAAGTCTGCTGGTATTGATATTACCACCCAGAATGGACTTTCTGGTTCTGCAAATAAGGTTATTATTAGAGGTATGAGTTCTTTCTCAGGATCTAACAATGCACTTTATGTGATTGATGGTGTACCTTACTCCAATGACACAAATGAGGCAGGTAGCTTTGTTGATGGAAACATGGGAACAAGTAGATCATTTGATATTGATCCTAATAACATTGCAAACATTGACATTCTTAAAGGTTTGGCTGCAACTACACTTTACGGTACCGAAGGTAGAAATGGAGTTATATTGATAACAACTAAGACCGGAGATTCTAAAAGTCTTAAATCAAAGCAAGAAATTGAGATATCCTCTTCTTACTTTTTCAATCAAATTGCATCATTACCTGACTATCAGGATTCATTTGGTGGTGGTTTCAACCAGGCTGATGCAGATGGATGGTTCTACAGTAACTGGGGACCAGGATTTTACAGAGATGGCCTAGGGGGCTGGGGATCGTTTATTGACGATTCCAATGACAACGCTGGATTTAATTCAGATGGTACTTTAGCTCACCCTTACTCAACATCCTCTTTCTTAGCTGCTAGTTATCCTGATTTCCAAGCAGAATTTGCTGGACAAAGATATGGATGGGCACCTAAAAATAGTGTTGAAAAATTCTTTAGAGTCGGTGGAGTTTCTACTATTTCTGCCAACATGAGAGGTAGAAGTGAAGACGGGAAGTATAACTACGGGACGGCATTTAGTCATTTAGATGATGAAGGGTTTACACCTGGAAATTCAATTAGAAGAACGAATTTGACTGTTTCAGGTGGTGGTAAACTATCTAACAAAATAAATGTTAGAGGTTCTATGACTTATACACTTATAAATTACAAAACACCTCCGGTTGCAACTAGTTTTGGTAGTAGTACTGTTGGTTCTGGTTCTTCTATTTTTGGAGATTTATTTTACACTCCTCGAGGGATAGACATTCAAGGTCTTCCATTTGAATTACCTGATGGAGCAAGTATCTACTATAGAGATGATAATGCAATACAGCATCCATTGTGGACTGTTAAAAATGCTCGTTTTTCGCAACGTACTAATCGTGTAAATGGTTTTGCTGCAGTAGACTTTAATATAACTGAAAACATAAATCTTTTATACCAAGGTAGTGTTGATACTTATTCTGAAGACAATGTTAACAGACAGAACAAAGGTGGGGTAACTGGAAACATATCAACAGATAGTGGTTTTTATAATACTTATAATAACAGTAACACAATTATGGATCATAAATTTGTTTTAAGCGGGAATAACTTCTCACTTATTACAGATTATTTAAATATGGGATTCTTAGCTGGAGCTACATCTAGAAGTATCGATTTCAACAGAATTGGAGTTAACAGTAATGGTCAGCAAGTTTTTGACTTCTTCGACCATAGTGGATTTGTTAATCAAACTCCAGTTGAGTTTCACTCAAGAAGAAATATCCTTGGTGTATACGGACAAGTTAACTTTGATGTTAAAAACATGTTTTACCTAAACTTTGCAGGTAGAAATGACTGGGTATCTAATTCAATAAACAATTCATTATTTTACCCATCTGCTAGTGCCTCATTCATTCCAACTTCAGCTTTTCCTGGCATGAAGTCAGACTACGGTATTAATTACCTAAAGCTTAGAGCTGGATACGGTACATCTGCAAACTTCTCAACTGGTTACCCAACTGTAACTTTGGTGAACCTGAACACACAAGCTTGGGCAGATGATGCTGGTAATTTAATAACGAGTAACTCAACCTCTTCTACTGTTGGTAATTTAGACATCAAACCTGAATTATTTAGTGAATTAGAATTTGGAGTTGAAGGTAAATTATTTAGTCGAATGAACTTTGACTTCTCTTACTATACTAGAGAAACAAAAGATTTAATCGTAGGAAGTCGTCCAATTCCACCGAGTAGTGGTGCTTCGTTCACTCCATCAAATATTGGTAAAATTGAAATAGAAGGTTATGAAGTAGATTTAGGAATCGACATTCTTAAAAGTGATAATGGTGTGAACTGGAACTTCAACTGGAATTTCACTAAACAAAGAAGTGAAGTTACAGAGCTTGATGGCGACACTCAATTAATTATTTATGAAGGATTTACGAATCTAGGTAATGGTGCGAGAATAGGGTATCCATTAGGAACTATTTTTGGAGCACGTATTGCTAGAGACGAAAGTGGTAATCTACTAGTAGATGGTGTTGGTAACTATATCTCAGAAAGCGTAGATGAAGATGGTTTACTTCCTGCTATTGGAGATCCAAATCCAGACTGGGTAATGAACTATACGAATACTGTCTCTTATAAAGGTCTATCATTAGGCGTTAACGTTGGACATACTTCTGGAGGAGATATTTATTCTGTAACAATTGCATCGTTAATGGGTAGAGGTTTAACAACTGATACTGAAGATAGATTAGGAACTTATGTTTTACCCGGTGTGAGTCAAGCAACGGGACTACCTAATGATATCCAAATTAATAATTCAGATTTCTATTTTAGTAATGGATTTGCAAGTCCTGCTGACGAACTATCAATTTATGATGCATCAGTAGTTAGACTTAGAGAAGTATCTCTAGCTTATACCTTACCAGCTAAATTTTTAGAAAAAACTCCTATAGGAAGATTGACTATTAAGGCTAGTGGTTTCAACATGTGGTATAAAGCTTATAATACACCTGATGGAATTAACTTCGATCCTAACGTAGCAGGATTAGGAGCTGGAAACGGACAAGGGTTTGATTACTTAACAGGTCCAAGTAGTAAAAGATACGGTATTAGTATAAATGCTACATTTTAATATATAAAAAAAGATAAAAATGAAAAACATAAATAAAATATCAATCTTTTTATTTCTAATCCTAGGTGTCACATTTACTTCTTGTGAGACTACCGATTTAGATTTACTTGACGATCCTAACAACGTTACGTTGGACAAAGCTGATCTTGAACGCTATATGGTAGCAATTCAATTAGATTTCAGAAACTTTGTTGAAACTATGGGTAGAAATGGTGCTCAATTAACCAGACTTGAATACATGTTTGGAAGAACATACCTTGCCAATTACACTCCAGAGAATACTAATTTCGAATGAGGATTAGCTTACCAAGGAATGTTTTCTGATATAGTGGGCGCTGAACTTCTTGCAACTGAGCAGGGAGCTAACAAGCATCTTGCTATTATGAACATCATGAAAGCGTATACACTAATGACGTTGGTTGATTTTTATGGTGATGTACCATTCAGTGAAGCCTCTAATCCGTCTGAATTTCCTTTTCCAACTACTGATGACGGCGCCACTGTTTATGCTGGCGCAATCGCTTTATTGGATGAAGCAAGTACACTTTTAGGACAAGCAGGACCAACTCTTGCAAATGACTTCTTCTATGACAATGATTTTGGAAAATGGGGGAAATTACTTAACACACTTAAAATGAACGCCTATCTCAATACTAGATTGGTTGATTCAGCTGCGTTAAGTAAATTTAATGCTATTGTCAATTCTGGAAATTTTATATCATCTACAGTTGATGATTTTCAATTTAAGTATGGAACTAGTGAAGTTAATCCGAATACAAGACATCCTGCATATGGTGCAGATTATGGTGTAAGTGGTGCTGGACGATACAGATCAAACTGGTTAATGGAGTTGATGTTGAATGACAATGATCCAAGAATTCGTTACTATTTCTTTAGACAAATAAATTGTACTCCAGGTACTATTGGAGCGGATGGCGTAATGTGTGCGCCTAACGGCCCACAACTTCAATGTTCACTGCAAACAAAACCTCCGCATTACCCATCAACTATGACTTTCTGTAATGTAGATTCAGGCTACTGGGGTAGAGATCATGGTAACGATGAAGGTATTCCACCAGATTCATTTAAAAGAACTGCAATGGGTGTTTATCCAGCAGGTGGACGATTTGATGATGATGATTTCGACTTTGTTGGAATAGGCCAAGGTGGTGGTGGTGCAGGTGTTACACCAATTATGTTAGCATCATGGGTTGACTTAATGAGAGCTGAAGCAGCAATGGCATCAAATAATACTGGGGCAGCTGGGACATTCTTACAAAGCGCGCTTACTAAGTCTATAGCCAAGGTACAATCTTTTGGAGCATTGGATGCAACTGCGACTGCTTCATTCTTCCCAACTGCAGGCGATGTTAATACTTTTAAAGCTGCTGTAGCTACTGCCTTTAATAGTGGTAACACAAATGACAAATGGAACGTATTAGCGAATCAAACTATTGTTGCTTACTACGGTAATGGAATTAATCCTTATAACTTCTATAGAAGAACAGGATTTCCTACGACCTTGCAATTTAATATCGAACCTAGTGGAGGAAACTTTGTAAGATCATTCTTGTATCCAGCTGATGAGGCTAATACTAATAGTAACATTACACAAAAACCAAATGTTGATGTACAAGTGTTCTGGGATAACAACCCATCTTCACCTGGATTTCCTTTTGCAAACTAATTTAAAAACTTAACAATTATGAAAAATATATATAAACTATTTTTAATTGGATTAGTACTTGCCGGAGGTACGATTAGCTGTACCGATAGCGAACTTGCTATAGACTCATTATATAACGGTGTTGATAAGACTGGTGCGTTTATTAGAACCATCGAACAACCATTTCAATTGGTATCTGCAACCAATCCAGCCAATAATTTTATTGCTGCTACCATTGAAGTTCAAGAAGGACAAGGAGACGTAAATACTTTTACAGAAGTAAGGATTTACATAAGCACTTTCAATGATCAAGATCAATTGGAGCCAACTTTAGATACTTCAGGTAGTCCACTAGGGGAAAGTTTACTTTCCACTTTGCCTGCAGCTGACTTTACGCCAAGTGAACAAAATCGTTTGCCTAGTAATGCATTTAACATTCCTACTCAAACTGTTATAGATCTCTATCCTGAAGCTGTTTTCACACTACCTACGTTCATTTTTGTGCGTTTAGAATTGGAACTTGCTGATGGTAGAATATTCACTAACACTAATGTTGGTCCTACAGTTGCAACTGGTAATTACTTTCAGGCACCTTTTGCTTACAACATTATTTTCTTGAATAATTAAGAGGTTTAGTACATTACTTTAATATTTTAACAAGCAGGAGTTTCTTTAATGAAATTCCTGCTTTTTTTTATGCAATCTACTCAAAAATATCCCCCTCTTTCTGTATACATCATATTTAAATCAACATAAACAACTCATTGTCAAGCAACCATATCCCGAACTAAATTTTGCCTCTATGCTTCGTTTGTCCTACAAATTTTCCTCTATTTTATGTGTAATTCAAAAAAAAAGTGTATTTTTGACCTCATACTAATTTAAAAAAACTAATATCATGAAAAAAAATTATTTTTTAGCGGTTCTATTTTCATTCGGAATGTTTACTGCAAACGCACAATTCGCTCTTGATGACATGGAGTCTTATGGAGGTGGTAATGCACCAATTTTCGGAGCTCAGTGGGGTTCATGGGGTGGATCAACAGCTGATGCAATATTATCATCTGGAACTCAAGCCCAAAGTGGAGCTTTATCTGGTTATGTTGATGGTGGAGGTGTTATTGATGGTCTATTGTTATTTGGAGACAAAATATTTGGTCAATGGGGAGTTAAGTATTCTATGTACATTCCTACTGGTAAAGTTGGATATTGGAATCTTCAAGGAACAGAAGCTCCAGGTCTTGAATTCGTAGTTGGAAATATCTATATGGGTAACTCTGGTATTGGAGGTGACGACGAAATGACTGGTAGAATCGATTTGAGTACTGCTGACGAGACGGATGATTACGTATTCCAATTTCCAAAAGATCAGTGGTTCACAGTTACTTTGAATTTTGATTTCAATTTGGGTGCAGCTGCTTCAACTTGGGCAATGTGGATTGATAACACAAATGTTGTTCCTACAGGAACATCTTATGCTGATGGTGTAGGTACGCCTCCTTCAGGTTTAGGAGCAATTGACTTCTATTCTATCTCAGCTGACAACGAATTTTACCTTGATGATGCTGAGATGATCACTGGATTGTATCCAGACCCATCTCTTGGAGTTAATGATTTAAATGCTGTTGGTTTTGCAGCGTATCCTAACCCAGTAAAGAATGTTTTAAACTTAAAAGCTAATGAAGAAATTACTTCTGCCGTTGTTTATAATGTTTTAGGTCAAGAAGTATACAATGCTAACATCAATGCTTTAACTGCAACTATCGATATGGCTAGTTTTGCAAGTGGAGCTTACTTTGTAAAAGTAAATGTTGGTGGAACTGAAGGTGTTGTTAAAGTTCTTAAATAAGAATAGATAATACTATTTACCTTATTATTAAAGAGGCGGTCTAAACAGACTGCCTCTTTTTTTATCTTTAATGTTTTATATATATATATTCAATGGAATACGATCAATCTACAATATTTGGAATCTATCCTGTCCAAGAGGCTGTTTCAGCGAATATTCATATAGATAAACTATTTATACAGAAGGGAATCTCCAATCCCAAAATTGAAGCCATTGTTAAGGATTTAGAGAAAAAGAACTCTACTATATCCTTTGTACCCTTCGAGAAACTGGGCAAACTTACAAGAGGTAATCACCAAGGAATAGTTGCTATCACCTCCCCTATTTCATTCCATTCCCTTGAAGAAATTGTGGAGCAAGTGATTGAAGTTAAGAAGAACCCACTTTTTCTTATACTAGATCAGATTAGTGATGTTCGAAATTTTGGAGCTATATTAAGAACAGCAGAATGCACTGGAGTTGACGCCGTAATTATTCAGAAAAAAGGTGGTGCTCCCGTTTCTGGTGACACTGTAAAAACATCTGCCGGAGCTATATTCAAAATTCCAATTTGTAAGGTTGATCATATTAAAGATGCTATCTATTATTTACAAGGATCAGGTGTGAAAACTGTTGGCGCTACGGAAAAAACCGCTGAACACATTTACCAATTAGATTTAAACCAGCCAATAGCTATTGTAATGGGGTCTGAAGACAAAGGAATATCAAAATCAGTCCTAGATATCTTAGATTATAAAGCATCTCTACCCCTACTCGGTAAAATCAACTCTTTAAACGTCTCTGTCGCTTGTGGAGCTTTTCTATATGAGATTATAAGACAAAGAGCTAACTAAGCTCTTAAACCTATTCTAAACACCTCTTATGAAAGTGTAATCAAGGCTAACTTGATTAGGACAGTTATCTTCAAGTTCTTTACGCAATTTTTTTATGAAATTTTTATTTTTATAATACTATTCTGAAACTACAGATCTCCTTCTATTCAAATCCGTAATCTTAGACTTTGAAGATGAGTCATTTGAATTCCAATTGAAATAAATTTTGTAACTTTCATGTCATACTAACGATAAAAACATACTATCATGAAAAAAAATTATCTTTTAGCAATCTTCCTTGCTTTTGGAATGATAACCGCAAACGCACAATTTGCACTTGACGACATGGAGTCTTACGGAGGTGGAAATTCACCTATTTTTGGAGCTCAATGGGGCTCTTGGGATGGTACAGATGCGCTAGCTTTGTTATCTTCAGGTAATCAAGCTCAAAGTGGAGCTCTATCTGGATATGTTGATGATTCAACTGTACAAGACCCTCTATTGTTATTAGGTGACAAAATATTTGGGCCATGGGCTGTTAAATTTTCATTGTATATTCCTTCTGGCAAATCTGGATATTTTAATCTTCAAGGTTCAGAAGCTCCAGGAATACAATGGGTAGTTGGCAACATTACTTTTGGTCTAGGACAACCAACTGATGATGAAATGACGGGTAGAATAGATTGGGCTACCTACGCAGACTTAACTGATGATACGTTATTTCAATTTCCTAAGGACCAATGGTTCGACATAATTATGAACTTTGATTTCAATGCCGGTGCAGGTGCCGCTACTTGGTCCATGTGGGTAGACAATGTAGAAGTTGTTGCTCCAGGTACCGCATATGCTAGCAAGGATGCGCCTCCAATATATCCTACGGGTTTAGGTGCTATTAACTTATATTCTTTTGCAGCTACAAATGAAATGTATATTGACGATGTTGAGTTTATCAATGATTTCTATGGCCCTCCACTTGGAGTTAATGATCTAGATGCTGTTGGTTTTACGGCGTATCCAAATCCAGTGAAAAATGTTTTAAACATTCGCGCTAATGAAAAAATCACTTCTGCAGTTGTTTATAATGTTTTAGGTCAAGAAGTTTATAGTGCAAATGTAAATTCACTTTCTTCAACCATCGATATGGCTAGTTTTGCTAATGGCGTATACTTTGTAAAAGTAACTATTGGCGGAACCGAAGGCGTGGTTAAAGTTCTTAAATAAGAATAGATACTATTAATTACTTCTTATTAAAGAGGCAGTTTTTCTAGACTGTCTCTTTTTTTAGTTTTAACATTCAATGAACTTCGCCATCTAACTGAATACTTTCGATCGATAATGTATGATATTTTGTTAGTCAAAACAAAGAATATCAAATCCTAAAATAGACGGAATAATAAATAACCCTAAAAAGAAGCTTTTCACTATTGCCATTCAGTTAGTTGTAAAGCATTATAAACTTGCAAAATGGTATCACCAAGGTATCAATCCTTATAACGAATCACTATCCTTAGGTCTATCTTTTTTGAATGTATAGACTATTTTAAAGGGTTCTTGTTTTATTAGAATATCTGGCTCCTCTACCCTTTCGATAAAATTTCCATTTTCGTCAAATTGTCTCAGGAAATCATCCTCATCGGGATTATAATCCTCCAGTTCCCAATCGTATTTTTTATTTTCAAGCGGAACCTCTTTAAATAAAATAGCAAAACCAAGTCCCACAACAAATCCAGATAAATGTCCCTCCCATGATATCTTTGGATCAATAGGGAAAAGATACCAAAGTAAGCCTCCGTATAGAAAGACAACCACCAATGATAATGCGATCAGTTGATACTGTTTTGAAAATATTCCCTTAAAAAACAGGAAGGCCGCTAGCATGTATACGACGCCACTTGCTCCAATATGGACTGCCGGGCGTCCTATTAGCCAAGTAATAATTCCGGTTAACAATAAACCATAAATCAACACCTTCCACCGTATATTTCTATAAAAATAGAATAGTGAAACAGACAGCACCAATAATGGAACAGAATTATTAAAAAGGTGCTTAAGATTGCCGTGAATAAACGGTCCGAAAATTATTCCTGGTAATCCACTTACTTTTCGAGGGTTTACACCCAAATATGTAAAATCCCAATTGAACCGAATTTCCGCCCAAAAAACGATCCACATGACAAAAACCATAATCAAGGGAAAGATTATAGTATCGGCCGAAAAATATAACTTCTTTGTTTCAGACATGCAACTTCTACTTCAATAAGTGAGCCTTATCCAAATTTATGATATTTTGTCAGTAAATAGATTGCTTTATTATCGTAATTTTATGCCATGATGAATGCACCACTGGCTGAACGTATAAGACCGAAGACATTATCCGATTATTTAAGCCAGCAACATTTGGTGGGACCAAAAGGTGCTCTCACCGCTCAATTGGCTTCGGGAATACTGCCATCAATGATATTCTGGGGACCTCCAGGTACAGGTAAGACAACCCTTGCAACAATTATAGCAAATCAATCGAAAAGACCTTTCTTTTCTTTGAGTGCTGTTGATAGCGGTGTTGCTGCTGTGCGGGAAGTAATCGAAAAAGCAAAAAAAACCGATACCCTGTTTACAACTAAAAACCCAATCCTTTTTATTGATGAAATCCATAGATTCAGTAAATCACAGCAGGATTCACTTTTAGGAGCAGTGGAAAAAGGCTTGATAACACTAATAGGCGCTACTACAGAAAACCCAAGTTTCGAAGTAATACCCGCTCTTCTCTCACGCTGCCAAGTCTATGTTCTTAAAGCTTTCAGTAGAAAAGATTTAGAAGATCTGTTGAAAAGAGCATTAGAAATAGATGAGAAGTTATCAAGAAAGGAGGTTACTCTAAAAGAAACAGAAGCCCTCATAAGACTATCCGGAGGAGACGCAAGGAAATTATTGAATGTCCTTGAACTTATTGTCCTCTCAGAAGAGGGTGATGAAGTAGTTATCACGAATGACAAAGTGCAACAAAAGGTTCAAAAAAACACAGTTCTTTATGATAAAACAGGAGAACAGCATTACGATATTGTTTCCGCCTACATTAAGTCAATTCGAGGGAGCGATCCAAATGCCGCCGTTTACTGGCTGGCAAGAATGATTGAAGGCGGCGAAGATTTAAAATTTATATCGAGAAGATTGGTCATTTTAGCTTCTGAAGACATTGGAAATGCCAATCCAACTGCATTGGTTTTAGCGAATAACACTTTTCAAGCGGTCAATACCATTGGGTTTCCTGAGGCTCGAATTATCCTAAGTCAGTGCACTATATATCTAGCTACATCACAAAAAAGCAATGCATCGTATACAGCAATCAAAGAAGCACAAAAGTTAGTAAAGCAAACTGGAGATCTCTCTGTACCGCTATCTATTAGAAACGCCCCCACTAAATTAATGAAAGAATTAGGTTATGGCGAAAACTATGAATACGCACATAATTATGAAGGAAACTTTATCGCACATGAATTTCTGCCAGAAGAAATAAAAGGCACCGCCTTTTATAAACCAGGCAACAACCCAAAAGAAAATTCATTAAAAGTGTACCTCAAAAGCCTTTGGAAGGAAAAATATGATTTTTAACGCACGCGATTGTACGTTATAGAAGTATCACCCTTTTGTATTACAAGGTTTTCGGCAGTGTCAAAGCTCGCTTCATAAACTATATCATTTGTATCAACAAAGCTGAGATTAGTAACATCATCAGATACTGCAATTTTTCCAAGCGCTATCAAACCGTCTTCCGCAGATGCGGTCTCTTTAAATAAGGTATATCCTGCTGTAGTTTTTCGAAGCATATATGTCCCTTCGTCATTATCATAACTTGAGAATCGAGCCTTAGGCAGATTCAAACTACTAACACCAACTGCAATAATTGCCTCATTACCTTGAGCTATTTGTTGAGCAGTTGGACTAGGCACCTCTTTAGAACTAATGGTCTCCGTAGCTAGCTCGTCATCAAAAAAGACAATTTCTTTTTGCTTCACTCCCATCCCCTCAAAATATGCAAATGCCTTTCTCAATGCATCTTGATGGGCTTGCTTAAACTCTTTAAGTCGTGTAATTCCTTCCTGGCTTCGGTAAACCTCAAAGCCGTTACAGTCTCTTAGGATTAGCACGAGTTTTGTTCTTAGAATTGCCTTTACATTCACAACATCTGCATATAATCCATCACATCGCTTAGTATTTGGCGTTTTATTACTTTTAAAAGCGTGAAAACCATGTTTATTAAATAAAAACTCGGCTATTGAATTTAATTGGTATTTATCAACTTCATTCAAAAAATCGAATCGCTCAGGGACAATGACAAAACTATAATCACTCATACTTGATTGAGAAAAGCTTTTTGGAACGACGCTTATAAAGAAAAACAATACTATTAAATACTTACTCATTCTCTGTCAATTTTAATATTAAAACCAAGCTGTAAAGATACACTTTTTGCCTTTGCCAAATTTTGATACCCCAATAGATTGTCGGCGGCAAGATAAAAATTAAGTATTCCCATATCTGCAACCAAGCCTAATCCAATGTTGGTTGCTGAAAAAGAATCAACCGTGTAAGTTGCCTTTAGTGCAAGAGAATTTGTGAATCGCCTTGAGTAAAATAATGTTCCCGCTAGCTGAGGTCCTTTGGGTCTAAAAATACTGTAATACTGAATGCCAGCTTGCTGATTTCGAGCAGGAGATCCATCTGTTTTTTTACAATTACAATCATCTGAGCCATCTAGACTTCTACCAAAACTATAGGCCAAACTGGCATTCATTTTTGTGGGTCTTAGCTGTGTATATGAATTATAAAGTGTGTCGATAGGAACTTCCCTTTCAATCTCGTCCTCTAAATCATCATAATATGGAGGTGCACCTTCACCATTCAAGAGAGGAGGAAATAGTAGCTCAATTCCATCGAGGGTATAATTGCTAGATACACTATAACTTTCAACATCTTTGGTGTGAAATATAGCCCCCACATCCAAAATACTCGCACTAGCTGTAATATTATTTGTAACATCATAAGTTGCCCCAACATCTAATCCTATCCCAAGATTTCCTCCAAAAAAAGCGCGCCCAATTAACTTTTTACTTAATTCCGCAGAACCAGTCAAATCCTGAAGCGAAGCCAACCCAGAAGTTTCAACAGACATATCCACATTTTGAAGCTTATGCTCATAAATGTTAGGGCTGTCTTCATCCCCAAGAACAGTTACAAATGTCCCTCGATTATTTGTGCTTTTAAAACTAAGCATACTAGAATATAATTTGGCTCGGACACCCACTGTGAGTTTATTATTAATCTGCTTATTGGCTCCAAAATGATATACGGATAAAAGGTCCCCCCTTGTACTTACTTGACCCAGGTCAAATTCATAATTTAAATAATCACTATTCCCTTCCCAAGCCAGAATGGCAAGATCCCTTGGGAAATATAAAATAAAATCAAGCTCCTCGTATATACCGCCAGAAAAGTAGGTTTTATTCTCAGCAAGCCAACCAAAATTAATAATTTCCAACTGTTGTGTGGCACTGAAAAAGTCTCTATCACTTAATTCAAATATCTTATTCCGAATAACGGTATTAATATCTTCATTGGAGTTTCCAAAAATATCATGCGCGCTTACTCCTGAAGAACCACCATTGAGGTGAATCTGGGATAAAAACGGAACTCCAATGTGCAACTTCTGTGGTATCTTACTTCCCGGATTTAATAGTAAATTCTGCGGAATATCCGTCATACCATAAAGCACTTGCTTATTTTGTGAAATAGCAAGACTGATCCATAATACAATTAATAGTTGTAGTAGATTACGCATGGATACTAAAATTCCAAATAGTATGTGGCTTTTGATTCTAATTTTATAGTTCCGTCAAGGTTTTGATTGGACGATGGTATTGTTACAGAGACCGCAACTTTTCCCGCCATTGTCAAATTCGCCAAAGCCTCACCTTCAACATTCTCAATATATTCGGTGACTACTGGACTTGCAACTGTCCCCTGGTCAATTGGGATTTGAGAAGAATAGGATATTTCATTCTCTTCGGTTAAAAATTGAAACTCAACTTGAAATTCTCGTTGGATGCTATTGGTAGCTCTGAAAGAAAACTCCACCCTCTTCAATTTCTCAACAATATCTTGGTCATTAAGAAATGGGAGATCTGTAGTATCACTAACTGTTAAAATAGGAATCGAAGCAATCGTATCGAAGAAAGTAATTGCGGGTAAATCGAAATATATTAAGTCTAAGTCAACAATTGGACTCACAACAATATCGTTAGCCTGATTAAAGTCGGTATCTTTTACACAAGCTGAGAAAAAGATTATTAGGGAAAAAATCCCTAAATAGGTATGGGCTGAATTCGCTTTCATTATTTGGAGTATTAAATAAAAACGTCCTGACGCCGAGAAAAGTATCCCTATAAATGGTTTTTAATCTCCAGCAAAGTGTCAATATACGGATAGCCATGAGGTACCTTTTCCTGTCGATAATTATAAAACAAAGTCCTCATACCAAAGGCTTTTGCACCAAGAATATCCGCTTCAAAACTGTCGCCAATCATTAAAGTACTTTCTTTTAAAACATCGGCTTTTTCAAGAGCTGTTTTAAATATAACAGGATTGGGCTTCTTTAACCCTACTTCTTCGGAAGAAGTAACCGTTTTAAAGTAACCTTGAATTCCACTATTCTTAAGTTTTATATGCTGAACTTCTTCAAACCCATTCGTGATTATATGAAGCGTATATTTATCCAACAAATAGTCCAAGATTTCAATAGTCCCATCGAGAAGGTGATTATTCACAGGCAATTCATCTATATACGAAACGGCCATATCATCTATTTCCTGCATCGAAAAATTCATTTCGAAATGCTCAAATGCTTCTATGAGTCTGCCTCGGCGTAGTTGTTGTTTACTGACTTTTTCGTCTCTGTACAACTTCCAATACGCTACATTAATAGGTTCGTAAACGGCTGTAAAAGTCTCTACTTTTAAGTTTATGCCAAACGTATTAAAAACTCTTTTTAGAGCTAGAAAGGAGTTTCTGTCAAAGTCCCAAAGGGTATGATCAAGATCAAAGAAAATATCTGTAACACCCTTGTTATTCATGTACTTGAAGTTTTTCTGAAAAAATAGAACGTCAAATTTTGTTTTTTTCTGATGAGGTAAAATCACGATTGCTAAAAACCATTGAAAAAGTACCGTTTACTTGATCAACTGAATCAAACAACATTTTGAATGTTTTATTGATTTCCGACTCATATTTATTTTCAAAGGCATTTGTAGTAAAAGCTAACGGATGAATTATTAGCGGAGTTTTAGTTTCACTATCCAGGTCATAAAATAAAAACGGTGTGCATGTTCCAGCTCTAAAACCAACCTCATTCTCATATACCATAGTGAAGTCTCGTTCTACTTCAAGCTCAACTAGATTCCGGTATATGGCTGGTAAGTTCACCATGTAATGAGCATTCATAGAACTTATCAAAACACGGTTCGTCATTTCCTCCATGCGCTCCTTCTCCCTTTTCACTTTTTCATAATCTTCTAGTGTTTCAGAAGAGAAAATAAGTCCCACTTCTTTATAGTCGGAAATAAATTTAACCAACAATTTAAACTTAAGGCGTTTGGTGTTCATGCCTTCTTTAAAATCTGAGCTATCACCCAATCTAAAAAAGAAGGTATGTTTAGAAGCACTTCTTTTAGCCGTATTAATTATCCATTTAAAGGTATTATAGGGATCTTTCCGAAGTGTCATTAGCACCTGACCTCTTGTAATAATAGATCGCATTTTCATTTTCCATAAATCTGAACTAAACCCAATAACCGCGCGTAGAAATCCGCGTTGCACAAAAGCAAACGGCTGACTTGCATCGATTACATTATGAATGTTCATTTTTTTAATAGGAAAAACCAAGTCTGGAAATGATTCCAACAAGATCATTTTAAACTTATAGGCCCAAATATCAACAACAGGCTGTCGCAAAAACCCCTCTCTATGAGCCAAGCTTTGTGTATATGGAAAACGGCCGAAAGTATCCTTCAAATGCGGTAAGTATTCTTCATATCTGCTCATAAGGTAAAAACTTGCAGAAAATATATCAAATGGTACCGCGCTATTAGAAATCGATGAGAAAAAACAAATCGTATCGCCCCAATCCTTCATCACTATATCAATAGATTCGAATCCTTGTTGCGTTAATAACCCCTCACTATGGATAAACATTTCACTCCCCAGAGGTTGCTTTCCATAGGAGAGCTTTGCACCATTATGAGCAACAAACTCTTCAATTCTTGAAGTGAACTGAGTTTCAACACCTAAAATACGAGTACAAATATGTCTAAACGCATACGTAATTCTAGGAGTTATCTTCTGAGTATATATGAGCAGCATTAGCAGTTATAAGAGGTTTTCGTCGGCAAAGCTAAAGTACGATTTTTCAGTAATTATAACATGGTCCAGAACTTTAATATCGAGACTTTCACCAGCCTTCTTCAGTTTTTTGGTAAGTCCAATATCTGCCTGACTCGGTTTTAAGGTACCTGATGGATGATTATGGGATAAAATAATAGCAACGGCGCCTAATTGCAAAGCATTTTTTAAAGCCAATCGTATATCTACCAAGGTTCCAGTTATTCCGCCCTTGCTGAGCTGGCTTATTTGTAGCACCTTGTTTGAATTATTGAGATACACAATCCAGAATTCTTCATGTGGCAGATCTCCAAGAATAGGCTGCATTAAATCGAAAACAGATTTACTCGAATTAATCTTTTTCTTTTCGAGCGCTTCTTCTACCCTTCTCCGACGTCCTAGTTCTAAAGCAGCTGTTATTGAAATGGCTTTCGCTTCACCAATACCCTTAAACGACATCAGGTCCTTGATATTTAACTTACCCAATTCGTTCAGGTTATTCTCTACGGAAGACAATATCCGTTTGCTTAATGAAACCGCGCTTTCATTTCGACTACCTGAAGCGATTAATATAGCAACCAACTCAGCATCACTTAATGCGAAACGTCCTTTGAGCATTAATTTCTCACGAGGACGATCGTCTTCATTCCAGCTTTTTATTGAAAAATATTGATTTTGATCGGACATAGATTCAACGATTAAAGAGGGGAGTTGAATCTTCGTATTAACAGAAGCGAATGCAACGTAAAGATATAAAACTATCATATAGTTTTGTATATTTCAGAAACCTAATTAATTCTTAGCGATGAAATCATTATTAGACGAAAACACATGTAATGAAGTATTAAATAGATTATATAAATCTAATGAGGAAATGAAGCCCTCTTGGGGAAAAATGAATGTTTCCCAAATGTTATGTCATTGCCAATCACCATTAAAGATTGCTCTTAAATCAGAACCTATAAAGAGTAGTTTCAATCCAATTATGTGGCTTTTTAAAAAATCTCTCTATAGTGATCGTCCATGGCGGAAAAATTTACCAACAGCCAAAGGGTTTGCAATCACAGAAGAGAAGAATTTCAAAAAGGAGAAAAAAGCTCTGGAAAGTATGATCGTTGCATTTCAAGAAAAGAAATCAGATACAGAATGGAACCCGCATCCTGTATTTGGTAAGTTTACTCCAGAACAATGGGGTAAAATGCAATACAAGCATTTAGATCATCATTTTAGTCAATTTGGGTTTTAGAGGTAGCGGATTTTAGATATGTGTAATGAGATATTAGATAAAAGAAATGAGTTT
>Ga0075467_10001821_pt1 | contig 17353 bp, 14 predicted proteins | sample DEB08_DNA_9_FD_75067 | JGI IMG/M metagenome (GOLD analysis project Ga0075467, IMG submission 75067) | Aqueous microbial communities from the Delaware River and Bay under freshwater to marine salinity gradient to study organic matter... | ecosystem: Environmental > Aquatic > Marine > Coastal ... | reverse complement strand
GGAGAACATGGCGTTGGTCAAGGCAAGCGCGCATATCTGCAGGCCGAACTAGGCGACGCGACGGACGTGATGGTTGCGATCAAGGCGGCGATTGATCCTGATAACATAATGAACCCGGGCAAAATCGTCTGAGGGATGTATCTCGCGCCGCGCGGATGCTGATCGACAATGGTGCCGATACAACAGACACTGGTGCAATGCTTGGCGTTTATAGTCACCTAGGCAATCGGGTTAAGGTTGGTGTGGGCTCTGAATTGGACCACGTCAGCGAAGATCTGGCCGACATCGACTAAATCGGCCAGGGCGCGTTTTTGAATATTGTGGCGAAGTTTTAAAGGCATCAACGCGCGTGGATCAGTCCTGCTTTTTGCGTTTCGCAAGCGCCTCGTAGCCGGGCAACACACGATCGGACCGCGCACGCAGCATCGCGCTGATCCGCGGTGTAGTGCCGGTTTCTGCGCGCGAACGGGTTTGCAGCACAGGCGTGTTGGCCGATCTTCCGCCAAGACTTTCGCGCAAGACCACATAGACGCCCGCAAGCACGATCACGCCCGCGCCGATCCATGTGAATTTATCAGGGTACTCGTTGAAAAAGGCCGCCCCAAAAATGGCTGCCCAGATGATCTGACTGTACTGCATAGGCGCGACAATCGCCGCATCTCCCGAGCGGTAGGCGAGGATGGTGCAAAGCGCACCGGTGAAACCGAACACAGCGACAATTGCCAGAAGACCGAGGTGTTCAATAGGCATCGGCACATATACAAATGGCAGGATCATCCCCATGATTGCGACGTTGGCCATCATCGGAAAAAGCACCATGACGGCGCTGCGTTCCTCGGCACCGATCTTGCGCGCAATAACAGCGGCAAAAGCGCTGCCACTGGCCGCCGCAAGGCCCGCGAAATGCCCAAGCGTAAAAGGCTCTGCACCCGGTCTAAGGACGATAAGAACGCCGGCAAGCCCCATCGCGACGGCGGCCCAACGATGTGCGCCGACTTTCTCGCCCAGCATGGGGATCGACAAGATGGTGATCAGGAGGGGCGCGGCAAAGATGAAGGCGTAGACCTGCGCAAGCGGCAAGACGGAGAAGGCGTAAAACGCGCCGACGCCTGTAATTAAGACAGACGCGGTGCGCGCCAGTACCCACCACGGATGCACCGGGCGCAGGGTTCCCGGCGTTTTGTCAGTCATCAGCATCAGCGTAGCAAGCGGGAACCCGAGGAGAGCTGAGAAGAACAGGATCTGAAACGGGGCGTAAGTCGCGCCCAACACTTTGATCACGACGTCATGGGTCGAGAACACGGCAAAGCCTGCAAGCGCAAAGCCCACGGCTTTCAGATTTGATTTTTCGACCATCGCATTGATCCTGCAGGTATTCTGCAAGACCTCGCGTGAAGAGCGCGTTACGTCAAGCCGCCAAATGTGGGTGGCAGCCATGACGCGCGCGCAAGCCACAATGTGGAAACTGGGGCATGCAGCCCCCGAGCTTCAGAGCGATGCGTCGAGTTTCGCGACAATCGCGTCGCCCATTTCACTGGTCGACACTGGCGCGCTGCCTTCTTCGCCGATGAGATCTGCGGTGCGCAGACCATCCGCAAGAACGGCTTCAATGGCGTCTTCCAGGCGGGTGGCTTCGTCGCCTTCGTCGAAGCTATACCGCAGCGCCATGGCGAAGCTGAGGATACAGGCAATCGGGTTCGCTTTGCCCTGCCCTGCGATGTCAGGCGCCGAGCCGTGGACGGGTTCGTACATTGCTTTTGGGCGGCCGTTGGCCATCGGCGCGCCAAGCGAGGCCGAGGGCAACATGCCAAGCGAGCCAGTCAGCATCGCGGCGAGATCGGACAGCAGGTCCCCGAACAGGTTATCGGTGACGATGACGTCAAACTGCTTTGGCCACCGGGTCAACTGCATCGCGCCCGCGTCGGCGTACATGTGGCTGAGTTCAACGTCGGGGTACTCCGCCGCGTGGATTTCGGTCACAACGTCGCGCCACAATACGCCCGATTCCATAACGTTGGCTTTTTCCATCGAGCAGACTTTGTTGTCGCGCTTGCGGGCAAGTTCAAAAGCCGAGCGCGCGACGCGGGCTATTTCACTTTCAGTGTATCGCTGGGTGTTGATGCCGACGCGTTCGTTGCCTTCTTTGTGGATGCCGCGCGGTTCGCCGAAGTAAACGCCAGATGTCAGTTCCCGCACGATCATGATGTCGAGGCCACCAACGACATCTGCCTTAAGGGACGAGAAATCAGCAAGCGCATCAAAACACTGGGCCGGGCGCAGGTTGGCGTATAGGTCCATTTCTTTACGAAGGCGCAGAAGGCCGCGCTCGGGCTTTAGCGAGAAATCAAGGTTATCGTAGGCCGGGCCACCCACAGCCCCGAGAAGGACGGCATCGGCTGCTTGGGCCTTCGCCATCGTCTCATCCGTAAGCGGCGTGCCGTGGGCGTCGTAGGCACATCCGCCGACCAAGTCTTCGCTGACGTCGAATGAAAGATCGCGCTTGGCTCCGTACCAGTCGATGACTTTGCGCACCTCGGTCATCACTTCGGGGCCAATGCCGTCACCGGCGAGAATAAGGAGGGAAGGGTTGGTCATAACTGTCTCCGACGTCAGGGTTTAAAGGGGCGTACCCCTGCTCCGCCGGGGCGTCAAGAAGCCCGGGGTTTCGCATCGCATTCATCGGCCAATCGCGCCGCCAGAATGTCCCACACCCGCGCCACTCTCGGATTTTGGCGGATCTTTTCGTGGGCCGTCAGCCAAACCTCAAGAGCGGGGATATCGATGGGAAGATCAAGTTCTTCAACCAACGGGTCGGCTCGCCCGTTCCGGCATTGCGAAAATCCAACTCCGCACCCCGCACGAACCAATTCCCAATAGACAGTCTGATTATCTGTCCGCACGGAAAAGAAATTGCGGTCGACGTTCACGCCCACATTCCGAAATCCCTGGATAATTTCCTCGTTACGATCGTAGCCAATAAAATCAAGCGCAAGGAAGTCGTTTATGTTTTCCGGCTTGCCGTGCCGTTGAAGGTAGGTTCTGGCAGCGAAAATGCCCAGCGTCACGTCACCGATGTGGCGCGTAATCATGTCGAGTTGTTTTGGGCGATACATACGCACCGCTATGTCGGCCTCGCGAAACAAAAGGTTTTCGCTTTGGTCCGAGGCGACCAGATCAATCTGTATCTCGGGGTATTCGTGACGCACGTCCGCCAGCACTTTGGGAAGGATATAGTGAGAGACAAAAAGACTGGCTGTGATGCGGACCGTGCCGGCCATCTTAGTCTCGCCGCCGGTGGCCGCGCGCGACAAAGCCTCGGCGGCATTGCGCATGGCACGCGCGGGTTCAAGAAGGGTATCGCCCAATTCGGTGAGAGCCATGCCGCGCGCTTTCCGCCTGAAAAGATCAGCGCCAAGGGTATCCTCAATGGTTTGAATATGTCGGCCAACTGTGGGTTGGGACAGGCCAAGAGTACGCGCAGCCCCCGACAGAGAGCCGGTTTCAGCGACGGCAAGGAAGGCCTGCACAAGCGACCAATCGAGAGAACCCAGGGACTTATCCATTCAATACTGAATAGCAGATCTGCATTTTCTGGCAATTTCAATACGCAAAGGAATGGTAGATGGACACCGTAGAGACATTGATGGAGATCGTTGTGAGCGGAACAGTTTTGATATTAGGCGCGTCTGGTCGGTTTGGCCGCCATGCAGCCGAAGCGTTTTGGAACCGCAGTTGGCAGGTGAAAACCTTTGATCGGGAAACAGAGGATTTAGGCACTGCTGCAGCGGGCGTGGATGTCATCGTGAATGCCTGGAACCCACCTTACACCGCATGGGAGTGTGAGGTTCCACGGTTGACTGAACGGGTGATTGCCGCAGCCAAGTCCAGCGGCGCGGCGGTCATTTTGCCGGGCAATGTCTATGTTTTTGGGCATGATGCACCTCCTTTGCTTAGCGAAACGACGCCCCATGCCGCATCGAACTCCCTGGGACGCGTGCGGATCGAGATGGAGGCGGCCTATCGCGCTTCAGGCGTGCGCACCATCGTGTTGCGGGCCGGAGATTACATCGACACCGAGGCATCGGGGAACTGGTTTGACGCAGTCATAGCGGCCAAGTGCTCCCGCGGAACTTTTGTCGCCCCCGGCGATATGGACGCTGATCACGCCTGGGCCTGGTTGCCTGATCTGGCGCATGCGGCAGTCTTGCTGGCCGAGCGTCTTAGAACATTGGACACTTTTGAAGACCTGTCCTTTCCAGGCTTCAACTTGAGCATGTCCGCCTTGCACCGGATTTGTGAGCAGGCGACGGGACGCGATTTGGAGGTGCGACGGTTCCCGTGGTTTGCAATTCGAGTGGCCGGGCTTTTCTGGCCGATGGGACGCAGTCTGGTTGAGATGCGCTATCTTTGGTCGAAACCGCACCGGTTGGATGGGACACGGCTTCAGACCCTGTTGCCTGAATTGCGAACAACCGACCCGCTGACCGCCATCACTGCCGCCCTGAATACTCCTGTCGAGCCAGACAAGTCTGTGGCGCGAGCCGAGGCGCACATCGCTGCTGAATGAGGTTCCGTCACCCTCAGGCCAAAGGACGCCGCTCCTAAGAAAGGTCAGACCGCGAGACGGCATCACGAGTGTGACACGCAGGTTGCCGGAGCGGTTAGGGTCATCGAGCCAGCCTACAATGTCGCGCTCGGGATCGCCCTTGTGGAAGTTGTTGGCTCTGCCGTCCGATTGAGCCGCCGCTTTGGCGCCAAGACTTTCGGGCTGAGGGTCTGCAAGGCGCAGATGACGCAAAAGCGCGTTGAGCGCATCGCCCCGCCCTCCGCCGTCAACGGGATCAAGATTTGAGATTCCCGCAAGGACGAAAAGCGCGTCTGATAGGGCCGCTAAGGTACCCTCGAGAACCTTCAGCCACAAGGGCGCTTCATCGTGATTGTGCCCGTCGCTCATGACTTCGGGGTCGTCGAAAACGGGCGACGCGCATGCCAAGCCAGAAGGTTAAGCATTCGCTCTGAAAAGGTTTTAAGCGGAACAATCCAGTGGGCGGTGGTGGAAAGGTGTTGATTTTGCGTAATATCATCGGGCGGAATGGCGCCGTTGAGATCACGCCAAAGAAGGCCTGTCGGATCTTGCGCATTGGCCCTGTCGATCGGCCATTTCGAAAGGATCGCAAGTCCCCCATCACCGGCCAAACGGCCATAACCCTGCGCGTCTTCAGGCTCGCCAAAACGGCCATCGCGATCAAGATCTTGCCCTGTCGGCAAGCCGTGATTTGGAGGGAGCGCGCAGCCTCGCGATAAAGGCCAAGACGATCTGCAAAGGTGTTCAGGGCAGCAGGATTCGCGTCAAAGTCGAAATCAGCAAACACGATGGCATCCCCATCAGCCGCACGGATCACACGCAAGCTGGCCGAAATCTGCGTGTCGTCATCTTTTCGATGTCGCGCAGCAAAAGACCCTGGCCATCACGTGATAGTTAGGTGTGATAAACCACAATTCATAAGTCTTCTGAAATTGCCGTTCCGCCGATCAGCAGCGCGATCAGGCTGGCAGCAATCCGTTGCCAGCCTCATCTTCGATTTTTGACTGGTGGCGTTTTTCGGTGATCATGCCCGCAATCCGCCCCATCGCGATGCCGCGCATGAAAAGAGACGCCGGTAAGAATGCCCATGCCGCCACCGTCCAGATCAACGTGTGTGGGTTTTCAAGCGACACGGAGCCAAAGAGCCCCGTTGCCGATTTGATTACCGCTGGCGTCAGGAATGGCAGCAAAAACCCTAGGGCAATGTTAAAGCGCGCGTCTCTTTCGAGGCGCTCAACCACGTCTCCGCCTGCTGTGGGGTCAAATGTAGGCAGGTTAACCCAAACGTTGAAGGCGCCGTTTTTCAGCGGCCAGCGCCGCACACGTTGAAGAATGATGAAGATCGCAAGCGTGAGGAGCGAAATTAGGTAGCTGATGCCTGCGGAATTGCGCACCAGCTCGATATGGTCAACCGACGTGTCCGGCGGCAGCATCAAAACGACGAGGCGCACGGGCGAATACGGAAAATCTATGACGCCCCCAATCGAAGCACCGATGCCTGCGACGAATGTGGTCAGGGAAGAAGGTTCGACCTGACCACGTGTCAAAAGCGCAATCAAAACAACGGTGAGGAAGAGTGACGTAAAGCGGATGCGGTTGAACGGCGGCGCATCACGAAACTCAACGAGACCCGGGTAAGACGAAGCATATTCAAAGAAGGTCAGGCCTGCGCCGAAGATGGCGACAAGCGTGACCATTTGCGCGGTGTCGCTTGTCATGCCGGGCAACAATAGCGATGGCGTGGCCAAAAGGACCACGACGAGTAGCGCACGGATAATTGCCCCTGCCAGCCGGATAATCACCGGGACTGCCCCTTTTCCTGACCTGATCCAACGATACGGACCGGCCTTTTTTTGTTTATGTTCCGCCAATTATGGCGGTCTGCCTCAATTTTGCCCAATTTTTGCCTTCTTTCCCCAAGCACGGCAACAATCCCTTACCCATGACGGGAGTCTGAGGCATTTTCGTGGTGCGAATGGTGCGAGATTGCATCATTTCGGCATGAAAAAAGGGCCGCCCTCGCGGACGGCCCCATATCTTGTGGCTAGGGGTTGTTTAGACCCAAGGGCGTTCGGCACCCGCTTTTGCTTCAAATGCATCGATGGAGGCGGCGGCGACCTCGACCGTGAGGCCAATGTCGTCGAGACCGTTCAAAAGACAGTGCTTGCGGAAGGCATCAACTTCGAAGGTGATTTCGCCGCCGTCGGGACCTTGGATGGTCTGGCTTTCGAGATCGACGGTGACAGTCGCATTGGCGCCGCGCGAGGCGTCGTCCATCAGCTTTTCGACGTCTTCTTCGGGCAACGTAATCGGCAGGATGCCGTTCTTGAAGCAATTGTTGTAGAAGATGTCCGCGAAAGAAGTTGAAATCACGCAACGAATGCCGAAGTCCATAAGCGCCCATGGGGCGTGTTCACGGCTTGAACCACAGCCAGAGTTCTCGCCTGCAACAAGGATTTCGGCTTTGCGATAGGCGGGCTGATTAAGCACGAAGTCCTCGACTTCGTTTCCTTCGCGGTCAAAGCGCATTTCGTCGAAAAGGTTCGCGCCAAGACCCGTGCGCTTAATAGTCTTCAGGAACTGCTTTGGGATGATCATATCGGTGTCGATATTCACAAGCGGCATGGGCGCAGCGATCCCAGTGAGGGTGGTGAATTTTTCCATCGTTTTATCTCCTGACCTTGGCGATTTCCGACTGTCGGCATCGCTTCGGTATTACGTAGGTACTGCGTCGGCGCAGGCGTTCGCGGGCATTTAACGCCCTGTTAAGGTCCCACCTGCCCCAACATCACATCAGATCGCGCACATCCGTCAGCTTGCCGGTGATCGCAGCAGCCGCGGCCATTCCGGGCGACATAAGGTGCGTACGCCCCTTATATCCCTGACGGCCCTCGAAGTTGCGGTTCGAGGTGGACGCGCAGCGCTCCTCGGGTGCAAGTTGGTCGGGGTTCATCGCAAGGCACATCGAGCAGCCCGCAAGGCGCCACTCAAAACCCGCGTCCTTGAAGATGTCGGCAAGGCCTTCTTCTTCGGCCTGCAAGCGCACAAGACCCGACCCCGGCACGACCATGGCGCGCATGCCTTCCGCGATCTTCTTACCTTTGACGATCTCAGCGACGACACGAAGGTCTTCGATCCGGCCGTTGGTGCAGGACCCGATGAAGACTGTGTCGATTTTGATGTCTGTAAGCTTTTGACCAGGTGTAAGGCCCATATAGTCAAGGGAACGCTGCGCCGCGTCAACTTTGCCGCCCTGAAAACTGTCTGCCGAGGGCACTACATCGGTGATCGCCAGCACATCCTCGGGCGAGGTCCCCCAGGTCACGACAGGCGCGATGTCTTCGCCTTTGATCGTCACGACCGCATCCCAATGCGCGTCGTCGTCGGAAAAGAGCGTTTTCCAATAGGCAAGTGCAGCTTCCCACTGGTCAGCTTTCGGTGCATGGGGGCGGCCATTGACGTATTCGTATGTTTTCTCGTCGGGTGCGATTAGACCCGCGCGTGCGCCTCCCTCGATGGCCATGTTGCAGACGGTCATGCGACCTTCCATCGAAAGATCGCGGATTGCTTCGCCGCAATATTCAATGACATAGCCAGTGCCGCCTGCGGTGCCGGTTTTACCAATGACCGAAAGCGTGATGTCCTTGGCGGTGACGCCGGGACGCAGCTTACCGGTGATCTCGACCTTCATATTCTTCGACTTTTTCTGGATCAGCGTTTGCGTCGCCAAAACATGCTCAACCTCGGAAGTGCCGATGCCGTGGGCCAATGCGCCGAAGGCACCGTGGGTCGCCGTGTGGCTGTCGCCGCAAACGACCGTCATGCCCGGAAGCGTCCAGCCCTGCTCAGGGCCGACAATATGAACAATGCCTTGACGGATATCGGACACAGGATAGTAGTGAATGCCGAAGTCCTTGGCGTTCTTGTCCAAAGCGGCGACCTGAATGCGGCTGTCTTCGGGCATTTGCTCGGGATCGTTGCGGCCCGCCGTAGTTGGCACGTTATGGTCAGGTACAGCGATGGTTTTTTCTGGTGCGCGGACGGGGCGGCCAGCCAAACGCAATCCTTCAAAAGCCTGTGGCGAGGTCACTTCGTGGACAAGATGGCGGTCAATATAGAGCCGACAAGTGCCGTCGTCAGCTTCATGGGCAACGTGGTCGTCCCAAATTTTATCATAGAGCGTGCGAGGATTGGTCATTTTGAAAGTCCCTGAATGGCATGGAAAAGACGCGGGATATCGCGCAGTGAAGGCGCTGCGTCAGGAAAGGCGCGCCAGCACCGTCATTGTCGCGCCGTAAAAACGTTCACGCAGGCGCGCGCGGTCATCCATGTCGAAAAAACGGTACATGCGCGATGGAATACAAGGGTTCGGTGGCAGGGGCAAGCGCTCTGCCCACGCGCTCTTCCTGGGGAAAATACTCCAGGGGAGCCCACGCAGCGTGCGGGGACAGAGCCCCCTCCCTGCGATGGGCGTGGCCCGACGTAATAATTACCTTGTTGCGACATCCCCATAATCGCCGGACGCCATCTCTTCGGCTTCGATGCTTTCAAACAGCGCCTTGAAGTTGCCTTCACCAAAGCCGTTATCACCTTTTCTTTGAATAAACTCAAAGAAGATCGGACCAATTACAGTTTTGGAGAATATCTGCAGAAGGATCTTGGTTTCGCCCCCGTCCACAACCCCTTCCCCGTCGATCAGGATGCCGTTTTTCTTCATCTTCTCAATGGGTTCTTCGTGACCCGCGATGCGCGTCAGGCTCAGGTCATAATAGCTGCTGGGCGGCGGAGGCATAAACCGGACGCCGCGCGCGAAAATGGCGTCGGTGGCCTGGTAAATGTCGTGTGCACCGACGGCAATGTGCTGGATGCCCTCGCCCTTGTATTTCTTCAAGTAGTTAACGATCTGGCCAGTCTCACCGCGATCTTCGTTGATCGGGATCCGGATGCGACCGCACGGTGACGTAAGAGCGCGGCTGAGCAGTCCGGTGAATTTCCCTGCGATGTCGAAGAACCGGATCTCGCGGAAATTGAAGAGGTCTCCGTAAAAGTGGAACCAGACGTCCATGTTCCCCTTAAAGACGTTGTGCGTGAGGTGGTCGAGATAATAGAAGCCGACCCCTGTCGGATGGGCATTGGTGACCCAGGTGAAGTCCGCATTATACGGCGATGTTTCATAGTATTGATCAATGAAGTAGATCAGGCTGCCGCCGATACCCACAATAGCTGGCACGTCCATTGTTTTGCCAGGACCAGTGTATTCTTCGGCGCCTTTTGCGACCGCATGTTTCAGCGCATGATCGGCGTCAACAACACGCCAGCCCATAGAGGGAGCGCAGGGTCCGTGGTCTTCGATGAAATGGGCGGCGTGGGTATCTGGTTCGGCGTTGATCAGATAGCTGATGTCGCCCTGCTGCCAGACCTCAACCGCCTTGGAATTGTGTGTTGCGACATGGGTGTACCCCATCTGGATGAACAGATCACGCAAGGCACTTGGATCGGGATGGGCGAATTCGACAAATTCAAAGCCGTCGGTCCCAGCCGGGTTGTCGGACGATATCGTCGCGCGCGGTGCATCGTGTGGAAACGGGCCCATGACGGCCTCCTATCTGTTCGCATCTTCGCAAAATAGACCATTTCACCTGCCGTTTTCGCGCGTATTAGCGATTTTTTTCTTTATTTTTGCGTCTGACTTGCGGATTGTATAATTTTAACGCGGGTTTATCGCATGATAAAGCTAGATGATATTGATCTTCGTATTCTGACAGCACTGCAAAGCGACGCACATGTCACGGCTGACACGCTAAGTACCGACCTGGGACTGTCGGCCAGTCAGATCGGCCGACGGCGCCAGCGGCTTGAGGCGGCAAGGCTGATCGAAGGTTATCGCGCGCGGCTTAATCCGGGCGCACTTGGGCTTAATGTTCAGGCGTTTGTGACGGTGCAGATGGCAACCCATGCGCCCGATAAGGTGCAGACCTTCACACGGATCGTGAAATTACGCCCCGAGATCACCTCAGCGTGGACAATGACCGGCGATGCCGACTATCTGTTGAGGGTATATTGCGCGGATCTTGCCGATCTTAACACATTGATACATCAGGTTCTGTTACCCCACCCCGCAGTGGCGCGGGTCCAGAGCCAGATTGTGATGGATCAACTAAAGGCAGACGGGCCGCTGCCAATCTGAAGGGCGAACTATGGAAGGCTTTCTGTTCCAAGCCGTGATCTACCTGCTGGCTGCGGTGATCGCGGTGCCATTGGCTGTGCGCCTTGGGCTTGGGTCGGTGCTTGGGTATCTATTGGCCGGCATCGTGATCGGACCCATTTTGGGGTTGGTTGCGGACACGAAAGGCCTGCAGCATTTCGCCGAATTTGGTGTGGTTTTGATGCTCTTCCTAATTGGTCTGGAACTTAGCCCACGCGCGCTTTGGGACATGCGACACCGCCTGCTTGGGCTTGGAGGGTTGCAGATTTTTGTGACGCTTGGCGCGGTGGCTTTGGGGTGTACTTATGTGTTCGGTCTGCCCTGGCAGTCGAGTGTGGCGGTCGGCATGATCATGTCATTATCTTCGACCGCTATCGTGCTTCAAACGCTGTCAGAAAAACGCCTGATGCAAACCGGAGGCGGGCGCTCGTCCTTCACTGTTCTTCTGAGCCAGGACATTGCAGTGATCCCGATGTTGATCTTCCTGCCGCTTCTGGCGATTGGGGGCATGACGAGTTTTGGCGAGGACGGCTCGATCTCTCGCGCTGCGGTCGAGGTGGTCGAGGATGACCATGGCGACGGCAGCGGAGCAGAGTTTGCGCTACATTTTATGGCCGAATTGCCCGCCTGGGGTGTCACGCTAGTCACGATCGCCGCGGTTGTCTCTGTCGTTTTGTTCGGCACTTTTGCGACCCGCCCGCTCTTTCGTTTCGTGCATATTGCGCGGCTGCGCGAGCTTTACACGGCGTTTGCTCTGCTGATTGTGGCGGCGATCGCGTTTCTGATGATCCTTGTTGGCCTGTCCCCTGCATTGGGTACCTTTCTGGCAGGTGTCGTCCTTGCAAATTCGGAGTTCCGGCACGAGCTGGAGAGCGACATAGCACCTTTCAAGGGTCTGCTTTTAGGCCTTTTTTTCATCACGGTTGGCGCGGGCATCAACTTTGCCGTCTTCTTCCGAGACCCGTTTGAACTCTTGGGATTCACGTTGCTTTTGATGTTTGGCAAAGGGTTGGTGTTGTATCTTCTTGCGGTGATTTTCCGCATGAAAGGTCGCAATAGGTGGCTGTTTACGCTTGGGTTGGCGCAGGCGGGTGAATTCGGATTTGTCCTGATTTCGTTCTCATTGCAGCAGGGTGTGTTCGGGATCGCGTTGGCCGAGCGTTTGTTGCTTGTAGTCGCCCTGTCGATGCTGCTGACACCGTTGTTCTTCATTGCCTACGAGCGTCTTCAGCACCGGATGACCGGCGATCTGAAAGAATCACCGGAGGCTGACGAAATAGATGAAAAGCAGAAGATCATTATCGCTGGGATCGGGCGGTTCGGGCAAGTTGTAAACCGGCTTTTGATGCTGGCAGGGTTTCGTGCCGTGGTGCTGGATCACAACCTTGAGGCCATCGACACGATGCGTCGGTTCGGGATCAAGGGATTCTTCGGGGACCCGACGCGACCCGATATGTTGCATGCCGCAGGGCTTGATGAGGCCAAGGTTTTGGTCGTTGCCATGGACGACAAGGACGCCTCGTTGCGATTGGTGCGGTATGCGCGATCAAGACGGCCCGATCTGCATATCGTGGCGCGGGCGCATGACCGGGTGCATACCTATCAGCTTTATCAGGCGGGCGCGGATGACATTGTGCGTGAAATGTTTGACTCGTCTTTGCGAGCCGGACGTTATGTGCTTGAAAATATGGGGCTGACTGACATCGAAGCCTCGCGCATTGAGCATTTCTTCTACCGTAAAGACCGTGAAGGTCTACGGGAGCTGGCCGGGCTTTGGAAAGCGGACACACCGGTGGATCAGAACGCAGAATACGTCGAGCGTGCGCGGGAACTGAATGCCGAACTTGAGACGGCTTTGGTGGCGCATCTTGACGAAGCTTCGATCTCGAATTTGGATATTGATGCGGTGACACGGCCCTTGCCACCGTTCGAGTCCGACATGGCCGGCTACAAGGGCGCTGGTCGGGACGACGTGCCTGATGATGGTAAAAGGACAAGCCGGGCTAGTTGACGGAGCGCCGCTCGGGGCCAGCAAAGGCTGTAATGGCCAGAATAACGCCCGAGACAGTCGCGATCATGCCGGCAGCGCTGACCGCATTCGTGCCCCCGATCCAAAGCGGGCCATAGCCCGCAAGGACATATCCTAAGATAGCCGAAAGCAACGCAAAGGCGACGGACCATGCGATCTGCGCGCCCAGCCGATTGGTCATCAGGCGCGCCGCGGCGGGCGGGCAGATGAACATTGCGATGACAATGATCGACCCGACGGCATCAAAGGCCGCGACGGCCGCAAGCGCCGAGGCGATCACCAGACCGAGGGATATAACGGTGACGGGAATGCCCAACGAGGCTGCAAAGCCTTCATCAAAGGTTGAGATCGCAAGCGGTCTCCAGAACAGGGCGAGAAGAATACCAATCAGGGCAACCACGACAGTGATACGGAACAACTCGGGTGGCAGGCCTTTCAGGGCTTGCGCGTCGAGAAGCGAGCCCCAGCCGATGGCGTCCAGCCAGATCAGACTTTCGAGGTTGCCATAAAGCGCGTGTTCGACGTCGAGGTGGACGCCGGAAGTGTCGCTGAGTTCAAGAATTAATACGCCGCCCGCGAACATCGTGGTAAAGACGACGCCCATGGCCGCCCCTGGTTCGATGTGGCCAAAGCGGCGGATGCCTTCAATCATCGCGACCGCGATGAGGGCAGCGGTGGCGGCTCCGAACATCATGGCGGTGGCGGAAATCGTTCCGGTGAGAAGGAACGCGACAACGATGCCGGGCAGGACAACATGGCTGATGGCATCGCCGATCAGAGCCTGGCGACGCAGGATCAGAAAGTTGCCGGGCAGCGCACAAGCGACGGCGGCGAGGCAACCAATAAGCAAGGGTGTAAGGCTGAGGGGGACAAACTCGGCGCCGTTCATGCCGGTAGTCCTTTGGGGCCGCCGATGCGGGCATCAAGCTCGGCGATCTGGTCGGATGTGAGGACGTCTTCGATTTGCGTCAGGCCGTCGTAGCGGGCGGCGGCCATTTCCAAAGCCGGGTCAGCGCGGGCGGTTTCCCAGCGTTTTTCGTCCCTAAGCACGCGGGAGGCCCGCGCAATGCCATTTTCGGTCGGCACACCGTCAGCGCGCGCAAGACCTTCGGTGCGCAAAAGACGGATGGTGAGGGGTTCGTAAATCGGCTGACCTTGGGCGAGCGAGACTAGGCCTTGGCGGATGTGGAGGCCGCGTTGAAACTTACGATGATTAACGGCGCTGATCAAAAGGCCACGCGCCGGTGCGAACAGCATAGAGATTGCGAAGAGAGCGAAAGCCGTGAGGACGATAATCGGCCCGGTCGGGAGGTTGGGCGCGACGGCGGAGGCGGATGCGCCGATCCATGCCGCAAGGCCGCCCAGGACGCCTGCGATGAGGACAACGCGGTCTGCTCGGTCACTCCAGAAGCGGGCGGCGACGGGCGGGATAATAAGCAGCGCGACGATCAAGATCAGGCCGACGATCTTGAGACCAATGACAGTGACACCCATGACGAGGCCCATCATGATCAGATCAGTTCGATCAAGATTGATGCCGCTGGCGCGGGCGAATTCGGGATCGAAACTGACCATCATCATGGGACGACGGAAGATCGCGACAAGAAGAAGGGCTAGAGCCCCTCCCGCGGCGATGAGGATTGCGTCGGCGTAGAGCATGCCTGCGGTGGACCCGAGGAGGAAGCTTTCAAGGCCCGCCTGTCGGCCCGAGGACATGGTCTGGATAACAGTTAACAAGACGATGCCAAAGCCGAAGAAAACCGACAGGACCGCGCCGATGGCGGCGTCTTCGGTGAGGCGCGTGCGCGACGCAAGCCATTGGACAGCGAAGAGGCCAGCCGCGGCACTTATGGCTGATCCAATGAGGAGGCCGGGGAGGCTTCGACCGTCAAATCCAAGTGCAACCATGACAATGAAGGCAAGCGCCACGCCGGGAAGGGTCGCGTGGCTGATCGCATCGGACACAAGCGCGCGTTTGCGGAAAAAGAGGAAGCTGCCGGTGACGCCTGCGGCGACCCCAAGAAGGGTCGCGCCAAAGGTTACGAGCGTGGCGTTGTAGCCAAGCTGGAAGAACAGCGCTTCGAATAACATGACGTTAGCCTGCAACCGCGGCTGGGTCGATCCGGGCTGTGGCGAGACGTCCGCCGTAGGTGGCGGATAAGTTCGCGTCGGTGAAGGCGGTTTCAACCGGCCCCTCGGCGATTTTACGAACGTTCAGCAGCAGCACGTTGTCGAAGTAATCCGGCACGGTGGACAGATCGTGATGGACTGCGACAACCGTGCGGCCTTCGGCGCGCAGCGACTTCAGGACGGCAATGATGGCCTTTTCGGTGGCAGCATCAACACCGGCGAAGGGCTCGTCCAGTAGATAAAGATCTGCGTCCTGCGCCAGCGCACGCGCGAGGAACACACGTTGCTGCTGACCGCCGGACAACTGGCCAATCTGGCGGCTGGCAAAGTCGGTCATGCCGACGCGGTTCAGACACGACATCGCATGTTTGCGATCAGCCCCTGAAAGACGCCCCAGAAGGCCGGTTTTGCGAAAAAGACCCATAAGAACGACGTCAATAACGCGCACGGGGAAGTCCCAGTCGACGCTGGCGCGCTGGGGGACATAGGCGATGCGGTGCATTTCCGCCGCGACGGGGCGGCCCATTATGGTGACTTGCCCGGAGAGCGGCTTGATGATGCCCAGTGCCGCCTTGATCAGCGTGGATTTGCCAGCGCCGTTGGGGCCGACAATTGCGGTCATTTTGCCGGGTTGAAACGTGGCATCGACCGAGAATACGGCCGGCTTCTGGTCGTAAGAGACCGTCAGGCCACGGATCGCAAAGGGACTTTCGCGCAAGAACTGCGCTTCGGCCCGGACATTCTCTGCGTTTGCAATCTGAAGCATTTTGTTTCCTTAGCTTCCTGCGCTCAAAAGGCCATTCAACCCGCGTGCCGGCGCGGTGCCACCCAAAGCGGTGGCGATTGTGGTCGCGTTGTGATCGATCATTCCGACGTAGGTGCCCTCGTAGCTGCCGGGTTCGCCCATCGCGTCGGAGAAAAGCTCTCCGCCGATATTAAGGCTGTGGCCTTGGGCGGCGGCCCCTTCGATGAGAGCGCGGATCGAGCGATCGGAGACCGAGCTTTCGACGAAGACGGCACCAATTTTACGTTCCACAATCATATCGACGAGCGTCGAGATGCGATTCACACCCGCTTCGCTGTCGGTCGAAATACCTTGAATGCCGAGCACCTCAAAACCGTAGGCACGGCCGAAGTAATTGAAGGCGTCGTGGGCGGTGATCAGAACACGGGTTTCGGCGGGAACGGTTTCAAGCGACACCGCAGTGTAAGCCGCGAGTTTAGTCAACTCTGCAATGTAGGTTTCCGCGTTGGCGGCGAAATTGTCCGCAAAATCCGGGGCTGCTTCGCTCATGGCGTCGCGCACGGCTGCAACTGCATAGGTCCAAAGCGCCGGGTCCATCCAGACGTGCGGATCGAAGCGGTCGGCGTAGTCGTCATGGCTGACAAGGTCTTTGGCCGGGACGCCTTCGGCCACGGGGCGCACAGGCGTTTTACGCCCGAGATCAGCCAAAAAGTCTTCCATCTGCGCCTCTAGATAGAGGCCATTCCACAGCACAAGGTCGGCACGTGCCATGGCGAAGATATCTGTGCGAGTCTGGCGGTAACCATGTGGGTCGACCCCCGGCCCCATTAGGGCTTTGACCGTTACAAGGTCCCCGCCGACACGGCGTGCTGTGTCAGCAATCATGCCGGTTGTCGCAACGACAGAAAGCGTTGAACCCTTTGCACGCGCCTGCGCAGCCAAGCTTGCGGCGACAAATGCGCCTCCAATTGCTGTGATGAACTGCCGTCTTTGCACGTGTGGTCCTTTGTATTTAGATTTTTAAAAATGAGAATAATTCGCACTCTCATTACTAATTGAGAACAATTCGCAAGAAGTCAAGGTTTCCGGATGTGAATATTTTCTGGTCGGCAGCAATTCGCGCGTCGCAGATGGACGTTGAGAGGCGCGTGCGGACTTGACTCCTATGGCCCTGTGACCCCATGCAGATTGCGATAGCTTCGGTTCCGGCAGGCGACTGCCGGGCAAAAGGGAACGCGGTGCGGGGGAGAGCCTCCAATTCCGTGACTGCCCCCGCAACTGTAAGCGGCGAGCAACGGCTGAACGCGCCACTGGACGGTAACGTCTGGGAAGGCAGGCCCTAGCGACGACCCGTGAAGTCAGGAGACCTGCCGAGGCGTTCACCCAGTTCGGGGCGCGGGGCGCGTGTACGAGCTACGGTTCTCCGGCGTGGTGGCAGATGTTCGCCGTCCGGAGTGTGATTTCTTCGGATATTTGGATGAGACGTGGCGGCTTTTTTTGGGGCCGTTTTGGGGGTCAGCCATGGCTGTGGCAGACGGGACATCAACTGACTTCAAGGCCTCACGCGATGCGGGTAGCATTGCGTTGGTGCTTGGGCTTTTGGGCCTCGTGCTTTTTGGATTTGTCGTGTCGTTGGTTACGGGGCCTTCGGGGATGTCT
>Ga0075467_10001818_pt1 | contig 17368 bp, 13 predicted proteins | sample DEB08_DNA_9_FD_75067 | JGI IMG/M metagenome (GOLD analysis project Ga0075467, IMG submission 75067) | Aqueous microbial communities from the Delaware River and Bay under freshwater to marine salinity gradient to study organic matter... | ecosystem: Environmental > Aquatic > Marine > Coastal ... | reverse complement strand
CGCAAAAATAAAAATTACACAAAAGCATCAGTGAAATACTCTACAATCCAATTCGCAGCTGAAAACCAAGGGGTGATAAATGCTTATTTTTTTAAAACGCGGTACTCAAATTTTAGTTGGACTCATTTTTCTAGTCTGGTTAATAACCTTTATCGCGGTTAAGTTCGAGAAACATCAGTACACCAAGATCACCGCAGACCAGCGCGCTCAAGCGAGTGATTATTTGCTTGGCAAGGTCACCCCAGCACCCGATACACTAGTGTATCAAAGCTTTGATCCAGAACCCGGAGTGACGTTGAGAACCGCTACGCTTGATGCGATAAACGCCAAGGGGACAATTGTATTCGTGCCAGGCTTTACCGGCACCATCGAAATGTCGATGAAAACTATTAGGCACTTGAATAAGGCCGGCTTCAGAGTGGCCGCAATTGAATATCGCGGGCAAGGTAAATCGTACAGACCAATTAGTAATCCAGAAAAAGGCTACGTTGAAGATTATGCGATATTAGCCAGCGACTTAGCCAAGTTTGCTCGCCATGTTAAGCGTGACGACGAGCCTCTATTCTTCTTTTCAATATCAAAAGGTGCGCACATCACTATGCGCATGGCCGCCGATCAAGGAGTTGACGTTAGCGCGTTTGCCTTGGTAGTGCCAATGATTCAAATAAATACTGGCGACACCAGCTATCCATTAGTTAAAAAGATGGCGCATATATTAAACGCTATCGGCTTAGGCAGTATGTATGCTCCAGGCAGCTCACAATGGCCGCCCGAACCGTTGATATTTGGTGAAGCTAATGGCTGTAATTCAAACCCTGAAACAGCACAGCTGCAAAGTGCCATGTTTGCCTTAGACGAGACGTTAAGAACTCGCGGAGCGACCGTTAAGTGGCTTAAAGAGACAAGTGATTCAACAGACAAATTGCTCAGCCCTGGCTTTATGGACGCCCTCACCCAGCCAGTAAAAATATTCACTGCAGGTGATGATCGTTTAGTTAGAACGGACGTGGCAACTGAGTTTTGTGCAAGCTTAGCCAACTGTGAAGTCACTCACTTCGCCGAGGCACGCCACTGTATCAATCGCGAAAGCCAACAACGCATGAATCAAATCGTTCGCCAAGCATTGGCACATTATGAGAAGGCCTTGTCGGCATTTTACTCAAACCGAACAAGGCCGATAGTGGTCGACTAAGTTCGCTGAGGTTCAGCCTTCGATAGAACTTGTTACGACAACTTATCGCGCCGTAGCTGACGTTCATCACGCGGCGAGACATTATAGCGGTCGCGATACGATTTACTAAAATGAGGTGCCGAAACAAAGCCGCAGGCAATCGCCACCTCAGCAATTGATTTATCCGTTTGTAGCAATAATTGACGCGCTTTCTTAAGGCGCAAGTCAAGGTAGTAGCGTCGTGGTACACAATCCAAATATTTTTTAAACAAGCGCTCTAATTGCCTGCGTGAGATGCCGACCAGTGATGCTAGGTCGTCTAATACAATAAGCTCTTCTAGGTTGGCTTCCATTAGTGCCACTGCTTCGGTTAGCTTTGGCTGATTAGTACCGACCAATAGCCTTAATGGGATGCGTTGATTGTCGTAGCTACCGCGCATACGATCGCACATAAATTGTTCAGAAATAGAGACCGCCAGTTGATTGCCGTGCTCTTTTTTGACTATATGCAACATCATATCCAGCGGTGCCGTACCACCCGCCGCGGTGTATCGATCTCGATCGATTTCGAATAATTTTTCTGACGTGATGACTTCGGGCGACATCTCTCTCAAACTGGCTATATTTTCCCAATGAATGGTGCAGCGATAACCGTCTAATAAACCAGCCTTAGCCAAAATATAGGTGCCGGTACAAAGACCACCAAGCACCGTGTGACGAGACTTAAATTTGTGCAGCTGACGGCTAATGTCACTGGCCCACTGTTCTTGCACTCGTAGACTGCTACAGACAAAAAGCACGTCTAAGTGACCCGCGTCGGCCATTTTATTGCCCGGCATAATTTCCAAGCCATTGGAAGCCAGCACTGAACTACCATCCATGGTGTAGGTCGGCCATTGATACAGCTCTTTACGGCCAAGTTGGTTCGCCATTCGCAACACTTCGACGGCTGAGCTGACGGCAATCATTGAATAATTGGGTAACAACAAAAAACCGTAACGAACCGGCTTAGTCTCAACAACTCTCATAACAACTTATCCTCTGGTGCGATAAGGCATCCGCTGCCTATGCTGCAAGCTTATACATAAGCTCGAAAAGGGCTTTTGTTTGAACAGTAGCCCCGTTTATAGTTTTTGTTACGGCATCGATAAAGATCGTAACCGAACGATCATAGCACCAAAAAAACGTCACTGAATAGCTATAAATACAAGCAACCGACCGATAGGGTGATTCGAATGTTAAAACTCACTAATGGCGCAATTGCAGCATCCAGGACCATGATCTGCAGATTGCTCTAAAAGTTGGGCTAAAGACAGCACAATTAACGCTCAGGGCACCCAAAAATAACGATAATTCGCTGTATCCATTAGGTTTGCGCAATAAGTTCATTTATCATATCTGGCCTAATTCTGGAACCACCTAGCAGGAGTGCCTTGTGCGCATCAATTATTTTAATACGCTGCCATTGAGAGTGCAGTTAGAAGAACTCGGCAAGTGCCGTTTTATGGACCGTAGCGAATTCGAAAACGGCGTCGACATTATCCGCGACAAAAAAATAGTCATTATAGGTTGTGGGGCGCAAGGCTTAAATCAAGGCTTGTGTTTGAAGGACTCTGGCCTAGACGTTAGCTATGCACTGCGCCCCGAAGCAATTTCGGAAAAACGTCAATCTTATAAGAATGCTGTCGAAAATGGCTTTACCGTCGGCACCTATGAAGAATTGATCCCGAACGCTGATATCGTCATGAACTTGACGCCTGACAAGCAGCATAGCCCGGTGGTTAAAGCGGTTATGCCGCTAATGAAAGCGGGCTCAACGCTTGACTACGCACATGGCTTCAACTTAGTTGAAGAAGGCATGCAGATTAATAAAGACATAACAGTAGTAATGATGTGTCCGAAATGCCCAGGCTCAGAAGTTCGTCAAGAATTTGTACGTGGCTTTGGTGTGCCGACCTTAATTGCGGTTCATCGTGAAAATGACCCTCGCGGCGACGGCCTTGAAATTGCCAAAGCGCTAGCAGTGGGTACTGGCGGTCATAGAGCTGGCGTTTTAGAGTCATCGCCAATTGCTGAAGTGAAGTCAGACTTGATGGGCGAGCAAACGATCCTATGCGGAGTACTGCAAACCGGTGCCGTTCTTGGCTTCGATAAAATGGTCGAACAAGGCGTTGAGCCTGGCTACGCTGCTAAGCTAATCCAATACGGTTGGGAAACGGTCACCGAGGCGCTAAAGCACGGCGGCGTTACCAACATGATGGATCGCTTAAGCAACCCAGCAAAGATTAAAGCGTTTGATCTCTCTGAAGAATTAAAAGACCTGCTTCGGCCGCTATTCCAAAAGCATCAGGATGACATCATTTCTGGTGAGTTCTCTAGCACCATGATGGCTGACTGGGATGCAGACGACGTAAACCTGCATAAATGGCGCGCTGAAACGGCGGAAACTAATTTCGAAAAACAAGCGATCACGTCGGCCGAAATCTCAGAACAAGAGTATTTCGACAACGGCATCCTACTTGTTGCCTTCGTACGCGCTGGCGTTGAACTTGCTTTCGAAACCATGGTAGACGCGGGTATCATCGAAGACTCAGCTTACTACGAGTCACTGCATGAGACACCGCTTATCGCCAACACTATTGCGCGTAAGAAATTGTATGAAATGAACGTGGTAATCTCCGATACCGCTGAATATGGTTGCTACCTATTCGACCAAGCGGCTCGCCCTCTGTTGGCTGAGAAGTTTATGCCAAACATTGGCACTGACGTTATCGGTAAGGGCCTAGGTTTAGATGACAATGGCGTCGATAACACACGTTTGGTCGAAGTCAACAAAGCGATTCGTGAGCACCCGGTAGAAATCGTGGGTCAAAAATTACGTGGCTACATGAAGGATATGAAAGCGATCGTTTAGAAACCGCTCGATATTGTTCTAAAAGGCCGACTTGCTTGCAACTCGGCCTTTTTTACGCCCGTCACAGAAAGACGCGTTAAAACAGTTAGAGAGCTCTGATTGAAACAGTTAGAAGAGAAAAAAACAGATCTACCCTTGATTGACAAAATCATCGCAAAGACAGGTTATAGTATCGTCACACCCAAAGACATAGCGCACCGCATTGAAACTTCAAACAAGGGCGTGCGGCTAAGCAACTACCTGAAAAGCAAACCTAAACCTGTATGGCAAATAAAAAACGCCTCGCTATTATAGGATCCGGCATCTCCGGTCTGAGCACGGCTTACCATCTGCATAAGGAATACCAGATAACCGTCTTCGAAAAAGAAGACTATTTTGGTGGACATACTGATACCCATGAGCTGACTATCGACGGCCAAATGGTGAACGTAGATAGTGGCTTTATAATTTTCTGCCCTGAGTTTTATCCAAACTTTTGCAGCATGTTAGAGCAACTTGGCGTTGAGTCGCAGGCCACCGATATGAGCTTCTCAGCTTATAATCGAAAATCGAATGTGGTTTATAATGCGACCAACCCTAACAAGCTTTTTTGCCAACGCCGGAATTTATTCAGCCTAAGTTTTTATCGCATGATTTTTGATATTTTGCGTTTCTACAACACGGCGCACAAAGTTCTTAAAAGTAACGATACTGAAACCACGGTTGCCGAGTATTTGACGCAAAAAAGATACAGTAAAGCCTTTGTAGATGATCACTTACTACCGATGATCAGTGCACTTTGGTCGGCCACCCCTGAGCGGGTTGCACAGTTCCCAATTCATCACTTGGTCGATTTCTTCTCGCGCCATGGCCTGATGCAAATACTCAACCGCCCTAAGTGGCAGGTTGTTAAAAACGGCTCTAACAGTTACGTGAAAGCCTTACGCCAACAACTAAATGTGAATTGGAAGTCAGGTTCAGCGGTTACCAAAGTGTCTCGAGAGGATCAGGTCACGGTGCAGACTGAAGACGGTCATGAAGCCACCTTTGATGCCGTGGTAATGGCATTGCACGCCGATAGCGCTTTAGCAATCTTAGACCAAGCAAGCGAAGACGAGCAACAGGTGCTAGCAGCGATCCCGTTCGAAAGGAACCACGTTGTAGTGCATACCGACGACAGCATCATGCATCCAAACACCTTATCCTGGGCAAGTTGGAACACTGAAGTGCCGAATGATTTCGATTCGAATACCAAACGAGTTTGTACGGCTAATTACTGGATGAATTCGCTTCAAGGGCTAACGCTAGAATCAAACGTTTTCACCTCGCTGAATAGCCAAGCTAAAATCGAGCCAACTAAAATATTACTTGAACGGGTCTACTACCACCCAGTCTTTACCGCGAAGAGTGTCGCAGCGCAAAAGAAAAAGCATTTAATCGATGGTAAGCAGTCAACCTATTACACCGGAGCCTTTTGGGGTTGGGGCTTTCACGAAGATGGTGCTAAAAGTGCCGCTGAAGTGAGCCAGATTATTCGCTCTCAGCTAATATGAAACAACTGAAATGAACCATCTGAAATTATTCCAAGGTTGGGTAAGCCATAGCCGCTCTAAACCAATTGAACATAGGTTTCGTTACCGCATGTTCCAAGTATGGCTCGATGTGAAACAGATCAGCGCGCTGGATCAAGTCAGCCGTTGGTGGTCGTCAACCGGCTTCAACCTAGTTCAATTTAAGCGACAAAACTACCTTCCTAGCGAGCAAGGCTTATACCAAGAAATCTGTGCCACGATTAAACAGCACACCGGTAATGAGTTCGACGGCGAGGCTTATCTATTAGCCAATTTAAGCTATTGGGGTATTTGCTTTAATCCAGTGGTGTTCATCGCCTGCTATAAAGATGACGAGTTGTGCTATCTGGTGAGCGAAGTACATAACACTCCCTGGAACGAGCGCTTCATTTACGTGCACGACACTAATTCAGCCCAAGGCGAACCCGACGCAAACGGCTTTCATGTGGCAAACTTTGATAAGGAGTTTCATGTCTCTCCCTTCATGCCTATGGATCTACAATATCGTTGGAAATACAAAATCGACAACAACCGCTTTTCTATTAACATGGTTTTGTTACAGAACAGCGAGTCTATTTTTAATGTCTCTATGCAGCTCGACGGGGAGCCGCTCAGCCGCAAGCAAGCCAATAGACTTCCGTTTCGCTTTCCATTAATTTGCATCAAAGTTGTTGCTGCCATTTATTGGCAAGCACTGCGCTTATGGTTTAAACGAGTACCGATCTTTTCACACCCAAACTAACCGACCTCGATCAGATATATGAACAACTCTGTACCAAGCAATCAGATCATCGTAAACGCAAGCCAGTTTTCTGAGCCTGAAAGTATTCCGTCAATTTTTTCAACTGTCGGTCAGCAACTTCACACTGTCAGCAACGGCTCAATGGTTGACCGTTTCTTTCGCACTAAGTTCATTGAGTTGTTTCAAAAACTTGATGGCGGCTGCATTCACCTTATCGACTCGTTTGGCACCACCAGCGTAGGTAATCCTGATGCTGAGCTGCATTGCTCCTTGGTAATTCATGACCTCAGTAGTTACACCCAAATAGCATTAAGTGGCAGTAATGGCTCGGCACAGGCTTACATCGACGGTTTGTGGAGCGCTGACGATTTAAGCAAGTTGATTAGAATTTTTGTCAAAAATCGATCGGTGTTGAACCAAATGGAGTCTGGGCTAGCTAAGTTAGCGCAAATGTCGTTTAGGCTGTGGAATAGATTCAAACGCAATACGATAAGCGGTTCGAAGAAAAACATCGCTGCACATTATGATTTGGGCAATCAATTTTTTCGACTGTTTCTCGACCAGCGAATGATGTACTCGTCTGCGTTGTACGAAGCGGGTGACGATCTAAGTAAAGCATCCGACCGAAAGCTTCAACGTATTTGTGATGCTCTGGAATTGAATAAAGAAGACCACTTAGTTGAGATTGGCTCTGGTTGGGGTGGCTTCGCTTGCTTCGCGGCCAGCACTGTTGGTTGCAAAGTTACCACCGTGACCATTTCTCAAGAGCAATTCAACGAAACGCAAGAGCGTATTTCTCGTGAGGGCTTAAGCGACTTGGTCACGGTAAAGCTTCAAGATTATCGCGAGATTGAGGGGCATTACGACAAGCTAGTCTCAATCGAGATGATCGAGGCTATCGGTCACCAATACCTTGACACCTATTTTAGAAAGCTGAATACGTTGCTAAAACCGAATGGTAAAGCGCTAATTCAAGCGATTGTTATTGACGACAACCAATATCAGAACGCATTAAAGCAAGTCGACTACATCAAAAAATATATATTTCCCGGCGGCTTTATGCCCTGCTATAGCGTGATCACAGACTATGCCAGTCGTAATCGTTTGATGCTCGAAGACTTGCACGATATGGGCCTCAGCTACGCACAAACTTTAAGAGATTGGCGCAAGCGCTTCTACGACAAGATTGATCAAGTCAACGAACAAGGCTACGACTCTGGTTTTCAGCGCATGTGGGAATTCTATTTCTGTTATTGCGAAGGAGCCTTCGATGAACGCGCGATTAGTGTTGGGCAAATACTTTTCCGCAAACAAGGCGATGTAGTTTAGAAATCTGACTTAGACAAATCGAGGCCGCCTCGAATTAAATTGAAATAGCGTAAACAGAGAATTAGAATGACCAACAACCCATCTAAAGTAGCGATCACCCTACCGTTCGCAGCTAAGCTAATTGAGTTAGCCGAGCAAGGTAAGTTGCCTGATTCAGCAGTACGCTATGGTATCCGCCGCCTATGTAAACAACGGCTTAAAGACGAACTGATAGACCACCCGGAGCTACAACAACAACGCTTTCAAAAATTAATTGAAGAGCTGCGTCAAAGCCCGATAGCCATCGAGACCGATGCGGCCAACGAGCAACACTACGAAGTGGCCACTGACTTCTATCTTGCCTCTTTAGGCAAGCGCCTAAAATACAGCTGCGCCTATTACCCGCAAGCCGATACCACCTTAGACCAGGCCGAGGAGCACATGCTCGCGCTGTACTCTGAACGTGCTGAGTTGGCAAACCAACAAAATATTTTGGAGCTCGGTTGCGGTTGGGGGTCACTCACCCTCTGGATGGCTGAACACTACCCAGATAGCCATATCACCGCCGTTTCCAACTCAAGTACGCAAAAAGCGCACATAGACCAGCAATGCCAGCAGGCCGGTTTCGACAATGTCACGGTAATAACCGCCGACGTCAATGCCTTGGAACTTGATGCCGATCAGTTTGATAGAGTAATCTCCATCGAAATGTTTGAACACATGCGCAACTATCGTCAACTCTTAGCGCGCATTTCAAATTGGCTAAAGCCCGATGGCAAACTATTCGTACATATATTCGCACACCGAAATGTGATGTACCCGTTTGATGTTAAGAGCGAAAGCGATTGGATGTCCAAGTATTTCTTCACCGGCGGACTAATGCCATCAATCGACACACTGCTGCATTTTCAAGAGCAATTATCATTAGAGAGTCGCTGGCTGGTTAATGGTCAACACTATGAAAAAACCTGCAATCATTGGCTTGAAAAAACAGATCAAAATAAAGACCGAATCATTGCCGCTTTTCGGCAAGACTATAATCAGCAAGATGCTGAGATTTGGTTCCATCGCTGGCGTATTTTCTATATGTCATGTGCGGAGCTATTCGGTTTAGACCACGGCCGACAATGGATGGTTGCGCACTATCTTTTTAACAACGGGCTTTTTAACAACGCGAAAAAATAGAATCCTACATAGTCGACTTTTTAAGCCCAGTTGATAGAACTCGGGCGTTTGAATCATCTAGCGCTCTAACGAGAGTTTCAACTGTGAGCGCGGAAAGAGTTTCAAACAAGGATATTGATGGATTCATCTTGCATGTCGCCGACCGACTAGCTGGCACCCATCCACTAAACTAGCTATGCTGTTATCGAATAGATAGAGACCTCAACATAACTCGACGAACGATTAAAAATGTCTGTAATGCCCCCACTTTTCGTTGAAAAACTCGCCAATAGCCAGCTATTAGCCGCGTTTTTCGCCTCAATTGGAGACATTCCAACCCATTTTTATTTCGTCCCTGAGTTATGCAGAGGTCTCAGATACAAAAATAGGATAATGAATGCCAGCTAACGTTTCCGTTAACACCGCTCAATCAGGTTTTTATCAAGGCTTTAATAAAATAGTTTCTATCACGCCAAAGGTCTTGGTTTTATGCTTAATCGCGTGGGCGGTGCTGCTTCCCACGCAGGCAAAGGAAACATTATTAGACCTGCAACATTGGACCACCTCTTACTTTGGTTCTTGGTATATGTTTAGCGCCGCGATTTTCATGCTAGCCGTCATGCTTCTCGCCATTATTCCAGCAACGGGACGAATCAAGCTCGGTCTGAAAAATGATAAACCTGAGTTCTCTTTATTTTCTTGGTTCTCAATGATGTTTGGTGCCGGTATTGGCATCGGGATGCTGACCTACTCGACCGCCGAACCGATTTTTCACTTCGCCACTAACCCAGATACAATTCAAGGCTTAAGCACCAGCTTAGATGCAGATAATGTGCGCAACGCGTTTAAATGGGGTTTCTTTCACTACGCGCTAACACCCTGGGGTTCGTATGCGATTATCGGCATCGCTCTCGGCTATTTTAGCTATAACAAAGGCTTACCGCTAACCATTAGATCGTCGCTACAACCGTTGTTCGGCAAAGCGGTGCAAGGTTGGCTCGGCCATGTGGTAGATATCGCGGCAATTTTAGCCACCATTATTGGTGTTGGCGTAACGATCGGCTACGGCGTCTCCCAGTTCGCCTCCGGCGTGTTCAATATTAGTGGCGCGCAATGGTTGATGAACACAGACGGCTCCCCCAGCTTCGCCGCTCAATTTGTGGCGCTGTTAGTTGTGCTTGGTGCGTCAACCTTATCGGCAATGTCGGGTGTCAACAAAGGCATTAAATGGCTTTCGAATATCAATATGGGCTTATCTTTTTTTCTATTGGTATTTTTTGTAATCTTTGGATCATTAGGCTTTGCGATTAACGCCTTTGGTTTTGCGATATGGGACTACCTGGTCAATTTAGCGGAAATGTCGTTTACGGTTTGGGACATTAAAGAAGATAAAGAACTGGCCGAATGGCAGTGTGCGTGGTCGATCTTCTACTGGGCGTGGTGGATTGCATTTGCACCGTTTGTCGGCTTATTTCTGGCCCGAGTATCACGTGGGCGCACTATTCGGGAATACGTATTGGGGGCAATGATTGTTCCATCATTAACCTGCCTAACTTGGTTTGCCCTAATCGGTGGCACCGCGATTAACCTTGAGCTCAGTGGAGTAGCTCAAGGCAGTATTGTTAATGCCAACATATCAGCGCAGCTCTACCAAACTATTAATTTAATACTGTCGCCAGAACTGGCCGCAGTGATGTCAGCCGTGATCGTGGTGCTACTGCTAACCTACCTAATTACCTCTGTCGACTCGGCCATATTGATTGTCACTACACTCGCCTCAGGGGGTAATCAAGGTCAAAAAAGCACCCAACATATTATTATTTGGTGAGTGATTTTTACCGCCGTTATTGCATCGTTGTTAGCCGCTGGTGGCCTGGCCACACTAAGGTCTGCAATGATCATTGGTGCGCTGCCATTTTCATTTGTGATGATGTTAATGCTGATTTCTCTAATCAAATCTTTAATTTTTAGCTCAGCCAAATAAGTTCTTAGGTAAACAGTTCGCGCCATCAACATCGAGCAGATGTGACGTCGACTGTTGAGCAATCCGTTGTATACTTTGAACGTCAGATAACCCATCGATAAGAAAGCCTTATGAGCCATCAGCAAGTATCTTTGCCGCCCAAGCTATTGCTCGCAGCGGTAATCCAAAACCTAGATCATCACTTTTTTGGTGAGTCTCGCGAATCGGCTAAAATAATGTTCCAAGCCATTTTAAAGGGCGAACCCTCGCCGTTTATGAAAATCGACACTGGCGAATCCGGTGATGTTTTCTGTGAGTTATCGCTCGACACATCACTGTATGTTGGTAAGCTCAACTTCAGCAAGTTTCGAAATTCGCTCGCCATGATGATGGTTGCTATTAAAGAACGTTTGCAGGCCGATGCTCCGCTTAATCCTATGAACAGCGAGCAAGGCGATACCATGTTCAATATCCCGGGCATTGTTAAAGAAGCGGACGGGCAATTTAATGTCATGGTAGCCAGTTTTCGCCAGTTAGGCCCTGGCTTGGCGACCGTGCGACTGCTTTTCCTTGACCCCGATCAATATGCCGCAGCAGCCCAGCTTGCCGCCGAGACGGCATCGGCGAAGGCACTGGCTGAAAGTTAGCCGATCATCAGTAGTTCTGAACAAACCTAAAATACAGCCATGTGACCGAATGAGACCTCAGCACATGGCGGAGAAATTAATCTATGACCTATAAAGCGCATTTTAGCCCAGACAGCAAACTCGACACTCAACGCAGCTACATTGGCGGCAAATATGTATCGAATCAAAGCGGTGAGACATTCAGCACTTGCTACCCAGGCACTGGCGAAAAAATTTGCGACGTGGAAATAGCCGGGCCCGCTGAAATCGATGCCGCCGTAAGCGCCGCTAAACAAGCATTTGAAACATGGTCAACAATGCCTGCCGCCGAACGCGGAAACATTCTTCGCCGTGCCGCAGAAATCCTACGCGAGCGTAATCAAGAATTAGCCGAACTAGAAACATTGGATACCGGCAAGGCGATAGCCGAAACGAGTTGTGTCGATATTACTTCCGGAGCTGAGGTGATGGAATACTACGCAGGGGTTGCTCAAACCCTGCACGGCCAACACATTGATTTGCCACCCAATGCCTTCGCCATGTTACGCCGCGAACCGATCGGTGTTTGTGCTGGAATCGGCGCATGGAACTACCCTATTCAGATCGCCATGTGGAAATCGGCTCCAGCCTTAGCCTGTGGCAATACAATGGTATTTAAACCCGCTGAGCAAACACCACTCACCGCCTTAAAGCTAGCCGAGATTTATACCGAAGCCGGCTTACCCGACGGCGTCTTCAATGTGGTGCAAGGAGCACGTGATGCAGGTTCGGCACTGATCAGTCACAAAGACGTCTCCAAAGTAACGCTAACCGGCTCAGTAGAAACCGGTAAAGTGGTGATGGCTCACAGCGCCAAGGACTTGAAGAAAGTAACCCTAGAGCTCGGTGGGAAGTCACCCATAATCGTATTTGACGATGCCAAAATTGATAACGCCATTAACGGAATTCTTGCAGCTAACTTCTACTCAACCGGCCAGATTTGCTCAAACGGCACCCGCGTTTTTGTGCATCAAGATATCTATGAAGAGCTGATTTCGAAATTGGCTAAACGAGCCAAGGGCATGAAAATAGGCAATCCGTTTGATCCGTCGACGGACATGGGGCCACTGGTATCAGCCGAGCACTATGAAAAAGTTAAAGCCTATATGCAGATCGCTAAAGATAGTGCTGCAAGACATGTTTGCGGCGGCGATGTGCCTGATAAGCCTGAATTAAAAGGCGGCTTCTATATTAACCCGGCGATTTTCGCAGATTGCACCGATGACATGGCGTTTGTTGAAGAAGAAGTATTCGGCCCACTATTATCCATTTTGCCATTCACCGACGAAGGCGACGCTTTAAGACGCGCGAACGATACAGATTTTGGCTTATCTGGTGCAGTATTCACTCAAGACTTCAGCCGTGCACATCGCGTTGCCAACAAAATTCAGGCAGGCATGGTGTGGATTAACGAATACAATGTAACACCGGCTGAAATTCCGTTTGGTGGCTATAAACAATCAGGCATTGGCCGCGAGAACGGTTTACAAGCCGTTGAGTATTACACTCAATTGAAAACCATTTACGCTAATTTGGGTGATATCCCGCAGCTATATTAGAAGGGATACGATTTCGACCATTATGCTTGCCTATTTCGCCGATTCGGGAAACAGGCAAGAAAAGGATTTAAAATTCTGGCGATTTTCTTTTCTTAATATGACTGTCCTAATATACACGGTGGAATAAATTCCAAGTGACCCAGCGCATCCAGAACCAGTTGCATACATGTACCCAATTTGATGGCAGCTAAGATCAATTAAAGCCTTTTGGCAGACACTTTTCCATGTCATCCGAAAGGAAACTGCATTCACTGCCAATAACCGTAAAATAATGAGCACTTTGATAATGTTTTGTTAAACCAAGCGTCCGTAGCGGTGGCTGCCTTCTTATTATTACTTGGTAATCATAGCCTCGATCAAAATTTATGTTTACCGATTGTCGATTATTTACCTCATCCTTTAAATCGAAGCTCATCGGCGTAAATGAACTCAAGGGATTGGGACTATCATACGATGTAAGCGGTAACCACCCACCTGATACACCAATCAAGCGCTTTGAAATAATCAAAGAAAAGCCGCTAAATGTATCTCCATAATTGGAGTCATCCCACCAATCCATCAAGATAGTTTCCCCTTCTAAAAATTCTGACTTAACTACCCCAGCCATTGTTTTAAACTGGAGGCGTTCACTGCCAACACATATATTGCAAGAAAAACTAATCCCATCACTATTTTGATAGCCTTGGCGTAATGCTGCATTAACAAAGTTATCGGGGCCGTGATAATAAACTTGCTGGGTGATTTCACGATGATAGCTCTTTAACGCCCCCGTCTCTTCATCACAAGTATGTCCGCTCTGATTCATCACGAGCATAAATTGTCCGCAGCTGCTCTCTTGGTTAGGGCCATCAGGGGTAATAGGAGTAGAGGCAAGGCACTGATCACTATGATAATTAAGTGCCGATTCAGGAGCTGGAAATGCTTCAGGGGGAGATGCTTCAAGAGCAAGTTGTTCAGCGCTATTTTTCATAATCCCGACATCAATACGATCGGAAGAGTACCTAATTCCAGCACATGACTCTTGATTTACGGGGCCAGTATACAAATGATTAGGAAGAGAATGTGCGAAACCAAGGTAGGGGAAAGGGGCACTCAATATAAGCACCAACAATCTACATATTCTGAATTTACTATTACAATTTTTCATGGTTTATTTAGTATCTAATTTACCTCTAAATTAGATACTTACACACAAAAGAACAATCCTCGGGATAAAAACAGGGCGATATCGGGAAGATTTGGGTATATTTTCGTCTATGAGGCCTTAGCATTTGAGTTGAGCAGATAACCAGTTCAGCTTACAGTCTTGAAATTAAAGACGCTCTATTCTGTATAATATAAAAAATTTGAGCGCCTTCTTGAATTGCTATTGTCCTAAGAAAGGTTAATTATTGGTTGGCTTCTCTGTAAAGATACTCAAACTCCGCATCATCAAATATCTTTTCCGCAGCTTCCCTAAACTCCTCAATTCGATAGTCCTTATTTAACCTTTCGATTTGTGCATCATATTCAATAGCATTAATAATTTCTAGGTTCTCAACTATTGCATCAATAGTAGTACTGTCTTGGTTCAATTTAGCGAGCTCAATTTTCTCAGATTTTTTTTGCTCAGAAGAAGACAATAGTTTGCTTTTCTCTTTGCGGTATTCATCAATAGAATACTCAGCCTCAAGTTTTCCAATAGTTGTGTTTGTATCGTCACCATCAGAATGAACAGATGAAAAGACAGTATAATTTTTATTATACCTAGACCGCTTGCAGTAAGTTATCGTCAGAAACGACATGAGAGCGCCTGGCGTAAGAAGAAGGTGTGCTTGTTGTCGCGCGATATCATTTGTGCATTCAGACAACGTGTGACCCATTGCGACTCTACTATGGGGATGTGAGACGCCATCGTTATAAAGGATAGAGCCGGAAAAAAAAGAATATAGGCCGTTTGGCGACGGTGCAGCACTCGTAACCCCCGACACCAACATTAATATTACTGTTATCGAGAATGCTATTGATTTTGATTTTTTCATAATTTTTCTCATGAATTAGTTTGTAAAACGCCAAATAATTACTCCTTTTACAGAGCCAAAATTTAATATCGCTTCAGTATTGATAGTAATCTCTCAAAACGAAATCACTAATGTGAGCTGCTAATACGTTGCTTCAGCCTGTTGACAAAAGTAGAGTATCTAGTGATCGCCGCAAAGGACAATATTGGGATGGTTTGGGGATGATTTGGGGATAAAAAACGGTCTCTATGTACATCAACCGATAAACATGATGAGAATTACGCTGTAATCAATAAGCGCTTAAAAAGCCGATTAAATAGTCTGAAAGTCATACAAATCTGAGCGTTACCAAAATAAGGCCTTATTCCACCCGTTTTTGGCAATTAATACAGAGGCCCTTTAATCACTAATCGAGGCTTAAATGACATGGTTAAACCTCAACTTTTAAACTTTAGAACACTTGACTGAATTTAGTCAGCACATATTTAGGCTAATGCGTTCGTAGCGTGGAGCTTCATCATCTCATGGTATTTTGTTAATTGATGATTAAGTTTAGTGCGTAATATTGAGTCTGTTTGGCACCTTGCTAAAACAAAACTGCATGTTTTCGTCACGTTATGTACCCGAGGATTTTGGGGAAGCTTTTCAATGCTTAAATAACGTTCCATTGCTCTCACTCTAAGGCGGCCGTCGTCAATCGTTACTTTCCAAACTTTGCTTTGCTCAGCAAGCTCTATGCGGCCTAGTTGAATATCTTGTTCCCACAGCTGTAATGCCATTAGCATTAGCTCAACCAGTTGTTGACGAATGTCCGCTTTTTGAGAAAACGGTATTTCATCCTCAATTGTTTTTTTACTGCTGGTGAGGCGCGGCTTGAAGTAATAAAAGACACTAAAAATGAAAGATAAAATCAAACCAAGGCCAATGAGCAAGGAGTAATTGAAAGGGAAACTTATTTTGTGTTTTCCGCTGCTCATTGCCTGTGTCAATGCTGTTCCTTGCCCTATTTTTAATTGATTGAAGTAGCTATTCTTGTGTGCAAGCTGTTCAGATAATATATTTGAATATTGCTGCCAATATTGCACCGCTTCATCATGTTTACCTTCGTTATCTAACAGTATTGCTAATGTATTTAGGTATTTTTTAAGGTGTTCAGTATTACCTTGAGCTTGCGTCTCAGATATTCCTTTTACTAAAATTTCCTCCGCTAAGGCGGCCTGCTTATTTGCTTGGTACCAGCTTGCTTGAACTAACTCCGAACCAGAATCAAAATGGCTATTGTCTAATTGTGGCTTTAATTCTTGATTTTTTTTCAAGTACCTTTCGGCTTCATCCATATGGGCTAAATTTAAATGTGATCTTGCAATTAATGCGTTAGCTTCTATGAGGCGATGATATGCACCAAACTCTAAAAAAACGCTTGAACTTAATTTAAGTAACTCAATGGCGTGTAATTCGTTACCCATACTAATTAATGAATGGGACATATTCATTCGAGTATGTGCCGCGCTAAGCTCGTTCTTCTGTTGTAAATGTAGCGTCAATGCCTCTCGATATATAACGATAGCCTTATTGTGTCTATTATTGAGACGATAGGCATTGCCTAAATTATTAAGCACTTTCGCGACGCCCGCATGATCGCGAAAGTGCCTATATATCTGAAGTGACTTTTCAAGCAAAATTGACATCGACTCATAATCAGAAAATACTTGTGTAATATTTGCTAGCGCGTTGTAGGCGTTTGCTATAAGCAGGGGGTCTTGTAGGCTGTTTGCCAAATTGAGAGAGTCTTTAAAATGCTCGAGTGAGTTAAGGTAGTTTTTTGAGGAGTACTCGTTTATTCCTTGAGCTAATGAAACGTGGTATTGCGCTTTAATTCCAATAACTTTGGCTTCTGTTGATATCTTGGTCAGTAGTTTTTTTGCCTTATTAGTATCGCCAGATTGTTGATAGAGGTTTGATAAATATATCCACGAGCGAATGTCCGATACGGTAGCAGGCACTCTTTCATCGAGTTCGTTTTCGCAGTTAATTATTTGATCAGTAAGGTTTTGGTGTTGGGAAACGTCTGCACTACAAGCTGCGTATAATGCCGTTGAGTATGTAGCCGATAGAACAAAGAAAAGGTAAATTAATTTACCTTTTCTTATATTTTTCCGTATTTCATTCAAAACCAAATAGCGATTTGAATTAGCGCTGGGCATTGTCATTCGTACTTAGCAAGTTAGATCAAACAGTATTTGTCTTACATTATATTTTAATAGACTGAGAAGGTTTCTAGACATGACCGTTTATGATTTATTGACTATTAAGCTTTGCCGAATAAGAACTT
>Ga0075467_10001816_pt1 | contig 17377 bp, 16 predicted proteins | sample DEB08_DNA_9_FD_75067 | JGI IMG/M metagenome (GOLD analysis project Ga0075467, IMG submission 75067) | Aqueous microbial communities from the Delaware River and Bay under freshwater to marine salinity gradient to study organic matter... | ecosystem: Environmental > Aquatic > Marine > Coastal ... | reverse complement strand
GGCTTGCGGACGATAAAATAAGTTGCACGGACTTCTAAAAGGGCAAGAAACTAAAAGTTGCTCACGCAGTTTTTTACAAAATCTGTCGATATTTTTATTAAAATTGGGGGGTGAATTTGCGTAAAGCTGCGTGAGGATAAGTAGTTACAGATAGTTTTAGTCAATTTTGATGTAAATATCTTCAGCCGTGAAAAAATCACCATTTATGATATCTTCAAACTCCTTGTCGTTCGGTTTTACCTTGTAATAGTCAACGCTGCTCGATGTATCATTATGCATGATCGTCTCTACAGTTGTGACTTGTTCCAGCTGTTCGATTTCGGCTGATGACGAGATTTTGCTAAGGATTAAATTATCTTTATTATCCAACATTAATTTCTGAACATTCCAACCATCGCTGTATTCTTTGTTCAAAAAATACATCTTTTTATAATTTTTTAAGATATCATCCTTGGTATCAAAAATAACTTCTTTTGAATATTGATTGATAATAATCGTATCGCCATTTCGAGTATATTTTTGGAGTTCGTCATAACGATATAACTTATCATTTTTCCATTCAAAGTTCGGCATAGTATCAATTCCATCAGTAGTGTATTCTTCTTGCCAGAAATATTCAGTGATAATATTAGATTTTGTAATTTCTAAAAAAGCACCTTGAGTAGAACTACTTTTGTATTTGCCGATGTACTTTCGATGAAATTTCTTTTCAGTTTTTCCATTAATCGGTTGAGGTGTTTCGAAGTAAACTTCGGTCTCACAAGCGGTAAGTATAAACAGACTTATTAAAACAAAAAATATGTTTTTCATGTTTGTTAATTTTTAGTTTTTGTGAACAAAATTTTATTAAAAAAAATATAGTAATAATAATTTTTGATTTTAATAAATTGGTAATCAGTTGTTTAAATATTATTTAGTCGTATTTTTTTGTAGAATCACAACTTAATTATTAACGAAATATTAATTCACTAACGTACATTTGGTGTACAGTAAATTATTCAAAACATTATGGAATATAAAAACTTAGGAAGTTCAGGATTGCCAGTAAGTCGCTTATCACTCGGTAGCTGGTTGACTTTTGGTAAACAAATTGGTGATGATGTTGCTGAAGATTTGATGCGAGTTGCTTATGATAATGGCATTAACTTTTTTGATAATGCAGAAGCTTATGCCGGTGGAAAGTCTGAAATAGTCATGGGTAAGATTTTGAAAAAAAACGCTTGGTCGAGAGATAGTTATATTGTGTCCAGTAAGGCTTATTTCGGTGATGGCGGACAATTACCGACTCAAATGGGTTTGCATCGAAAGCATTTAATGGAAGCTTGTAACTCGGCTTTACGTCGTTTTCAGTTAGAATATTTGGACTTGTTCTTCTGTCATCGACCTGATAAAAAAACACCGATTGAGGAAGTTGTTTGGACTATGAATTTGTTGATTAATCAAGGAAAAATCTTGTATTGGGGAACGTCTGAATGGTCAGCACAAGAATATACGGAAGCTCATTTGTTTGCTCGTCAAAATAATTTAATTGGCCCAACAATGGAGCAACCGCAATATAATATGTTTCATCGCCAAAAGTTTGAGGTAGAATTTAAGCAATTGTATAAAAACTTCGGAATGGGAACGACGATTTGGTCGCCTTTGGCTTCTGGTGTTTTAACGAATAAATATTTGAATGAATTTCCGGAAGGCACTCGTTTGAGTATGGAAGGTATGGAATGGCTCAAAAATATAGCTTTGACTGAAGAACGCCTTCGCAAAGTGAGAGCGTTAAATAAAATCGCTTTAGAGTTAGATACGACAATGGCGGTAATGTCTATCGCTTGGTGTTTGAAAAATCCGAACGTCAGCACGGTGATTTTAGGAGCTTCGAAAACTCATCATTTGAAAGAAAACTTGAAAGCCTTAGAAGTGGAAAAACAGATGACAGATGAAGTGATGCAACGTATCGAAGCAATTTTGGAGAATGCTCCGGAACATCCGATGTGATAAAATACGATTTTCAATCAATAGAAAAAATCGTAACAAAACCTGACGGGTTTCAAAAGCCTGTCAGGTTTATATGTTGTCAATCAATTGTTTATAAAGTAGATGACTAAATTAACACTTGTAGATTTTTCACACAGTGACTTTGTTGTTTACGCAATTAAAGCATGTGTTTCTACTTTCTGAATTGCGTAAAGTATATCCGCTTTTAAATCTTCAATATCTTCAATTCCGACCGAAACTCTAAATAAATTATCAAAAATACCTTGCTTTTCTCTCGTAGCTTTTGGCATTTTAGCATGTGAGGTCGAAGTAGGAGCGGTCAAGGTAGTCTCGATGCCGCCTAAACTCACAGCAGGTTTTATTATTCTTAAATTGTCTAAAAATACGTCTAAGTCATGTAAATAATTGATACGTAACTCAAAAGATAGCATTGCACCAAATCCGTGCATTAACTTTTTCGCTAACTCATGCCCTTCGTGCGAGGACAACCCCGGATAATACACTTTATCGACCATTGGTAAACGATCTAAAAACTCGGCTAAAGCCTGTGCATTTTTTGTTTGTTCTCGTACTCGAATCGCCAAAGTTTTCATACTTCGCTCAATCAAAGCACAAACCGACGAGTTCAGACTGCCACCATAAATAATACTTTTTTGATGAATTTTAGCAATCCAATCATTTGAAGCAACGACTGCACCGAAACAAATATCGCTGTGTCCACCCAGATATTTCGTACCCGAATGTATCACAATGTCAATTCCAAAATCCATTGGCGTTTGATTAATCGGTGAAGCGAATGTATTATCAATTATTGTTACCAAATTATTAGCTTTCGCAATACTCGCAACGGCTTCTATATCTGTTATTTTTAATAAAGGATTAGAAGGTGTTTCCAAATAAATAGCTTTTGTATTTGGTCGTATTGCTTTCGCAAAATTATCGACATCGGCTGCATCAACCATTGTATAAGCAATATTTGCATTATCTAATTCATTCACAGCGAAGTGATATGTTCCTCCATACAAATCGGCTTGAAAAATAATATGATCACCACTTTTCAGTACTGCCATCATTGTCGCATGAATCGCAGCCATGCCCGAGCTTAGCACCAGACCGGCTTCGCCATGTTCCAGAGCCGCAATTTTCTCACTAATGATTTGTTGATTTGGTGTATTATAATATCGAGGATAAATTACTTTTCCTTCTCGATAATTATATGCCGAAGAAGTATAAATCGGTGAGTTCACTCCACCGAACTGTTTGTCTTTAATCGCACCTGTATGTACGCAAATCGAAGCTGTTTTTAAATCTTTCATCTTGTGTATTACGGATTGCGAGTTGCTGGTTGCGAGGTTTTAGGACAGGTGTTTAACTTCGCAACCCGTAACTCGTAACATATTATTTGTTAGTCGGATTTTTTTATTAAACTGTAGTATAAAATTAACATTTTGCTAAGATTTTTCTACATTGTATTTATTCTTTTAAGGTATTAAAGGTCAGTAAAAATAGATAAATTACATTCAAATAGATTATTAATAAATTAAAATTATCATAATATGGCAGAGTTGTTATTATCCTATGGTGTATGGATATTCTTCATTCTTATTATTCTTTTTTCAGGACTTTTTACAGTAAAACAGCAGACGGCTTACATTGTCGAACGATTAGGGAAATACCAAAGTGTGCGTAATGCAGGGCTTCAATTTAAAATTCCATTTGTGGATAGAATTTCAGGAAAAATTAACTTAAAAATTCAGCAATTAGATGTACTTGTTGAAACGAAAACGAAAGATGACGTTTTTGTAAGGTTGAAAGTTTCTGTCCAATATTTGGTGTTGAAAGAAAAAATATACGAAGCATTCTACAAATTAGAAAACCCGCACGAGCAAATCACCGCCTATGTATTTGATACGGTTCGTGCCGAAGTTCCAAAAATGAAATTAGATGATGTTTTTGAACGTAAAGACGATATTGCAGTCGCTATCAGAAGAGAGTTACAAGAAGCGATGAACACTTACGGCTACGATATTATCAAAGCCTTAGTGACTGATATTGATCCGGATGTTGCTGTAAAAAATGCAATGAATCGAATCAACGCTGCCGAACGTGAAAAAGTAGCCGCAGAGTATGATGGTGAAGCAGAAAGAATTCGTATCGTAGCGAAAGCACAAGCCGAGGCAGAATCAAAACGTTTACAAGGTCAAGGTATCGCCGATCAGCGTCGTGAGATTGCGAAAGGGTTGGAAGAGTCTGTCGAAGTATTGAATAAAGCTGGTATTAACTCGCAAGAAGCATCAGCGTTGATTATCATTACGCAACATTATGATACTTTGCATTCTATGACCGAAAATACGAACTCCAACCTAATTATGTTACCAAACTCACCGACTGCGGGTGCTGACTTAATGCAGCAAATGTTGACGGCTTTGGAAGCGACAAAGTACAGCGATGAAAAACAATAATTTCAGCATTATTAAGAAATACGGCGAATCATAAGGCCTAAATTTTTTTACATACATAAAAGGGTTTCACCGCTTGGCGAAACCCTTTTGTTTTATTGAAACTTATCGAAATTATATAACAATTCAGTAATTAGACCCAATCAATTCCTTTTTTTAGCAAACTTAACGTTTTTGCTTCTTGACTTCCTTCCGTTGCTTCATAGTTGTAGACCCAATTGGCGACAGGTGGCATTGACATTAAAATCGACTCTGTTCGTCCATCTGTATCCAAGCCAAACTTAGTGCCTTTGTCCCAAACCAGATTAAACTCTACATAACGACCTCGACGTAACATTTGCCATTTTTTCTCTTCTTCTGTGAATGTCAAATCCTTGTTACTTAACATAAATTGCGTATAAATTGGAGCAAATGCTTCTCCGACTTCTTTCACAAAATCAAATCGTTGTTGCTTCGTAAAATTATCTTGTTCACTTAATCTATCAAAGAAAATTCCACCGACTCCACGGGTTTCTTTTCTATGTTTTAAATAAAAATAATCATCTGCCCATTTCTTGAATTTTGGATAATAATCTGCATGATGTTTATCGCAAACTTGCTTTAATTGCAAGTGAAAATATTGAGCTTCTTGCTCCACGATATAATGCGGTGTCAAATCAATGCCACCACCAAACCACCATGTTCCGTTGCTCATTTCAAAATAACGAACATTCATGTGAATAATCGGCATTTTGGGGTTATGCGGATGTAGAACGATAGAAACGCCAGTTGCTAAAAACTCTCCGGCTTTGATACCTAATTTTTGAGAGATTTTCTCGGGCATTGCACCGTGTACAGCAGAGAAGTTGACGCCACCTTTTTCGATAACTTTTCCCTGGATCACTCTCGAACGACCGCCGCCGCCGCCGGGTCGTTCCCACTTATCTTCTTGAAATTTCCCTTCACCATCAGCATTTTCGAGGCTTTTACAAATCGAATCTTGTAAGCCTTTAAAATATTCAATAATTTCTTCTTTCTGTAATGCTTGTTGACCTGCTACCATGTCTATTTAAAAGTGTAACTGTAGAATGTAAAGTGTAGGTTATAAAAACTCAGACTTTACACTTTACACCTATATCGTAAATGCTCCTTTGTTGATTAATAATTGTAGTTTCAGTACACTGGCGATAGTAATTGAATCAGTGATTTGTCCATTCATAATCATATCGACTAATTCGTTGAAATGTACTTTACGAATGACGATTTCTTCGACTTCTTCATGTTCTGTTTCTCCAAAAGTTAAATCTTGTGCGACATAGACGAAACCCAGCTCATCTGTGATAGAGTTTGAGGTATGAATATCCATAATTTTTGTCCATTTGTTCGCTGTTATTCCGACTTCTTCGCGCAGTTCTCGCTTAGCAGACTCCAGCGGATCGTCTTCCAAAGGGCCGCCACCTTCTGGTAATTCCCAAGAGTAAACATCTAACGGATAGCGATATTGCCCGACCAGCCAGGTATAACCATTTTCGTCAATCGGAATGATACCAATAGCGTAATTCTTTAAGTGTACGACACCGTATATTCCATCTCCGCCACTCGGGTTGATGACTTCATGATGCTGAATCTGAACCCAAGCATTATCATAAACGATCTTCTTTGACTTTACTATCCACGGATTCTTGTTTTCGTTGAATTCTGCTTTTTTAACTTTGTCCAATGTATGTGTTGAATTTTTGATAATTTTATCTTTCTCCCACAAAAGTATTAGGAATAAAAAGATTTATGTAGAAATTTGTGTAAAATTATGAATCAAATTGGTATCGAATAGTGAAACATTTCAATTAGAAATCGTTTTTTCGAAAAAATATTTGAAACTATGATTTTAATAGTTGTCGGTGATAAATTTATAAATTACAGTGACGCCACCTGTTGTAATTGTAGAGGTTATTGTCAAATAATAAAGCCAATGAAAGACATAAATTCAAAATTATAAGAATACGGTCAGATCGAAACTTTACAACACTACCTCATCGTACATCAAAACAAAAAATAAATCCAAATGTACAGCCGCTTTCAAAACAAATGATTATTTGAAATGATTCAAAACGAAGATTTCATAATTCAGTTGACGGCTTTAAATATCAGTTTAACAACCAAAATATATACATCAATTCGTGCAATTTGTGCAATTTTGTGCGGATGAATAGCCTATTATTATGATAAGAACGGCAAGCCGCTTAGGCGAAACAAAAGAATATTACTTCTCCCGAAAACTCCGAGAAGTAGCTCAAATTAATGAAACGAGCGAAGTGAAAATCATTAACTTAGGTATCGGAAGTCCTGATTTGCCGCCACATCCGGCGGTTATTGAAACACTACAAAATGCAGTAATCGCTCCGGATCATCATGGTTATCAAAGTTATCAAGGAGCGGCTGTTTTGCGTCAGGCTTTCGCAAAATGGTATGCGAAATACTATCAGGTTGAGCTGGACTGGCAGAGCGAAGTGCTACCATTAATCGGTTCTAAGGAAGGTATCATGCACATTGCGATGACATTTTTGGAAAAAGGCGACGAAGTCCTTGTGCCGAATCCTGGTTATCCGGCTTATGAAGCTGTTTCACAATTGACGGGTGCAGCTTCGATTTTCTATGACTTAGACGAAGACAATAACTGGCAACCTAACTTAGATAAAATCGAGACCTACAATTTGACGAAAGTCAAAATAATGTGGGTAAATTATCCTAATATGCCGACCGGTGCGGATGCCTCAACTGATTTCTATAAGCGTTTGATAGCTTTTGCAAAAAAGCATAATATATTGATTGTCAATGATAATCCGTATAGTTTTGTGTTAAATGAGCATCCGAAAAGTATTTTTTCGATTGAAGGTGCAAAAGAAGTAGCGTTGGAGTTGAACTCATTGAGTAAATCGCATAACATGGCGGGTTGGCGAGTTGGCGGGTTGTTTGGTCGAGCAGATTTATTGAAAACAATTTTACGCTTTAAATCGAATATGGATTCGGGTATGTTTTTGCCAGTTCAGATTGCAGCTGCAAAAGCCTTGAGTTTGGAGGAATCTTGGTATAAGCAACAAAACGATATTTATGCTAAACGTCGAGAGTTTGCTTGGAGAATTATGGATTTATTAGGAGCAAAGTACGATAAAAATGGTGTCGGTTTGTTTGTTTGGGCGAAAGTGCCAGATGAAGTTGAGAGCGTAGAATTGTGGTTAGATAAAATTTTGTACGATGCTAAAGTTTTCATCACACCCGGTTTTATTTTTGGTACAAATGGTCAGCGTTATATTCGAATTTCACTTTGTGGAACGGTAGAAAAGTTTGAGGAAGCATTAAAGCGAATTGAAAAATCATTAAGAAGTGATTAAAATCACTTGATAAATCGATTGTTTTGCCCAACTTTAGTTTTTATAATTTTAAAAACTAATTGTATTATGGCACCGAATATGGGAAAATTAGACCGCAGCATTAGACTTGGCGTAGCGGCAATTATCATTGGATTGTATTTTATGAATATTATCAGCGGAACTGCTGCCATTATCTTAGGCGTTGTTGCAGGCATTTTTATCTTAACAAGTTTTGTGAATTTTTGTCCTTTATATACGGTCTTAGGCATTCGGACAAATAAGAAATAAAAAAGTCATCAGGTGTTTTCGCACCTGATGACCAACCAAATTACTTTTACAAAAATCTACTATTAAATAATAATTTACTTATTATTAGTTCATTAAAATGCGTAATAAACACCAAAAATAACTGCTGGAGAAGTTGCTGTAGCAGCACCGTTAGCATCTGTAAAGAAATCGTCACTGGCTACGTCAATTCTTAATTCTGGAATGAAAGTCAAATTACCTTGAGTGAAATTAGCAGAAAGGGTATATTCCATAAGTGTTAAATCATCCACATCGTAAGCTAATCCGTTTTTATCATCAAAATACTCTCCACGTAAGCCTAAAGCAAAGGCATCAGAAATCGTATAATTTAAATATAAGGCAGCACCAAACCAGTTTGAATTACCGCTTTCAAGGGCATAAAATTTATCAGTTACATTTACTCCAACTAACAAATCTTCTGTTGCTTGATAAGTAGCTGTTAAGTCAATTTGATTACCTACTTCAAGAACAACAGCACTATCACCTAAATCTTCATTTCCACCTAAGTAATTCAAATAAATACCGAATTTTTCGTCAGAATAAGATAGCTGAGCACCGATTTGTTTTCCTTCGATTCCACCAATGTCCGTCTTACTATCTGTATCATTGAAAATACCGACCATCGCACCGAACTTATCACCTAATGCAACGTCCGCTTTTAAACCCGTATGAAAAAATGGTCCATTTGAAAACATATAAGATGTAGAGTAATTGAAGTTTCCTGGTGCATCAATCAACTCATAACCAACGTGTGTACTAAAGTTACCCGCTGTTAATGTAATCGCATCTGTCGGAGAATAAGTCACAAATAATTGTTTGATAATATCGGTAGTAAATCCACCTGTTCCGTTCGCATCATTTGCACGAGGTCCAAAAGCCAAGTCAGCAACAAATCCTACTTTATCAAAACTCTTCGCAAAAATAACGTTTGCCATACCTAACTCGAAAGAGTTATGAGCACCTGTAAAACTTGTTGTTGCTGCAGCGTTATCATTAAAGTTATACTGATAATAAGCATCAACGAAACCTGAAATAACTAAGGGATTTTCGTCTTCTTCTTTTGAAGATTCAACTTCTTGTGATACTAAAACTGCGTTTTGTGCAGATAATGTGAACCCACCCAATAGCATTGAAGCTATTAGCAAAAATTTTAAATTTTTCATGATTGATTTGTTTTGAAAGTTCGGATTCGTCTAACGAATCCGAACTGTTTTTAAAGTTTAATTTAGGTGAGTTGATTTCCCCAAAACACTCAAAACAAATCATTCATCAACCAATATTTTGAAATTGGTATAAAGTGCGTAAATTTGTAATTGAGTGTCTGAGTGATCAGACTCTTACATTAGATTTAGTTAGAGGTTTCGGGGTCCAGCCGGAGCCTCTTTTTTATTGAATTTTTCCGTCAACTGTCACATGAGCGAAGTAAATATTCGTCAAGTGAAAGGATCGTCGGTCATTTTATTTAATCATAAAGTCAGCGTAAGACATCATCTCATGTTCAGAAGGGTCAAGTCCAGCTAACTCTTCTTTTTCGTCTACTCTGATACCAATTGTTTTCTTTAATAAGAATAATAGTGCGTAAGCAAATACAAATGAAAATGCACCAATCGCAGCCACGCCAATTAATTGATTCAGCAATTGTCCGCCACCGGCCATGTCACCAAATAAACCAACTGCCAGTGTTCCCCAAATACCACACACTAAGTGAACAGAAGTCGCACCAACAGGATCATCAATTTTGATTTTATCAAAGAAAACAACCGAGAACGGTATAATTACACCGGCTATTAATCCGATAATGATCGCTTCCATCGGTGACATCAAGTCAGCTCCTGCTGTGATACCAACTAAGCCACCTAAAATACCATTCAGAACCATTGATAAATCATGCGTTTTGAATAAAGCATAAGACGCTGTAAATGCACCAACTGCACCAGCTGCAGCTGCTAACGAAGTCGTTACGAACACTAAAGATACAGGACCAGGATCAGCAGATAATACAGAACCACCGTTAAATCCGAACCAACCGAACCATAATAAGAATACTCCGATTGCAGCTAAAGGCATACTGTGACCCGGAATCGGTTTGATTCCTGCTTCTGTGTATTTTCCTAAACGAGGACCTAATAACATTGCTGCGGCTAAAGCGGCAAAACCACCTGCTGCGTGTACAATCGTAGAACCTGCAAAATCATAGAAGCCTAAACCGTCTAACCAGCCGCCGCCCCATTTCCACATTCCTGTGATAGGATAAGCTAATGCCACAAAAACCGTCGCAAATAATAAGAAAGAACCTAATTTCATACGTTCAGCAACTGCACCCGAAACAATCGTTGCACAAGTCGCTGCAAACATTCCTTGAAAGATAAAATCTGTCCAGTAACTATATCCACCCTCAGCATAAGCGATTAATCCTGCATCACCTTCAGGTGCTTCGATTCCGAATCCTGCAAAGCCTAAAATTCCATCAATAATTGACGCATCTCCAGGATACATCAAATTGAAACCTATAAAAGCGTAAGTCAATAAACCGATAGCGATAATCATCGCATTTTTGAATAATATATTTACCGTGTTTTTAGTGCGAACAAAACCCGCTTCTAAAGCAGAAAAGCCTAAATGCATTATAAAAACTAATACTGTTGACACCAACATCCATGTATTATTGACCACAAACAGTGAATGTGCTGCTGCGTCAACCGTCGGACTATTTACTAATATTGCTTCATTCATAATTTTTTAATTTTAAAAATTTTCAATGTTTTACTTTTTCAATTTTTTTAATTTTGACAATAGCTTGTCAGGGCAATAAATTTGAATTATTGCCAATAAATAATTGATTTTCAAGTGATTTTGACTACTTGTTATTAAGAATAGTTGATTAATTTTTTATTAATCACGACTTACAATGCCGCCTCGGCTTTTTCACCGGTTCTAATTCTTACCAATTGTTCAACAGGATAAATAGCGACTTTACCATCACCTATTTCACCAGTTCTACCTGAATCCAGAATTACGCTAAGTACATTTTCTACCTTATCGTCCTCTACTAAGATTTCCAATTTCAAGCGGGCGATATATCCCACATCATAAGCCGCACCTCGATACGTCACATGTGCACCTTTTTGTAAGCCAAATCCTTTTACTTCCATGAATGTAAAAAACTTAATCCCGATTTCGCCTAAAGCTTCCCGAACATCTGCAAACTTTGAAGAACGAATAACTGCTTCGATTTTTTTCATAAAGAGAGGTTTTACGTTTTATTATATTTAGAATTTTATACCAAAATCATTGGCATGATTGAAGCTACTCTTATCCATGTCTATTCACTTCAACTAACCAAATTTTATTTCATTATTAATATTTCAATACTTCTATTTATTTAATATCAAAATGATAATTTTTTAATGATTACATAACAAAACTAATAATGATTAACAGGTTTACATAATTTGTCGAAGTTGTTAGAGCGATTTGTGACTCTAAATTATAATTTTGAAATAAGTTGTTTTTTAAATCACTTATAAAAAATTGGATTTTGATAAATTAGCAGAATATATTTTGTGGATAAATTGATTTAGGGAATTATAAACCGAATTATTTTTTTGTCAAAAAAATGTCATTTAAAAAAGATATTTCTAGCGAAATTCAATATCAAGCTTACTTTAAAATTGTTAAGAATAACACAGGGTATTAAGGTTTTTTTATTAAATTTGATGTTAAATAATTGATTATCAGTTCTTTGTGAAAGTTTAATTTTTAACATTTTTTAACGATTAGTAAAAAAAAGTTAAAAATCATAACTGTTGAGATTGAGCGAAAATTTAAAGACCTTTCGGTTTATTTTGTAGAAGAGTGTTCCCTCTGTGTTAGAAGAGAAATAAAATATTATTTGGTAATAGCAATATTAATGGCATATCAATAGGATAATCTATTGTTTTGGGCTTTTGCCTTCTTCCTTCTGCTTTCTTTGTTTTGAAATCGGCAGTTTCTTTTATCGGACTTTGATACAATTTGTCAACTTATCGATACCATACTCTGAAAATTTGATACCAAACTGGTTGATATTCAGCAAAATGTAATTCAGGGTCTTGACTTCCTTCTTCATTTCTGCCATGTATATTGGGTAGAACAACCGTCTCAACATTGATAATTTCGTAGGTTTTGTTTTGTCGAATCCATTCATTCATACGTTGTCTGGTTGATTCTAAACTTTCGACTTCATTGGCTACTAAGAACTTTTTCTTTATATCTGGTACGAAATCAATAAATTGTATCATTTTCTGTTATTTTTAGTGTTTTTTGTATTGATAATACAATGATAGATGATGTATCATGATTATTTATTTAACATTAGATAAAAATAAGGAAATCTGGGATGAAGGAAAGTAGAATGTTAAACTATCTTTCGTAAAAACTATTCATCATCTATGTTTTTAATGTTTAGCAAATCTGATAGTCGAGCTTATTTTTACATTTTTTATTAAAAAATAACCAAATGAATCTAAATCAAAAAATTGCGATTGTAACTGGTGCCAGTTCTGGAATTGGGGAAGCGACTGCCGTTGAGTTAGCGAATCGAGGGGCAACGGTTATCGTATCTGATATTAATATCGAAAACGGTCAAAGTGTAGTGAATACCATTAATAAAAATGGTGGAAAAGCGATTTTTATTAAAGCGAATGTTGCTAACGATAGGGAAGTAAATGCGTTGATTGATGAAGTGTTAGTGCAGTTCGGACGATTGGATATTATGATAAATAATGCGGGTATTGCTGGGAATTTATCTTTTTTTGAGCATATTTCTGATGAGGATTGGAATGGCATTATTGCAGTAAATCAAACGGGGGTTTTTTATTGTATGAGAGCTGCTTTGAAAATTATGAAAGCACAAAAAAGTGGTTGTATCGTTAATACATCATCAGTCGCAGGAATCGGTGCAGCACCTCGGATGGGAGCGTATGCTGCCAGCAAACATGCTGTAATTGGTATGACAAAAACGGCTGCTGCCGAATATGCAAAATATAACGTTCGTGTTAATGCGATTTGTCCGACTATCATCAAAACACCGATGGGAATGGGGTATATGGACGAGGATATTCAGGTACAACAAATGGTCAAATCGGCTATTCCGATGAAACGATTTGGAGAAGCTGATGAAGTGGCTCGGACGGTTTGTTGGTTGTGTAGCGATGATGCAAGTTTCATTACTGGCGAAAGTGTTCGGATTGATGGCGGAATGAAAGCATAAAATAAATGTTAAGTACTTGTCTTGAAAACTCGGTGATTAAGTATTAAATATTATTTTTGTTGCAACATATTTTGAAAAAAGTCACAACGGAAGTTGTGGCTTTTTTAGTAGAATTACTATAAAATGCTATTCAATCAATGAAACAAACAACTTCAACCATTTTGATGGTTCGACCAGCTAATTTTGGTTTTAATGCACAAACCGCTGTTAGCAATGCTTTTCAGCATAATGATGCCTCTGTTGCTAAAGAAGATATTAGACAATTAGCAATTGAGGAATTTGATGGTTTTGTAGAAAAATTGCGTTCTAATGGGATTAATATTATCGTTGCTCAAGATAGCGAATTACCTATTAAACCCGATGCGGTTTTTTGTAATAATTGGATTTCGACACATCGAAATGGGACGATGATTTTGTATCCGATGTTGACGGAAAACCGTCGATTAGAACGACAGGATTATGTCATTGATTTAATTAGAAATAATTATACTGTAAAGCGGTACTTGGATTTTTCGGAGCATGAGGTTTTGGGGCAGATTTTAGAAGGAACTGGAAGCATGATTTTAGATCGAGTCAATCGTTTGGTGTATGCTTGTTTGAGTCCGAGAACAGATGCTGATATGTTAGATAAGTTTTGTGAATGGGCAGGTTATAAAAAAGTTGTTTTTCATTCGGTTGATAAGCATGGACAAGAGATTTATCATACGAACGTGATGATGGCAATGGGCGATAAGTTTGTCGTGATTTGTATGGAAAGTATTCATGATGAAGCCGAGCGGAAAATGCTCATCGACCATTTCAAAACAACGAATAAAACCATTATTGATTTAAGGATGGAACAGGTTGAGGCGTTTGCCGGAAATATGCTGCAAGTACAAAATGATGAGGATAAAACCTTCTTGGTAATGTCCGAACAAGCCTACAAATCGTTGCGTCAAGAGCAAATTGATTTGATTGAACATTTTACAAATATTATTTATGCACCGATTTATACGATTGAAAAATATGGTGGTGGAAGTGCAAGATGTATGATGGCGGAAGTGTTTTTGGATAAAAAAGGGTAGGCGAGAAGCGTGCTTAAAACCTGTCAGATTTATCAAAATCTGACAGGTTTGTATAAATCTTATTCTACTAACTCAAATAAAGTAGCTGGGTCAATTAATACGCCATTTCTTCGGACTTCGACGTGCAAATGATCCATCATAGCAGGCGAATATTTGCGAGAAATATCTTGTGCAATCCCAAGAATATCTCCTGGGAAAAGATAGTCGCCGATGACAAAAGGACGCATATAAAATATTTTCACTTCATAACCACGATAATCGCCAACGCCAACGATAACACAACCTTCCCATTGATGATTACCCCTCGCAGTGCCATAAGGATAAGCCATGCGGAGCATCACGCCTTCAATCGGACAATAGACCGCACTTCCAGGCGTAACCAGAATGTCAATACCATTATGTGTACGTCGTCCTCTTGATGCACCAAAAAAACCATCTCCTTGTGAATCGTTTCTTATTTTTTGGTAGGGCGATGTGATTGGATAAAATTGTGGATGTGGATACGGATACGATCGTTGATTGAGCTGGTAGGTTCTCACCAATTCAGTTTGTAAATTATTCTGAGGAGCTAAGGAGTCGATTGATTTTACCATCAGCGGTTGAGGCAATATTAACTCTTCACTTCCTTCTTCTTGTACGATGTTATGTTTAAGTGTTGTACAACTAAACATGAGTAGAGTAATTCCCAAAAAACAAAGCAGTTTGTAAGTCACGGCATGATACGGTTTAAATAATTTGTCAATAAGTTGCTACGAAAATATAAAATTTGGAGGCTGCGATGAACTCCCGATAATCAAGTAGTAATAAGGCTTGAAAAACGGAATTTTTTGTTACAAAACAAAATATATGGTATAAAAAAAATATCTTATTTGTCCATAATATTGTTATGCAGCTTTAGTTTAGAATTTATTTACATCTTTTTAACAAAATGACTTTAATTTGACGATTCGGTTTGTGAATTATATTTTTAAAAAAAGTGTGAATACCAATTTATTATATGTTAAATTACAGAAAATCAAAAAATAATTATAGGTTGTCTATTTATTGTCAATTCATTTTGTAAAATAGCAAGTAATAGAAAATCCTATTTTTTGTAAGCTACTAAAAAGTAGATACTTTTGTACTGTTCAATAGAGAAACGCAAGAGAGCAACAGACCTAAAATTTATTAATAAAATTCAAGTGCGTCCTAAAAATTGTCGAATGTTATCCACACTAATAGTAAAGTGACATTCGATACGATGGTTTTATTAATTTAATAAATTACACATTATTATATGTATTTAGGTACATATAAAATAATCAGAAAAGCAAATTTTTTATAGAGATTGAATAGAAGAAATCATGCCGAAATCCTTGTTACAACTTGATTTCTTGATTTTTATGAAAAATTTTCTATCATAATTATATAAAAAACTAAATATTTTTAAAATTCTAAAATTAAACAAAGCGATGACTAAGTCAAAATTAGAATACATCTGGTTAGATGGTGCACAACCTGCTCAACAAATGCGTTCGAAAACTCGTATTGAAAAGGATTTCTCTGGTAAATTAGAGGACTGTCCAATGTGGTCTTTCGACGGAAGTTCTACTCAACAAGCGGAAGGCGGCTCTTCTGACTGTTTATTAAAGCCTGTTTTTATCTGTGTTGATCCAGGTCGTCGTGATGCTTACTTAGTAATGTGTGAAGTTTTAGCTGCTGATGGCACACCTCACTCTACAAACGGACGTGCAACTATCAACGATGATGATAATGATTTCTGGTTCGGTTTCGAGCAAGAATATTTCTTATGGGACAACGACATTCAGTTGCCATTAGGTTTCCCTGCAAGCGGGTATCCAGCACCTCAAGGTCCTTACTACTGTTCAGTAGGAGCAAAAAATGCTTTCGGTCGTGAAATCGTTGAAGAACACATGGATTTATGTATTGATGCAGGTTTGAATATCGAAGGTATCAATGCGGAAGTTGCTGCTGGTCAGTGGGAATTTCAAATCTTCGCTAAAGGTGCAAAATCTGCAGGTGACCAAATTTGGGTAGCTCGTTACTTATTGGACAGAACTGCTGAGAAATATGGTGTTTCTGTAAATTATCACTGTAAGCCTTTAGGAGCAACAGACTGGAATGGTTCAGGTATGCACGCTAACTTCTCTAATGAAGTATTAAGAACGTGTGGAAGCCGTGAGACTTACGAAAAAATCTGTGAAGCATTCGCTCCAGCGGACGTTATCAAGAAATGTATCGACGTATATGGACCAGATAATCACATGCGTTTGACAGGTTTACACGAAACTCAAGCTATCGACCAATTTAGCTACGGTATTTCTGATAGAGGTGCGTCTATTCGTATTCCTATCGCAACAGTTGAGTCAGGTTGGAAAGGTTGGTTAGAAGATCGTCGTCCAAACTCTGAAGCGGATCCTTACAAAGTAGCTGCGGTTATCATCGAAACTGTAAAAGGGGCAGCTATTTAATTAATGGAGAATTGATAATGGAAAATTGTTGAGCTAAAGCGAAATCCCGTTATTTTCGGGAATAATTTTCTGAAAAAATATAAAGCGGCATTCAGTTCATTCTGAATGCCGCTTTTGGTATAAATACCTGTCATTTTCATTTAATTGTCCAATCTATTTAATTTTTGCATTTTATACGATTCTAATCATTTTTCTTAATTTTATGCTTTTCGTACTTGACTTGCATTATATTCTCCCATACTTTTGAAACGATTAACCAAAAGAGAAATCCGGATAAGATTAGAAGCAAAAGACTTGAACCAATAATTTTTCTCTCAAACTAATCAATTCCATCAGTAATTCATTTTTTCATTTATAAAATTCAACTTGATTATGATTACACAAAGTACGTGTTTTACACACACACACACACACACATACCGCTAGAAGATTGTCAGCCTTACTATTTAAAGGATCCATGGAATAACGGTTATCATGTAGGTATAGAAGG
>Ga0075467_10001815_pt1 | contig 17400 bp, 20 predicted proteins | sample DEB08_DNA_9_FD_75067 | JGI IMG/M metagenome (GOLD analysis project Ga0075467, IMG submission 75067) | Aqueous microbial communities from the Delaware River and Bay under freshwater to marine salinity gradient to study organic matter... | ecosystem: Environmental > Aquatic > Marine > Coastal ... | reverse complement strand
TATTTTGGAGAATCTTTTCCTCGATTGTATTCTACGTTGTAGACCAGGTCGAGTATATCAAACTCTTTCTTGGAAAGCTTGCTTTTCATATCTTTGATATTTTTGCTTCCAAATCATGCTTTCTTCTCATTTTTGAGATATGATTTAAACAAATTATATATATCTGTATAAAATTTCTTTGGGGCTTTCTTAGAATCTGCTTGCGCATCAAGACTGTAGAGTACTTGAACATAACCATATTTCCTCATTTCAAGATTTTTTCTATATACCCAAAACATCACTAAAAATATCACTGCACCGATAATACTCAATAAAACAGTTAAAGCTTTGAGCGTAGACACCTTTATAGCTTTATCTTGAAAGTAGATACTACGAATAGGCGTGTATGACGTGGTACTTACGAGAGCATCATCTCATGTAATACTTACTACACTACTATTGCTTGATAAGCGAATATTGTTTACATCGAGCAGCACTGGACCAATAATATATTCCCCTGATTGTTTCCCAACTAATTCAAGAGAGAGTGTGATAATGTTTATAGCTCATGAATCTGTAAATACTTGAGAATCTGACCTGAGCTCTTTGGTAAGGATAAAGTTCTCTAGTCCATCAAGATATATATTACCTAAACTATCTTCTGATCCGTACTGTAGAACGACTTGTGACTCAAATACTTCTCATAGGGCTACTGGTTCACTTGGTACTCAAAGAGATATCTCAGGAGCGGCCAACGCAGTACCTGTAAGCAATACAGCTAATAGTGTTCAAATAATTTTTCTCATAACTACATTATATTTAAATATACATATAATTTATTATATAAAAAAAGAGTGGATATACCACTCTTTTTTTGTACATAATTATCTCTATAAGCCTATCGAGGCATTCCATAAAAATCTAGCCCTGTTTTATCGACCATTGTTTTTGTGAGAAAGTTTTTCTTTTTTCCTTTTACGAAAAACCCTCTCTCATCGATAATTCCTTGCTCTATCAGAGAGGCTGTATCTTTGGTCTTGAGTTTTTTCTTTGGGAATTTCATCTTGTTCTCTAGATGATGGGTTCGCTTTTTATAGGCCATGTTCTTTCGAACTTGAGGATTCTCTCCTCCTATATATATACTCAGGTCTTTTTTCTTTTTCCCCTTTGCTAGTTTACGAGCAGCTGCTTGTTTTTTAACGATGTTAGATTTTAATCCGTGACTATTGGCCATGTGTTTGAAATGATTTAATTATTTAATGTGAGAATTATATACAACAGTGCACTAAAATCAAATCTTGCTATAAAAAAGCTTGGTCTATAAATAGTTAAGATTATTTTCGAGTCACGAAGAAAATTTTCCACCATGAAGTTCTGCTCGTAAAAGATCTATATCAAACCATTCAATGTCCAGCACCTCTGCCTCTTGTTTATTTACAATAATGCTCTCATCTACTACTGCGAGAAAAGTGACGTCATAATGATAATGGGCTGGTTCATTATGATGTGCTGGTACGCCATGCACATCAAGACTAAAAATAATGGGCAATATTTCAACATCTCCTCATACTATTCCCGCTTCTTCTTCGAGTTCTCTTCGTGCTACATTGAGCATATCCATCTCACCATCGGCATGACCTCAAAACTGTTGCCAGGTTCAAAATTTCTTATGGTGCATCAGCATAAGCTTTGATCTATCTGTGTTAGTTACCAGCACAGATCACACAAAATGACCATCATCAAAGCAGTTTCTTAAAAATGCCGTTTCATCGTCATGATTATTCAGCAAAGATATAAATCTCTGCGTGAGTTCAGACTTATCTGCATGTCTCGTCGAAAATTCTTCCAGCATAGCCAAGAAATTATTTTTTGTTGTCATACAAATATTTTAAGAAAATATATACTGAGGTTAGTCTATATAAAAAATAGAGGTGCTCAAAGTTTAAGTATAAAAAACTAACTCAATTTTATTATAAAGTTATGATTGATATCAACCTTCCCATGGAGCGATGTCGATTATTGCTACCGTTTCCTCTGTTACGCCATTTAACACATTATCTAACGCTATTTTTCTAGCAGAAAATTGGTTTTTTCTTCACGCTATAGCCAATTCTGCTAATGTCTGAGTTTCTCAATCTGGAATAATAAAAGGGTCAAAACCAAATCAGCCCTCTCATCTTGGTGCCCTAATCTCTCAAGCAACCATTCATCTATAAATTTCTATTTGATCTCATGTGTGGTGCCCTATACGCACAATAAACTCCATTCTCTTTCATATATGAACTCTCAGGGCTTCAATTTCAAAACGAATCCCAACCACCTCTTTTCAATCGATAGTGAGAATAGTATCTTCTACTAGATATAATTCCCCTGCTTCTAATGATTTATAGATAATAACTTCTCTCGCGGTTCACTCTACCTCTTTCAAATCAGGCCCCTTCACTATTTCTATGCGATCTCCTAGAATCTTTTTAAATTCAGCTATTTTATCTTCATTTGATGATGTTAATTTCATAAGCTTTATATGTAAATAATACTATATTTATAATAAAAATATGAAAAAATGCAATAGCTGTCTTATATATACATATCAATGAGATAGCTATCTATCCCAGCTCTAGAAGCAGCTTCAATATCAGAATCAATACTATCGCCTACCATGAGGAAATTTTTTTTGTCTTTTTGTAGTTTACTCATCACTAGCTCTAGGGCTTCTGGATTGGGCTTTGAGAATAAAGCACTGCCGCGTCAGAGTATGTGTTGAAAATATTTTTTCATATCTCTGTCCTCTAAAACTCACTCAATAGTTGCTTCCATATTATTTGAAACAATATAGAAATTATATTTATTTGCGTTGTGCTGTATAAAATCTACCAGTCTCTCATTGGTATCGATACTTTTTAGGTGATGCGTCTCTGCATCTAAAAACATAGCATCTATTATCTTTTTCTGCGTAGCTCCTCACTGCTCTAGCATAGCTACGATCATGGCATGGAGATTCCCTGGATAGTCTCAAAATCAAGTTTTTTGCTTATGGGCTATCATATTGTTTTTAAAGCTGCTCCACTCTATAATCAAGTGATAGAGTGTCTTATCAAAATCAAAAATAATATCTGTATAGTCAGAAGATTCTATAAAGCCAATCAGCTCTGCGCTACTATGTGGAACTAGTGTCATAGGTATATGGTTAAGATTTTACTAGTAGATTACCTTTTTTCTCGAGAAAGTAAAAAGGAGTCATCAAAAAAACTATCTTTGTATTTTACGCAATAAAATTTATAATCCATACACACTCTATATCCTTACCTATACCTACATTGAATAACAAACACACTACCGCCCTTACTCTCACCATACTCTCGCTTGGATGCGTCATCGTAATGTCATACTTCGCTAGCATAGCTCTACAATCAGATCAACTCCATTTCTGACTCAAAGCTCTATTGATCATGGTACTTATTCCTATATTATTGTTGATAATAAAAGTACCCTATCTATACATAAAAAATATGAAGAGCATGTCTTCTTTTCAAAAGAAATGAAGACTAGAAATGGGTGTCGTTATAGCTATAAAACAAGAAAAACAGTGACCCCATAGTCTAAAAAATCTCAGTATAAAACTAGAAAGAAATAATAAAACATATACAGCCACACTCTACCGTGAAGTACCTGGCGATATCATAGATAAAAAAGTTTCTGTATTCATCAAAGACCTTGATGTTCCTGTTGCCTTATTTAATCAGATAGAGAACTAGACGTGTGTACCACAAAATATTTAATTACTTCACCTTCAGTCATGAAAAAATTATATTGAGCTATGTTTGGATATGTACCAAGATTAAAAATATGAGAAGATATTTCGCATACCGAAAATAATCTTTTAAAAGTATTTGTTTCTGATTTAGATAATATTGATGATATTTCTGCATATTTAAAGCATGATCTTAATAAGAATAATTTATTTGATGCACAATTAAATATTAGGGAAAAAGGATACCATATTGATAGTATAGTCCTTCTTGAATCCGTGCAATGATACAACATCATATTGTGAAATAAACATTCTAAAGATGAATGAGTAGTACAATACGGAATTGATGATTTTGCTGATAATTTAAGCAGTCTAGAGAAAAAATATGCTCACTCTACAGATAATAAATTATATGTCTTAAATATTTGATATTACCAGAGAGAAGAGGTGTTACCTATCATTCAATGAGAACTACGAACATATATGCTGGTCATTGATATCAACCCCATCCAAGCGCTTAAAAGAGGAGAAGATATATTTACCAAAAAATGAATAGATGGGCATGTTGATAATGTTATGGAAATCAATAACATTGATTGATATGGAATCTATTTAGAAAAAATCAGTAATTAAAACACCAAAAAAACTACCTTGAAATCAAGATAGTTTTTTTTAAAAGTTTAATTGGAGCACCTTAGTGAATGAAGTGAGACCTGAGATGATGAATTATTAAGGGTTCTTAAAGCTAAACATAATAGTTGGCAAGAGTTTTTCTATCCCAGGTTCTCAAACCTGTAATTGTTTAGAATATTCACCACCTGGAGACTGTAATTGCATAAATAATTCTCTTAGTTGGAAAACTCACATATCTTGTGTACTCAACTCGATTGCATCATTAATTCACCAATCTTCAGATCAAACTCCCTTACTACATGTAAAAAATGCCATCTTCTCTAAGTTCATACCAGTTATATCAGCCGAACTCACAAGGTTTTCCCAATAAATACTATTAAGATACATATGAAAAAAATTACTCAAACTTCAAGTTTTAATTTTACGTCAAGCATATCTTTCTTGAAGAAGTCTAAAAATTTTTGGAAATTCATTCAATAAAGACTCTCTATTTAGTCACAATAGTCAACTAAATAATACTTTAGTATATTCATCTGCCTCAAAGTCTTTATCTTTAAAATATCCTGGAATAGCATTATTAAATCTAGTTGAATTATCTATCATCTTCTTAAGTCCAATAGGATCATCTATAATGGAGTCTTTTAATGAAAAAAGTATAATATCGGTTAACCATTTAGTCATTCATGGATCAGCTACTAGCATGCTTCAATTCTCATTCAAGACTCTAGATGACTCTTGGAAAGTTCGTGGTGTAGCTTGAATATTATTTATAGAATAACAGTACACTGAGTAATCAAACAATTGATTATCATATGGTAATTCCTCGGCTTTTCCATTTTTTACATTCAGACCTAAAGTCAGTAAGTGTTGGTAAGTTTTTTCTGATATTTCATTTCCGTACCAATTTGCCTTTTTCCCTAGCACTGCTAAAGAGCTTCATTCTGGTCAACAACAGGCATCTAATACATGATCACCTTCGCCTACTCCTCACCAATCAACAAGTCTTTGATTAATAATCTGCTGTCTCTGAAGAACTTGCATTTTATACTCTGCTACATCATCTCGTGCTATTTTATGTCAATCTAATATTTCTCTTGTTGCATCAAACGTAGAATCTCATACATATGCAATTAATTTACATAATTCATTAGCACTATCATCTCATGCATTTATAAGAGCATTTCTCAACTTCATTTTATATTTCTTAATACAATATTAGTATATTATATATAATATACTAATATGTCAATATATAAGTTCTCACTTCGCTAGGGGTCTCACTTTTCCCATCAAAAAAAATCGCTTATTATAGAGATTATTTAGTGAAATTTAATTGGAGCACCCTAGTGATTGAAGTGGAAACTGAGGTGGTACTTAATGGTGGAGTATTGTAAAGCTTGTTGAAACTGACATTGAAAGTTTTGAAGAGTGTACTTATGATTATTTTTCAGACCAATAAAAGGTCCTCACCTCGGTATGAACAACCAAGTTCTTTTTCTTCTTCATTTACGAGGAATATTATATCATGAGTGTTTGTTCGCCTATTTTTAATAATATTTAGTATAATTAGTTTACTTTTGTATAGTTGGTATTAATTATATTTACATCTAATTAACTCTATTATGAAATACATTTGAAAATCCTTATTATTATTGAGTCTATTCTTTCTAACTTCGTGTATTAATTATATACATATAGATATAAATTGATCTGATCATAGATGAGATAGAGTAGTTAATATGAAAACTGACGTATGTATGATACTAGATAAGAGTGCGCTTATAAAATTTTATTGAGGTGAAAATCTTTTTCCAAGTCCTATTTATCAACTTCCTGATCAAAAATTTATTGTAAAGTACTCTGATTTATTGAATGAAAAAGAAAAAAACATGTGTGATAAGGAAGTTCTATGAAAAAAAGAGGCTGATAAAAAGAAAAAATTAGAAGAAGCTAATAAGCTAAAACTACAACAAGTAGCAATTGAAGAACAAAAAAAACTTCAAGAAGAAGCAAATACAATTAGTGTTCAAAAAACTCATGCGGTGAAAATTAAGAAACCAGTTGTAATAATCCCAACAAAGACTGTTGTTACTCCTGAAAAGCCGGTTAAAATAGAAATTAAAGATGAGAAAGCTATGTCTGATGAAGCTAATCTATAATGCATTAATTCGTATACACATATAGATATGATAGGCTTGGATATAATTAGACACACTGCGTAATAAAAATTGTAAAATATTAAGCTGGCAAATATTAAATCAAAAAAAAACTCTATTTAAAGAGATTTTTTTTTTAAAAGTTTAATTGGAGCGGGGGACCAGGTTTGAACTGGCACACCCAAGGGTTGAAGCCTTAGTACACTCACTCTATTATGTTACCCCCGCATTTGCTTTGTATAAAGCTTAAGTATTCTATAAAAACTAAGCTACGAGTCAAATTTATTTTTGTATTTTAAGGTATTTTCACTACAATCTGGGCATATACTAATCCCCTACGCATGAAGCAAGATTTTCTTGATTACATACAGGACGAATTTAATTTTTCTGAGAGTGAAATATCAGATTTTGAATGATCACTCAATACTCCACTCAAAAAATCTATCAGAGTAAATACTAATAAAATCTCAGTAGCAGACTTTAAAATTCTTGCTTTAGAAAACACTTGGATACTCACAGAAACATCTCTGTGAAATAATATATTTTATATAGATAGACCTGATACCTCTGTCCCTCTTGGTCACACCCCTGAACACATCTCTGGACTGTTTTATGTGCAAGAGCTCGCAGCCAGTTCAAGTCCTTTTTACATGACAGAGGATACAATAGATACTCATCCATATCTGATACTCGATATGTCAGCGAGTCCAGGATGAAAGACCACTCAACTCACAGAATATTATCCAAATAGCCTGATAGTCGCAAATGAACTCGATAAAACTCGACTCAAGGGCCTCTTTTCTAATCTTGATAGAATGAGTTCTCTCAACACCGTGGTGAGTAACTATGACGGAAGATTTTTCAAACAAGTTCCTGAAATATTTGATAAAGTATTGCTCGATGCTCCATGCAGCTGAGAGTGAACAGGATACAAAACAGATGATGCACTCAAATATTGGAATATTAAAAATATAAAAAGAATAGCTAAACTTCAGTTTGGACTCCTTGAATCTGCTATAAAAGCAACCAAACCAGGGTGAGAAATAGTCTACTCAACGTGTACGCTCAATACTATTGAAAGCGAACAAATAGTAGAGCGAATGATTAAAAAACATGGTGATTATATAAAGGTCGATTCGAACTATGTCAGAGCATGGCCTCACATAAATAAAACAGGTTGATTTTTCGTAGCAAAAATTACAAAAATAAAGTCTATGGAAATAGAAAAAGAGTCAAAGCTTGTTAATCAAAATCTGGCTAAAATTTCAAACAAAGAAACACGAATAATTCAGGAGTTTTTCCTCGATAATTTTGACTATGATATCAGTGATAAATACTTGTATCGGTATCATTCAGATATCATGCTCTGCAGCCAAAATATCGACAATATATGGGAGATATTATTCCTCTACAAGATAGGTGTAAACATAGGTGATTTCAAGGACTGAATCTTCTATCCAAACTTCTTTGGATGAAGTATAGAAAGCTTTAGAAAATGAACTATTTCACTCTCAGAGAAAGATCTCGATATGCTTCTGAAATGATATGAGATAGAATCAAAAAATTCTGACGGATATTACCAAATAATATCACCAAACGATCTGCCTCTCGGACTCGCAAAACTTCAAAACAACTCACTCAAATCTCTCCTACCAACCAACATGATGAGAAAGTAAAAAATGACTCTTTTTTCACTTTTTGTTAACAGAGGGCTTGAGCTCTTTGAATTACGGTGAGCTAGGAGAAATAAAAAAGTACTCTCAATTTGGAGTACTTTTTCTTTCATTATATTAAGGAAAAATATCATAAATATCTTTTCTGCTTCTAATTCTTAATAGTGTCACTATATTTCAGTCTAATTTGAATCCAATTCTATAATCTCCAATTCGAATTCTATAAAAATTTTGAGAACCCTTTATTGCTACTACGTTAGAAACCTCATAAATAGTTTTCACTCATTCTAATAAGTCTAGTTTAGCTATAACCCTGTTTTGAAGATTTTTATCACGAATCTTACTAAAATCTTTCTCAAATGATTTATCAACTTCTATAATCATGCTGATTTTTTGAAGCTTGAATATGGCTGTGTTTCTCATGTCTCAGCTTGACTCATCTGGTAGCCTAAAACAACATCCTCAAAGTCCTCACTATTCACAAAGCTTTCTAACTGTGAAAGTGAAAACTTTTTCTGAGTTTTTTCTGCGATTTTTATGGTAGCAAGAGACATATGCGTATATTTAAGATTATATAGAAAATATTATAATAATTTCTATATAAAATGCAACAACTCACTTAAATCCCTCCTACCAACCAACATGATGAGAAAGTAATTTGACTTTTAATAAAGATAATGTTAAAATATCTATACTGAAAAGTTTAATAAAAAAGAAAAGTGAATATTGTTTAGTCAAGAAAGAAAAGCAACTTTATTTATTAGGCAGAAGTCTGTCAGATAAAATAGATAAAAAAGACTTTACAATTATCCGAACAGGAGAAATATTAGATATCATTCGGGCAGTAGATAAGCCTTATTGGGCTCAAATCCTTAAGGTGTTTGACTCACCTAGTGATGAGTATCAAAGTCTATCTCTAGAAGACTTAAAGAATGCTTGTGATGCACTAAACTCACTCTCTCACTTATCAACTCGTTATGTTCTGCGTAAGGACCAAAAAAGAGTAATGAGTATGAGACGATAAACTCTAAACAGAAAAGATCACTACCCTCACGGGCTGTGATCTTTTGTTTTAATTATATTATTCTGAAATTACATTTTCTTTCTAAGGAAAGCTGGAACATCCATGTCATCATGGTTTGATGCAGCTGGTTTTGGAGCAGCTGTCATGATTCTTGAATCTGTTCCTACTGATTTTCTACCAAATGGGCTGTGATTTGAAACAGTGTTAGAAGCTTGTGCATAGTCATTGTTTGATGTTTCATCAAAACCTGTAGCAACTACAGTAATTTTAAGTTCACCGTTGTATTCTTCGTTGATACTTGCACCAAAGATAATATTAGCTTCTGGGTCGATTGAATCTGTGATAATTTTAGCAGCTTCATCAACTTCGAACATTGAGAGATCAGTACCACCAGTAATATTAAAGAGAAGTCCTTTTGCACCAGCAATAGAGAGTTCTAGAAGTGGAGAATCGATCGCTGATCGTGCTGCCTCTACTGCTCGATTTTCACCTGAACCATATCCGATACCCATAAGTGCTGAACCAGCGTTGTTCATAACTGATCGTACATCAGCGAAGTCAACATTGATCAGACCTGGTTGAGTGATAAGATCTGAAATACCTTGTACACCTTGATTTAGAACCTCATCTACGATAGAGAAAGCATCGAGAAGTGGAGTTTTTTTGTCGATAATAGCAAGAATTCTATCATTTGGAATCGTGATGAGTGTATCTACTTTTTCTTTGAGCTCTTCGAACCCATCGATTGATTTACTCATTCTGTTTTGACCTTCGAATGCAAATGGTTTTGTAACAACACCAATTGTTAAAGCACCAAGCTCTTTGGCAACTTCTGCAACTACAGGAGCTGCACCAGTACCAGTACCACCACCAAGACCACAGGTAATAAATACCATGTCAGCACCTTCTAGGTGAGCTTTGATTTCTTCTCTTGATTCTTCTGCTGCTTTCTTCCCTGTTTCTGGATCAGATCCAGCTCCAAGTCCTGCCGTAGTTATTTTACCAAGATTAAGTTTGTGATGTGCGAGTGAACTATAGAGTGCTTGAGAGTCAGTATTCATAGTAATGAATTCTACTCCTTCAAGACCTCCTTCGATCATTCGGTTTACCGCGTTGCTTCAACCTCCACCTACTCATACTACTTTAATCTTTGCTACTGGAGAAATAGAATGCGAAAGATGTACTTCTTGAGGGCCCGATGTTTCTGCACCTTTCCCTGATAATAGATTTTTTAGTTTGTCTTCTCTTTTTGCCATAATGTTGTCTTAGAATAATATAATTAAAATTTTGTTGTATATATTTGGGTCTTCCTTATGGAAGTAGTTTCTTCAATGCAGCTACCATAGAGCTAAAGTAGCCACCTATGTTGATACTAAATCAAGCTCGGCTATTTCCATATTTGTTTGCCAGAACCATAGTTCCTATTACTGCAGCAAATACAGGATCGTTGATCGATGTGTCAGCGAGCTCATCTTTGCTGGCTGGTATACCTATAAATGCTGGAAGCTTGAGACTCTGCTTTGCCAGAGGGAGAAATCATTTCATTTTTGAAGATCATCCCACACACACCGCTCATTCTGGAAGCATTCCATCTTTTCATATCCGTTTGAGCTCTTGTACTACGAAATGAAATATTTCTTCATAACGGGCTGTAGCAATTTGTGAAAGATATAAGAGAGATAATTCTCACTCTTCATCAACATTGAGTTTAGTAAGGTCGAGTTTTTTATCTACATAATTTTCTCTCTCTTCGAGCCCCAGTTCACAATAATCAAGTTTGAGCTTTTCTGCTACGACCGTTGATGTTCGAAGTCCGAGAGCAATGTCGTTGGTTACTGAATCTCAACCAATAGGTATTACTGATGAGAACTTGAGTACTCCATCTTCGTATACCGTCACCCCTGTAGTAGAAGCTCCTATGTCTATACATACTGATCAGAGTTCTTTCTTTCTCTTTGTGAGAACAGATTCTGCTGAAGAAAGTAGATTTGGATAAATGTCGTATACTTCAATACCTACATCAGCCACTGCTTTTCGAATGTTATTAAGGATAGAGACATTCATAGAAAAAATATTTGCGATAACTTCTAGTTTTCTAGCCGCCATCCCAACAGGATTTTTTACTCCATCTTCTAGATCAACCACAAAATATTCTGGTATGATCTTGAGTATTTCTCTATTTGGCATATCAATACCATTTTTAGCCATATCAAGGGCTCGATCAACATCTTCTGGGAGTATTTCATCTCCAGATACTGCAACCACACCTCTATTGGTAATAACCTCAAAACTCGATGAGTTAAGTGAAATAAATGCTCCAGAGATTTGTTCTCCAGCCATTTTTTCTGCTTCTTCGAGAGATTTATCTAGGTTATCTTTAAACTCTTCCATATCGAGGATGTTTCATTTTCGAATTGCATTCGAAGCAGATATACCGACTCAAAGTACGTGAAACGAGTTATGGTTTTCTTCATTAAAATACCCTATAGTAGTTCGTATTTTTGAACTTCCGATATCAATGGCTGCTATACTATTATAGGTTCACATATATTATTACTTCTTTTCGTTAAAAATGTAATGTTCTTTTTTTGTGTACAGGTTGCTTCCCTCTAAGTACAGGAGTACTGTTTTACATACCCCTTTAGCAATAGCCTAATTATATCTAGTCTAAAGTCATTTCAAAGTGTGTTATAATAAGTTTTGTTAAAAACTTGTAAGTAAGTGCTTACAAAAGCCCTCACATATTTGTATTATAGCGATTTTTATAGTAAAATAATTGTGTACATATTTAAATATAGCCCTCACTATGAAAGCATTTGCTATCATTACAAACGCTATACTGGCTTTGCTGGTATTTCTTCCACCTATTCTCTTTATACATTTTGGTGATAATTTTTTTAGTATCCCAAAAATAACTCAGTTTCAGGTTATTTTTGTTGCTTTTTTGATTCAATACATCTTTATCATGTATTTTATACGACGTTTTTACTATGCTCCTATACAGCAGCTCGAATATACCGTAAAAAAATTCTTAACTGGTCAGTTTAAAAATCAAAAAACTATCTATACACCAAACTTTAACCCGAGTATTGATTATATTTTAAAATTTTTCTCCAAAACACTCTTCACGCTTAAAAACATTAAGTCAGAGTTTACCCATGGGAAAGAAATTAAATGAGAGGTAGAACTGGCTCGAGAAATCCAATGAAAGACCTTTTCTAAAAAACTCACTACTATTCCAGAGCTCGACCTGGTAGCCAGCTCAAAACCAGCTGGAGAGATAGGATGAGATAGTTATGATGCTATCCTTACCGACGATAATTACTATGTCTATGTGGGTGACGCTACTGGGCATGGTGTTGGAGCAGGGTTTATCATGATGATGGTAAACTCGCTCGTACATGGTTTTGCCAAAGTATTTAAGTCAGGTGCTGATATACTAGGTCATACCAATGCTATTGTAAAACCTCGAATCAAGGCCAATCTACTTATGACGGTTTTGCTGATTAGGTGGAATATACCAGAAAAGAAACTCTACATGACGGGTGCTGGTCACGAATATCTTATGATCTATAAAAAAGCACAGAAGAAATGTTTCAAGATAAAATCAGGTGGTGCGGCTATCGGAATGGTAAAAAATATTGATAAACTTCTCCAAGAGAGGCAAATTAAATTTGAAAAAGACGATGTTGCTATTCTCTATAGTGATGGTATTACAGAGGCTATCAACAACAATGTAAAAGATGGTTCTCAAGAGTTTTTCTGAGAAGATAGACTTATGAAAGCTATTGAAGGTGCTCCTGATGCCAATGGTCAAGACTATAAAACAGCCAGGTCAATATACAACAATATATCCATAGAACTTTCTCGATTCATGGGATACCAACACGTTCAACTCGACGATATCACACTCGCGGTTATCCACTACAAATGAGACAAGTTTGATCCAGCCAACGATGTCCCAGCAAAGATCCCAGAAGAGTTTATTACTGAGTGGAGGTGGTAAGCCCCCACCTATACCCCAGGGCACCTTCTCTTGAGAAAGCTCAATTCACCTTGACCTCCCCCTAGTAAGGGGAGGGATATGAAATTTGTAAAGCCCATTGTAGAAGGCATTCTTTACAAATGAGGTTACACTTATAAAATGATTACAACATTATACTTGTAATCATTTTTTTGTGGATAGTAATAACAGCCTCATACAACTCGTCGGACAAAGATATAACTGAGACCTATCAGGATATCTGACTAAAAAAGACGGTACTAAAAAACCAGAAAAAATAGTTGCAAAAAAACAAAACAACACAGAAGAAAAAGAGTTTCTCGAAGCAGATAAAGACTATAAATCAGCACTGGCTTACGTAAAAGATATTATATCTCCTGCGTTTATGAAGGTGTATCCAGATAAAGTGAGAATAAACGAGACCTATGCTAAAACATATTTTGTCTACTCATACCCAAGTTTTTTAGAATGAAACTGGCTCAGTCCTGTAATTAACTGGGATGTAAAATTTGATATGAGTTTATATGTCTACCCTATTGATTCAGCCTACATTCAAAAATATCTTCGAAAAAGGCTTACTCAACTCAACTCTGAGCGAAGTATATCTGCTGAAAAAGGTCTGGTCAACGACCCAGCTATCGAAGCTCAAATTCAAGATGTTGAAGAATTTCGACATAAACTCGTTCGAGGTGAAGAAAAATATTTTCACTTTGGACTCTATATTACTCTGTATGCGAGCAATGAAGAACAACTCAACAAAGTTGGGAAAAACATTGAAACGATTCTTGCTGGTCGAAATGTACTCGAAAAACAAAGTTATCTCAGATCAGAACAAGGTTTCATTACAACCGGTCCATTCGCAAAAGATGAACTATGAGTCTATAGAAATATCTCTACCGGAGGTCTCTCGACTACATTCCCCTTCTCTTCTAGTACTCTCTCTCACGAAGATGGTATTTTATACGGTGTAAACACACACAATAATTCTCTGATACTATTTGATCGATTCAAGACTGAGAATGCTAATATGACCGTGTTTGCTAAATCTTGAGGTTGAAAGTCGTTTGCAGTAAAATTAGAGATACTGCGATCGCTTATGATGTGAACGGATGTAATAGTAATCGACCCTGAAAATGAATATAAATCTCTGGCTGACCAAGTTTGAGGAAGTTATCTCGATGTAAGTCTCAACTCAAGCCAGCGAATTAATCCATTTGATCTTCCTCTCGCTCTCAAAGACCAAGACAACAAACCAGGAGATCTCCTGAGAAGTGCTATTATAGACCAGCTGGGGCTCATGAACCTAATGTTGGGTAAATTGACTCCTGAAGAAGATTCTATCATGGAGAAGGCCCTTCTTACGACCTATAGTTTAAAAGGTATTACTCTCGAGGACGATAATATAGTCGGGAAAAATATTCCTATTATGAAAGATCTCAAAGACGTACTCGAAACCATGGACTGAGCCAAGAGTTTAGTACAGCGAATCGAGAAATTTACGGATGGTATTTTTGCTGGAATATTTTCAAATGAAACCAATGTAGATCTCTGAGATGGTATGCAAGTTTTCTCGGTTCGAGATCTCGATGACGTACTACGGCCTATTGCTATGTATGTAATCTTGAATCATATCTGGAATAAAGTACGAAGTAGTAAAAAGAAACGAATGCTGGTTATCGACGAGGCATGGTCTATCATGCAGCACGAATATTCAGCTAAGTTCTTATTTGGACTGGTAAAGAGAGCCCGAAAATATGGCCTCTGAGTGACTACTATTACCCAAGATGTAGAAGATTTTATCTCTTCTCCCTATGGGAAGCCTATCGTGACCAATTCTTCTATCCTACTTCTCCTCAAACAATCACCAGCATCTATTGATATGCTACAAAATATCTTCAAACTCACTGAGCAAGAAAAATATATCCTGCTCAACGCTGCTGTCTGACAAGGACTCTTCTTTGCTGGGACAGAGCATGTGGGTATACAAGTGGTGGCCAGTTATTATGAAGAACAAATTATTACGGCCTTAGACAACTAATATAAATATTATGAAAAAATATATTCTCCTACTCTCTGCTATAGTCTCGATTGGGCTCACGACTTACTTCTCGTTGCTGCCTCTTAATTGAGTCTCTCAAGCAGACATTTCTAATCTCTATACGACTCCTATAACTCCAGCTGGATTTACTTTTAGTATTTGGAGTATTATCTATCTCTCTTGGTTAGCGCTTGGAATATATGCAGTCGTGAAAAAACCTAAGATCTCTAAATCTCTCCGATATAAACTGGTTGCAGCACAATTACTATCAGCTGCCTGGTTGGTACCATGGCATTTTCAGTATATTTTGAGTAGTATGGTTATTATGGCATGAGTGTTTGGTTTTCTCTGGCAAGCTATGTGAGCGAAAAAATCAACAGATAAATTTTTCCGATACACCATCTGATTATTTTTTGGTTGGATTGCGGTAGCTGCACTCCTCAATCTCAATATTACACTTATCGACCAAGACCTCTATAGTAATCCAGCACTATTTTCAGCTATTTCTATCGCTATTGCTGGGTTTATAAGTATGTACTGGATCTACGAAAAGAAAAACTATATGCCTCTGCTGGTTCTCATCTGGGCTTTGATTGGAATTTTCTTGAAATAAATTTGCATTTTGCTGTAAATTTAATAAAATCATTTTGCTTCTAAAATCCTTTCAGATTCATTTCTGCTGGGTCGTACCTGGGTATGAGAGTTTGTCCCGAAAACAAGCGATACTCTACTTGGAATATGATAAAAACTATCTCACAATTTTTTGTGGGAATTTACTCGTATAAAAATATAATTATGGCAAAAGCAGTAAAAGGATATATAAAATTACAGATTAATGGTGGTCAAGCTAATCCAGCTCCTCCAGTTGGTCCAGCTCTAGGTCAATACGGAGTACCAATTCAAGACTTTACGTCTCAGTTCAACGACCGAACAAAAGATAAAATGGGTGTAAAACTTCCTACAGTTATTACTGTATTCGAAGACGGTACATTTACGTTCATCGTAAAACAACCACCTATGTCTACTCTTATTTTGAAGAAACTTAACCTTAAAAAAGGTTCAGGAGTACCTCAAAAAGATAAAGTAGGTAACCTTACTTTTGATCAATGCAAAGAAATAGCAGAAGAAAAAATGCCAGATCTTAATGCAGTTGATATGGGAGGTGCTATGAAAATTGTTGACGGTACAGCGAGAGCTTCAGGTGTAACAACTGAAATTCATGCTATGAGCGCTGATGAAATCAGAGCTAAACTCGGATAATACAAACTATAACAAGAAGTCCCTTTCATAACTCTATCCCCCTTCGGGTACTTTCTCTTACTTAAGAGAAAGAAATATGGACTATGTAATACTTCTTTTTTGTTCCCATCGTCTAGTGGTTAGGATACGGCCTTCTCAAGGCCGGGACCGGAGTTCAATTCTCCGTGGGAATACCAATTACTAATATTAAGAGATTTTATTATCTCAAAGAGCTTATTATCCTGTATAGTAAGCTCTTTTTTAGAGTTTAAAATAAGTTCGCACTGCATAGCTCTAATAATTTTCCCTTTTTTTTCATCATTTCAATTTTTATAGCTCTCTACAAGGTTTTCAACGAGTTCGCATAGATCTTCTATGATAGTTACTATATTATCATCTCACTGCTTTAGTGCTTTTTGCTTTTCTTCTAATTCTATCTGTTGAAATTCAAGTAAATCTTTTTTAATATCATAGGTCTTTTTATCTATATCATTATCCAAGAGCTTATCTAAGAGGCTTGATAATCTTTCATTTACTTGATTCAACTCTTTTGTAGTTCTTCTGATATCAGCTTCCCTACTGTTTATCTTATCTTTGTAATACTCTTTAAGAGTAACTTTTGATAAAGCTATAAAAGGCTTTGGGAAGTTATAATTATCTATATGCGTTTCAAACTGTTTGAATAAGTTCTTTTGACTAATATTGACCTTGTACTTTGTTTTTGCTCAATGATGATAGTATATGTTTCATTTTGTCTTATAAGGATATAGATTATTTCAATCTGTATCCTTTAGGATGTTCGTAAAATATCTTGGTAAGTTTGCATCCTTTTTATATACCCTTGATCTTATAACTCAATTTACCTTATCAAATAACTCTTTTCATACAATGGGTCTATATCAAG
>Ga0075467_10001813_pt1 | contig 17415 bp, 11 predicted proteins | sample DEB08_DNA_9_FD_75067 | JGI IMG/M metagenome (GOLD analysis project Ga0075467, IMG submission 75067) | Aqueous microbial communities from the Delaware River and Bay under freshwater to marine salinity gradient to study organic matter... | ecosystem: Environmental > Aquatic > Marine > Coastal ... | reverse complement strand
AGCAAGACTTCCCTGATCTTTTCGAGTTTTTATGCGAAAACGTGACAGGGTTTAAAGAACCCCGAAGAAGGAAAGATAAATCTTTGAAAGGCAATATTTTACAACGCTAGAAGGGTAGCCAAATGAAATTTTATTGAACTAACTGCAAAAATAAAAGGTGATCCGTTACCGAATCACCTTTTAAAATATATAAAACTATTTCTCAGTTATAAAAAACAGTACATAGTCCTTAAGCTACATCAAAACGATCCAGATTCATCACCTTTGTCCAAGCAGCTACAAAATCAGCTACAAATCGGGCATTCCCATCTGATGATCCGTAAACTTCTGCTACCGCTCTTAACTCTGTATTTGAACCAAAAATCAAATCAGCTCTTGTTCCTGTCCATTGAACAGCACCTGTTTTACGGTCACGACCTTCAAAAACTTGGTCGTCTGCGGAAGTTGCTGCCCAAGTAGTACCGAAATCTAATAGATTGACAAAGAAATCATTCGTCAAAGCCCCTACATTATCGGTAAAGACACCATGCTTAGAACCATCATAGTTCGTTCCTAAAACTCGTAAACCACCGACTAATGCAGTCATTTCTGGAATAGAAAGTGTCAATAATTGCGCACGATCAATTAGTAAGTCTTCTGCTGCTGTAGTTTCGCCTGCTTTTACATAATTTCTAAACCCATCTGCTCTTGGTGCTAAGTAACCAAATGATTCAACATCTGTTTGTGCTTGAGAAGCGTCTCCTCTACCGGGAGTAAAAGGTACTTTCAACTCATGCCCAGCATTTTTAGCAGCTTGCTCCATACCAATACAACCACCCAATACAATCAAATCTGCAATAGAAACCCATTTTCCTTTCTTATTGAATTTCTTCTGTATAGCGGTATAAACCTTTAAAACCTTCGCTAATTGTTCTGGATTATTCGCTTCCCAATCTTTCTGAGGCGCTAAACGAATACGGCCACCATTTGCTCCACCTCGCTTATCAGAATTTCTAAACGTAGAAGCGGACGCCCAAGCGGTAGCTACTAATTCAGATACCGTTAAACCTGAAACAGAAATCTGCCTGCTCAAAGAAGTAATATTTCTCTTTGTTAAAATATAATCAGCCGTCGGAATTGGATCTTGCCAAATCAATTCTTCTTGTGGAACTTCTGGGCCTAAATAACGAACAACTGGGCCCATATCTCGATGCGTTAACTTATACCATGCTCTAGCAAAAGCAGCTTCAAATGCCTTATGATCTGCATGAAAACGCTTTGAAATAGCTAAATAAGCAGGATCTTTTTTAAGTGCCATGTCTGCTGTCGTCATCATCAACGCTTGCGTTTTAGACGCATCTCCTGCTCTTGGTGCCATTCTAGCCTTAGAAGCAGCAGTTGGTGTCCATTGGTGCGCACCTGCTGGGCTTTTTGTTAATTCCCAATCGTAGTTTAATAAGACCTCAAAATAATCTTTGTCCCATTTTGTTGGATTAGGCGTCCATGGCCCTTCAATACCACTTGTAATCGTATCATCTAAAACACCCGTACCAAAAGAATTTTTCCAGCCAGTACTCATTTCTTCAATAGCGGCACCTGCTGGTTCTGGTCCTACGTATTTATTAGGGTCAGCTGCTCCATGCGCTTTACCGAAAGTATGTCCACCTGCAACCAATGCCACCGTTTCTTCATCATTCATCGCCATTCTACCAAAAGTTTCTCTGATATCATGTGCTGAACCAATTGGATCAGGATTTGCATTTGGTCCTTCTGGATTCACATAAATTAAACCCATGTGAGCTGCACCTAATTGACCTTCCAATTCGCCATCAGCATACCGTGCATCATTGCCCATCCACTCTGTTTCAGATCCCCAATAAGCATCTTGCTCTGGTTCCCAAATATCTTCTCGACCTCCAGCAAAACCATAAGTTTCAAAACCCATAGATTCTAGGGCACAATTACCTGCTAAAATCATTAAATCTGCCCAAGAAATTTTTTGTCCATATTTCTTTTTGACAGGCCATAATAATAATCGTGCCTTATCTAAGTTTCCATTATCAGGCCAACTATTCAAAGGCGCAAAACGCTGTGTACCAGAACTTGCACCACCACGACCATCACCTACCCGATAAGTACCCGCACTATGCCAAGCCATCCGAATCATAAATGGGCCATAGTGACCATAATCTGCTGGCCACCAATCTTGTGAGTCCGTCATTAAATCAATAACATCCTGCTTTAATTGTGCAAAATCAACACTATTAAAGGCTGCCGCATAATCAAAATTTCCACCTAATGGGTCAGACATTGCCGCATTTTGGCGAAGAATATTCAACTTTAGTTCATTTGGCCACCAAGTGCGGTTAGTTGTACCACTACCAGCAGCTTGCTTTAGTGGCCCACCTAAGAATGGACACTTGCTAGCATCTCCATCTAATGTATTCATATTTTTATTTTTTTTGTTATAATACGGTTATTGATTCCGCAAATATAGTCGTAAGTTTTTCAAAAATCCATAATTTAACAGATTAATACCATTGATTTATATAATTACAATATAGATTAAATTTATGAGTAAACATTGACTTTTATTGTATATAGTTATTAAATTAAGTTAAGAGACAAAATTGGGCGTCACTTTTTAAATAGTTGTTGCGGGTTGCAGGTTAAAAAGACTCCAAGAGATTTAGGTGGGTTAAACGTAGCTCCACCCAAATCATTTTGTGCCGTTAAAAACAGCATCTTGAATCTAAAATTGGATTAATTTGATAAAAATTAAAGTATTACTGAACACTCCACTAAAAAAAATAAAATTCCCCTTTCCTGAAGTTAAAAAAAAACCTAAATTGCGCCTTGTTATTCACCAAGTTCGAAGTTAGCTAGTAAGAGAGTCTGACTACTTACAGAATAACAAAATTTCATCCATACAGGCATTAAACCATTGTTTGGGTCCGATAATTATACATTGCTGTCCAATCTCGAGATGACTAGGGCGGGCTTCAAATCGTGACTTGTCCGATTTCAGCTTAATTTATTAGGCTGAGAAGAAGATTACTGAACCATCTCGGTTGGCTAATTCCTGATTTACGGGGACCAAAACATCCCTAATGCTTGTGTGGATTTTTTACTTTCCTATAATTATTAAACACTCACCTAGGTTTTTAACCGTTAAAATCCTTATTTTTGCAGTCGCTTTAGCAAAACGGTTAATTTTTTGTATGTTATAAAGCAGTCTTAATAACTATCTTATCATTAATAACGTAGTATATAATAAAAGAAAAAACACAAATCATTACCGACTATTTTCGAATTACACCGCTTTTTAGTTAAAGTTATTAACCATTAAACCAAAAAATGTAATTCGGATTCATTCATTGAAATCGATAACTTTCTGAATTAATCAATTGATGGCTCGCTTGTTTAAACCAATCGTGCTACTAATCTTCAGGAAATAATCAATAAAATTAAATACTCTTGAAATTTACCGAATTGGCGTTAAACGAGCAATTGCTCGACGGATTGGATGCGATGGGCTTTGAAACCGCCACTCCTATTCAGGAAAAAGCAATCCCTGTTATTCTAGAGGGAAAAGATTTAATAGCCTGCGCACAAACAGGAACTGGAAAAACTGCCGCTTTTTTATTACCTACTTTACATCATTTAACAGGAACAGAATCTGATTCTATAGATACTTTAATTCTAGTTCCTACTCGTGAATTGGCGATTCAAATTGATCAACAATTAGAAGGTTTCGCCTATTTTACAGGTGTCACATCACTTCCAATTTATGGTGGAAGAAGTGGCGAATCTTTTAATCAGGAAAAGAAAGCATTAACTACAGGTGCAAATATCGTAGTCGCTACTCCAGGTCGATTGATTGCTCACTTTAATTTAGGCTATGTAAAAATTAGCAAATTAAAACATTTGATACTGGATGAAGCCGATAGAATGTTAGATATGGGTTTTGTCAATGATTTATTAAAAATCGTTTCGTTTTTACCCAAAAAACGGCAGACCCTCATGTTTTCGGCAACTATGCCAGCAAAAATTCGAAAGTTTGCTTCTAGAATCTTAAATAATCCCTCAGAAATCACCTTCGCTGTTTCTAAGCCTGCTGAAAAAATCATGCAGATTGCTTACCTTATTGAAGATGAATTAAAACCTAAATTATTACAACATTTATTAGGGAATCGAAAAGGTAAGGATGAACGGATTATTATTTTTTCTAGTACTAAATTGAATGTAGATAAAATAGCTCGGGCTTTACGAGATACAGGAATGGATGTAGGGCAAATCCATTCAGACTTTGATCAATCTCAGCGAGAAGAAACGCTGCGGCTTTTCAAAAATGGAAAACTACATGTTTTAGTAGCAACAGATATTTTGTCAAGAGGAATTGATGTAAAAGGCATTAATTTGGTCATCAACAACTCTGTCCCAGGGGATGCAGAAGACTATATACATAGAATTGGTCGTACTGCTCGTGCAGATGCAGATGGTATTGCCATTACATTGATTAATCGCAAAGATCGTCGAAAATTCAAAGATATTGAGCAATTAATGGAGAAGGATATAATTAAGTCTCCATTACCTCCAAAGATTCAAGAACTAGCAGATAAATTGCCAAGACCAAGTAAAGGTGGTGGCAATCGAGGAGGATATGGTGGTCGTGGTAAGAATACCAATAAGCCGTTTAAGAAGAAAGGTGGTGGTAATTGGTCTAAAAATAAGAATCGAAATACTAGACCGAAGAGTTAGAAAATAGGAACAATAGAATCTGCTATTAAAATTAACTTAATAATCCGCTGGGGCAATAGCTTTCAGCGGATTATTAGATTTTGGTGTGATGATTTTAAATTTAGTTTGTAAACTGTGTCGGCGGATTCATTAGACCAGTACAGGTGAATTTTGAAAATATTCACAAATTTAGAATGCTTGTTTTAAATGCCATACTCTAAAATAAGCGTGGTTTTCCATATATTTATGCCTTTACTTTATTTTCAAAAAAGTAAGTAGCCTTTTTCAATAAAAATCATTGCCATAAAAATAAAAAATATGACCAAAAAATTGAAAGTTTTAGTAGTCGGTTGTGGAAATATGGGCACTTCTCATGCCCGTGCTTATCACCAATTAGCTGATTTCAAAATCGTTGGTTTAGTTAGTAGAGGCCCCGCTAGTCGAGAAAAATTATCTAAAGAATTAGGCGGATTGCCGACTTTTGGAGATTTTGACACGGCGCTGAATACGACCCAACCAGATGTAGTGTCCATTAATACATATCCAGAAACACATGCGGAATATGCCACGAAAAGTTTAAATGCAGGCGCACATGTTTTTTTAGAAAAACCCTTAGCCAATACTGTAGCAGAAGCACAGCAAATAGTGGATTTAGCAACAAAGCTGAACAAGAAATTAGTCATTGGCTATATTCTACGAGTGCATCCAGCCTGGGCTAAATTTACAGAAGTTGCTAAGACCCTTGGAAAACCTTTGGTCATGCGGATGAATCTAAACCAACAAAGTTGTGGCAGTGAATGGGGTACGCATAAAGAATTGATGAAAACCATGTCTCCGATTGTAGATTGTGGCGTACATTATGTAGATATTATGTGTCTAATGACTGGTGCTAATCCAATTAGAGTGAGTGCTATCGGTGCTAATTTGAGCAACGAAATTGCGCCAACTATGTATAATTATGGGCAATTACAAGTTACTTTCGATGATGGTTCTGTAGGTTGGTACGAAGCAGGTTGGGGGCCCATGATGAGTGAAACTGCCTTTTTTGTCAAAGATGTAATTGGCCCAAAAGGCTGTGTCAGTATTATTGATAAATTTCACGATTCTTCGGATGTGGAAGGGCATGTGAATACAGGAGGATTAAAATTGCACCATGCACAAACGGATGAAAATGGTCAATTTATGAAAAAGGATGAAATATTGGATACTTCTAATGAACCAGACCATGACGGTTTATGCTTATTGGAACAGGAATATTTATTAAAAGCGATTCAAGAAGACATGGACTTAGGCGATCACATGCGAGATGCAGTGAATAGTTTACGGATTGTTTTGGCAGCAGATGAGGCTTTTAAGACCGGGAAGACGGTTGAATTGTAAACTTCTTAACATTTCTATAAAAATAAATCGCTCCGATAGTGAGCGTTTTTTCATATTATTGCAGTCTAATACATACACCCCGTTAATCTTTTAAATATCTTTTAAAATTTCATTAAGCGGCATGATCAGAAATTTACTCTTATTCATTGGTTCATTGTTATTTTCCTCCATACTTATTGGGCAAACGACCAATGCAGATGACTTTTATAATACCGATGTTGTTCGGCAAATCAACGTAACTGTTAAGCAACAGAATTGGCGGTCATTACTTGATTCCCTAAGAAAAAATGGAGATGATTATTTAGTAGGCACGGCTAATATTGATGGTCAAACCTATACCAATGTAGGTATTAAATATCGAGGTAGTCGGTCTTTTAAAGTGGGTGCTAAAAGGAATCCATTGCATATCAAATTGAATTTTATTGATAAAAATCAAGGACATCAAGGGTATAAATCTATCAAACTATCTAATTCTTTGAGAGACCCTAGTATGGTCCGAGAAGTGCTTGGATTTGAGATAGCCCGAAAGTATATGCCAGCCCCTAAGGCAAATTATGCCCAAGTCTATATTAATAAGGAGTATTATGGTTTATTTGCCAATATTGAGCAAATCGGTGCAGAATTTTTGACTAGCCATTTTGGAGATAGTGATGGGAGCTTCTTTAAATGTAGCCCAGATTTAAAATCAATAGCTGGAGATGGTTGCAAAAAAAATGTCTTTGCCGCTTTGATGTATGAAGACGATGCAGCTTGTTATTTGAATAATTACGAACTGGTTTCGGAAAATGGATGGGATGATTTAATTCAATTGACTAAAACATTAGCACAAAATCCAGACAACATAGACCGCATCTTAAATGTTGACCGAACCTTATGGATGTTGGCATTTAATAATGTTTTGGTTAATCTAAGCAGTTATAGTGGTCGCCAAAGTCAAAATTTTTATTTATACCAAGATTCTATGGGTCGTTTCACCCCGATTATTTGGGATTTAAATTTGGCTTTTGGTAGTTATAAAAGTGCGGTGGTAGGCTCTGATTTACGATTGAAGCAATTACAGGAATTAGACCCACTTTTACATCTAGACAATGAATATAAACCATTAATTAGTCAATTATTACAGCAGGAGGAATATCAAAAAATATACTTGTCGCACGTCAGAACGATTTTGTATGATAATTTTGTCAATGGTAATTATCTTGATCGAGCGGAAGCATTACAAGAACTTATCCAAGTTCCTTTTATTAATGACCCTAATCGCAAGTATGCGCTTGATGATTTTAAGAAAAGTTTAAAATCTACTGTTGGGCAACGAAGTAGAATTCCTGGTATCAAAGAATTGATGGGCAAACGAACTAAAATACTGAAAAAAAATCAGGATTTAAGGATTGTTCCACCTACTATTACGGAGGTAATGGCTCAAAAACGAGCACAATACGCTAGTACGACTATCACTGATTTTTCTATTCAAGCAAAAGTAGATAAACGCCCACAAAAAGTAAAATTGATTTATCGATACGATCAGGAAGACCGCTTTAAAGAGGCAATCATGTTAGATGACGGTAAGAATAGTGATATAGAAGCTGGTGACGGGATTTATACTGTAAAAGTGACAAGTGGCGTAACTAAGCACATTGAATATTACATCGTAGCAGAAAATACAGCGGCCATTAATTTTGAGCCGTCTAATTATATGTATCAATTGCATGAGGCTAATCTTGCAGAGTTGAATTAAGTTTTTAAGTCAAAATATAAAATGTAAAAATCAAAATTTAAAAATAGTCGAACGGCTATAGTTTTATGGAATTTTATAGCATCAGGTAGAAAATTGATATACTCCACTTTTCTATCTGGCAATCCAATAATAAAATCATAGTCGTCTTTTATTTTTAAACTTTAAATTTATTATTTTCAATTTTAGATTAAATACTGACGAGCCTTCTCAAAATAATACAATGAATAAATACTGGTATTTCCTTTTTATCTGCTTATTTTCTACTTCCCTAAAAAGCCAAGATTTATATTCGGTTAATCAAGTTCAAACCATAAAATTATATATTGATACCCCAAATTGGGACAATCGCCTCAATGCTTATAAAAAGCAAGGGTTAGACAAGCGTATTTCCGCTAAGTTAATATTTAATGGCGTGACGTACGATAGTGTTGGTGTTCGATATAAAGGCAATAGTTCTTACTTTAATACTCGAAAAGAAAACACAAGCAAACTCCCTTTCAATATCAAAATTAATTATACCAATAAAAATCAGTTATTACCAGGTGGGTTCAAGCGATTAAAGCTATCTAATGTCTTTCGAGACCCTAGTTTTTTGCGGGAAGTTTTATCTTATGAAATAGCGGGTAATTATATGCCTGCTCCAAAAGCGAATTTTGCGAAGGTGTATGTAAATGATGAATATCTTGGTTTATACAATAATACAGAAAGTATTGATAATCATTTTTTAGCAGATAGATTTGAAGAAGAAGATGGTGTTTTATTTAAATGTGACCCTGTCTGGAAAGCCAAGAATATTGCAGGTTGTAAGCCGAATCAAAAATCAACTTTAGTTTATATGGCAAAAGATAGCACCTGCTATACCAATGCTTATGAACTAAAAACCAAGACAGGTTGGCCTGAATTAATCAACCTGACAGACATATTGAATAATAAGACAGAACATATTGAGACCGTCTTAAATGTAGACCAAGTTCTGTGGATGCTTGCCTTTAATAATGTCTTAGTTAATTTAGATAGTTATACGGGTAGATTGGTACATAATTATTATTTATACCAAGATATAAACGGCGTTTTCAATCCAATTATCTGGGATTTAAATATGTCCTTAGGTGGCTTTCGATTTGATGGAACGGGCAAAGCATTAAGTAACGAAGAAATGCAAACCCTCAGTCCTTTTATTCATTATAAAACGAAAAATCCAGAGCGTCCACTCATCACTTTATTACTCAAAAAGACGCTTTACAGAAAGGTCTATTTAGCACATATCCAAACCATTATAAATGACCATTTCAGCAATGGAAAATACAAAGAACGAGCAAAGTATATCCAGCGTTTAATAGACACAGAAGTAAAAAATGATACGAACAAACTCTATCCTTACGAAGGTTTCCAAACCAATTTGGACGCTACTACCCTAGCAAAAACTTCTAAGATTATTGGTATCACGGAATTGATGGATAAACGAGTGGACTATTTGTCCAAACATCCCGTTTTCAAAAAAACACCACCCGTTATTGCAGAAGTGGAACATCAACTGGATTCGGAGGGCATTTTTATTACGGCTAAAATCACGGGCAACGAAGGCAAAGAAGGGAAAAAACAATCTGCCTACTTAGTATATAGAAATGGGAAGAATGGCGCTTGGCAAAGAGTCCAAATGTTTGATGATGGTAGCCATAAAGATTATTCGCAAAATGATTCTATTTATGCTGCCACTATTGATGAAGTACCAAATACGGAGTATTATATTATTGCAGAGGGGGAACGAATGGCGGCGCTTTCGCCTGAGCGGGCTTCTTTTGAGTTTTATGAGGTGAAGTAATTGAGTGATCAGTTGAAGTTTCAGTAGATATATAAATATTATTTTACTCTACTATTTTATATTTCTAAAGAAAAGATTACTTTTGCCGTCCGAACGAAAAAAGTTTTTGTTTTCTAGTATTTTTTTGAGAGTGTAGCTCAGTTGGTTTAGAGCATTACCTTGACAGGGTAGGGGTCGGGGGTTCGAATCCCTCCACTCTCACTTATTAGCTAATAATCTATGGAATAGTTGTCGATAACTTAAGTTAAAATCCCCTTTTAGATTTATCCTTCCTTTTTCTTCCTCCTACTTATCAAACCAACCTTTCTAAATGCAAATTTTAAAAACTCATTATCATCCTAAAGTAAAAGACTTAGCAAATAAGTCTATTTTTACAAGGTTAGCCACTAGGAGTATAACCATTCAAGGTAATAGCATTTTATTACTTTATACGGAAAGGTATGAAGACTACAGTCTTCCTGGAGGAGGCTTAGATTTGGGCGAAGATAAAATCGATGGAATGGTACGAGAACTAAGTGAAGAAACGGGAGCCAAAGATATTAAAAACATAAAGCCCTTTGGCGCTTATGAAGAGTACAGACCATGGTACAAACCAGATTATGACATCCAGCACATGATTTCTTATTGCTATACCTGCGAAATCAACAAAGAGCTTGGCTGCTCGAATTTGGAGTATTATGAAATAAACAATGGCATGAAAGCGATATGGATAAATATTCATGAAGCCATAAAACATAATGAAAAGACTATGGCGACAAGCGATAAAAAAGGGATGTCTATTGAGCGAGAAACTTTTTTATTAAAGCTTATAGCTGAAAGTATGTGACAAATAGGCTCAACAAATTTATCATAATACAGAGGCAAACTGGTGTCAGTCGTATTAATATTTAACTTTTTAAATTACTCCATTCTCTTCACCTAACATTAACTAAAAAATCAATAAATTTGCCGAATAAATTCTAACAGTAAAACAATTTAGGAGTCACTCAACAAAAGCAAATTGATAAATGGTGCTAAAAATAGTCAAAACTCTATTCCTCTTAATTTTAATAACCACCACTACCCTACTCGCCAATCCAACCGCAGATTTTGAAGCAGCCAATGCCGCCTACAAAAAAGGGGACTACGCTACTGCCATTACTCAATATGAAAGCATCCTAAAAACAAATAATTATTCCGAAGGACTTTATTATAACTTGGGCAATGCGTATTTCAAAACCAATAATTTAGGAAAGGCTATTTTGTATTATGAAAAAGCTTTATTAGCTGCACCTAGAGATGCAGATGTCTTGTACAATCTCGAAATTGCCAAAGCTAAAACGAAAGATGATTTAAGTCGTATCGGGAAGTTTTTCTTAGCAGAATGGTGGCAAAGCATACATAAATCATTCAATGCTAGCATTTGGGGGATGTTGATCCTACTAAGCCTTTGGGCAGGAATTGCTGGTTTTATTTTATGGTTATTAGCGGCTTCAAGAGAACGAAAAAAACAAGGGTTTATCGGGGGGATAGCTTTAATATTATTGAGTATTCTACTCTACTTTTTGGGAAATAGTCAAGCTAATTTTGAGCAAAATAGTCGAACTGCTGTTGTTTTAGAAAATACAATTGAACTAAAAAATGGGCCAGATGCACAAAGTACCGCTGTTATTGATGTTCATGAGGGCTTAAAAGTGGAACTATTAGACCAGATTGGAGATTGGTATAAAGTAAAGTTAATGAATGGAGATGAAGGCTGGTTGCCAATGAGTAGTTTGGCTGAAATATAAGTCTACACCTCATTCAAAAAAAATGAACAGAAAATACCTTTTTAAATCAACAAGGCTTGGATTTCGAAATTGGACAGATAAGGATGCAGTCGAATTTGCAAAGTTAAATGCAGATGAAGCAGTAATGGAACACTTTCCAAAAACGCTATCTAACCAAGAGACTATAGAGTTAATTGGACTACTTAAAAAGCATTATGCCGATAATGGTTTTACTTACTACGCTGCCGAGGTATTAGCTACTGGGGAATTTATTGGCATGATAGGTCTTGCCTATCAAACCTATAAAACCAAATTCACTCCAGCGATTGATATTGGATGGAGATTACAAAAAAATGCTTGGGGCAAGGGATATGCTACTGAAGGTGCTAAAAGATGTCTTGAATATGCATTTAATGAATTAGATGTAGACAAGATAATCTCGGTTTGCACTATAAATAATAGCAAATCAGAAAATGTGATGAAAAAAATAGGAATGGTTAAAAAAGGAGCATTCAATCATCCTGAATTAATCAATTATCCAAAATATGAAAAACATTTTTGCTATGAAATAATTAAAAGTTAAAAACACGTGGTAATATAGCGATAAAAACCATGCTAATTCGAGCACTACGCATGCTCCTAAACCGTTATGGTACGTGCAAAATCCAACCAATAATTAGCAAATAATGCAGGTTCTTCTGCCGCTACCCAATGCCCTGCATCTGCCAACCGATGAGCCGTTTGCCCATTTGCCATCCGCTCTGCATAACCTAAAGATAAAGGTATATAAGGGTCATTATCGCCCCATATCACTAGGACTGGCTTTGTCTTTGTCAATGCTAAATATTCGTCTTCCCAGCCTTTAAAAACGGACGGACTCATGGCTCGGTATAATTTTAATACAGTCTTTTGCATTTTTGGTGTAATCAAGGCAAATCCTTTTTCTAAGTATGTCTCACTTAGTTTAGGGCTACTTTTTCTTAAGCCACTTTTATACAATCGCTGACTCAACAACAAATTGGACAATTCCCCCAGAATCGGTGTTCGCCAAATTCTTCCCCAGAAGTGCCATTTATAATCAGAGAAAAATAAGGTATTCGTAATACAAATAGATTTTACTTTAGCTGGATTTTTAACCGCCCAAGTTATTCCGTAGAAGGTGCCTACATCATGCACGACTAAATGAATGGGTTCTGTAATATTGATAGCTTTTAAAAAGTCATCAAGCCAGTTTTGACAACCGTCTAAGGTAAATTCAAAATTATCCGCAATTTCTGACCGACCAAAGCCTGGTAAATCTGGAGCTATGCAGCGATATTTTTCACTTAAAAAGGGGACTAAATCATCCCAGTAATCCGCAGAGTCTGGGTTGCCATGAATTAGGATAATGGGTTCTCCATTTCCTGTTTCCTTATAAAAATAATCAATTTCGTTGAGGCGAATGGTCATAGGATTCAAATAGTTAGTGAAGAAAATCCGTTGCCTTCATCCGTTGCCAAGTCTATATTAGTTGGCAATGGATAATAAGCTGTATTATTTATTTTCAATTTACATTTTCAGTAGGTCTGCTTTACCAAACAATATTTTTTCGTATTTTCTCATGTATTAAAAATAAACAACTACTCAATATATTTATTTTTTATTCGTATGATACCTTTAAGGTCATATAGAAAGGTAGTTACAATGAATTTAAATAATCAAAGAGTAAAGAAAAAACGCAATTTGATGACTAGTTACAAATAAACTTAATAATTATAAAATAAAAGCGCAATGAAACAAATACTAACTCTCCTTTTAGTTCTCCGTCTTTTTGGTGGCCAAGCTCAAACAAATCAAAAATTCAACCTTGGATTTGAAGAACAGCAAAAAGAAAATATACTTTCGGATGGATGGTTCAAATGGGGAAATTACGAATTAACTAGTGATAAAATAAGCTATTCTGGACAATGGTCTGGTAAAATTACCTCCGATGATACAGGAAGTTCATTTGGAAGTATCGCCTATAAAATACCTGCAAATTATGAAGGGAATATCATTCGATTAGATGGGTTTATGAAAATTAAAAATGTTGAAAAAGGTTTTGCTGGTTTACTTTTAAGAATTGATGGAGATAGTGGTTCTTTGGCATTTGACAATATGCAGCAGCAAAATATAACAGGAACTAAAGATTGGCAGCAATATTCCATTACGCTTAAATATCCAGAAGGGGCAAAAAACATTTTTATTGCTGGAATTCTTACTGGAAAAGGAGAAGCTTGGTTTGATGACCTTGTTTTGACTATTGATGGTAAAGATGTACAAACACTCCAAGAGAAACCAAAAAAACAATATAAAGCCAAATTAGATAAAGAATTTGACAATGGTTCATCAATTGACTTACCAGAATTATCACCAATAATTATCAATAATTTAGCATTACTAGGCAGAGTTTGGGGATTTATTAAATATCATCATCCCGAAATTGGTCAAGGAAATTATAATTGGGATTACGAATTATTTAGGTTCTTACCTAAATATTTAGCAGTAAAGACGGATGAAGCTAGAAACAACTTATTTATCGAGTGGATTGATTCCTTAGGCGAAATAGCCATCTGTTTCACTTGTCAACCTACTAATAAAAATGCCTTCCTAAAGCCAAATTTAAAATGGATTGAAGCGCAAGACGGAGTATTAAAAGAAAAATTATTAGCCATTTATAAAAATAGGCATCAAGGCATCCACTATCACATAAAAATGACAAATGGTATAGGAAATCCTGTTTTTTTAAACGAAAAAGCTTATGCAAAAATGTCCTTTCCTGATGACGGATTTAGGTTATTATCTCTTTATAGATACTGGAATATGATCCATTATTATTTCCCTTACAAACATTTAATGAATAAAGATTGGAATTTGGTCCTGAAAGAATATCTGCCCAAATTTATCAATGCTAAGGATGAATTAGCCTACGAATTTGCCGCTTTAGAATTAATAGGGGATATTCAAGATACGCATGCAAACCTTTCGGTTGGTGGCAATAAAGTAAATGAATGGAAAGGGCTAAATTATCCTCCAGTTCACGTTCAATTTATTGAAAATGAATTGGTAGTAACTGGTTTTTATAAATCGGAATTAAAAGACCAAACAGGGTTAGAAATTGGTGACCTTATAACAATAATTAATGGCGTTCCTATTGAAGAAATAATTGCAGCAGAACTAAAATATTATCCTGCTTCAAACTTACCAACCCAATTAAGAGATATGTCTGAAGACTTATTACGTTCCAATTCAAAAGAAATTGAAATTACCTACATCAGCGCCAAGCAGCAAGCACCAATGACTAAAAGTCTTGCGCTTTATCCTAGAGATAGTCTGAATATTGGCCATTGGCATATAAAAAGTAGAGATAAATCCTATAAAATGCTGAACAATAATATTGGCTACATTACCCTACAATCCATAAAAGATGATGAAATCCCTCTTATTAAAAAAGAATTTGAAACAACCAAAGGTATCATTATAGATATTCGAAACTATCCTGCTACCTATGTTCCCTTTAAACTAGGAAGCTATTTCGTTTCCACATCAGCACCTTTTGTCAAATTTACAAAAGGCAATACGAACAATCCTGGAGAATTTACCTTCACCGAAAATTTGGAGATAAAAAGTACCGAAAAACCATATGAGGGAAAAGTAATCGTATTGGTCAATGAGCTTTCTCAGAGTCAAGCCGAATTTACGGCTATGGCATTCAAAGCAGGCATTAATACCACAATTATTGGAAGTACTACAGCGGGAGCAGACGGAAATGTATCCACAATTATGCTTCCGGGTGGTCTAAGAACTTTGATATCTGGTATTGGGGTTTATTATCCAGATGGGCGGGAAACTCAAAGAGTAGGCATACTACCCGACATTGAAGTAACACCAACTATAAAAGGCATCAGAGCAGGCAGAGATGAATTATTGGAAAAAGCGATCGAATTAATCTTGGATAAATAAACATCAATAATTTTGCCCCAAATTAAAGGCAGGAATTGCAGGGTTTATTTTATGGCTATTTGGCACTTCATAAAAAAAGCGAAGTAAAATTAATCACTTCGCTTTTTTTGTTTAGCCAATAAAAGAAAGCAACTACCTTAAAAAAATTAAATCCTATTTCCGAGGGGCAATAGCAGCTAATAGTTTCAAGGCAGTACTTTTCAAGATGGCTAAAATCTTTATCTATTCTAAGATATAGAACAGAAATTAGCGATAAGCACCTAGCCAAATTACTATGCGCTACACGCTAATTTCTCTTGTTAATTTACGAGTTTACAGTCTCAATAATAACAGAAGCAACCTTATAAGGGTCTGCAGCAGAATTCGGCCGACGATCTTCTAAGTAACCACTCCAATCATGTTGAACTGTGTAAAGTGGAATACGGATAGATGCACCACGGTCAGAAACACCGAAAGAGAATTTATCAATTGACTGCGTTTCGTGTAAACCAGTTAAACGTTGGTCGTTATCTGGGCCGTAAACAGCGATACAAGCCTCGATTCTTTCTTTTGGTGCAAATTTATTACAAATAGACTCAAAGAATTCTTGGCTATTTGCTGTTCTCAAAGCAGAGTTAGAGAAGTTTGCGTGCATACCAGAACCATTCCAATCGCCTTTTACTGGCTTACAATGGTAATCTACTACGACACCATATTTTTCCGCAGTTCTGTCTAATAAAAATCTAGCAACCCAAATTTCGTCACCAGCTCTTTGTGCGCCTTTTGCGAAAATTTGGAATTCCCATTGTCCTGCCATTACTTCAGCGTTGATGCCTTCTACATTCAATCCAGCATCTAAACAGATATCTAAATGCTCTTCAATAATCTCTCTTCCAAAAGAATTGTTCGCACCTACTGAACAATAGTACGGTCCTTGTGGAGCAGGAAATCCATCAGCAGGGAAACCTAATGGCTTACCAGTTTCAGGGTCTTGTAATACATATTCTTGCTCAAAGCCAAACCAGAAATCATCTGTCGTGTCGCTAATAGTTGCACGTCCGTTAGATTCATGTGGAGTACCATCCGCATTTAATACTTCTGTCATGACCAAATAAGCATTCTTACGGTCTGGATCTGGACAGATAAAAACAGGTTTCAAAATACAGTCAGAAGAACCACCTTCTGCTTGCTGCGTAGAAGAACCGTCAAAAGACCATAATGGTAAATCTGCTACTTTACCTGTAAATTTTTCGCTATCAACGACTTTCGTCTTACTTCTCATTGATTGCATTGGCTTATAGCCGTCTAACCAGATGTACTCTAATTTAATCTTAGCCATCGTTAAATTAAGTTTTAATATTGATAAATGAAAAGAATCAAAGGATAGTCAAAAGGTAAAATTGAAAAGCTTAAATTTAAAAACATTCTTAAAATTTAAGACCAATTTACTTTTGACATTAGTGACTCTAAAATTTTTTTTTCAAATGTGATAACTCCTAATAATTGTACTCAATTATTATGGAACAAATTTTAAAATGGTTGGTGTATAAACTTGGTTAGGCAACTATTTTTACTAGCAATTTATCTCTTTGAATATCCATTACTGCTAGTTTTAAATAGAAAAAACGCAAATCTATGATTTTTTATCCATTTAGGAAAATGTTCTGCCGTTTTTTAAAATTCAAATTTAAAACTATTCAGCTTTGAGAAAAAGAATAGCGCAAAGAACAGAGAAACACTAAACAAAATCTAGTTATTTTAATAAACAGTCCCTCAAATCTTTATTATTCCTACTGCTTCTATCACTATTCTCTATGCTTTATTCCTGTTTTATGGGGTTTCAAAATCAACTTAAAAAAGTAATAAAGTGATTTATTGCCTTAATGTTCTCTCTATCACTTTATAGGGAAGTAGGAGCTAATTAAAATTCTAACGACACCCCATAAGTCTAAAATAGGGATTTTAAGGGCTAAAGCCCTGACCCTGTCTGTAGAAAAAAGTAAAATATCCTTAAAATTTCAGAGGAACTTTAGCTTCGACCCCATAAAATT
>Ga0075467_10001811_pt1 | contig 17441 bp, 20 predicted proteins | sample DEB08_DNA_9_FD_75067 | JGI IMG/M metagenome (GOLD analysis project Ga0075467, IMG submission 75067) | Aqueous microbial communities from the Delaware River and Bay under freshwater to marine salinity gradient to study organic matter... | ecosystem: Environmental > Aquatic > Marine > Coastal ... | reverse complement strand
CCGGCTAATTCTGCCCCGGGCCTCAAGATCCACACCGGCCACGTCAAGCGTGGCGCTTAGATCCGCGCGGACCAGCGCGCCTTCTGCATCCAGAAGCCGGGCGTATTGCGCGGTCGACAGCCGGAAAGAAACCTCCAGATCCGTGGGATCAATCAATTCGGCCAATCGTTCATTGGGCGACACCAACCGGCCCACGATCACATTTGTCGCTGACAACACCCCGTCAAAGGGTGCCGTCAGGACCGTATCCTCCAGACGGCGGTTCGCTTCGGCCAGGGCGATTTTGGCCCGCGCCAGACGGGTCGCCGCCTGATCCACGCGCGCTTCTGCCTGCGCCAGCGCCTGACGGCGCGACACGACCGATTGGCGCGCTGCCGATGCGGCCAGTTCAGCGGTTTCTCTCAGGCTGGCAGTGCCCACGCCGCGCTCCGCCAGATCGCGCTGCCGCTCAAAGGCGCTTTGACGCAAGGCCGCCTGTTCTTGTGATGCCGCAAGTTCGTCCCCGGCCAGCAGCAGGCTGCGCTGCGCATCACGGCCTTCGGCCTGTGCATCGGCCAGATCACTGGCGGCACGTTCCACAGCAGATTGCGTATCCGCAGGATCAAGGCGCACCAGAACCTGTCCCGCCTGAACCGCGCCGCCATCCTCAAAATTATCGGCAAGCGCGATAACGCGCCCCCCGTCTGCGGCACGCAGTTCAAGCTGTCGGCGGCTTTGCACCTCGCCAAAGGATTCCAGGAAGGGGGCGACATCAGATGGTGCCGCCGTTACGACATTAACCGCAAACACACGTTCACGCGCAGGCGGCCCTTTGGGGTCATCCGCCAGCCGTTCGCGCAGGGCACCCCCCACAAGCGATACGGCAAAGACCAAAAGTCCAAGCGTTGCTGCCGCCAAGAACAGCCCAATCATGCTTTGTCGCAAAAACCGCATCGTCGTCCATTCCAAACAAAAATGTCCTGACATCAAAATAATGCCCGGTAGCAAAATACCAAGTCACAACTCTTGAACTCAGTTGGCAGACTTTTCCGTCGCTTGCATCCAAAATTTATTTGCGACGCTGATGTTCATCCAGACGGGGCATTATTTCCACGAAATTGCAGGGCCGATGCCGATAATCGAGCTGTTTTTCCAAAATCTCGTCCCAGGCATCCTTGCACGCCCCCGGAGAGCCGGGCAGCGCGAAGAGGTAGGTGCCATTTGCAACCCCGCCGGTGGCGCGGCTCTGGACCGCCGAAGTGCCGATCTTTTGCATGGAAACGATGGTGAAAATCGTGCCGAAAGCATCAATTTCCTTTTCATAGACATCGCGGTGCGCTTCTACGGTCACGTCGCGGCCGGTCAGGCCTGTGCCGCCGGTCGACACGATCACGTCAATGCCCGGATCCGCGCACCAGTCACGCAGCTGGTCTGCAATCAGATCGCGCTCATCGGGCAGAATATGCCGCTGGGCCAGTTGGTGGCCGGCCGCCGTGATCCGCGCCACCAAGGTGTCGCCAGATTTGTCCTGCGACAGATCCCGCGTATCGGACACGGTCAAGACCGCGATCCGCACCGGGATAAAGCCTTTTGTCTCGTCGATACGGCTCATGCGGCCCCCTTGGTTTTGCGCAATCTGGCTTGAAGGCTCTGCAAATCGGCCCAAGCCTCGCGTTTGAATTCAGGTGATCGCAGCAGATAGGCCGGATGGAACATCGGCAAGGCCGGCAATCCTGCGGCCTCTGTCCATGTGCCCCGCAGCCGGGTGATGCCGCGTTTGCCCAAAAGGGCCTGGCAGGACCAATTGCCGACAATCACCAGCACCTCGGGCGCGGCCAATGCGATATGGCGCAAGAGGAACGGCTTCATCATCGCGATCTCTTCTGGTTTTGGGTCGCGGTTCTGCGGCGGGCGCCAAGGCATCACGTTCGTAATGTAGACAGGCGCATCCTGCCGGTCGCGTCCCAGATCAATTGCCCCCAGCATCTTGTCGAGCAGCTGACCCGCCCGGCCAACAAAGGGCCTGCCCTCGAGGTCTTCATCACGGCCCGGCGCTTCGCCGACCAGCATCACCCTGGCCCCGGGGATACCATCACTGAACACCAGATTGCGCGCGCCCTTTTTCAGATCACAATGTTCATAGCCGGTCATTGCAGCGCGCAATTCATCCAGCGTTCCTGCAGCTTTTGCCGCACGCTCTGCTTCGGCTACGGCATCGACCTTGGCGGGGGCCATGTTCATCACAGCAGCCGGTGCCTGCGCCACGGCCTTGGGTTTTTCCAACGCAGCCGGCACGTCATAGCGGTTGACCGGGGCGTCACAGATCGCCTCGGTCACGCCAAGTTCAATCTGCCAGTCCAGCAGCGCCAGATCATGATGAAAATGCGTTGATTCCATTCTGCCAAGGTAGCGCCCAAACGGTCCAAGCTAAATGGCTCATTGCAACAGGTCACATTCTGCCGCAGTCCCTTGCCGCCATGCGGCCCTGCCCTCTATAAGACAGCAACAGTTTCAAAGGTCGCCTCATATGTCTTTTGCCCATCGCCACCTGCTTGGCATCGAACATCTGTCCCAAAGCGACATCATCACCATTCTGGATCTGGCCGAAAGCTATGTCGATCTGAACCGCCGCGCGGATAAGCACGTCGATGTGCTGGCAGGGCTGACCCAGATCAACATGTTCTTTGAAAATTCGACCCGCACGCAAGCCAGCTTTGAGATTGCGGGCAAACGGCTGGGTGCTGACGTGATGAACATGGCGATGCAGGCCAGTTCGATCAAAAAAGGCGAGACCCTGATTGACACGGCAATGACCCTGAATGCGATGCATCTTGATTTGCTGGTGGTGCGCCACCCGCAGTCCGGTGCGGTTGATCTGCTGGCCCAAAAGGTCAATTGCGCCGTGTTGAATGCAGGCGACGGACGCCACGAACACCCCACGCAGGCCTTGCTGGACGCGCTGACAATCCGGCGGGCCAAGGGGCGGCTGCACCGGCTGAGAATCGCAATTTGCGGCGATATCGCCCATAGTCGCGTGGCCCGGTCCAACATCATGCTGCTGGGCAAGATGGAAAACCGCATCCGCCTGATCGGGCCCCCGACCTTGATGCCGTCGGGCATTGGTGAATTCGGGGTAGAGGTCTTTGACAACATGCAACAAGGGCTGCAGGGCGTTGACGTTGTGATGATGCTGCGCTTGCAGCGCGAGCGGATGGATGGCGGTTTCATCCCGTCGGAGCGCGAATATTATCATCGCTTTGGGCTGGATGCAGAGAAGCTGGCCCATGCGGCGGACGATGCCATCGTGATGCACCCCGGCCCGATGAACAGGGGCGTTGAGATTGACGGCACCTTGGCCGATGACATCAACCGCAGCGTTATCCAGGATCAGGTCGAAATGGGCGTGGCCGTCCGCATGGCCGCGATGGACCTGCTTGCGCGCAATCTACGCAGCCGCGCATCCGCAGCGGTGTAAGACGCTGATGTCCCGTATCGACATTCCCGCAGGTGAACTGGGCACAACACGGGTATTTTCCCTGTCCATGCCCGCAGATACCGCTCGTCTGCTGCGCGACGACGCACAGCGGCAGATGGCCCTGCTGGGCGTGGAAACCCTGAACACCACTGGCGTCGAAGTCTTTGCCCTGTCCGATCTGGGCGATCTGGGCCTTGCGGGATACCTTCGCGAAGGTGCCGATGCGCAGGAGGATGACCTCAAACGCGACCGCGTCAAACTGGCCGCCCTGGAAGGATGGGTGATGTTGGTGCATTCGCTGGCCTTTGGCGGCATGCCCGTGACCCTGGCCCCCGCCGCCGAACTGACCCTGATCGGCACCTACGCACAAACCCCGCCCCCCAATACCCAGATCGGCCTGGAGGCCGAGGCAGCACAGCCATACAGCGGTACCGCGGGCGGCACATCTGCACAGGCTGGCCGAAATCAGGCCAGTGCGGCGCGGGTCACGGCCCTTTTGGCGATTGTGGTGATCGCTGTTCTTTGGTGGGCCCTGGGCTGACACCGCAACTGACCGAACAAGGAAAAGGATAGAGCCATGCAAGAACCAAAACCTGATCCAAAAATGTCTGGCCGCATTGCGATGATCGCCCTGCTTGTGGCCTTTGGGATCGTGGGCATGATGCTGTGGATCGGGTGACAGGCGATGCCGTCAGCTGGGCACCCTCCCGCGAGGTGTTCCTGCGCCGGGTGTTCATCAGCGCCGCCGTCACCTTTGCGGGCCTGGGCCTCGTTGGGACGGCCTTTGGCCTTTATACGGGGCTGTCCTTTGGCTGGGCCTTGCTGGTGGCCTTTGCCCTGACCATGGGTTTCTTGGTTGAGGACGTGCTGCGCTGGCGCGGGGCCCGCACCGATTTGTGGCAAATCTCTGATGGGCAATTGCTGCATGACGGTCCAGAGGGGCGCGCACAGGTGCCGCTGTCCGAAATCATCGGTGTCCAGACACAATTCGGCGGTCGGGTCATCCTCAAGCTGAGCAGCGGGCAACGTATCGCGATAAGGTATCTGGCGGACCCACAGAATGTCGCACAACAGATCAGGTCCGCCTGCGGCCCAAGGGTGGCCTGAGTGACAAACCCCTTGGTTCACCCCGTGAATTCGGGCAATAGGACGCAACCTGCAACCATGACCAAAGGTGCCCCATGACGCTGCATTTCATCAATGCCACGCTGATCGACCCCGAAGCCGGCACAAGTTTTCAAGGCAGCCTGAGCGTGTCGGATGGCAAGATCGCGCAGATCAGCAAAGACATGGCCCCCCTGCCCAAAGATGCCCAGGTCATCGATTGTGCGGGCCGCTATCTGGCACCGGGCATTGTAGATCTGGGTGTGAAAGTCTGCGAACCGGGCGAGCGGCACAAGGAAAGCTATCGGTCTGCCGGTCTGGCAGCAGCGGCAGGCGGTGTGACCACGATGGTCACCCGCCCCGATACCGCACCGGCCATCGACAGCCCCGAGGTTCTGGAATTTGTCACCCGCCGCGCCAATGAGGCGGCTCCGGTCAATGTCGTGCCCATGGCCGCCCTGACCAAGGGCCGCGAAGGCCGCGAGATGACAGAGATCGGGTTCCTGATGGACGCAGGTGCCGCAGCCTTTACCGATTGTGACCGCGTGATCACCGACACCAAGGTATTTTCCCGCGCGCTGACCTATGCCCGCAGTCTGGGCGCTTTGGTCATCGCCCACCCCCAGGAACCGGTTCTGAGCGCTGGTGCTGCGGCGACCTCGGGCAAATTTGCATCCCTGCGCGGCTTGCCTGCGGTGTCGCCGATGGCGGAACGTATGGGTCTGGACCGTGACATCGCACTGATAGAGATGACCGGTGCTAAATATCACGCAGATCAGATTACCACCGCACGCGCCTTGCCAGCCCTGGAGCGTGCAAAAAACAACGGGCTGGATATCTCTGCGGGCGTGGGCATTCACCATCTGACGCTGAATGCGCTGGATGTGGCCAACTACAGGACATTCTTCAAACTCAAACCACCGCTGCGCGATGAGGAAGACCGGATTGCCGTGGCACAGGCTGTCGCCTCAGGTCTGATTGACATCATCTGCTCCATGCACACCCCCCAGGATGAAGAAAGCAAACGCCTGCCCTTTGAAGAAGCGGCCTCCGGTGCGGTCGGGCTGGAAACATTGCTGCCTGCGGCATTGCGTCTGGTTCATGCAGAGCTGATGGATCTGCCGACACTGTGGCGCGCGCTGTCGCTCAATCCCGCAAAACGGCTGGGCCTGCCCGGCGGACGGCTGAGTGCAGGCGCGCCTGCGGATCTGGTGCTTTTTGATGCCAATGCACCTTTTGTGATGGACCGGGCCAAACTGCGGTCGAAATCGCGCAACACACCGTTTGACGGCATGCGGATGCAAGGTAAGGTGCTGCAGACTTTTGTCGCAGGAACCTGCGTTTACAAGGAAAGCTGATGCCCCCAATTGAATCCGCACTCCCCGTTCTGACCCTATGGGCTTTGCTTGGTTATCTGATGGGGTCCATTCCCTATGGTATGGTGCTGACCCGCCTGATGGGACTGGGCAATCTGCGCGACATCGGATCAGGCAATATCGGTGCGACCAATGTCTTGCGGACCGGCAACAAGACGGCTGCCGCACTGACCTTGATCCTTGATGCCGCCAAGGGGGCGGTGGCCTTGCTGCTGGCACGTCACTTTGCCGGGGAAGACGCCGCACAGATTGCAGCACTGGCCGCAATGCTTGGGCATTGCTACCCGGTCTGGCTGCGGTTCAGGGGGGGCAAGGGTGTTGCAACCTTTCTGGGGATCATGCTGGCCTTTGCCTGGCCGGTCGGTGTTGGGTGCTGCCTTGTCTGGTTGATCGCGGCTGCGGTGACGCGCATATCCTCCATGGGCGGGCTTGCCTCTGCATCTGCCTCGACAATCTTGCTTGTTGTTCTGGGCTACGGCTACGGCCTTGTGCTGGGTGTCTTGCTGACGGTTCTGATGTTTGTGCGCCACCGCGCCAACATTCAGCGCATCAAGGCAGGCACGGAGCCGAAGATCGGCCAGAAGGGGTGACACCCCCCGCCGATCTGCGTGATCTGGTCCAAGACCTGCCTTTGGGCACGACCACGGGGACCGCCCATGGCAAACGCTATGTGGCGACCAAAAGCCAGTTCAGCAATGGCCGGGCAACCAAGCTGGTGGCCGAAGAAATGGGTGGCAATGATTATATCAGCATGAACCTCTATGATCTTGCCGCAGGCCCGCAGCTTTATCCCTGCGAAATGCCCAGTGACAAGGTAATCGCCTTTGTCCGCGCTTACAGACCTGACGGCGACGCAAAACCATGACCGATATCAACCTGCCCATGATCCTGTTCGCGGCCTTCCTTGCCGCAGCCAGCCCCGGACCTGCAACTTTGGCAATCGCGGGCACATCGATGTCTTCGGGCAGGCGTGCGGGCCTGGCGCTGGCCTCTGGTGTTACCACCGGGTCATTCATCTGGTCTGTCTCTGCCGCCTTTGGACTGGGGGCATTGATGGCTGCGAATGCATGGGTTTTTGAGGTCATTCGCTATCTTGGTGCAGGCTATCTGCTGTGGCTTGCGCTCAAGGCTGGGCGGTCCGCATGGGCCGGACACAAGCTTGCCACAAAGCCTTTGCCGCCCACCACCGCAGGTCGTGCCTATGTCAAGGGCGTGGCCCTGCACCTGACAAACCCCAAAGCGGTCCTGTTTTTTGGCGCACTCTATGCGATCGGTGTGCCGGTTGGCACGCCGCCGGGGGATCTGATCATGGTGATCCTCGCCGTGGGGGTCCAAAGCATGATCATGTTCCACCTTTACGCGGTCATCTTTTCATCCCGGCCAATGACCGCGGCCTATACCAGTGCAAAAAGGTGGTTTGAGACCTTCTTTGCCCTGGCCTTTGGCGCGATTGCGGTCAAGGTCCTGACAACGCGGCTGGGGTAGCGCCCCAACCGCGTACCACTCAATAGCTGTAATCAGCGTAGATGCGGCTCAGGTCACCCTGCCATTTGCCATAATAGTCTTCCAGCAGCTCATCGGCAGGCACTTTGCCGCTTTCGATGCTTTCCTTGAGCGCGTTCAGGAAATGCGTTTCATCGGGAACCATGCCGCCCGCACCGGGTTTGGCGCGCGCCTTCAGGCCAGCGTCTGACAGCGCCACGGCTTCGCGGGCGATGTCATGCATGTTGATGCCCGTCACCTGAGCCTGCAATCCGTCAATCGAGGCCGCAACCCGCAGCGCGTCATGCTGCGCCGCTGTCCAATCCTTGACCAGATCCCATGCGCCATCAAGCGCGGACTGGTCATACATCAAGCCAACCCAGAACGCGGGCAACGCGCAGAGCCTGCGCCATGGGCCGCCATCAGCACCGCGCATTTCGATGAATTTCTTCATCCGCGCCTCTGGAAAGGCGGTGGTCAGGTGATCGGCCCAATCACTGAGTGTTGGCATCTCACCGGGCAGTGCCGGCAATTTGCCTTTCATGAAGTCGCGGAACGACATGCCCAGCGCATCAATATACTTGCCATCGCGGTAGACAAAATACATCGGCACATCGAGCGCGTATTCGACCCAGCGTTCAAAGCCGAAGCCCTCTTCAAAAACGAATGGCAAAGTACCGGTCCGCGACGCATCCAGATCGCGCCAGACGCGGCTGCGCAGGGATTTATAGCCGTTTGGCTTGCCCTCAAAGAAAGGCGAATTTGCAAAAAGCGCAGTTGCGACGGGCTGTAGGGCAAGGGCCACGCGCATCTTCTTGACCATGTCCGCTTCTGACCCGAAATCAAGGTTCACCTGAACGGTACAGGTCCGCCGCATCATGATCCGGCCCATGGTGCCGACACGGCCCATGTATTCGTTCATCAGCTTGTAGCGGCCCTTTGGCATCAGATCCATCTGCTCGTGGGTCCATTCGGGTGCGGCACCCAAGCCGATGAAACCAACGCCAATCTCGTCGGCAACATCCTTGACCTCGCGCAGGTGGGTGTTCACCTCGTCGCAGGTTTCATGAATCGTCTCAACAGGAGCACCTGACAATTCCAGCTGGCCGCCCGGTTCAAGCGACACATTGGCACCGTCCTTTTCAAGACCAATCAACTTGCCCGCCTCTTCGACGGGGGCCCAGTTATGGCGGTCGCGCAGCCCCTCAAGCATCACCCGAATAGAGCGTTCTCCCTCGTAAGGCAGAGGTTTCAGGCTGTCTTTGCAATATCCGAATTTTTCATGTTCGGTGCCGATGCGCCACTCTGACTTGGGCTTGCACCCGTCTGACAGGTATTCCGCAAGCTGTTCGTGGCGCTCGATCGGGCCACCTCCGGACTGAGGGATAGACATCTGTTTGGGCTCCGGCTTGGTTGCGGTTAAAGGTCAGGGATGGGGGCATTTTCCAAGGGTGTCAATGCAGCAACGCCCCCCGAGGATGTAACGGACCGCGCTGCCAGATCAGAACCGTTTGATGTGGGTTCGTCTTGAGCATTGTCAACATGCGTTCCGTCTTGAGGCCCGGCAGTGTCGCGAAAGCGTCAAAAAGCGCATCGGCCCCTTCGGCATTGACGGGGATCAGCAGCGGCGGCTGGCCTTCTTGGGCCAAGCGCCAATGGGGCGGAAACATCGCCCCCTCAAGGACCAGACTGTCCATCTCGCGCAAGGCGACCATACCGCCGGTCAGCGGACCAAAGTAGGTCACTTGCCCTTCATCGATCTGCACCGCACCGGCCCCACCGCCTGCGCCGCGAAACCGGCCACGCTGAATGCCCATCCAGATCAGGACCAAACCGCCCAGCAAAAAAGCATAGCCCGGCACAGCCAGTAAGAAACCGGGGCCGGAAACCAGCCAGATCCCCAGCAAGGCCACACCCAGGCCAACGATCCCTTCGCGCCAACGCCAAAGTGCCGCCTGTGCCTCTGGTCTGAAAAAGGTCACGCCCAATCTCCAAGCTTTTGCTGCCAGACGGTCATCGCCGCGACGGCCGCAGTATCTGCACGCAGGATGCGCGGGCCAAGGGTCACCGCATGGGCAAAATCCAACCGCTGCAACCGCGCACGCTCTGCCTGGGAAAATCCACCCTCCGGACCGATCAGTATCGCCCAAGGGCCCCTTTCAGCGACATGCGGATCAAGGCCAGCAGCGGCACCTGCCAATGCTTCGTCACAGAACATGATTCGCCGCGCCGGATCCCATGTGTTCAAAAGCTGGCTCAGCTTGGCTGCCTGTGCAACCTCGGGCACAAAGGTGCCACCGCATTGTTCAGCCGCCTCTACCGCATGGGCCTGCAGGCGGTCCCGCTGCACCCGGCCTGCATTGGTAAATTCCGTCATTACCGGCACGATACGGGATGCGCCCATCTCTGCCGCTTTTTCCACGATAAAGTCGGTTCGGGCCTTTTTTATAGGGGCGAACATCAGCCACAGATCGGGCGGCATCTGCAAAACCCGCGTTTGTTCCACGCAAGACAGCATGCCGCCGCGCTTGCCAGCCTCGGCCACCTCGGCCAGCCATTCGCCGTCACGCCCGTTAAAAAGCAATACCGCCGCACCCGCCGACTGCCGCATCACCCCAAAAAGGTAATGCGCCTGCGCCTTGTCCAAAGGAACCGATTGCCCCGCACCCAAAGGGTGCTCTACATAAAGTCTGATTTTAGCCGTCATGAGCCCGATATATGCAACACTTGCCTCCTTCACCAGATGCGCCGGTTGCGGACGCCCCGTCAGACAATTGGGTGGACCGCTATGCGCCCGCATTCTCGCGGCCCTATCTGCGGCTGAGCAGGGCGGACAGGCCGATTGGAACCTGGCTGTTGTTATTGCCATGCTGGTGGGGGCTGGCACTGGCGATCCTCTATGACCAAAGTCCGCGTTGGGAGGATTTGTGGATATTCATCGGCTGCGGCATCGGCGCATTCCTGATGCGCGGGGCCGGTTGCACATGGAATGACATCACGGACCGCGACTTTGACGCACAGGTCGCCCGGACCCGGTCGAGGCCCATTCCCTCTGGTCAGGTCTCTGTGAAGGCTGCGGTGCTCTGGATGATCATTCAGGCGCTTTTGGCCGCCCTGATCCTGTTTACCTTCAACTGGGCGGCAATCTCTTTGGGGGTTTTGTCCTTGCTGTTGGTGACCGTATACCCTTTTGCCAAAAGATTTACCTGGTGGCCCCAGGTATTTCTGGGTCTCGCGTTCAACTGGGGTGCCCTTCTGGTCTGGACGGCACATACCGGCAGCCTCAATTCGCCGGCAGTTCTGCTTTACGCGGCAGGCATCGCCTGGACGCTGTTTTACGACACCATCTATGCCCATCAGGATACCGAAGATGACGCGCTGATTGGCGTCAAGTCCACGGCGCGGCTTTTTGGTGCGCGATCGCCCGAATGGCTGCGGCGGTTCTTGATGGTGACGGTGGGCCTGATGGGGCTTGCGGTGATTTTCAGCGCCATGCCCAATGCTTCGGTGCTCGCGCTGGTGATAGCCTTGGGAGGGCCATGGGCCATGGGGTGGCATATGGCATGGCAATTGCGCGGCATGGACGTCACTGATTCTGCCAAGATGCTGCAGTTGTTCCGGGTAAACCGCGATACCGGCATGATCCCGCTGGTGTTTTTTGCCGCCGCTCTCTTGGCATGATTGCGCCCTGACGCTACGGGGCGTATCAAGTGGCGAATAATAATATGGTGAAACCGGACACATGCGCCTTTCTTCTCTCTTGATCGTTGCCGTTACGTTTTTTGCGGCGGCTGTGGTGGCCCTGTTGGCCGCCAATTTCAGCGTAAAACTGATCGAGGAAAGTTCAGAAATCGGCGTGCGCGATGCCCTTGATGATGCCGGCATGACCTGGGCCGAAGTTCAGGCCGATGGTTTGCAGGTCACTCTTGCAGGGGTCGCCCCCACGGAGGCAGTACGGTTCCGCGCCCTGACCACGGCGGGCTCCATCGTCGATGCCGCCCGCGTCATCGACGAAATGGAGGTCGAGGCACAAGCCGCCATTGCACCTCCGCGCTTTTCTGCAGAGGTGCTGCGCAATGACAGCGGCATGTCGATCATCGGCCTGATCCCCGCCTCCTCTGACCGCGACACCACCATCGCACGTTTCAAGGAGCGCACCGGCGAGACCAATATCGCAGACCTTTTGGAACAGGCCGACTATCCCGCCCCCGATGGCTGGGAAGACGCGCTGTCCCTTGCCATCATCGCCATGACGGACCTGCCCCGCGCCAAGGCCTCGGTTGAGGCGGGCCGCGTTGTGATCACCGCCATCGCCGATAGTGTCGCGGAAAAAGTCGCGATGGAGAAAAAGCTGCGCCGCCGCGTTCCCCCGAACATTGAGCTTTTGTTGGACATTGCCGCACCCCGCCCCGTGATCACGCCCTTTACCCTGCGGTTTGAAATCGACGCAGAGGGCCCGAGGTTTGATTCCTGTTCAGCAGATACCGAAGAGGCACGCATCGAGATTCTGGCCGCGGCAACCCGCGCTGGCCTGACGGATACGCCCCGCTGCACCATCGGCCTTGGCGTGCCCAGCCCGAATTGGTCCGCAGCGGTTTCCCAAAGCATTGATGCGCTGCATCGTATGGGCGGCGGTTCCGTCACCCTTGCCGATGCCGACATTACCCTGGTGGCGCTGCCAGGCACCGATCAGGACAATTTTGACCGCATCGTCGGAGAGTTGGAAACCAGCCTGCCCGACGTCTTTGCCCTGCGTGCCAAACTGCCAAAAGTGAGTGACCCCAATGAAGGGCCACCGGAATTCACCGCCACCCTAAGCCCCGAGGGACAGGTGCAATTGCGCGGCCGGGTAAACGATTCAACGCTGCGCGAATTGGCCGACAGTTTTGCCAAGGCTCGGTTTGGATCAGACAACGTCTATACCGCCGTACGCATTGCCGAAGATCTGCCCGCCGACTGGGCCCCTCGCGTTCTGACAGCACTCGAGGCGCTGTCAGAACTCAGCAATGGGTCTGCGGTTCTGACCCCTGACACACTTTCGATCACGGGCAACACCGGCAATCCCGACGCCAGCAACATCATCGCATCACTTTTGTCGGATAAACTGGGCGAAGCGGCCGAATACGACATTGACGCAACCTACCAGGAAAAGCTGGACCCCGTGCTGGGCTTGCCCACGCCTGACGAATGCGAGACCCAAATTGGCGATGTCCTGAAGGCCGGAAAGATCAACTTTGAACCTGGCTCTGCCACCATCGATGCCTCCGCCCTGGCGATCATGGATGATATTGCCGAAATTCTGAAACTCTGCGGGGATCTGCAACTTGAGATCCAAGGCTATACCGACAGCCAGGGCCGCGAGACGATGAACCTCGCCCTGAGCCAAAGCCGCGCCGAATCTGTTCTGAACGAGCTGCGCGCCCGTCGCGTCCTGACCAGTTCATTCACCGCCAAAGGCTATGGTGAGGAAAGCCCGATTGCCGACAATAGCACCGAAGAAGGCCGCGAAGCCAACCGTCGGATCGAATTTCGCCTGATCCGTCCCGATACAGTGACCACCCCGGCGCAAACAACACTGGAAACTACGGCCCAATCCGGCGATACAACAGGCGATCCGACCCAAGAAAGCACCACCGATGAGCAGAACTGAATTTGTCCTCGCCACAGCCATTATCCTGTTTGTGGCGTTTTGCCTTGGATGGTTTGCGAATTGGCTGTTGCACCGCTTTACCCGCGTCGCCGCGGATGACGTCGCACAGCTGGACAGGATAAGCCAGGAATTGCACGAGGCCGAGGAAACCCGCGATCAGGCCATCACCTATCTGCAACAGCGCGAGGCGGAACTGACGAATCAGTTGGCGCAAACAGAGGCGGAATTGGGCGCGGCCATGGAAGGCCTGCGCGATGCCCGCCACGAAGCCGAAGAAATGCGCGCCTATATCGAAAGCCAGTCACAGCCCCAGGGCGAAGTCTTTTCCAGCAAGAGATAAGCCGCTGACCTACCAGCGGTTCAAGGCTGCCTCGTCCTCACTGCGCGCGGCCACCCATTGTTCCCCATTGGCAGATATCTCGCGCTTCCAGAAAGGCGCGCGTGACTTCAGGTAGTCCATCAAGAATTCGGCAGCCTCAAAAGCATCTTTGCGGTGCCGCGCCGCCGTCGCAACCATCATGATCATCTCACCCGGAACCAGCCGGCCATACCGGTGAATGACCAAAGCGTCGCCCAGCGAAAACCGTGCCATCGCCTGCTGGGCAATTTCGGTCAGGGCCGCCTCCGTCATGCCGGGATAATGCTCGATCTCCATCGCTTCCATCGGATCACCCGGCAAATCCCGCACAACCCCGGTAAATGTGACGATGGCCCCCATGTCGGACCGCCCCGCAGCAAATGCCGCAGCTTCCTGTCCCAGATCAAAGGGGGGCTGCTGCACCACAACACGCATTCCCCTATCCCCCTGTCATGGGAGGAAAGAACGCAACCTCCCGCGCGCCGTCAAGCGATGCATCAAAATCAGTCAGCTTCTGATCCACCGCCACCCGCAGGGCCGATAAATCAGAAAATGCCACGGCATAGCGTTCTTCCCGCGCCTTCAGCTCTTCAACCAGATCCGCAACCGTACGCGCCGAGGTCGTGACCTCCTCGCGCGGCAGACCAACTCTTTCGCGCACCCAGGCGAAATACAAGACATCCATCAGCGCTCCTCCTTCAAATGGGGCATGGCCTTTACCAGATAGTCCACCCCCGTGATCGCAGTCAGCGCCGCGGCCAGCCACAACAGCCATAACCCGGCTCGTCCGGCCCAATCCATCCCCGCCAGCTTCCAGCGCAACCCCAAAAGGTCTTCCTCTTGACCAGACAGAATGGCCGATATCATCGCCTCGTCCATGCCAAAGACCGACATCCCAAGATAATGTTCAAACACACCCTGGCTGAACAACACAGCAATCGCTGTCATCTGAAAAGTGGTTTTCCATTTCGCCAGCCGTGTCACCTGCAAGGTACCGGCCACATCGCCCAGATATTCCCGCAACCCCGAAACAAAAACCTCGCGGAACAAGATCACCGTTGCGGGCAAGACCAACCAGGGCGACCAGCTGGAAAAACCGATAATCACCATCAGGGCAATCACCACCATCGCCTTGTCGGCGATAGGATCCAGCATTGCCCCCAGCTTGGTTTCTTGGCCCCAGGCACGCGCCAGATAGCCATCAAACCAATCTGTCACAGCCGCAGATACAAACAGCAGCAAGGCAAACCAATCCGCATAGGGACGGGTAAAATACAAAAACATCACTGCAACACCCGGTGCAGCGATCAGACGCAAAAGCGTCAGGATATTGGGCAGATTCCACTTCATGACCGCACCCTACAATGCACAACGACGGTGTTAAAGCGGCATCCTCTCCCCTCTTTTTGGCAATAAATACCTTCCGCACTCACCGCCGGGCAAATCGGCCCAAATCCGGGCAACCCCTCAGCCACGTTCATGAAAATAGGCATAGATCGTTTCGGCCAATGCGTCCGAAACGCCGTCCACGGCCTTGAGATCACTCAGATTGGCGCGCGCCACAGCCTTGGCCGATCCAAAATGCGCCAACAGCGCGCGTTTGCGGCCCGCCCCGACGCCTGGCACGTCATCCAAGGGCGTCGCACCGACCGCCTTGGCGCGTTTGGCACGGTGCGTTCCGATCGCAAAACGGTGCGCCTCGTCGCGCATGCGCTGAACGAAATACAGCACCGGATCATTGTGCCGCAACGCCATGGGCCTTTTGCCCACCCGGTAAAACTCTTCTTTGCCCGCGTCCCGGTCCACCCCTTTGGCCACGCCGACCATGGGAATGTCCTCGACACCGAATTCCCGCATGATCGACGCCACGGCCGATACCTGGCCCGCACCGCCATCAATCAGCAACAAATCCGGCCAATGGCCCTCCTGCCGGTCCGGGTCTTCCTTGATCAGCCGTTTGAACCGCCGGGTCAGAACCTCTTTCATCATGCCAAAGTCATCACCCGGGGTCAGATCATCGCCCTTGATGTTGAACTTTCGGTACTGGCTTTTGATCATCCCGTCCGGGCCTGCCACAACCATGGCACCGACAGCATTCGTGCCTTGGATATGCGAGTTGTCATAGACTTCGATGCGCTGCGGCGGTTTCGGCAGATCAAAAGCATCCGCCAGTCCTTGCAGCAAACGGGACTGCGTTGCCGTTTCTGCCATCTTGCGCGCAAGGCTTTCGCGGGCATTGCGCAACGCGCCATCGACCAGTTCGGCCTTTTCACCCCGCTGCGGCACCAGCAATTCGACCTTGCGGCCCAATTTTCCTGACAATGCCTCGGTCATCAAATCGGGGTTTTCGATCTCATTGCTCAGGATCAATTGGCGCGGCGGCTCCCTGGTATCGTAGAACTGACCGATAAAGGCCTCCAGCACTTCAGCTGCGTCAACATCCGGGCCGACCCGCGGATAATAATCCCTGTTCCCCCAGTTTTGGTTCGCCCGGATAAAAAACACCTGAACACAGGCCTGGCCGCTGTCCATATGCAGCGCGATGATATCCGCCTCTGCCACGCCTTTGGGGTTGATCCCCTGCGCTGTCTGCACCTGGGTCAGCGCCTTGATCCGGTCCCGCAATGCCGCGGCGCGTTCAAATTCCATCGCTTCGGACGCGGCAGACATTTCCGAGGCAAGACGGGCCTGAATATCTGTCGTCTTGCCACATAGGAACCGCTCCGCGTCGCGCACGGTCTGGCGATACTCTTCGGGACTTATCTTGCCCACGCAGGGGGCCGAACACCGTTTGATCTGGTATTGAAGGCAGGGGCGCGTTCTGCTTTCAAACATCGCGTTCGAACAATCGCGCAAAAGAAAGACCCGCTGCAACTGGTTCAGCGTGCGGTTCACGGCACCTGCACTGGCGAAAGGCCCATAATAGGCCCCCTTTTCCTTCTTGGCACCCCTGTGCTTTTTGATCTGGGGATAGCCGTGGTCCGCCGTGACCAGAATATTGGGAAAGCTCTTGTCGTCCCGCAGCAGCACGTTGAATTTTGGCTTGAGCTGTTTGATCAGGTTCTGTTCAAGCAGCAGCGCTTCCGTTTCTGTTTTGGTGGTCAGAAACATCATCGAAGCCGTGTTGGAGATCATCCGTGCAATCCGCGCGGAATGGCCGGATGGCCGCGCATAATTGCTGACCCGCGCCCGCAGATTTCGGGCCTTTCCCACATATAACACACGGCTTTCCGTATCCAGCATCCGGTAGACGCCGGGCGATGCGTCCAGGGTCTTGAGATAGGCCTGGATCACCTCGTGCCCAACAGGCTGGATCTGTGTTTTTTCCGTCATGGGTCGGTCTGATTCTCCGTTTGGCTGCACTATGCAGCCTTGCGTAACAAGTGTTAAGCTATCCACGAATTCTGTGGATAACTCTGCGGGTAACTTTGGACCTTCCAGAAATTCTCGTTGCTTTTAGCACACTTCCACAGGGTGCCCAAAAAATAGGCAAGTCCGAAAGTGCTTGTTTTCTAAAGAAAATAAAATTCATGGGTACAAACCAATGGAATTACTTGGTTTTTTGTAACAGATTTGTGACCGATCAGCCCAGCAGTGCAGAACTTTGCTGAGCTGCTGTCACTCTACCCCAAGAACGTCCGGGGTCTGCCAGCCAAGATGCTGCCCCCCATCCACGCATAACAATTGCCCGGTGACTGCTGGTGCATCCAGAAAATACCCCAACGCCGCCGTGATATCTTGGGGGTTTGCCCCGCGCTTCATCACTGTATTTGCACGTTGGTCGGCGAAATGCTGATCGGACTGGCGGCTGCCTTGCAGTGTCGGGCCCGGTCCGATTGCATTCACCCGGATAGCGGGGGCCAATGCCTGTGCAGTGGTCTGCGTCATTGCCCACAGACCCATTTTGGCCATCGTATAGGTCATGAACTCTGGCGTCAGCTTGCGCACGCGCTGATCAATCATGTTCACGATCAATGCAGCCGCCAGTGGCTCTCCGGCCTCATCCGTCTGTGCTGG
>Ga0075467_10001810_pt1 | contig 17456 bp, 20 predicted proteins | sample DEB08_DNA_9_FD_75067 | JGI IMG/M metagenome (GOLD analysis project Ga0075467, IMG submission 75067) | Aqueous microbial communities from the Delaware River and Bay under freshwater to marine salinity gradient to study organic matter... | ecosystem: Environmental > Aquatic > Marine > Coastal ... | reverse complement strand
TCCAGCTCTTTACCTATTTGAAATATTTCGTCAGCGTGAGAGAAGGCTAGCTCACCAGTCGGGGTTAATGTGAGACGACGTCCCGTTCTTTGGAAAAGTGATACATCTAAGGAATTCTCTAGTTCACTTACCTGCCCGCTGATGGTCTGAGGCGTTAAGTATAGATGTTCTGCGGCACGAGTAACTCCACCATACTTGGCGACATTCCAAAAATAATAGAGTTGTTTGTAGTTAATCATAGCGCATCCTCTGTTTTGGCCGTCTTTTATCAGTTTTTAACGAACAAACACCATGATATATTCGAATTTACTTTGTGTAAATGTTTGATACATAATGATTGCGTATTAAAACTACTTAACAGAGGTGATTCTATGCAGGTTTTTATTAATTCAAATAACTTTGAAATGACCGAGGCTCTTAGCCGGCACATAAAAGAACGAATTGAATTTACGCTTTCTCGATTCGGCAGTTTAGTAAAAAAAATAGTTGTCTCCATCACGGATGAAAACGGTCCTAAGGGCGGTGTCGATAAGTCTTGTATCATACGTATTCAAACAGATACATTCTCGGAGCTTGTCGTAAAAGATACTAAAAGCGATGTTTATACTGCAATAGGTCGAGCTATTGCTCGCTCTAAACATAGCCTCTCCAAGCAGGTTAATCGTTCAAAATTCTTTAAGCGTATGAATAAGCGCTTACCAGCTGAGTCGTTTGAAAAATCGGAATATGAATTAGAGTTAGAGAGAGAGTATCAATATTTTTAACGTTATCCTTTAAGAGGGGAGAGAAAAATGAAATGCCCAGTATGTAATGAATCCCAATTGACCAATATTGATTGTCAAGGAGCAGATGTTGGATATTGTCTAGATTGTAGGGGAGTGTGGCTAAATCAAATATCGCTTGATAAGTTAATTGACGCAAAGCAGCCCAAGGTAGTTTTGCCGGTTACGGATAATTATTTTGACGTTAGTTATTTTAGAACCAAGAGCCAAAGGTGTGTTACAGGTGAAATATAAGATCAATAAAAATGAATAGCAAGCTTATTGAAACCTATCAATAAGCTTGTTTAAATTAAAACTAAAAACAGAGCTAAGTGCTAAAACCAATATCGAGTACCAGATGGTTTAATTTAAATTACCATTATCCCGTCAGCTTCAACCACCGCGCCTTTGGGTAATTCTTTTACGCCTATGGCTGCTCTAGCAGGGTAGGGAGTTTCAAAATATTCTGCCATGACTTCGTTAACGGTGGCAAAATTACTAAGATCTGTTAAAAAAATATTTAATTTAACAATATCGGCTAAGGTACCATCTGCCGCCTCGCACACAGCCCGTAAGTTTTTAAATACTTGATGTGTTTGAACTGCAAAATCCCCATCAACCAGTGTCATTGTTTTAGGGTCTAAAGGTATTTGACCGGATAAATAAACGGTATTATTAGTTTTAACCGCTTGAGAATAAGTGCCGATGGCCTCAGGTGCTTTATCGGTTGAAATAATGGCTTTGTTAGTCATAGTGTGGGTCGCTTTAAGTTCTATTATAAAAGATAAATCACGTTTAATATTATGTGGTCGCTAATAGAGCGTCACTGGTTTTTTTTAAAAATATTGTGAGTGCTTCATTTGTTTCTGGTATGTTGATGATACGCATATGTCCAACATTATCTACCGACTGCAGTGTAATGTTATCGTTACTATTTGCTAGCTCTTTACTAAAGTGATAGAGAGCAAGCGTATCACTTTTACCATGAATAATGTTAATTGGACTTTTGATTAAATTAATATCACGCATACTATCATGATCTCTTACTGAGACCTTGTAATCATCCTCGATGGCACTAACTATTTTTTCAAATAACCTAGGTGCTATACCAATGTTTTTAACGCGCGTTTCAAGTTCTTCATAGAAGTTAAATAAAGGCGCAATTAAGAAATGAGGGGTGGCGCTTTCTTTAAAAAAATCTAATGCTGCACTGGCCCCCATAGAATGGCTAACCACACAAAAAAGAGATTTGGGATTATAAAGGTAATCGTCCAATAACGCTAAGCTATGAATAAACAAAGGGTAGTTACATTCTTTCCCTCCACTGTGGCCATGCTTGTAGTGGTCATAGGTTACAGCTCGGTAACCTTGTTTCGAAGCAGCCCGCATTACATCAAAAAACTGTGAGCCCGAACCCGACCAGCCATGAACGAATAAAATAGTAGGGCCATGGCCAATGGAGTAAGTCATTAGCTCTCCATAATGGGTCGCAACCGATTGAGAGTTAATGTCATTTGGTATGACAGGGGGTGGGCGCTTTTGCGGGCTTGTTAGCAAGCGACGGACTTGCTTTACTGCCCCTGACGGATAAAGAGCAAGAAAGGTTGCAGAGGAAAAACGAATAAGATATTTTGAAAAAGAGGCGTTATTGTCACTAAAATAAACTTTACTACTCATTAGCTTAATCCCTCAATAGGTGAGTTAATCCAACAGTAATACTAAAGAGTTAACCTAATTCCTCTCGGTATTAGATCTCCTTATTCTGTAGTTGTTTTGCTGCTTCGATGGCGAAATATGTCAAAATGCCATCCGCGCCAGAACGCTTGATAGCAATGAGTGATTCCAAAATAACGCTTTCGCTGAGAAAACCTTGCTGAATAGCAAACTGATGCATACTGTACTCGCCACTTACTTGATAAGCAAACGTCGGCATTTTAAATTCATCTTTAACTCTACGTATAATATCTAAGTAGGGCATGGCCGGTTTAACCATGATCATATCGGCTCCCTCGCTTATATCCAGCGCCACTTCATGCAGTGCTTCATTGGTGTTCGTTGGGTCCATTTGGTAAGTCATCTTATTCCCTTTACCCAGAGCACCTGTAGAACCCACCGCATCCCTAAATGGCCCATAATACGCAGAACAATACTTTGCGGAGTAGGCTAGAATTTGTGTATTGATAAAATCACCCCTATCTAGCGCAGTTCGAATAGAGCCTACACGGCCATCCATCATATCCGACGGTGCGATCACATCGGCGCCGGCCTCTGCACAAGCTAGAGCTTGTTTTTGAAGTGCTTCGACGGTGATGTCATTTAAGACATAACCATTGTCATCAATAATACCGTCTTGGCCATGAGTGGTATAAGGGTCAAGAGCGGCATCGGTAATCACGCCTAGTTCTGGAAGAGCCTCTTTTAATGCTCGAACCGCCCGGCAAACTAAGCTATCGGGGTTGTAAGCTTCACTGCCGTCCAATGTTCGTAACGATGGCTCAACATTAGGAAAGAGCGCGATGGCTGGAATTCCTAAGGTGGCGGCCTGTTCAGCCACTTTGAGAAGCTGGTCAATAGAATAGCGTTCAACTCCGGGCATAGCATTCACCGGAATACACTGCTTTTTACCCTCCACAACAAATAGGGGATAAATCAAGTCGTCAGGGCTAAGCTGGGTTTCTCTCACTAAACGGCGAGAGAAATCATGAAAACGGTTGCGTCTAAGTCGACTGGCAGGAAACTGGCGTGACATAATAAGGCCTTTCTTATCTGTGGAGTCTTGGCGTCAATACAAAAGTAGTTGCGATTATAGGAAGCCAGCTCTATGGAGCTCTGTCTGGGTTAGCCCTTTAATCTTGATATATTATCACCTACATTGTGTATAGCGGCATGATAAAATGAAATTTTTACTCAATAGGAATCGTTAAGCGATGAAAGTAACAGTTTTCGGTATTGGTTACGTTGGTTTAGTGCAAGCGGCTGTATTATCTGATGTTGGTCATGAAGTGTACTGTGTCGATATTGACGAACAGAAAATCGAAAACCTTAAAAAGGGCATGATTCCTATTTACGAGCCCGGTCTAGAGCCTTTAGTTACCGCCAATTATGCAGCAGGCCGTATCCACTTTACGACCGACGCAAAAGCCGGTGTTGAATTTGGAGATGTTCAGTTTATTGCCGTTGGTACGCCGCCGGATGAGGATGGTTCAGCAGATTTAAAATACGTTTTGACGGTTGCTGACACTATTGCAACTTATATGACACGCGAAACCATTATTATTGATAAGTCGACAGTGCCTGTAGGTACGGCTGATAAAGTCCGCGCAAAGGTTAAGCAAGTACTAGCCGATAGACAATCTGATCTTAATTTTCATGTGGTGTCTAATCCTGAATTCCTTAAAGAAGGTGCCGCTGTTAGTGATTGTATGAGACCAGATCGCATTGTTATTGGTTCAGACACAGCGGAAATACAAGGCGTAATACGCGAGCTATATGAGCCCTTTAACCGTAATCATGACCGCATTATATTTATGGATACACGTAGCGCCGAATTAACTAAATATGCGGCTAACTGTATGCTGGCAACTAAAATTAGTTTTATGAATGAAATGGCAAACTTAGCAGAAAAATTAGGTGCAGATATTGAAATGGTCCGCCAAGGAATTGGTTCCGATGAGCGGATTGGTTATCAATTTATTTACCCGGGTTGCGGTTATGGCGGTTCTTGTTTTCCAAAAGATGTTCAGGCTTTGGTGAAAACATCGGAACAAGTTGGTTACGACTCACATATTTTACAAGCCGTCGAAACAGTCAATAACGCGCAAAAGAAAAAGCTCTTTAGTTATATTCAAAAACATTTTAAGGGTGAGCTTGCCGGCCTTACATTTGCAGTGTGGGGTTTATCATTCAAACCTAAAACTGACGATATGCGAGAGGCATCAAGCCGAGATTTGATGGAAGCACTATGGGCTGCGGGTGCAAAAGTACAAGCCTATGATCCAGAGGCGATGGAAGAATGCCAGCGTATCTATGGCTCGCGCGATGATCTTTTGTTAGTGGGCACCAAAGAAGCTGCTCTTAAGGGAACTGCTGGTTTAGCCATTTGTACCGAATGGCAAAATTTTAAGGCGCCTGACTTTGATTTAATTGGAGCAGAGATTCCGAATACGGTTATTTTTGATGGCCGCAACCTTTATAGCCCGGAACGTCTAGAAGAAAAAGGTATCGCTTATTACGCTATTGGGCGAGGTAGATCGGTAAAAAGTAATTTTTAGCCTTTCCCAAAAATCATAAGTATCACTTTAATCACGTGTTATTTTTTGGACGTTTATCCGCAACGGCTCTTAAAATATCTCGCCAGCTTATAACGCCAATAGGCTTGTTAGTGTGGTCAACAATTGGAATACACGAAATGGATTTCTTAATAAAAATATCAATTGCTTGATATATATCGTCATTATCATAAAGTGAAATAGGTTTACGGCTCATGATTTGATGAGCCTTTTTATTTAAACAGAATAAATCCTTCTTTGTTTCCGATACGGTTCCGAGCTGTGGGCTTAATGACTTAAATAAGTCCCTGTCGGAAATCACACCATATAGCTTGCCATTGTCGATAACGAGTAAGTGATGAAAAGGCACCCGTTCAAATATCTCTTTAATTAGGCTTAGTGGGTCATCCATTTCAACAGTAACAATTTTTCTTGTCATTATCTTACTGACTAGCATCGTTAAAATATCCTAGAAAATATTTTATGGTGAGAATGGTTCTAAACTATTATAGATGGCTTTTGCTGTTCCGCTACCTTAAGTTCGTCATGGTTGGAGATAGAGCTCTATACCTATCCAGAGGTGATTAGTTTGCCATCTGTGCACTAGGAAACGCTTCGGCCTACGTGTGCTTGATCTCGAACACGTCAATAGTATTCTTGCTACGGGATAAGACTTTAATCTTAGGGAAGTTGATACATATCGTTGAGTGAGATCTAGCAGGGATAAAAAGTGTAGGGCTTCAGCTAAATAATGATTAGCACTCAACTTATGCTAATTACAAACATAAAAAGCCCCACTTATTAGTGAGGCTTCTTTTGTTCTGTATGGTGCCCGGACTCGGAATCGAACCAAGGACACGAGGATTTTCAATCCTCTGCTCTACCAACTGAGCTATCCGGGCTTTATATACTAGCAATGGCCTTTATGGCCGAGGCGCGTATTTAAAAGATTTTGTGCTCTAGAGTCAAGTGTTTTCGGGGTTTCACGATGTTTAACCCACTGTTTGCCCTCAATTTATTGTTCCTGACACTAGGTCGTGATGGGATAGGTCAAATTTATTACATTTGATGCTAATAAGGGTAGTGAATTTTTTCATATTATCGTGTGTGTGCAGTACATCGTTACAAAATGTGTCATATTCGAAGATATCAGCCACATTGACCACCAGTACGAAGTCGACCTCCCCGGTCACTTGATAGCATTGTTTAACCTCTGGGGCGTTCATTATTGCTTTCACAAAGCGCTGATACTGTGACTGGCTGTCGATTTTCATTTCAATTTCAACCACCATATTCAGGCGTCGGCCCGTTATTGTGGGAGAGACAATTGCTACTATTTTCTCTATCGCCCCCGAAGATTTAAGCTTCTGCACGCGCTTCAGGCAAGCGGGGGCGGATAAACCCACTTTATCTGCTAGGGCCAAATTGGTCTGATCGGCATTTTTTTGCAGTTCATTTAATATACGAATATCGATTTCAGCTAGTTTCATTAATTAAATTTTGTTTTTGGTTTAAAAAAGAAATTATAGTTTTGTTTTTGACTTATAAACAGCATTAATTATGTTGATGTTTGTTAATGTATTGCTTCGTTGCGTTCAAATGTAAGCAATACACGAATACATTATTATTTCTGATAGCGTCGACTGGCCGAGTTGAGTAGTTAATAACTATATTTATGGCAGCAGAGAGAGACTTTATGACCTTAACTTACTTTTTAGCATGGTTCGCTGTTATGTTTCCTCTGGTTTTTAGTCCGGGGCCAGCCAATGTGATATTTGCTATCTCGGGTATGCAGCAAGGTGTTAAAAAGTCTATTCCGCTAATTGCTGGCGTCGATTTAGTTTTTATTGCCCTCTCATTAATGATAGGTTTTGGTTTAGCCGAATTCCTAGAGACTTACCCCAGTTTAATAATAACCATAAAATTGCTGGGCATCGCTTATTTGTGGTATCTGGCCTATAAGTTTTTGAGGCCAGGTACCGCTGTAGACACCCAAAAACCTACAACGGCAGTATTCACTTTTTATGATGGGTTAATTCTACAGCTACTCAATCCTAAGGGCTGGGTTATGCTTTTTTTGATGTTTTCTTTATTTCTAGATGGCAGCATCAATCAGAGTTTACAGGTAGTTTATTTAGTTATTCTATTAGCGGCATTAAACATATCAACACATTTTATTTGGGTTGCCATAGGCGCAGTTTTAGCAAAATATATTTCTAGCTCGAGTACTAAACAGTATTTGAATTATTTTTTTGCCATTTCCCTACTTCTTGTTTCATTATGGTTACTTGATGAAACCGTCACGTTTTTTTAATGCATGAATATTCACTATGTCTAGTAAGCTCTTTTTAAAAACATATTTACTTCAGTGGCTAAGCCAAGTTTGGTGCATCTTTTGGTCTTTAGTGAAAATAATGGTACCTATTTTACTCATTGTACGAGTTATTGAATTAATGGGATGGATCGGGCACGTAGCATCATGGGTTGCCCCACTGATGAGCTGGGTTGGTTTACCTGGAGAAATGGGTTTGGTATGGGTCACTGCAATGACAAGCAATATCTATACAGGCATGGCTATTTTTTACCAACTAGGTGGGGCCGAGCAGTTAACCATTGCTCAAGTGAGTGTTCTTGGCACCATGGTATTAATTGCTCATGCTCTACCCATGGAAGTGGCTATTGCTAAAGCAACGGGTGTTAGCGTGTGGTTTACCTTGGTATTACGAATTGGCGGTGCAGTGTTATTAGGTGCGATATTACATTATATCTATAGTGGGTGGTCCATCTTGCAAACCCCGGTGCCCTTGCTATGGCAGCCGGACGTCAGCAACTCTGATTGGATAAGTTGGGGCCTTAGCCAAGCAAAAATGCTATTTGCTGCATTCCTTATTATTGCAGGTTTAACGTTACTGATTCGTTTTTTGCGTTTTATCGGTGTTGAAAAGTTAATTCATTTTTTGTTAAAGCCTTTTCTGCGTGTGTTGGGTATTGGGACTAAAGCAACAAATATTATGATTGTTGGGCTTACCTTGGGTCTTTCGTTTGGTGGCGGTTTATTAATACAAGAAGCCCGCTCGGAAAAATTATCGGGTCAAGATGTATTTGTAACGATGGCTTTTTTAGGCCTTTGCCATAGCTTAATAGAAGATACATTATTAATTTTATTATTAGGTGCAGATTTATCTGCTATTTTTTGGGGGAGGCTTGTATTCAGTTTTTTTGTTATTGCTTGCCTTTCTCGGGTTATAAGGTATTTGCCTGAACATAAAAAAAATTGGTTTTTTCATTTACCAAAAAATGCCGATTAAAATAAATATACCTACTAAAATATTACAAAATAAGGAGCTAAAGTAATGAAATTGCTTTATCAAACACATTCTCCCTTTGCTCGTAAAGTGTTAGTTTTTGCTTATGAGATTGGGCTCAATGAGTCAATAGAGACTTTTCATCGTTTCAAGAAATTTTCCCTAAGCAACGGTATTAACGGGTGATACTTGTGATTAAAAATTTATATAAAGGAAAAAAGAAATGAAGCCAATAAATCAATATTGCCCGCGCTCAGGTAAAGCAGTAATTCCAGAGGCTTTGACAGTATATAAAGGGTTTACAGTTGGGTTTTGTAATACAGGGTGTAGAGATGATTTTGCACAAAATAATAAGAACAATCCAAATGATTGTTTTTATTTTGATGTGTTAATTAAAGAAAATAAAGGCGCAAAATAAATTACCTTGGCGTGACGGCAATCACTGTAAATGATTGCCATTTCTTCATGCGATATTTTTTATTCAGGTATGTAGCCTTCTGCTTTATCTACATCTTCTCCTGAAAAGAATTTAGCCATTTGTTCGCCTAAATAGGTACGCGCACTGATATCCATTAAGCTCAGTTGTTTCTCATTGATGAGTAGGGTTTGGTGTTGCATCCATTCTCCCCACGCCTGCTTAGAAACATGGTCATACATATCTTGGCCTTTTACGCCGGGCAGCGGGGCCATTGCTAGACCTTCCATTTCTTTCTTGTACTTGCGACACATTACCATGCGGGCCATAACACTACCTTTAAATTCAGCTTAATGAGTAAGGACGCATTTATACCAGATTTTGCACTCTTACGGCCAATCTATTGTCCAGATATGAGCTTATTGAGCAGTTTTTTAACCGGTGCCGCTAAGCCAAGTTGTTGCCACTGTTCTTCTGAGCACCAGCGTAATGAATTATTACTGGCAATCTTACCTAACGACTTTTTGATCTGTATATGAACGGGGTATATCTCTAGATGATAGTGGCTAAAGGTATGGCGAAAAGAGAGCCATTGTTTATGGTTTGATACTTTGCCGGTATTTTGCTGACAGTAGTGTAGAGCATCCTCTTCTATCGTCAGTTCTGGAAAACTCCACAAGCCACCCCAAATACCCAAAGCGGGCCGCTGCTCAAGGAGAATATGGCCTAGCTCGTTTTGGATCATGAGAAGTTGAGCGGTTTTTATCGGTAGCGTTTTTTTGGGTTTTTTACCTGGGTAGCGCTCAGGTGCCCCTTCTTTGTAAGCAGCACAGTCTAGATGTATTGGGCATTGTTCGCATAAAGGTTTACTGCGCGTACAAAGGGTTGCGCCTAAATCCATCATCACCTGGGTGTAGTCGGCGGCACGCGTTTTGGGGGTGTGTAGTTCGGCGAATTGCCATAGCTTATCGGCTACGGGTTTTTTACCTGGCCAGCCATCGACACCATGATAGCGAGCCAATACGCGTTTAACATTTCCGTCGAGAATGGTGGCGGGTTTATTGAGGGCTAGGCTGATAATTGCCCCTGCGGTTGATCTACCGATTCCCGGCAAGGCTTCTAGCCCTTCGGCTGTACTAGGGAACTCTCCTTGATATTGATCAACTACTGTTTGAGCGCATTTGTGTAAATTACGTCCCCTTGCGTAGTAGCCAAGCCCTGTCCACAACTGCAGCACCTCATCTTGGCTAGCCGCGGCTAATTCATCAACGGTAGGGAAGCGTTTCATAAACCGCTCAAAGTAAGGAATAACGGTTGTTACTTGAGTTTGTTGTAGCATAATTTCAGACACCCATACACGATAGGGGGTGCGATTTTGCTGCCAGGGGAGATGTTTACGCCCGTGTTTATCGAACCAACGCAGGACGAGAGTGGAAAATTTCATAGGGGGGTAAAACTTGTTCAGTGTGAAAATTCGTTAACGATCAAAAACCTGAGGCTAGCAGTGTAGAGGCTTTGCCATTTCTACTCAATAAAGTTAAATTCCTACTTGCAGATCTAAATGATAATGATTATCATGCGCTTCACCGTTCTCAATTAGATTCTATTTTTTTATACCATTTGATTTATATCTTAGGACATTTACATGAAAGCAAGTCGCACACTAACCATTACCTCAGTTTTGGTAGCATCAGCATTCTTAATCTCTATCCAAGTATTTACGGCACAGGCGGCTGCAACAGCGGAAGTTAATGTGTACTCTGCACGTAAAACCGAATTAATAGAGCCCTTATTAAAAGATTTTACCGCCGAAACGGGCATTAAAGTTAATCTTGTTACGGGTAAAGATGACGCGTTAATCAAGCGTCTTCAGGTTGAAGGTAAAGGTAGTCCCGCCGACATATTAATTACAGTCGATGCTGGACGCTTATATCGAGCTAAGGATGCGGGTTTATTGCAGACGATTAATAGCGAGGCCCTTTCTAAGGCGGTGCCTGAGAATATGCGCGATAGCGATAACCAATGGTTTGGTATTTCATTACGCGCCCGGCCTATTTTTTACGTAAAAGGCAAGGTTGATCCTAAAGAGCTATCGACGTACGAAGCGCTAACAGATGAAAAGTGGAAAGGCCGTATTTGTATTCGATCCTCTAGCAACATTTACAACCAATCACTTGTAGGTTCAATGATCGAAGCAAGTGGTATTGAGGCTACTGAAAAATGGGCCAAAGGCCTTGTTGGTAATTTCGCACGCCCACCTGTAGGTGGCGATACGGATCAGCTAAAGGCCGCAGCGGCAGGTGTATGTGATATTGCTATTGCCAACACCTATTACTATGGCCGTTTAATTAAAAGCGATAAAGCCGATAACAATGCCGTTGCAGATAAGTTGGCAATCTTTTGGCCTAACCAGGGTGATCGCACTCTTAATATCACTGGCCGCGCTGTCGATATAATGGGCCGCGGCACTCACGTCAATGTCAGCGGTATAGGCGTGACTAAAGCAGCCAAGAATAAAGATAATGCCGTTAAATTAATGGAATTTTTAGTCTCCAGTAAAGCGCAAGCATGGTACGCTGAAACCAACAATGAATACCCAATTATTGGTGCTGTAGCGGTTGATCCCGTGCTGGCTAGCTGGGGTGAGTTTGAAAAAGATGATGTTGGGTTAACTAAACTGGGCGAAAATAATCGTAAAGCTGTTGAACTAATGGATCGTGCTGGCTGGCGTTAACGCTTTATTTAGTTGCTATTAATAATAAAGCGAAAAATTTATTAGTATTTATTAAGCGCTCATCTGAGCGCTTTTGTTGTTAGTGTTTCGTATGTTTTAGAGATAAGCTTTTAGAGCTAAGGTTTAAGCGTGAACGTGTAAGCTAGGAGCCCGTCTCGCGAAAGAGATTGGTACAATTTAAGCAAAAAAGCTAAGCAAAAGCTAAGTAAAAGTTAAGCAGTAGGTATATGTCGACAGTAATTTATGATGTGAACAATAAAGTAGGTGCCGGGATTAAAAAAAATCCCTTACGTCCTTTGATGGTTAGCGCTTTTATTGTCGCATTATTTATTTTATTGCCAATTGTCGTGGTTCTGACTACGGTTTTTACCGGCTCTTTTGATGTTTGGCGACATTTATTTTCTAGCGTATTATCCAATTATTTAATCAATTCTATTGCCCTTATGCTAGGTGTTGGCCTTGGCGTTATATTAATTGGTGTCCCAACAGCATGGCTAACAGCTCGTTGCGATTTTCCGGGTCGACAATTATTTACGTGGGGCTTATTACTGCCGCTCGCAATGCCGGCCTATATTATCGCTTATACGTATACCGGTATGTTAGATTTTGCCGGACCTATTCAAACCTTGCTTCGCGAACTAACAGGCTGGGAGTACGGTGATTATTGGTTTTTTAATATACGCTCTTTAGGTGGCGCTATGTTAATGCTCATGTTGGTGCTATACCCTTATGTATATCTTTTAGCTCGTACCGCATTCTTAGAGCAATCACCGAGCATTATGGAAGCCAGCCAGACATTGGGCTATAGCGGTAAGCGCGCATTTTTAACTTTACATTTACCGATGGCACGGCCCGCGATTGTTGCCGGACTTACGTTGGCTTTAATGGAAACCTTAGCCGATTATGGCACCGTACAATATTTTGGGGTCAGTACTTTTACGACAGGTATTTTTCGCACCTTTTATGGTTTTGGTGATACTGCAGCAGCGGCACAATTAGCAGCCGTTTTACTCGGTTTTGTTGCGCTACTCATTTTTTTAGAGCGTCATTCGCGACAACAAGCTCGTTACCATAGTCTGAAAGGCAAGCCAGCAAAGCGCATTGCTTTAAAGGGGCGGCAAGCTGGCTTGGCCGTATTGGTCTGCCTATTGCCTCTATTAATTGGCTTCATTATTCCGGCAGGTCAATTATTATATTGGTCTCTCTCTGAAGCGGTGATTGCCGATAATTTTTTAAACTTAGCATGGAACTCATTATATTTAGCCTTTTTAGCAGCATCAATTGCTGTTATTTTAGCGTTGTTACTCTCTTATGCTAAACGTATTTATAACAGAAAAAAATCTGTTTCAATGGCGGTGTCTTTAGCGGGTTTAGGTTACGCTTTACCGGGTACAATTATCGCTATTGGTGTCATTATCCCTCTTGCGTGGTTTGATAACCGCTTAATTATTTTTTTCGAAAAGCAGTTTGATATCGAAATTGGATTGTTATTTTCGGGTACATTAGTTGCGTTATTGTTTGCTTATACTGTGCGTTTTTTAGCGGTCTCATTAGGCTCAATCGAAAGTGGTTTAGAGCAAGTAAAACCTAATTTAGATAATGCTGCCCGCTTAATGGGGTATAGGCCATTGCAAGTACTTAAAGAAATTCATTTACCTTTACTGAAAGGCTCAATTTTGACTGCATTTTTAATTGTGTTTGTAGATGTACTTAAAGAGCTGCCAGCAACCTTAATATTGCGTCCATTTAATTTTGACACACTTGCGGTTAAGGCCTATGAACTAGCATCAGACGAGCGTCTTATCGATGCTGCCCCCGCTTCTTTATTAATTGTATTGGTCGGTTTAATTCCTGTTATTTTATTAAGCCGTTCCATCGCAGTGAGTAATCAACCCAAAGTATGAAGATGTAAATAATGCAAAACGTCGTTGAATTAGTCCAGCTTGCCATTAACAATGTCACCATCGGTTATGATGGTGTAGCCGTCGTTAAAGATGTATCGCTGACTTTAGGGAATGGACAAATAGGTTGTTTGCTGGGCCCTAGCGGTTGTGGTAAATCGACTTTGCTAAGAGCTATTGCTGGATTTGAGCCACTGATGTCGGGCGAAATAATAATGGAAGAAAAATTATTTTCTTCTTCTACTTTTACTTTGGTTCCAGAGCAGCGTCAAATCGGGATGGTGTTTCAAGATCTGGCATTGTTTCCTCATTTAACCGTAGAAGAAAATATTATTTTCGGTTTAAAAGGTTGGTCATCTGCAAAAAAAATAGAGCGAGTTTCAGAGTTATTAACGTTAGTAGGTTTAGCCGGATTAGAAAAACGTTATCCTTATTCTCTGTCTGGTGGCCAGCAGCAACGAGTTGCTTTGGCGCGAGCGATGGCGCCACGACCAAAAATCCTATTATTAGATGAACCATTTTCTGGACTCGATGCATCAATGCGTGAAGTTTTAGTGCCGGAAGTTCGCGATATTTTGTTACAGGAACAGATGGGCGCACTGTTGGTTACTCATGATCAAATGGAAGCTTTTGCAATGGCAGACAAAGTGGCTGTTATTCAAGATGGAAAAATTCAACAAGCCGATACAGCGCACAGTATTTATCATGAGCCCATTAATCGTTTCGTCGCTGATTTTGTAGGTGAGGGTGACTTCTTAAGCGGTATTGTTTTAGATCATTATCGAGTGCAATCTTCTCTAGGTATTTTAAAGGCTGATCAACAGCATGGTTTTTTAGTGAATCAAGCCGTTGAGATACTGGTACGCCCTGATGATTTACTTCATGATGACCAAAGCGAGACAAGAGCACAAATAATTAGCAAACAGTTTCGCGGCGCTCATTTTTTGTACCGAGTAAAACTAGAGTCACAACAAGAACTGTATTGTTTTGCTTCCTCCCATCAAGATCATGCATTAGGTGAATATATCGGCATTACATTAGGTTTAGATCACCTAGTGATGTTTGAGCAGTCATAAACCTAGAAGCCGCAGTTGAATCTACTACAGCTGTCTAATACACGGAATCTAAAGCATTATTCACTTTTTTTGGCTACACCCGTAGGGTGGCTATGAATTTGCCAATAAAAGTAAGCAAACGCTTTATATTCTGCGCCTTAGTCACCTTTATCTACAGGGAGGTAGTGTATGCAGCTTTTGCATCGTGACAAGGATGTCACATAGTAGAATAACGTAGGAGCAGTTATCGAGGAGCAAAAAGTTGTCGCGACGATTCAACTGCGGTTTCTAGATTAAAAAGTGAATAGTTATTATGAGATCTTTTTATGAATGATATTAAAATAAATAGGGATAAAATAAACCTGTGTCCGTGTCACTCTAATAAACCATTTAAAAAATGCTGCGATCGCTTTTTAAATGCCGGTGAATATCCAAAAACACCCGAGCAATTAATGCGATCTCGATATAGCGCTTATGCATTAGGTGGTTGCGGTGATTACTTACTCAATACATGGCTGCCAGCGACTTCACAAGGTTTATCTGCTGATCAACTTTCTGAAAAAGATAGCGACTGGACGGGTTTAGACGTATTGGAAAAGACACAAAAAGGTAATAATGGCGTTGTTGAATTTAAAGCCTATTACTTTGATCAAAGTGGATCAGAACCTATTACAGATCAAAAAATACTGCATGAAAAATCGGTTTTTAAGCGCATACAAGGCAAGTGGTTATATGTGGGCGGTGAAGTGAGCCGATGAGCTCAAAAGTATTACTTTTATGGTATCGTGTGCGGATTAACATTTTGCCGCCGTTAACCACCAAGCGATATGGTTTGATCTATAATACCGATTCTGGTTAGCGCAATTAATTTAATTATTGATAAAGGTTTCTCATGGCTCAACGTACGGCACTCTATGATTGGCATCTTGCCAATAACGGCAAATTAGTCGATTTTTCTGGTTGGGATATGCCCGTCAATTATGGCTCTCAAATAGAAGAGCACAATGCTGTGCGTACCGATGCCGGTATGTTCGATGTATCGCATATGACGGTTGTTGATCTGTCGGGTGCAGATGCTCGAGCTTACTTACAAATATTATTGGCCAATAATGTCGCTAAGATTGACGGCATGGTGGGTAAAGCGCTTTATACCGGAATGTTGAATCAAAATGGTGGGGTAATTGATGACCTTATCGTTTACAACATGGGCCAAAAAGAAGATTTAAAACAGAGTCAGTGGTATCGCTTGGTGGTTAACTGCGGCACTCGAACCAAAGATTTGGAGTGGATGACGGCTCAAATAAAGCACTTTGATGTGGTGATTAAGGAGCGTGATGATCTTGCCATGCTAGCGTTACAGGGCCCTAATGCCATTGCGAAACACGCCGTCATTGAGCCTGAGCTTGCTGAGGCCATTAGTAAATTAACTGTGTTTCAAGGTATTGAGGTGGGTGAAGGCTTGTACGCTCGCACCGGTTATACCGGTGAAGATGGCTTGGAGATTATTCTCCCAGCGGCAAAAGCCCTCTCCTTATGGGAGCAACTTTCTGCTGCTGGCGTAAAAGCCTGTGGTTTGGGTGCTCGCGATACTTTGCGCTTAGAAGCGGGTATGAATTTATATGGAAATGAAATGAGCGATGAAGTGTCTCCATTGATTGCCAATATGGGCTGGACTATCGCGTGGGAGCCAAGTGAGCGTGACTTTATTGGTCGCACAGCGATCGAATCTGAAAAGCAGGCGGGTATTGCGCAAAAGATGGTTGGCTTGATTCTACGCGATAAAGGCATATTACGCGCTCATCAAAAAGTCATTATAGAAGGTGTAGACGGGAGTGTTATTGAGGGTATAGTGACCAGCGGGACATTTTCTCCTACACTCAATCTCAGTATTGCATTGGCGAGAGTGCCAGTTGCCGCTAAAATAGGTGAGCAGTGTCAGGTAGAGATACGTAATAAGCGCTTAACAGTTGATATTGTTAAGCCGGTTTTTGTCCGTAACGGACAATCATTAATTTGAATTTTGGGGAAAAATAACTATGAGCGAGATTCGCAGCGAACTTAAATACTTATCATCACACGAATGGGCTCGAGTCGAAGACGACGGTACTGTGACGGTTGGCATTAGTGACTATGCGCAGGCAAGCTTGGGTGACGTGGTGTACGTAGAATGCCCAGAAGTTGGGTCTACCGTTGCCGCAGGGGATCAAGCGGGCGTTGTAGAATCAGTTAAAGCCGCATCGGATATATACTCTCCCATTTCGGGCGAAGTGATTGCGATTAACGAAGCCTTAGAAGACACGCCTGAGATTGTTAATGAATCGCCTTATGACGATGGTTGGTTTTTTAAAGTAAAGCCAGATTCAATTGATGATTTAGACACGGCGTTCGATAGCGAAGCCTATGAAGCAGAGATAGACGAATAGCGTTTTACAAAGAGCCTATTTTAAAATGAACTTTCCGAAAACAACTTATTCTATAAGTTGTTTTTTTATGCCTGCTATTTTTAATGTTAGTTCTTGCTGCTCAATAGGAGATAATAATATGGTGGCAAGGGAGAAGGTGTTTTCTGAGTTGTCACCATTTGTATTGGTAAAGTAGAGCGTTTCAATCCTAGTTAATTGTTTTTTGATTGCCAGCAGACGATTGTTAATAAAACGTTCAGGGTAAGTATTTTTTTGAGGCCCTTCATTTTTATTGTTGTCGCCGTGTTCATTGACATCTACTGAGTAGGCCAATAATTTTTCTATCTTATCTAATTGCGTCAATAGCCCATGGTGGTAAGCGAATAATTTATCATTGGTCGTTAATTTTTCGAATAAATTACTAAGATCTCCCTTTGCTTCCCATTGTTCTTTTAGCAAGGATAGGTCCTCATTAAATAATTGAGCTTGTATCATCAATAATTGTCGGCGACGGTTATTGGGTAGTTCATTGACTTTTAAGCCAGCTTGTTCAAAAACGAGAGGGGCTTTATTTTGAGAAAGAAATCGCTTTGGAGAAACATTTTTTTTATCACC
>Ga0075467_10001809_pt1 | contig 17458 bp, 17 predicted proteins | sample DEB08_DNA_9_FD_75067 | JGI IMG/M metagenome (GOLD analysis project Ga0075467, IMG submission 75067) | Aqueous microbial communities from the Delaware River and Bay under freshwater to marine salinity gradient to study organic matter... | ecosystem: Environmental > Aquatic > Marine > Coastal ... | reverse complement strand
GCAGGCGCCATCACCGTCATCAACACCAATTGGCGGAGGCGGGGCAATCAGAACCGTAGAGGTCGCCTAAACAGGCACATCGCCCGTCCCAGCCGGCGCAGTCCCGACACCCAATCCAGCATCGCTTGGCGCAACGGATGTCACTGGGGCCACAAAAATGCGGCTGGATCGGCTCCACGCGCAACCCTAGAGGCCGAAAGGCCCTGCGCATTTTTCGGCAACGCCCTCGCGCGCAGCCGTCACAGGCGTCTTCGCCTGCTGGCCAACCGCATCGCCGCATCTGCCAGCGTCCGGCATAAGTTTTTTATAGGCCACAGGCTGATCACCAAATGCGCCAATCATGTACTGTATCCTTATAGCTCAAGGCATCAATACTCAGTCTGGGTGAATAAAAGGTTAGGGCGCCCAATTGGGACGGCGTTTGTCAATAAACGCCTGGCTTCCCGCGTCCGCCTCCGCACTGTCCCACCGCACCAAAAGCGCGTCTATACTCGCTGCAATCACCGCCTCGTCGATCACCGGGCCCAAAGCCCGCACCATCGCTTTTGCCTCGGCTACCGCTCCAAGCGCGCACTCAAAATAGGGCGCAATCTCACGCTCCACCGCGGCCTCCAGCGCCGCGCGCGGCACTGCCTGCGCCACAAGCCCCAGATCGACCGCCTCGCGGGCACCAAACACCCGCGAAGAAAAGAAAACGCGGCGCGCGCGTGCTTCGCCCATGCGCGCCACCACGTAGGGCCCGATCGTCGCCGGGATCAGCCCAAGGCGCGTCTCGGTCAAACCAAACGACGCCTCGTCAACAGCTACCACCACGTCACATACCGACATTAACCCAAGCCCGCCGCCAAAAGCATTCCCCTGCACTTTTCCAATCAAAGGCACAGGCAGTTCATTTAGCGACTTCAACATCATGGCAAGCGATGTTGCCTCGCGCCGTCGGGTCTCGGTGTCCGCCTCCATCTGAGCGCGCATCCAGCGCAAATCCCCCCCCGCACAGAACACCGGCCCGTCCGCTGCTAATACAGCGACGCGGATGCTGTCCGAGGCCGCTATCTCGCCCGCTACCTGCGTTAATTCCGCAATCATCTCGCCCGACATCGCGTTGCGCTTGTCCGCGCGCGCAAGTGTCACCGTCGCGACCCCGCGTGCGTCCTCGTCAAACCGTACCACCGTCATACCACCCCCTCGCGCAAACCGCGCGCAACATCTGCCGCAGCGCGAAGCCGCTCCATATCCAAGCTATGCTCAAATCCGGCCGTCTCCAAAAACGCCGCCAACCCTTCGGTCGCCACGTTTCCGGCAGCCCCCGGCGCGTAAGGGCAGCTGCCAAGTCCCGCGACAGATGCATCAAACACCCGCACGCCTCGGCCCAGCGCCACCGCTACGTTCTCAAGCGCGCGTCCAAAGGAATCGTGAAAATGTCCTGCCAAAGCCTCAACCTCAACCCGCTCTAAAACCGCGGCGAACATCGCATCCATGCGCTCCGGCAATCCCCGTCCAAGCGTGTCGCCCAATGATACCTCAAAACAGCCGATATCTCGCAAATCCGACGCCACAGCCGCCACGGCCTCTGGCGCAACAGCACCATCATAAGGGCAATCAGTGACACAACTCACATAGCCCCTTACCGGCACACGCAAGCCCTTTGCCATCTTCATTACGGGCTGAAACCGCTCAAGACTTTCCGCGATCGAGGCATTGATATTGGCCCTGCTAAACCCCTCCGAGGCCGAGGCAAACACCGCCACCTCGTCAACGTTCGCGCGCATCGCGGCCTCAAAGCCGCGCACATTCGGCACCAATGCCCCGTATCGCACGCCGTTGACCCGGGCGATCCCCGCCATAACCTCTCCTGAGCCGGCCATCTGCGGCACCCAGCGCGGGGACACAAAACTCGCAACCTCTATCCGGCGAAATCCCACGCTTGATAACGCATCCACCAAGGCGACCTTCCCGGCGACCGAAATGATGCGTGCCTCGTTTTGCAACCCGTCGCGCGGCCCCATCTCGACAATTTCAACACTCTCACCCAAACAACGCGTCCCCAAATCTTTGGGTCAGAAAAATGCTCGCCGGAGGCACCGTGACGCGCGTCAACACGGCGCAAACAGTACATTCATGCGCTCTCACGTCTCTTCCTCCAAACGCACAAGTTCGGCCCCCGCATCCACCTGATCGCCAACCCGCACCAGAACCTCGGCCACGACACCGTCGCGCGCCGCAAGAAGCCGATGCTCCATCTTCATCGCCTCTAATACCGCCAGCACATCGCCTTCCATCACCTTCGCGTTAGCGTTGACCAAAACCCGCGTCACCTGTCCCGGCATCGGCGCCAAAATGGCGCCCGCACGCGCGGCGTCTCCCCGCGCCAACGGGTCTGCCAGAGCAACAACGCCGCCACCGGGGCCAAACACATGCACGGCCCCTGGCACACGCACCGCTTTCAAACGCAGCTTCGCGCCGTCCACGCGCCAAGCGCCATCACACCATGAAAGTCGCAAAAGCTGCCCCGCAACCTCGACGTCCGCGCCGCCGGACATTGGCGTCACTCGAACAATATCCTCGCCAACTCCAACAAAATACGACAACGGCGTCCAAAGCGAGAACCCCTGCAACACCGCCCCCGACAGGCCCAAAGCCGTCATCGCCGCTACGGCCTTCGCCTCGCCGGACATGGCGTCCGGCGTCACAAGCCACGCTCCATCGCGATCGATAATCCCGGTATCCACATCGCCGGTCTGAAAGCCCGGATGCGCCACAAGACGACCCAAAAAACCGATATTCGTCACCGTACCCGCAACCTCGGTGTCGTCGAGCGCGCGCGCCATCGCACGCAAAGCCGCGTCCCGATCCGCACCATGCACCGTCAACTTGGCAATCATCGGATCGTAATAGGGCGAGATTGCATCTCCCTCGACCACGCCCGTGTCCACCCTTGCGCCCTGTGGGAAAACCATATGCTCCAACGTCCCGACGCTGGGCAAAAAACCGGCTTCCGCATCCTCGGCGTATATGCGCGCCTCAATCGCATGGCCCCGGACCGCCAAATCTTTCTGCGCCAATGGCATCGCCTCGCCGCCCGCAACCCGCAACTGCCACTCCACAAGATCAACCCCGGTGATCGCCTCGGTCACAGAATGCTCGACCTGCAGCCGTGTGTTCATCTCCATGAACCAGAACCGATCCGCCCGAAGCCCGTCCGAAGCATCGACGATAAACTCCACCGTCCCCGCCCCTTTATACGCAACGGCCTCGGCTGCCCGCACGGCCGCGGCACACATGGCCTCGCGCAGGTCTTGCGTCATCCCCGGAGCCGGCGCTTCCTCGATCACCTTCTGATGTCGCCGCTGAAGCGAACAATCGCGCTCAAACAGATGCACCACATGCGTGCCATCGCCAAAGATCTGCACCTCAATATGGCGAGGCTTGGCCACGTACTTCTCGATCAACACAGCGTCATTGCCAAACGCCCTACGCGCCTCGGCCTTGGCACTTTCCAATGCATCAATGAAATCGTCCGGCCCATCGACACGGCGCATCCCCTTGCCGCCACCGCCCGCAACCGCCTTGATCAAGACGGGATACCCGACCTCAGCCGCCTCGACTTCCAGGCGACCGGGTTTCTGATCCGCCCCGTGATACCCCGGCACTACAGGCACGCCCACCTCAGCCATCAAGGCCTTGGCTTTGTCCTTCAGACCCATGGCTCGGATCGCGTCCGCCGAAGGCCCCACAAAGATCAGCCCCGATGCCTCCACAGCCGACACAAAATCCGCGTTCTCGCTCAAAAACCCATAACCCGGATGGATCGCATCTGCCCCGGTTTCCAAAGCGGCCATGATAATGCGGTCGCCGCGCAAATAACTTTCCGCGGAAGCCGCCGCGCCAATCCGCACCGCGCGATCTGCAAGCGCCACATGCCGCGCCCCTGCGTCCGCATCCGAATAGACCGCAACCGTCTCGATTCCCATTGCGCGGGCGGTCTCGATCACCCGGCAGGCAATCTCGCCCCGGTTTGCAATAAGTAGGGTTTCAAGCATCTCTCTCTCCCCAAACACGATAGTGTCGGTTCACGCGCTTGATATCTTCGAGAAGCGTGGTCCGCTCGCTTATATCGCCAACAAAACTCACATGATGCGTCTGATTGGCGATATTCGGTGTCAAAGAGACTCCAACACGCATCGCGCCCAGACTTCCTTCCCTTGCTGCCGAAATACTAAAGGACGCTTCCAAACAGTCCAACTTGGCACTCTCAGTTTCAAGCCTGCTGAAGGAGGACTGATCCTCAGCAAAACCGGCAAGCTCTGTCGTGCGGACAAACGGGCCAACACGTTCAACTCTGCACCTCGGCGCCGCCAATTCAGCGCGCACGACGCGCCAATTCCCGTCCCAAAGGTCGTCAATTGACCGATACTGATACCCCATAATCGATATCAACAGCTTGCCAAGTTGAAGAATGGCATCATCACTCAACTGAAATGCCGAGGAAGTTGCAGACCAAGCGCGCGCTTCACACCCATACAGCTTCTCCCTTTTTCAAATACCTGCGCCGCAGGCAAAGACATCTCTCAAGCAGACCGAAACACCGAGAACGCCCACATCGATGCAATACCGACGTTAGAGCGACGTGATACCGCCCAGCCAAAACAACCGCCAAAGTCACATCCGGAACACGCCGAAACGTGTCTCCTCGATGGGCGCACTCAAGGCGGCTTTCAGGCTCAAAAACAGCACGTCGCGTGATTTGCGCGGATCAATAATACCGTCATCCCACAGCCGCGCCGAGGCATACAAGGGATGCGATTGCCGCTCGAACATATCAATCGTGGGCTGCTTAAATTCGGCCTCTTCGTCCTCGGACCATGCCCCGCCTGACCGCTCAATCGACGCTCTTTTAACCGTCGCCAAAACCCCCGCCGCCTGGGCGCCACCCATCACCGAAATCCGACTGTTCGGCCATGTCCACAAGAACCGAGGTGAATACGCACGCCCCGCCATCCCGTAGTTCCCGGCCCCGAACGACCCACCAACAATCATCGTTATTTTCGGTACGGACGTCGTCGCCACAGCTGTCACCATCTTGGCCCCGGCCCGCGCAATCCCGGCGCTCTCATAGGCGCGCCCAACCATGAATCCGGTAGTATTTTGCAGGAATACCAGGGGGATACATCGCTGCGAACACAGCTCGATAAAATGCGCACCCTTCTCTGCACTTTCGCCAAACAGCACACCGTTGTTGGCGACAATCCCGATCGGGCAGCCCTTCACATGAGCAAACCCGCACACCAAGGTCTCGCCAAAGCGCGCCTTGAACTCGTCAAACCGCGAGCCATCCACCAGCCGCGCAATCACTTCGCGAATGTCATAGGCCTCGCGCAAATCTCCCGGCACCACACCCAGCAATTCGCCCGGATCATAGGCAGGCTCTTCCGACGTGGCCCAAACCACGTTGTCAGGCAAACGCCGGTTCAAATTCCCGACGGCTTGGCGCGCCAAAGCCAAAGCGTGCGCGTCGTCTTCGGCCAGATAGTCTGCAACACCGGACAATCGCGTATGCACATCACCGCCGCCCAAATCCTCAGCCGAGACGACCTCTCCGGTTGCTGCCTGCACCAAAGGCGGCCCCGCCAGGAAGATCGTACCCTGATCTCTAACAATAATCGTAACGTCCGACATGGCAGGCACGTAAGCCCCACCCGCCGTACATGACCCCATCACCACGGCGATCTGAGCAATCCCGGCGGCAGACATCCGCGCCTGATTGTAGAATATCCGGCCGAAATGATCGCGGTCCGGGAAGACTTCGTCCTGATTGGGCAGGTTCGCACCGCCGGAATCCACCAGATAAACACAAGGCAAATGACAGGCCTCGGCAATCTCCTGCGCGCGCAAATGCTTTTTGACGCTTAGCGGATAATACGTGCCACCCTTCACGGTCGCATCGTTGCAAATAATCATAACATCAAGGCCCTGCACGCGACCGATGCCGGCAATAACGCCTGCCCCCGGAGCCGCACCATCATACATCTCATGGGCCGCTGTCGCGCCGATCTCAAGAAATGCAGAACCCGGGTCCAGCAAACCTGCCACCCGGTCGCGCGGCAACATCTTTCCGCGCCCCACATGCCGCTCGCGCGCCTTGCCGCCGCCCCCTGCCGCCGCCAGAACAGCAGCCTCAGCCGCCATATCTAACGCCGCAGAATTGGCCGCCTCGTTGGCGCGAAAGGCGTCCGATGACGGTGAAACCGAAGACGTAAGTTTCATTGCACGCACTCCTGAAGGCGATCTTCCAACACCAGCGATTGTCGCGCGGTCAAATCCAAAAGGCAGGCCGCATTGGCAAGTCCGCCGCCGGTGCTACCGCCGCATGTGGAATACTCGTAAAAGCAAGCCGCATCGCGGTACCCCATCCATGCACGCTGCATATCGCGCAACGTTTTCGCGCTGTCGGGAACGCTCGGTCCACCGGCGGGCACCGTGTCCACCACGGAACGCTCGACGCTGCGCAAATCGGCATAAACCATGTTCAACTTTTCATCCCAAAAGCCAAGCTCCAGCCCGATACAAAACCCCATTCCAACAGTTGTCGTGCCCTCGGTCGTTTCCATACAAACCCCCGCCGAAGCGCCGATGCACTCAAAGCGCTCAAGCCCCTCGGCGCCTTCCAGACAAAGCCTGGTCGTCTCAATGGAAAACGAAATCCCTTCAGCGCCCACCGGCAAAGCCATTGCAATCAAGGCGGAAAATTCTCTCAATTGCCTGCCTTCTGCGCGTCTATCACGCCTTCGATGATCCGTTCGTTCACTTCAAGCCAGCGCGCCCGATAGCCAAACCGCGCAGCCGCTGCGACATCGTTTTGGAAGGCCGCATTGACCCCAGCCCCGACCGCCGCCCCAATAATCGGCGTTAATTGCGCCACTTTGCGCGTCGACAAATTCACCCCCAACGTCGTCGCCACCCGCCGCGTCGCCGCCAAGGTCCCGCCTGTCTGACCCGTCAGCTTCACGATCTTTTGCCAGCTTTCGCGGTCAAATTCAGACCGCTCGCGGTTCAGCCGCGCCATCGCGTCGGTCTTTTCCTCAGTCGAATTCGCCCCCGCAAGACTGAGCGTGTCGAGAATATAAACCCGCTCGGCCTCACTGTCGCCGCCAAAGCCATAACACAGCCCCGTCAGCCGCACCGTGCGAAGCGCCAAAGCAATCGTCGCCGGCACATCAATCGCAAGCCCCAACGCGCCAAATGCGCCTGCAGCACCACCGCCCGTCACAGCATAGCCAAGCGCCCAGCGCCGCACGTCGGCAACCGCTTGCTCGCAAGCCGCAAGGTCAGAAAAATCGTGTTGCACAGCAGCTTTACGAATCGAACTTGAAGCCGCCCAATCCGCCCCCCGGATCGCCAACTCAATTGCCTCGGCCGGGATCAGCCGATGGGTCAAAAACCCCACGGGCCGCGACAAAGACCGCATCAGCCGTGGCAACGCTGAAGGCCGGGCCGCGCGGTATGCATCCTGCTCGCGCAACACCCGCTCAAGGTTGGGATTGGTCTGAATATCAATCACGGCGTCTCTTTCTCGTTCGCACCACCACGCCCTCTAGTTAGGGACTCCGCCGCCTGAACCCGATGATTCAAGCGGTTTTCCATCACTGCGACCGCCAATCCCACAGGCAAGAATAACGCCGCTTTGCCCAAAATCATCGCCGCAACCAACAGCCCCGGCACCTCGGCCGCATCAAAGAGCCAGCGCAGGATCAACAACACCGCAAACGCCAAAACCAATTCGGGCAAAATGCCAATGACAAGCCGGAACGGGCTCCACCAGCCACGATGCTCGACCAGACACATCTCGGCACCGCATCCCTCGCAAGCCACGGACAACGCGGCAGGCGCAGCAAGACCACCTTCGAACGTGCCGAGTAATGGAAAATACCGCAAAGGCGCGCCACAAGCCGTGCAATGAAAGCCGGACATCCGCGATACAAGCGTCCCAAATGCCATCAGCGCCAAATCCTCATGCAGGTAGCTCCCCTTCCAGCGACATCAACGATCCTTGCCTGCTGAACATATAAACGCGCGCATCCACCTCCGCACCACAGCGCACGGCGATCCACACCAGACCCGTCCCCGGAACCCCGACACACTCAGTCGCGTCACCACCGGTTTCGGCAACATAAAGCGCCGCGCCCGCCTCGATCACATCGGTTTCACTCGGCACATTTTTACTGCCCAACCACAGTCCGAAAGCAGCGGCCACAAAGCACAATACCATCGTGGCCCGCACGACCCTTCGCGGCATTTTGAAATATACAGCCACTGGCTAGACCATCGCCCCCATCAATTCGCGTCCGACCAACATCCGCCGAATTTCTGACGTGCCCGCCCCGATCTCCATCAATTTCGCATCCCGAAACAACCGCGCCACAGGTGCGTCCGCCATAAATCCGGCCCCGCCCATCGCCTGCACCGCCTGATGCGCCTGCGTCATCGCAACTTCAGCTGCATAAAGACAGCACGCTGCGGCATCTGCACGTGTAACATCCCCACGATCACAGGCCTTGGCGACCTCGTAGACATAGGCCCGCGCTGAATTCATCGCCGTGTACATATCCGCGATCTTCGACTGCATCAGCTGGAACGATCCGATAGGTTGTCCAAACTGCTTGCGTTCCACCATATAGGGCATGACCTCATCCAGGCAGGCCGCAATAATACCGGGGCCAATCCCCGACAAAACAACGCGCTCATAGTCCAAGCCCGACATCAAAACACGCACCCCGCGTCCGTCCTCGCCCAGCACATTTTCCACCGGCACTTCGACGTCCTCGAACACCAACTCGCCGGTGTTCGACCCGCGCATGCCCAGCTTGTCAAAATGCGCACTCGACGAAAACCCAGCCATCTTACGCTCAATCAGAAACGCCGTGATCCCCTTCGATCCGGCCTCGGGGTTGGTCTTGGCATAAACCACCAGAATATCCGCATCCGGCCCGTTGGTGATCCAGTATTTCGTGCCATTCAGCACATAGACATCGCCCCGCCGTTCGGCCCGAAGCGACATCGACACAACATCAGACCCTGCCCCCGCCTCAGACATTGCCAAGGCACCAACATGCGCACCCGAGACGAGCTTTGGCAGATACTGCGCCTTTTGCGCCTCGGTCCCATTCAGGTGGATTTGATTTACACAAAGGTTGGAATGCGCGCCGTAAGACAACGCCACCGACGCACTGGCTCGCGCGATCTCTTCGACCGCAACTGTATGTGCCAGATACCCCATTCCCGCGCCGCCATAGTCTTCGCCGACCGTGATTCCAAGAAGCCCAAGGCCCCCCATTTCGGTCCAAAGCCCGTTTGGAAAGGTGTTCGAGACGTCAATCTCGCCCGCAATTGGCTTGACGCGATCCTGCGCCCAGCGATGAACCATATCGCGAAGCGCTGCGACATCCTCGCCCAGATCGAACCGCATAGACACCGCAAACATCGGCCAGTCCTTGCTTTATTGAACACTTGTTCAGTTAATACAGTTTAACGTCAATACGGTCAATCTCGCCCTACTGGTAACGCCATGCAGACAAGCCCAACCATTCTAAGCGTATAACATGAATACTTCGGCCCTTCTTGCGATCCTCACTCCGATCGCCGTCATCCAAACCATCCGCTTGGGCAACGCTGGGGCCAAATCACCTGACGATCATCACAGCCTCGGCCACTTCGGAGCGCGCGGCGGGCCTTCGTGCGGCGATGGTCATCGCCGCGCGCGCCCTCACATGGTCGCTGATAGCGGTCTCCTGCATCGCCGTCATTTTCGAGGTTTTCCCATCGCTGTACTTTGCGTCGCGCGTCGTCGGAGCGGCCTACCTTAACGACCTCGGCATAGGCCCATTCCGCGCAGCACGATGCGGCGGCGTCTTCACCCTGATACCCGATGCAGCCTCTCCAGCCACAACAGCGCCGTTTCGCACCGCCTATCTGGTGATGATGACCAACCCCAAAGTTTGTTGCTCTTCGGCTCGATTGTGATCACTTTCATCCCGCCCGAAGGGCCAAGCGGGCTGATGATCGTGATCGCTCTTCAATTCGACGTGCTCGGCGGCATCCCGAACGCCATTGCCGCGCTATTTTTCTCAACCGGCCCGTCATTCGCCCCTTTCAAAACTCAAGCTGCGGCACATCCGCGATTTTCAGAGTGCTATTTTGCGGTCTCGGCGCGCTGATTGCCTGGGATATCGTTAAGGGGCACAGCGGCTAACGCGCTAAGAACCAACCAAAACTTCTGCGATCCGGTCCAAATCTTCATACCTGTCCAGCATCGCATCCGGCGTCAGGCGCGCAATGCCTGGCCCCTCCGGCCCGAAGCTTACCAACACACAAGGCACCCCGACCGCGCGGGCCGTTTTCACATCCGTTTCGGTATCGCCCACCAGAAAAGACGCATCAACCGCACCGCCGGCCTGTTCAACACAGGCCAGATAAGGCGCGGCATCGGGCTTTCGGGTCGCCAAGGTATCCGCCCCGATCAAGGACCCGAACAACCCCCGCACACCCAATCTCTGTATCAAAGTCTCGGCCAGCCCCTCCGGCTTGTTGGTGCAAATCGCCGTGCGATACCCATCCGCCAAAAGCCGTTCGACGGCAGCCTCTGCGCCCGGATAAAGTCGGGTAAACACATCAATATGCTCGCCGTAGTGCTTGAGAAGTCTCGGATATTCCCGATTAATATCTTCCTCACCCACGGCCATTTCAAGCCGCGAAAACCCAAGCTTAAGCATTGCGCGACCGCCATGAAACGCGGTCAGCTGATCCCCCACCGGATCAAGCAAAGCCCCATGCCCCAAGGCCGCAAAACACGCATTCGCCGCCGCGATCAGATCCCCGCTTGTGTCCGCAAGGGTCCCATCCAAATCAAAAACAACCGTCTTCATACGTCCCCCATCGGCAAACGCCTGCCCTTTGATGTAACCTGCGGCAACATCAAGTGAAGCCTTCCCGTCTTGCAGGCTGGCCCAATGCGGCTAAAACGGCAGGCAACAAAAGGAAAGAGCAGGCATGTCGATCCACCTCATAGTTCTCGCCGCGGGCGAAGGCTCACGCATGGAGTCTGACCATCCCAAAGTGCTGCACGAGATTGCGGGTGCGCCGATGATTGCCCACGCGCTTGGCGTGGCGGACACTCTGGAAGTATCCGCACGCGTCGTTGTCGTCGGCCACGGCGGTGACACGGTACGCGCGGCTGTCCTTAACCTTGATGAAGATATCCGTGTCTTCGAGCAGCCCGAACAGCTTGGAACCGCCCACGCCGTCAGCATGGCCGCGCCAGCTTTTAAAGATGCAACCGGCGATGCCGTCGTCCTTTACGGCGACACCCCATTCATCCGCCCCGAGACCCTGACCGCAATGGCGGACGCCCGCAAAAACGGCGCTGATATCGTCGTCCTCGGCTTCAACGCCGCCGATCCCGCCCGATACGGCCGCCTTATCACCGACGGCAACACCTTGACCCGGATCGTAGAGTGGAAAGACGCCACCAAGGCCGAACGCGCCATTACTCTTTGTAATTCCGGCGTTATCATGGCCGAAGCCGCGACGCTTCTGCGCCTTTCTGCGACTGTGGGCAATGACAATGCCGCCGGTGAATACTACCTTACTGACATTGTGGAACTCGGCCACGCCGAAGGCCTTACCGCAAAGGTCGTCACCTGCTCCGAGGCCGAAACCCTTGGCATCAATACCCGCGCCGATCTTGCAGTCGCCGAGGCCGTCTTCCAAGCCAACGCCCGCCATGAAGCCATGGTTAACGGCGTCACCCTTCAAGCACCCGACAGCGTTTACTTTTCTTACGACACCCACATCGGCCGCGACGCAATCGTTGAACCCAACGTCATCTTCGCCCCCGGTGTAACCGTCGAAAGTGGTGCCACAATCCGCGCCTTCTCGCACCTCGAAGGCTGCCATGTCGGGTCAGGCGCGGTGGTCGGTCCCTACGCGCGCCTTCGCCCCGGAGCGGAACTGTCCAACAACGTTAAGATCGGCAATTTCGTTGAAGTGAAAAACGCCCAGATCGGCGACGGCGCAAAAGTAAATCACTTGTCCTACATCGGCGACGCGGAAGTCGGCGCGGACACCAACATTGGTGCCGGGACCATCACCTGCAATTACGACGGTGTGTTCAAACACAAAACCATCATCGGAAAACGCGTTTTTATAGGCTCCAACACCATGCTGGTCGCCCCGATTACCATCGGCGATGAAGCGATGACCGCCACCGGCACCATCGTCACCCGGGATGTCCCCGACGGTGACATGGCAATCGGTCGCCACCGGCAAGAAAACAAGACCGGCCTCGCCCGCCGCCTTTTCCAGAAACTCCGCGCGGCCAAAGCGGCCGTTAAGAAAGGTTAACCTATGTGTGGCATCGTCGGCATCCTTGGCAATCACGAAGCTGCCCCGACCCTTGTCGAGGCGTTGAAACGGCTTGAATATCGCGGTTACGACAGTGCCGGGATCGCCACAGTTGCGGACGGCAAGCTTGACCGCCGCCGCGCTGTCGGCAAGCTTGTTAACCTTTCTGACCTGCTTGTTCATCAACCGCTTTCTGGCAAATCCGGCATCGGCCACACCCGCTGGGCCACTCACGGTGCCCCCACCGTCGCAAACGCCCACCCCCATAAATCGGGGCCCGTCGCAGTCGTCCACAATGGCATCATTGAGAACTTCAAAGCCTTGCGCGAAGACCTCGCCACCAAGGGCTACAAAGCCCAATCCGAAACGGATACGGAAACCATTTCGCTTCTCGCACAGTCCTTCCTCGATCAGGGTCTTGCCCCGCGCGATGCTGCCGAACAGACCATCGCCTGTCTTGAGGGCGCCTTCGCACTGGCCTTCCTTTTTGACGGCGAAAGCGACCTAATCGTCGCCGCCCGCAAAGGCTCGCCGCTTGCGGTGGGCCACGGGGACGGCGAAATGTTCCTCGGCTCGGACGCCATCGCGCTTGCCCCGATGACCGACCGCATCACATACTTGGAAGAAGGCGACCGCGCGGAACTTACCCGCGATGGCGTCACGATTTTCGACATTAGCGGCCAACGCGCAAACCGCGACATTCGCCAAATTCAGATCGACACAACACGCATCGAAAAAGGCGGCCACAAACACTTTATGGCCAAGGAAATCGCCGAGCAGCCCACCGTTCTGGCCGATGCGATCAAACATTATGTGACTGACGATGGCCTGAACCTGCCGCCAGAAACCCCCAACTTCAACGGAATTGACCGGATTATCATGGTCGCATGCGGCACTGCCTATCTCGCCTGCGCAACCGCGAAATACTGGATCGAGCGTCTTGCGCAAATCCCTGTCGAAGTCGATATCGCCTCCGAATTTCGCTACCGCACGCCCCCCATCGGCCCCAATACGCTTGCAATTTTCGTCTCCCAATCGGGCGAGACCGCCGACACGCTCGCGGCGCTGCGACACGTTGCTGAAAGGGCGCAAATCCTCTCGGTCGTAAACGTCGCCGAAAGCTCCATCGCGCGCGAAAGTGATGTCGCCTTGCCGATCCTTGCCGGCACAGAAATAGGCGTCGCATCGACCAAAGCTTTCACCTGCCAGTTGACGGTCCTGCTCGCGCTTGCGTTGAAAGCAGGCCAGGATCGCGGCACGCTTTCGAACGCTGACCTGCAAAAACACGTCGCCGATCTGCGCACTTTGCCGGGCCGCATCTCATCCGCGCTTGGTGCGAACGAGACCATTGCAGAGGTCGCCCAAGATCTTGCAAAAGCCCGGGACATCCTGTTTCTCGGGCGTGGACAGATGTATCCGATCGCCCTTGAAGGCGCTCTAAAACTCAAAGAAATCAGCTATATCCACGCCGAAGGCTATGCCAGCGGAGAATTGAAGCACGGGCCCATCGCTCTTATCGACCCCGCTGTTCCGGTCATTGTCATGGCTCCCCGTGACGCGCTTTTCGACAAGACCGTGTCGAACATGCACGAGGTCATGGCCCGTGGCGGCCGTGTCGTTCTTGTGACCGACAGTGCCGGTGCAATCGAGGCCGGCGACGGCACCACCGCGATCATCACCATGCCGGAAATCCCTGATCTCCTCGCGCCGATCCTCTATGCGATCCCCGCGCAACTTCTCGCCTACCACACCGCGGTCGCCAAGGGCACAGACGTCGACCAGCCCCGAAATCTTGCTAAATCGGTAACCGTAGAATGACCCTCGACGACGCCCTTGCCGACCTTTCCAGGACCGCAAACGCCGAAAAATCCGCCGATATGGCACGCTATCACAAAGTAGTTCGTGTCTACCTTGGCGTAACCAACCCTGTCATCGACGCCTGCACAAAGGAATGGCGCAAATCGCTCAACCTTGACGACCGCCTCTGCCTTGCACGCGATCTTTGGGAAACCGATATCCACGAAGCCCGAATCGCCGCCGCCAAGCTTTTGACCCAAGCCCGCATCCGCCCAGACGACGCCGGCGCCTGGACCCTCGTCCAAACCTGGGCACCCGATTTCGATGCCTGGGCCATCGCAGATCACGCCGCCATCGCGGGGCAAAAGCGCCTCACTTGGGATCCAGACCGTCTTGACGACGTCGAACCCTGGACCCGCTCCGATCACATGTGGACCCGGCGCGCTGCCCTCGTCATGACCCTGCCATGGACCAAAAACCGCTTCGCGAAGCCCGACCAGATCGCGCAACGCGAGCGTATCCTCGGCTGGGCCGCGACCTACGTGGCCGATCCCGAATGGTTCATCCAAAAGGCAGTCGCATGGTGGCTTCGCGACCTTTCCAAAAAAGACCCGGACCGCACGCGCGCGTTTCTCGAAGCCCACGGTGAACAGATGAAGCCTTTTGCGCGGAAAGAGGCAGCCCGACTCCTCACCTGATTTCTGCGCGACCCAATTTGCCTGCGCTACTCGCGTTCGCGCAATGCTCGCCGAATAATCTTGCCCGTCGCCGTCACTGGCAAGGCCGCAACAAACTCCACCGCACGCGGCGCAACATGTGGGCTAACGCGATCTCGCACCCGCTGCACCAACCGCTCGGCGACGCCGTCTTGCGACACCCCGTCCCGCAGAACGACAAAGGCCTTCACAATCTCGCTGCGCACCGGATCAGGCACTCCGACCGCTGCTGCGTTAACCACATCTGCGTCCCCGATCAGACAATTCTCAATCTCCGTCGGCCCGATCCGATACCCGGCCGAGGTGATTACATCGTCATCCCGGCTTACATACGTCAGATACCCCTCGTCGTCCGTCCGCCCCAAATCACCGGTCCGCAGCCAATCCCCAACAAACTTCTCCGCCGTCTTTTCAGGCAAATTCCAGTACCCGAGAAACATCACCGGATCGCCGCGCCGAACCGCGATCTCGCCGACGTCGCCCGCGGGCACAGGCGCGCCCTGCGCATCAATCACTGCAACATCATGCCCCGGCACTGCCCGACCCATGGTTCCGGGCTTCAAAACGCCCAAACCGGCACTGGATGACACCACAAGATTACACTCCGTCTGACCGTAAAGTTCGTTAATAGGCGCACACAACTCATCCCTCCCCCAGGCCAGCAAATCCGCGCCAAGGCTCTCGCCGCCCGAACCGATCGCGCGCACCGAAAGCCCCGCCGGTACCGCAACCTGTCGCATCAGCTTCAATGCGGTTGGCGGCAAAAATATCACCGAAATCCGCTCGTCCCGGATCAGCCGAAAGGCGGCTTCGGGATCGAATTTCCGCATCCTTTGAGACACCAGCGGCAGCCCGAAGTACAGCGTCGGCATCGCCAAATCCATCAGCCCGCCTATCCACGCCCAATCAGCCGGGGTCCAGCCCACATCCCCCGCCCGCGGCCGCTCCAGAACCATCTCAACCGATGGTAAATGCCCTAGCAAAAAACGGTGCGCATGAAGCGCGCCTTTGGGCGCCCCCGTTGTCCCACTTGTATAGATCAAAACCGCCGGGTCTTCGGCGCCCACGACCTCGGGGCGGAACCCGCCCGCAGCACCGCGCAACGCGTCTTCCCAGGCCATTACACGCGGTGCGCCGTTGTGCACCCGCGCGCCCGTCGTCACGATGGTGTGAAGCGGGCCGCCCGCCGCCGCGCTGATCAGCTTGTCGAGATGCGCATCGTCTGTCACGCCAAGCATCGCGCCGCTGTCGGCCAATCGAAATGCAAGTGCGTCCGCCCCAAACAACGTGAACAACGGCAAGACCACCGCTCCAAGTTTCATTGCCGCGAAATGCGCGACCATTACTTCCGGGCATTGCGACAGAAAAATCGCCACACGGTCGCCCTTTGTGACACCTGCGCCGCGCATCGCTGCCGCCAACCGATCCGACGCGTCTTTCAACGCCCCAAAAGTCCAGACAATGCGCGTGCCGTCTTCGGCCAGGTCAATGATCGCGGTCCGTCCGGGTTCGAAGGCGGCCCAGTCATCGCAGCAGGCTCGCGCCATTGAAAAGCTGGCCGGTATTGACCAGCGAAAATCCCGACTTATAGCGGACCAATCGCCCGGAGGAAGAACGTGTAGCTCACTGATATTCATATATATTCGCATTGACAAGGTCGGTCAAAGGCACCTCAAGCAATCGTAAAGTCGCCAGCGAAATTCGTCCGCTTCCGGTCCCCGGAAAAAGCGCCACCTCAACGCTTTTGTCACCCTCACGAAGCGTGACACGGCCCTGCCCGGGCGACGTGACCAAAGCGGTCTCGACCCAGAAACCAGCCCGCCCGGGATCCCCCAAAGACAACACCGTCTCGCCCAGTAAAACGCCCCCTTCTGAGGTCTCCAACGCAGCGCTCCGTTGCGCCTGCGTTGTCGTGTCAAATTCGTCCACGCGGCGCGCTCCGGGCGGCGGCGCGGGTGTTTGTACTTCAGGCAAGACAACACCTTCCGGCGCCGCGTCGTCCATCTCGGGCGGCACCGCGCAGGCCGCCAGACCTGTCATCAGACCCATTGCTAACCACACGCGCATGCCTCGCCCCCTCAAATTAAATCTGTCCCAAATCCATCGGCCCCTTGCAGCGCCGTCACCTACGTCTTACGCTGTTTCGCATGGAAACGGCACCACTCATTGACCCCTTTCAGCGGGCGATTTCTTACCTTCGGGTTTCGGTCACCGACCGCTGCGATTTTCGCTGTGTCTATTGCATGTCCGAGAATATGACATTCCTGCCGAAAAAGGAACTTCTGACCCTCGAGGAACTCGACCGTATGTGCTCGACATTCATCCGTCTTGGGGTTGAAAAGTTGCGCATCACCGGGGGCGAACCTTTGGTGCGCCGGGACATCATGACCTTCCTTCGGTCTATGTCGCGCCACCTTGAAAGGGGGGCGCTGAAAGAGTTGACTGTGTCAACAAATGGCAGCCAGCTTGCCCGCTTTGCCGACGATCTTTATGCCGCTGGCGTGCGACGGATCAATGTGTCTCTCGATACGCTTGATGAAGACAAATTT
>Ga0075467_10001806_pt1 | contig 17468 bp, 15 predicted proteins | sample DEB08_DNA_9_FD_75067 | JGI IMG/M metagenome (GOLD analysis project Ga0075467, IMG submission 75067) | Aqueous microbial communities from the Delaware River and Bay under freshwater to marine salinity gradient to study organic matter... | ecosystem: Environmental > Aquatic > Marine > Coastal ... | reverse complement strand
CTCGGCCGTGCCCAGGAGTTGCAAGGCCTGAGCGTCTATGATCTCGGCCCGTTCCTGTGCGCTCAATTTCGTTTCATCGACAAAACCGAGCAGATTGCGAGTGCGCACGCTGCCGTTGATCCGGGAAGAAATGGGCGCGGTAATCTCGAGCCGCTCGGTCAGCGCAATCCGCTCTGAAAGGGCAGTTTCGAGGGGGATGTTGATCCGCTCGATTGCTGCAAGGTTTCGGCCCTGGTTGAGCAGATGCATCGCTTCGAAATTCCGCTGCAGCCTCTCGGTTACCGGATCATCCTCGCTGAGGGCGCTGGCCTGCTCGAACAGCTCGTCCGCTTCGGCAAATTCGCCGAGATTGGATTTCTGCAATGCCCGGTTGATCAGATATTCGTGGGGGTTGATATCCTCCCCCTCCATACCGGACGTGCGCTGTTGCAACGTTTCAAAAAAGGCGGCGGCCTCGGCATAATTGCCGCTGAGATTACGCCGATAGCCTTCGGCCAGGGCCTGATCGGGCTTGAGCGTTGCGGCCTGCACCCGGGCGAAGGCAAAGGGATCTTCGACCGAAGTCGAGGCTACATCGATCTTTCCGTCGGCGATTTCGTCCAGCAGAATAGACCGGAGGGCCAGCAAGGTCGCGCTGTCATAGGCGGCAAGCCCTTCCGCGACATAGGATATGCCATCCTTTCGGCCGACGATCATCGAATAGGCAACCGGTTCTGCGGTCAGGCGACATTCGCTGTGCCGAAAGCCGCTGAGCGTTGCCTGCGACTGGTTCGTGGCACAGGTCACCGGCTCGTTGCGATAGGGTTCGATGCGGTCCAGCAGGGCCTGCTCCGGTGACCGGGACGAATAGACATAGCCCACCGGTCTCGCCGAATCCCGGCAAACCACCGCCCAGCTGCGGTCGAACATGTTGTTCTTTGCCTTGTTTTCGATGCTGCGGTCCTGGACCTGGCACAAAATGCCATCGCTGCTGCCGATCGGGAAGCTGTCGCGCAGCGAAACCGGCGTGCCTTCGGCAAGAGCCGCAACCGGACTTGTCGTCAGTGCCATTGCCACTGAAATGATGCAAATCCTTGTCCGGCGCACGAAAGTCTCCCCATAAGATTTGGTGCGCTGGCCAGTCTCCCTTGACACAGCCAACGCCGATCGCGACCCAGAATATCTGTTCAGCTACTACAACTAGCGATGAAATCCGAGTCCTCGATAGTAAAATATCGACTCTTCGCCCCAATCAGGTGATTTGTGTCACAATAAGGGACGGTCCATGAGGATTTTCGACAAAAATTCAGAGGCTTCCTATATTAAAGGCCGCGAAACTCTATGGCATTGCCGATCGGAATCCGGGGTACCTCAAAATTGTTGATTGACGCATCCGGGTCACGATAGCCGATCGCCATGCCGCAAAAGAATATATGGTTATCGTCGATGCCGAGCAATTCCCGCATATAGCTGCCATACATGGCCCAGATTTCCTGAGAGCAGCTGTCGAGCCCGGCTTCGCGCAGCAACAGCATGACGGTCTGCAACCACATGCCCATGTCCGACCATTGCGGCGGCCCCATATATTTTCGGGTATAGGTGAACAATTGCACAGGGGCGCCAAAACTGTCCCAGTTTTTCGCCATTTGCGCGACCCGGCCCGCACTGTCATCGCGTGCCAGTCCGATGCTTTCGAACATGTCGCGGCCCACCGCCCGGCGCTGCTCCTCGTAACGGCCATCCAGGTCCTTTGGATAGATGGCATATTCCATATTTTCGCCCATAGGCGCGGTCTTGGTCTTTTCCTTGATCTTCGCGGCAATATCCCTGAGCGCATCGCCGCCCACGACGATCGCGTTCCAGGGCTGCGTATTGCCGCCGGACGGCGCGCGCTGCGCCGTTGCCAGCACCCGTTCGAGCGTCGCCCGGTCGACCGGCTTGTCGAGGAACTGGCGGATGGAGCGGCGGGAGGTGACGGCTTCGATTACGTTCATTCACTCAATCCTCATCAAATAGTCCGGCCAGCTGCTCCACCATCGTGCCGCCCAGCTGCTCGGCATCCATGATCGTGACGGCTTTCTTGTAATAGCGTGTCACATCATGGCCGATGCCGATCGCGACCAGCTGCACCGGCGAGCGGCTTTCGATCCATTCGATCACCTTGCGCAGATGATTTTCCAGATAGGCGCCATGGTTGACCGACAGGGTGCTGTCGTCGACCGGCGCGCCGTCCGAGATCACCATCAGGATGCGGCGTTCCTCGGGCCGGGCGATCAGCCGACTGTGCGCCCAGAGCAGGGCCTCGCCGTCGATATTTTCCTTGAGCAGGCCCTCGCGCATCATCAGGCCGAGATTTTTCCTGGCATGGCGCCAGGGTTCGTCGGCTTTCTTGTAGACGATATGGCGCAGGTCATTGAGCCGTCCTGGGTTGGCCGGACGACCCGCCGCGAGCCAGTCCTCGCGGGTCTGGCCGCCTTTCCAGGCGCGGGTCGTAAAGCCGAGAATCTCGGTCTTGACGCCGCACCGTTCCAGGGTGCGCGCCATGATGTCGGCGGAAATGGCCGCGATCGAGATCGGCCGCCCGCGCATCGAACCGCTGTTGTCGATCAGCAGCGTCACGACCGTGTCGCGGAAGTCCGTCTCGCGCTCGATCTTGTAGGACAGGCTGTGCGACGGATTGCTGACGACGCGAGCCAGGCGGGCGGCGTCGAGCATGCCCTCTTCCTGGTCAAAGTCCCAGCTTCGGTTCTGCTGCGCCATCAGGCGCCGCTGCAAGCGGTTGGCGAGCTTGGTGACCGCCCCCTGCAGGCTGGTCAGCTGCTGGTCGAGAAAGGCGCGGAGCCGGGTCAGTTCCTCTTCGTCGCAGAGCTCGGTGGCGCTGACCACCTCGTCATATTTTTCGGTCCAGGCGGTATAGTTGAAGCCCGGCGGCAGATCGGACATCGCCCGGTTGGGACGGACCGGCATCATGCCGTCGTCGCCGGCGTCGCCCATTTCTTCTTCTGCGCCTTCTTCCAATTCCTCGGCGTTCTGGTCGCTTTCGCCGTCCTGGCTATCATCGTCCGAAGGTTCGGAGCGCATTTCCGATTCGCCCTGGTCGCCAGTCGCTTCCTCGTCGGCGCCGTCGTCCTGGCTGTCGTCGCTTTCCTCGTCGCTGTCGTCTTCGCTGTCCTCCGCTTCGGATTCATCGTCGCTCTTGATCAGATCGAGATGCTGCAGCAATTGCGTCGACAATTTGGCGAAACTGTTCTGGTCGTCGAGCGTCAGATTGAGTCCGTCGAGGTCGGCGCCCGCGCCTTCCTCGATCCACTCGCGGAGCATGTCAAGGCCCTTGACCGTGCCCGCGGGTGGCGCCTGTCCCGTCAGTTTCTCCCGCGCCAGCAAGGCCAGCGCAGTGGAAATCGGCACTTCGTCGCGATTCTGGGCCCGCGCAATCGGATCGGAACGCATCCGCATTTCCAGCGCCGCGTTGAGATTTTCCTTCGCCCCGGCCATGACCCGCGATCCCAGCGCATCGGTGCGGACCTGTTCGAGGGCATCGAAACAGGCGCGTGCTATCGCTTCCTGCGGGGCATTTTTGCGGTGGGTGGCTTCGTCATGGTGGCGCAATTTCAGCGAAAAACTGTCGGCAAAGCCACGCGCTTCGGCGACTTGCGCCGGCGGCAGGTCGCGCGCCGGCATCGGCACCTTGAGATGCGGTCCGGCCTGCGACGGCGCTTCGGCGGTATAGGCCAGCTCCAGGTCCGGATTGCGGGCGATAGCGCGCGCCGCGCCGCCGAGCACGTCTTTCAGATCATCAAGTTTGGAACGGTCAGCCATAGAAGCGAACAGCTTTAAGCGGAAAGGGCAGGGGAATCAAAGGCCTAATTTTCTGCTTTTTTGTTAGGCAAAGCTGGCGACTAGCGATCCAGCGCGGCTGGCGTTTCCTCCTGGCGCCGCTCGATCGCCAAGCCATCGCCGTCGATTTTCACATCGACCGGCACACCGCCGATTTCCGTGCCAATCCTGACCCCGGAATCGCCATTTATCCGAATTTCGGTATCGCCGCTATTGAGCGGAATTTCGGGAATTTCGGGCAGATCGAGCGGGGTGACCGGGCCTTCCGGATCGGGCATCTTGGCCGGACTGGACGTGCCGGCCGGTTTCCTGGCCTGGACCGCCTGCTGCATGAAGTCCTTCCAGATCTGCGCCGGCAGGCTGCCGCCGCTGACTCCTTTCAGCGGTTTGTTGTCATCATTGCCGATCCATACGCCGACCACCAGCCGCTCGTCACCATCACCGGCATAGCCGACGAACAGCGCATCGCGGTTATTCTGGCTGGTTCCGGTCTTGCCATAATTGGGAATCGACAGCATCGCCCGGCGGCCCGTCCCTTCGTTGACGGCGGACCGGAGCAGCGCCTCCATATTGGCATGGGTTCGGGATTCGTAGCGGCCCGGCCAGTCGAACAGCCATTCGGTCCAGCTCTGCGTGTCCTTCTTGAATGCATAGGGTTCCACCGGCCATTTGTTCCCGGCAACCCCCGCATAGGCGGCGGTCAGCTCCATCAGCGTCATCGTCGAGGTGCCGAGCGCCAGGCTGGGGTCATCCTCGGCCAGCCGCGACTGGATTCCCAGATTGCGCGCTTCGCGGATCACCGCACGATCGCCCAGCTGGCCAAAGAGTCGCACGGCCGCGACATTGCTCGACTTGGCGAAGGCTTCCTTCAAGGTTATGGCGCCACGATAGCTTTCTCCGGCATTTTTGGGAAGATAACCGCCCTTCGTAATGGGGGTGTCGTCGACCATGTCATCCGGCTGCATCCCGGAGCGCAGCGCGGCCAGCCAGACGAACAGCTTGAATGTCGATCCCGGCTGGCGCTTGGCCTGGGTGACCCGGTTGAAGGCCGATTTTGCATAGTCCTTGCCGCCGATCATGGCCACGACTTCGCCGTCCGGGCGCATCGCGACCAAGGCAACCTGCGCCTGACCGAGCGGTGCGCGGGCGATGGCGCGGCGGGCGATCTCCTGCATCCGCGAGTCGAGCGTGGTGGTGAGGGTCAGTTTCTCGTAGCTCAGGTCGGTCAGCGCCCGGGCCTGCGGCATTGCCCAGTCGGCAAAATAGGTGCCGGTGGGCAGGCTGTTCCGGGCCCGGACATCCAGCCTGGCGATACCGATATTGTCCGCCTGCTGCTGGCTCAGATAGCCGGTGCTGACCATCGCGGCCTTGACCAGATTGGCCCGTTTCGCCGCCAGTTCCGGGTTGCGGGTCGGGGCGAGCCGGGAGGGCGCCTGGACCAGGCCGGCGAGCATGATCGATTGTTCGAGCGTCAGATTTTCCGGCTGGCGGTAGTAATAATGCAGCGACGCGGCGCGCAGGCCGTAGACATTGTCGCCGAAATAGACGTTCGAGAGATAACGCTCGAGGATCTGATCCTTGGTCAGCCATGCCTCGAGCCAGAAGGCGATCAGCATTTCGCGGGCCTTGCGGGTCAGGCTGCGTTCCGGGGTCAGGAAGGTGGTCTTGGCCAGCTGCTGGGTGATGGTGCTGCCGCCCTGGGTCATGCCGCTGCCGGAGAAATTGCTCCAGAGCGCGCGCGCCAGACCCCTCGGATCGACGCCCCAGTGCGAATAGAAGCGCCGGTCCTCGATCGACAGGAAGGCCTGCGTGACATGATCCGGCAGCTCGGCGACCCGAACCGGCTCGTCGACCACCGCGCCGTTGCGGGCGAACGGCTGGCCGTCCGAGGTCAGCAGGGTGATTTGCGGCGGCGCGATCGGTTGCAGCGATTTGGACAAAGGCGCGGTGATCGCGAGATAGGCGATAAGCAAAATCAGCATCAATAGCCCTGCCGCGATCACGCGGCTGATCCACCACCATTTGCCGCGCGGCTTGTCGAGCGGCGCTAGCGGTTCTTCGATGCGTGGCGGGATGGCATCGCCATAGGGCTGGTAATAGGTGGTTTCGGCGGGGCTTTTCTGGCCGAACGGCCAGTACCAGCGCCGTCTCTTCGCGTCAGAAGGGGTTCGATCAAGCATTGGTCGCTGTATTACAAATTTAATACGCTGGAAGCGAGCGGAAATATTCAAACAGCGATTGCTGGCCGATGAACGTCAATTTGCGGTTTGTTCCAGCTGGTCGTCGAAACAGAGGGCAGAGCGCTTCGCGTTCAACCCCCCATCACGCTTTCCGGCAAATCCTCGCCAAACACCCGCTGATAATATTCGGCGACCAGCATCCGTTCGGCCTCGTCGCATTTGTTGAGGAAGGAGAGGCGGAAGGCGAAACCGATATTCTTGAAGATCGCGGCATTTTGCGCCCAGCTGATCACGGTCCGCGGGCTAATCACGGTGGAAATATCGCCGTTGATGAAACCCTGGCGCGTCAGATCGGCGACCTTGATCATATTCTCGACCGTCTTGTCGCCGGCATCCGGCACTTTCGACAGGATCACCTTGGCTTCGGTCGCGGCGGGCAGATAGTTGAGCGTTACCACGATATTCCAGCGGTCCATCTGGCCCTGGTTGATCTGCTGGGTGCCGTGATAGAGGCCACTGGTGTCGCCGAGGCCGACCGTGTTGGCGGTGGCGAACAGGCGGAAATAGGGATTGGGGCGGATCACCCGGTTCTGGTCGAGCAGGGTGAGCTTGCCCTCGGCTTCGAGAATCCGCTGGATCACGAACATCACGTCTGGGCGGCCTGCGTCATATTCGTCGAATACCAGCGCCGTCGGTGTCTGCAGCGCCCAGGGGAGCAGGCCTTCACGGAATTCGGTGACCTGCTGGCCATCCTTCAGGACGATCGCGTCGCGACCGACCAGATCGATCCGGCTGATATGCGCGTCGAGGTTGATCCGGATGCAGGGCCAGTTGAGGCGTGCGGCGACCTGTTCGATATGGGTCGATTTTCCGGTGCCGTGATAGCCCTGGACCATGACCCGGCGGTTGAAGGCGAAGCCGGCGAGAATGGCAGTCGTGGTTTCCGGATCAAAAACATAGGCGGGATCGAGATCGGGTACCCGTTCGTCCTTCATGCTGAAAGCAGGGACCTGCATATCGAGATCGATCCCGAATATGTCGCGCGCATTCACCATCTTGTCGGGCGCATCCATGACGGTTTCGCCGCTGGTATCGAGATTGGTATTTGGTATTTCAGTCATGTTCGCCCTTCGAAATTGCTCATCCGTCAGTCCAAGCCCCTATCATCGGGCCTGTCGAAACACGTTCATCAAAATCGACAGGCGTCGAGGACGTGAAGCGTCCATCGACAAGGTCAGGACCAGCGGGAATTGGATTCTCATCGAAAATCCGGTGATTCCTTAAGCTGCGTATAGGCCTCGATCACTTTTGCCAACTGTTTCTCGTGGCTGCGGTCGCCGCCGTTGCGGTCGGGATGATATTTGCGGACCAGCGCCGAATAGGCACGGCGGATATCGCTGCGGCCGATGGGGGGAGAGTCCATGTCGCCAAGCCCTAGCGTCTTCAGCGCTTTCTGGTCCGCCCCAGAGAGAGCCGGGCCTGCCGCCTGGCGGCGATGAAGCCCGCCGGCGAAGCGCGCACCGATCGCGTCCAGGGGATCGGTAAAATCGCTCCAGGCAGGCGGCACGCTGGGACCGGCGCCATAGATTCGCCGACCCGAATCCCATCCGCGCACCGGATGCTGCGCCTCGAAAATCTGTTCGTGGTCCATGCCGGCGAAAAAATCATAGCCCTGGTTGAACTCGCGGACATGGTCGAGGCAGAGCCAGCGATATTCGCCGGGACCGTCGTGGCTGCGGCTGCTGCCATAAATTGGCGGCGCGCGAAACTCGCCGCTTTCGGGGCAACCTTCGATCGCGCAGGTCCGGCCCTCGGTTTCGACGCGACCGTGAAAGCGGTTCGGTTTTCTTTTGGGGGAAGTTTCAGTCAAATTCCGTTCGGGCTGAGCTTGTCGAAGCCAGGCTGTCCTTTGTGTTGAAACGCCCTTCGACAGTCTCAGGGCGAACGGTTATAGTCGATGTCGAAAAAGCAATATGGAGATTCGATGCCAAAAGGTCCAGTCCACAGCGAGATAGAAAAGCGGCTCACCGCCGAACTCGCGCCGACATCACTGACCGTGATCAACGACAGCGCCAGCCATCATGGCCATGCCGGTGATGACGGCAGCGGCGAATCGCATTTTACCGTCGAGATCGAGAGCGCGGCCTTTGAGGGCCAGTCCCGCCTCGATCGCCAGCGGATGGTCAACCGGGCGCTGGGTGACATGATGCGGGACAAGGTCCACGCGATGGTGATCAAGGCAAAGGCGCCGGGGGAGTGATTGATCCTTCTCCCTTGAGGGAGAAGGATAAGAAGCCTTATCCGAAGGATTAGGCGCAGTTGGATGAGGGTGCTCTGCATTCGAGGGTTTGGTACACCCTCATCCAGCTCCGACTAGGCAGCAAGCTGCCAGGTCTGCGCATCCTTCTCCCTCGCGGGAGAAGGTATGGGTCAATGGGACAAGAGGAAGGACATGCATGATCCGCAAAGTCAATCTCGCCGACGCCTTCGCCAGTTTCTCCGACCACTGGTCCCCTAAAGTCGCGGGCGATATCAACGAGGCGCAGGTGAAGCTGGTCAAGTTTGACGGCAAGTTTGACTGGCATCATCATGAACGGGAAGATGAACTGTTTCTGGTAATCAGCGGGACGATGCGGATGGGCCTGCGCAGCGGCGATATTGACGTCGGCGAGGGCGAGTTTATCATTGTTCCGAAAGGCGTCGAACATTGCCCGGAAGCGCTGGGCGGCGAATGTCATGTGCTGCTGCTGGAGCCAAAATCGACGCTCAACACCGGCAATGTGACTACCGAGAAAACCGTTAACAATCTGGACCGACTATGACCAGCATTTTACAAACGATTACCCCGACCACCCATGATCTGGGTGCCTTCCAGGTCCGCCGGGTGCTGCCGTCTCGTCATCGCCGGATGGTGGGGCCGTTTATCTTTGTCGATGAATTTGGCCCGGCAACCCTGCCGGAGGGACCGGGCATGGGCGTGCGGCCGCATCCGCATATCAATCTGGCGACGGTGACCTATTTGTTCGAGGGCGCGATCGATCATCGCGACAGCCTGGGCACCTTCGCGACCATCCGGCCGGGTGCGGTCAATCTGATGACGGCGGGCAGGGGGATCGTCCATTCGGAGCGGTCGCCGCTGGAGCTGCAGGACTTGGCGAAGCCGATGTTCGGCATGCAGACCTGGCTGGCCTTGCCCGACGGCAGGGAAGAGATGGATCCGGCGTTCGAGAATGTCGGTGCCGACGATTTGCCGATCATCGAGGATGGCGGGGCCAAGGCGCGGGTGATCATGGGCAGTCTCTGGGGACAGAGCGCGCCGACCACCTGCCACGCAGAGACCATCTATGCCGATATCCTGCTTTCCGCGGGCGGCGCGATCCCGATCGATGCCGAGGCGGACGAGCGGGCGGTGATGCTGGTCGACGGGGAGGGGGCGCTGGATGGCGTGCCGCTGGAAAAATATCAGCTTTATGTCATTGCGCCGGGCGCGAAGGTTTCGCTTTCATCGGGATCGGGCGGGCGGGCAATGCTGCTCGGTGGCGAGGCCTTTGCCAGCGAGCGGCATGTGTGGTGGAATTTTGTCTCCTCCAGCAAGGAGCGGATCGAGCAGGCGAAAGCCGACTGGCAGCAGGGCCGCTTTCCGATCGTTCCGGGCGATCCGGACGAATATATCCCGCTGCCCGAGGGCAGGCCGAAAACGGTTACGGATTGAATTGCCCTCTCCCATAGGGAGAGGCAACAAGCCTTGGCAATTTATTGCCTAGGCGCAGTCGGTGAGGGGTTTTGCCTTCTCGACAGTCGAACCCCTCACCGAGTTTCGCTAATCAGCAAGCTGACAAGCTACACTTGCCTCTCCCTATGGGAGAGGGCAATTTGCGCTTTCCCATTAGTCCTCAAACCATTCCACCCACGCGCCATGGGCATGGGCGCGGCCCAACAAGGCGGGTTCCTCGCCGCCGGGCCAGCAACGGATGGTCAGTTCGTGGCTGAAGGTCTTGCGGTTGGTTTCCAGCGATATCCAGGCGAGCGGCTTGTCGGCCGTTGCCGCCTTTCCTGCCGTCTCCATCGCCACCGTGATCCGGTCCTTGGTTGCCTGCGGCAGATATTGCCAGACGATCGAGTGCATCAGCACCCGGGTCACGCCGCCTTGCTGGGGGAACGTCAGTTGCTCCTCGACCCAGTCGGCGCCGTCCGCCTTTGCGACACCGGGAGGCTCCTGTTTCGCCAGCGCGATCGACGCTTCCATTCGCTCGAAGCGGGCCGGCATTTCCGGCCAGATATAGCCCTTCAGGCGCGCCGCGGTTTCGTCTTCGGTGAGATCGATCGGGTTCTGGTCGCAGCCGCGGGCGCAGACGATCTCCACCGGCGCCTTTGGGGGCGGCGGGCCGCGCCATTCCGGCTTTATGCGCATCGGCGAATCCTCTGGTCCGGCCAGGACGCCATTCAGGTCATAATGGTAGCGGTCCATCATGGTATTTACGCCCGCGCTGGCTCCGAGTTCTAGCAGTTCGAATCGCGGTCCGACGCGCTCCGACAGCCAGAGCAGGCCAGTCATGAAACTGGCTGAGCGGCCGGATTCATTGGTTTGCGGCGGGCTGTCGAACCAGGGCAGCAATTCGGCGTCATGATCGGCGACGACTTGCCCGACCAGCTCGTCGATCTGATCCTGATCGGTGATCCGGCCTTCGTAGATATCGGCCAGACGCGGTTCGGTCCCGCTGAGATAGAGATAGTGGAGGCCACCGGTCAGCCGCAGCGGCATCGCATCTTCCAGCGGTTTTCCCGGCCAATGGGCGATCTTTTGCCCGCAGGCGGTGGGACCGTTGATCAGCGCCAGCTGGGCGAGGATGATCGAGGCGGTCACCGGGGCATCGTTGCGCCGGCAATGTTCCGCCTGACCGCGCATTCCCTGCGCGATATCTTCGACATCCAAAATATCCATAACTCGTTGCCCTTTCCCCTGTGAAGCCCTAAAGCCGCGGCCACCATGGCCAAACCACTGATCTTTGCAATTCCGAAAGGGAGGATTCTCGACGATGCCTTACCGCTCCTCGAGCAGGCGGGGATTGTGCCGGAAGATGCCTTTTTTGACAAGTCCAACCGCAGCCTGAAATTCGCGACCAATCTGCCGCATATGTCGATCATCCGGGTGCGGGCCTTCGATGTCGCGACCTTTGTCGCCCATGGCGCCGCGCAGATCGGCATTGTCGGTTCGGACGTGATCGAGGAATTCGGCTATAGCGAGCTTTACGCGCCGGTCGATCTCGGCATCGGGCGTTGCCGGCTGTCACTGGCGCAGCCCAAGGATGATGCGGAAGAGGTGGGCAATGTCTCGCATCTTCGGGTCGCGACCAAATATCCCAATCTGACCAGCCGCTATTTCGAGGGTAAGGGCATCCAGGCGGAATGCGTGAAGCTGAACGGCGCGATGGAACTGGCGCCGTCGCTCGGCCTGTCGCGGCATATCGTCGATCTGGTCGAATCCGGCAGCACGCTGAAGGCCAATGATCTGGTCGAAACCGACCGGATCCTCGAAATTTCCGGCCGGCTGGTCGTCAACCGCGCCGCGTTCAAGATGCGCAGCGCCGAGCTGACGCCGCTGGTCCAGAAGTTCCGCGAGCTGGCGGGGCAGGTCTGATGACCTTGCGGATAGCCATTGGCGACCCTGGCTTTGGCAAGGCTTTTGACGCGCTGGTCAATGCCCGGCGCGAGGCGGACGCGGATGTTTCGGCCGATGTGAAGGCGATCATCCAGGATGTTCGCGATCATGGCGACGCGGCGGTGGCGCGGCTGACCCGCAAGTTTGACGGCCATGATCTGGAGCAGACCGGCTGGCGCGTCGACAAGGCCGAGTCGGCCGCTGCACTGGAAGATCTGGAAGCATCCTTGCGCGTGGCGCTGGAACTGGCAGCCTTGAGAATTCGTGATTACCATGAGGGGCAACTCCCTGAAAACAGGGATTATATGGACGAAGCTGGCGTGCGGATCGGAGCCCGGTGGAACGCCGTCGAGCGGGCCGGCATCTATATTCCCGGCGGCCGCGCGGCCTATCCGTCCTCGGTGCTGATGAACGCGATTCCCGCCAAGGTGGCCGGTGTCGAACGGATCATCATGGGCACGCCGGCCAATGGCGGGGACATCAATCCGCTGGTGCTGGCCGCGGCAGAACTGGCCGGAGTCGACGAAATCTGGCGGATTGGCGGCGCGCAGGCGGTGGCTGCGCTCGCTTATGGTACGGAAACGATCAAGCCGGTCGATGTGATTACTGGACCGGGCAACGCGTGGGTCGCCGAAGCCAAGCGGCAGGTGTTCGGGGTGGTCGGCGTTGATATGGTTGCTGGCCCTTCCGAAATCGTGGTGGTGGCTGACGGCAAGAATGATCCGGACTGGATTGCCGCCGACCTGCTCAGCCAGGCCGAGCATGATCCGACCAGCCAGTCGATATTGTTCACAGATGATACAAAGTTTGCCGAACAAGTTGTTGTAAAAATAAATGAACAATTGAATGTTTTGGCCACCTCAGAAACCGCGACCACGAGCTGGACCGACAATGGCGCGATCATCGTCGTCGACCGGCTCGAGCAGGCGCTGCCGCTGGTCGACCGGCTGGCCGCCGAACATCTCGAGCTGGCGGTCGACGATCCCGACGCCCTGTTCCGGAAGGTCCGCCATGCGGGATCGGTATTCCTCGGCCGTCACACGCCGGAAGCGGTCGGCGACTATGTTGCCGGGCCCAACCATGTGCTGCCGACCGGACGGCGGGCGCGTTTTTCGTCCGGCCTGTCGGTGACCGACTTCATGAAGCGGACCAGCTTCATCCACTGCGACGAACAGGCGCTGGCCAATATCGGGCCGGCGGCGGTCGCCCTGGCCGAGGCGGAGGGCTTGCCCGCCCATGCCGCCAGCGTCCAGAAGCGGCTCGACCGGCGCTGACCATTAACGAGAGAAAATAGCGATGACCATTTCCCTATATGACGCCGTAATCCCGGCCCAGCTGCAGATCATTGCCTCGGTCCGCAAGCTGGTCGACAAGGCCAAGGCCCATTGCGAAACCGGGGGCACGGCCCCGGAAGAGATTATCGGCGCGCGGCTGATCGCGGACATGCAGCCCTTTTCCTATCAGGTGAAATGCTGCCGCGAACATTCGCTCGGCGCGATCGAGGCGGTCAGAGAGGGCGTATTTACGCCGAGCCTGACTGCGCCCCCGAACGACTGGGCGGGTCTCTACGAAAAACTGGACGAGGCCAAGGCCGGTCTGGAAGCGGTCAGCGAAGCCGAGATGGAGGGCTTTGTCGGCCAGCCCATGGAATTCCGCTTCAAGGAAACGGTGATGCCGTTCGCCGCCGAACATTTCCTGCTGAGCTTTGCCCAGCCCAATTTCTATTTCCACGCCACGACCGCCTATGACCTGCTGCGCGAGCGCGGCTTCAAGATCGGCAAGATGGATTTTATCGGCATGCCGCGGATCAAACGGTCATGACAGCGAAATCCACATCCCGCTCCGCCGCCCGGCTGGCCGCCGTGCAGGCGCTGTTCCAGCACCAGATGGAAAAGACGCCGGTGCCGAAGCTGCTCAAGGAATTCCATGACCACCGGCTCGGCAAGGAAATCGAGGATGACCAATATCATCCGGCCGAGCGCGACTTTTTCGATGACCTGGTGATCGGCGTGACCTCGCGGCTCGAGGAAATCGACGGGCTGGTGGCATCGAAACTGGCCAAGGGCTGGACCATTGGTCGTCTGGACAAGACCATGCTGCAGATTTTGCGCTGCGGAACCTTTGAACTGGTCGCACAGGAAGATGTTCCGATCGCAACGGTGATTGACGAATATCTGGATGTCGCCCATGCCTTTTTCAACAAGAAGGACGCCGGTTTTGTAAACGGGCTTCTGGACAGTATCGCAAAACAGGTACGGGGCTGAATCAGACCCCGGCTGGCACGGGGGAACAAATTGTCAGACTTTCTGGACCGGCTTGATCCCGCATTCCGCGACATGATCGCGGCAGAAGGGCCCTATATTTTCGAGATATTGCGGGACGACGTGGCCAGTGCCCGCGTGGCGCTGGACGCGCTTTTTGCGCAAATGGCTGCCGATCTGCCCGAATATGACGGCCAGAAAGACGAATATCATATGCCCGGCCTGGATGGCGATCCCGAGGTTGCGGTGATCGAATATCGCGCGCGCGACCTGCTCTACCCCGATTGCGCGATCATCTGGCTGCATGGCGGCGGCTATCTGATGGGCAGCGCCGAGGATCTGTCGGCGCAAGGCTATTCCACGCTCGCTCCAGTGATCTCGGTCGACTACCGGATGGCGCCGGAACATCGCGCGCCGTCGGCGGCCCGGGATGTCTGCGCGGTGATCGACCGGGTGGCGGCAAATCGCAAGCCGCGCAAGATCATCCTTGCCGGTCCCAGTGCGGGCGGCGGACTGGCGGCCAGCGCCGCGCTGATGAATCGCGACCGGGGCGGGCCGGACATCGCGTTCCAGCTGCTCATCTATCCGATGCTCGATGACCGGCATGACACGCCGTCGGGCCATATGGACATTCCGCCCTCCACCTGGACGCGCGCAACCTCGCTGCACGCCTGGTCGCTCTATGCCGAGGAAGACGGCGCCAGCCCCTATGCGGCGGCGGCGCGGGCGACTGATCTAAGCGGCCTGCCGCCAGCCTATATCATGTGCGGCGATCTCGACCTGTTTCTCGACGAAGATATTGATTATGCCAACCGGCTTCGTTCATCCGGTGTTCCGGTCGAGCTTGCTATCTACCCCGGAGCACCGCACGGATTCAACGGATTTGCCCCGCAGGCAGCGGTCAGCAAGCGCGCCAACGCTTCCATCAGAATGGCACTGGAGCACGCCCTGTCTTGAACGAACTGGATTTCATTGACCGGCTGAAGGCCATCACCACCCATCCTGCGGCACGCGGGCTGGTCGACGATGTGGCGATGATGCCCTTCGGGCGGCACAAGCTGGTCATGACCCATGACATGATGGTCGAAGGCGTGCATTTCCTGCGCGACGCCGATCCCGCCGACGTCGCCTGGAAACTGGTCGCGGTGAACCTGTCCGATCTGGCGGCCAAGGGCGCAAAGCCGCTGGGTCTCCTGCTCGGCTATGGCCGGACCGCAGGCGACCAGTGGGATGCGGCCTTTGTCGAGGGCCTGAAACAGGCGATCGACCGATTTGGTGTCCCGCTGATTGGCGGTGATACGGTGGCGATGGGCGAACAGGCACCGAGAACCTTCGGGCTGACCGCGATCGGCGAGGCAAAGGGCCATATCGTGCCCTCGCGCAGCAACGCCAAGCCGGGCAACGCCGTCTATGTCACCGGAACCATCGGTGACGCCTGGGCGGGTCTGCAAATCGCCTCGGGATTGCTGCGGTCGTCCGATATCGACACCACGGCATTCTTGCTGAAAGCGCATACGCGCCCAACGCCGCGGCTGGAAGAGGGCAGGGTGCTGTCCAATCTTGTCAGCAGCATGATGGACATCTCCGACGGCCTGCTGCTTGACGCATCGCGGATTGCCGCGGCCAGCGGTGTGCAGATCGAGATCGATCTGGCGGAAATCCCGCTTTCGAAGCAGTTCCAGGCCCTGGTTGGCAACGACCGGGACGCACGGATCAAGGCAGCGACCGGAGGGGACGATTATCAGCTGCTGCTCACCGCCAGCCCCGAAACGGTCCTGTCGATTCCGCTGACCTGCGTCGGCACCTGCCGGCCCGGCTCCGGCCTGTCGCTGCACAGCCATGGCGAACGGTTGGACCTGCCAGAAAATCTGGGGTTTGTGCACGCCTGATCCGGTTGAAATCCGCTCCGCCGGACCGGCTATTGCGGCCATCCCGCGCCTGATCAAATCAGGACTTGCACGATTCGCGTTTCCCGCACTATAGCCTGACCGTTCATCGCCCCGAGGATACGGGGCGTTTTATTATAAAAAATAGGGGAGAATGCAGCGATGACGGTTGTCACCATTTCAATTTTATGCGGTTTTGTTGCCATATTATATGGCTTCATAACCAGCCGCCAGGTGCTCAATGCACCGGCCGGAAACGAAAAAATGCAATCCATCGCAGGCGCGATTCAGGAAGGCGCCCAAGCCTATCTGAACCGCCAGTATCGCGCGATCGGCATGGTCGGCGTTGTCGTCGCGGTTCTGGTCTTCATTTTCCTCGGACCCATTTCAACCACCGGCTTCCTGCTCGGTGCCATTCTTTCGGGCGTTGCCGGCTATATCGGGATGAATATCTCGGTTCGCGCCAATGTCCGGACAGCACAGGGTGCCAGCGAAAGCCTGCAGACCGGTCTCACCGTTGCGTTTCGCGCCGGTGCGGTGACCGGCATGCTGGTCGCTGGCCTCGCGCTGCTGGCGATCTCGATCTTCTTCTATGTGCTGACCACCCAGATGGGTCTGGCTGCCAATGACCGCACGGTCATTGACTCGCTGGTTGCACTGGCCTTCGGCGCGTCGCTGATTTCGATCTTTGCGCGTTTGGGCGGCGGTATCTTTACCAAGGCTGCAGACGTCGGCGCCGATCTGGTCGGCAAGGTCGAAGCGGGCATCCCCGAGGATGATCCACGCAACCCAGCCACGATCGCGGATAATGTCGGCGACAATGTTGGTGATTGTGCCGGCATGGCGGCTGACTTGTTCGAGACCTATGTCGTGACCGTTGGCGCGACGATGGTGCTGCTGGCGCTTCTGTTTGGCGATCTTGTTGGTAGCGCGGCACTCTATGACCTGATGTCCTTGCCGCTGATTGTCGGTGGTGTCTGCATCCTGACCTCGATCATCGGCACCTATATGGTGCGACTGGGTGGCGGCACGAACATCATGGGCGCGCTGTACAAGGGTTTCATCACCACGGCCGTGCTCTCGATCCCGGCGATCTATTATGTCACCATGCGCACGCTGGGTGACATGGACACGCCAATCGGCGTTGCGCTGGATGGCACCGGCGGATTTACCGGCATGGCCCTGTTCTGGTCGATGATGGTGGGTCTGGCGGTTACCGGCCTGATCATCTGGATCACCGAATATTATACCGGAACGCAATATCGTCCGGTGCGGTCGATCGCCAAATCATCAGAAACCGGCCACGGCACCAACGTGATCCAGGGTCTGGCGATTTCGATGGAAGCAACGGCCTTGCCGACGCTGGTGATTGTTGTCGGTATCGTGGTTGCGTTCCAGCTTGCTGGCCTGATCGGCATCGCCTTTGCGGCAACCGCCATGCTGGCGCTCGCCGGTATGGTTGTCGCGCTCGATGCTTATGGTCCGGTTACGGATAACGCCGGCGGTATCGCTGAAATGGCGGGTCTGGACGAGAGCGTCCGCAATAAGACCGATGCGCTGGACGCCGTGGGCAACACCACCAAGGCCGTGACCAAGGGCTATGCCATTGGTTCTGCCGGTCTCGCTGCACTGGTGCTTTTCTCGGCCTATACCGCTGACCTCAAGG
>Ga0075467_10001802_pt1 | contig 17485 bp, 16 predicted proteins | sample DEB08_DNA_9_FD_75067 | JGI IMG/M metagenome (GOLD analysis project Ga0075467, IMG submission 75067) | Aqueous microbial communities from the Delaware River and Bay under freshwater to marine salinity gradient to study organic matter... | ecosystem: Environmental > Aquatic > Marine > Coastal ... | reverse complement strand
GACCTCGACAGCCGCGAGGCCTGCGCCCCCGGCTGCCCCCAGAACAACAAGGCTTTCGCCTTTTGCCAGTCTTGCGCGGCGGATAAGCGAAAGATGCGCGGTAGCGTAAGTTATCTGAAAAGCGGCGGCCGTGACGTCGTCAATCGTATCGCTCAGCCCAAGCGCGCGGCCGGCTTCAAAAACCGCATAGTCGGCAAGCCCGCCGTGTTCGACGATTGCGGCGATCCGGTCGCCGACTTTTTTGCCGGTGACTTTGGTGCCGATTGCGGTGATCGTCCCGGCGATTTCGAGGCCTGGCACCATTGGGAAGGGCGGCGTGTCCTGATAGCGGCCCTCAATCAGCAACAGGTCCGCGAAGTTGAGCGCGGTGGCCGCAACCCGCACCTGTATCTGTGTCTCACAGGGCGAGGGAATTGGCGCCGATATAATCGCGGGTTCGGCGTTTGGAGCGCTGACACTTAGAATGCGCATCTTTCAACCGCCGTATTGAGAAGGGAATCTCGCATCAAAATAGTCCTGCGCTACATCCCGCCAACTGTATTTGGTACGCTTTTGATCAGCAAGTTGCTTTAAGTAGCAGGTATAAGGCACTGTTTAATAATAATTTCATGGCTTTTGATCAAATTTGATAGTAGGATCGTACAGAGCATTTACATCCTGGCCTTCGAACATGCATAAAAAGACTCCTATCAAAGTTGTATCAATGCAGCGCAGGTATATCCATGGTTGCAAAGGGAGCCACACATGAAGCACCCCGTTGACGTGCACGTTGGGAAAAGAATCCGCCACCGTCGTTGGATGGTTGGCATGACCCAGCAACAGTTGGCAGAGCATGTTGGAATCAAGTTCCAGCAGATCCAGAAATATGAGACCGGTATGAACCGTGTGTCTGCGTCCCGGCTTTGGGACATTGCGGAAACGTTGAGCGTTCCGGTCAGCTTCTTCTTCGATGGGCTGAGCACTGAAGCAGACAACGGTGCGGAAGATCGCACAGTGCCCGGCGACATTCTTGCTGACAAAGAAGCGCTCGAACTTGTGCGGTCATACTACGCCATCCCAGAGAACCAGCGCCGTCGCTTGTTTGAGCTTGCGCGCGTGCTTAGCGACGTCGCATAGCGCCACGTCGCTTGACCCGGACTGCGGGTCTGACTACGAAAACCTCAGCGCCCGAAGGCGTGGGAGTTTTCTTTTGCCTGATTTCAATGTGAATGAACTTTGGTCCGTCGTGGATGCGATGGCAGATGCGGCGCGCGTTGAAACGCTGCGCCATTTTCGGCAGGCGGGTTTGCAGACCGAAAGCAAACGCGCGGATTTTGATCCTGTGACAGTGGCCGACCGGGATGCGGAAACCGCAATGCGAGCAATTCTTGCCGAGCGCCGGCCCGATGACGGTGTTTTGGGCGAAGAGTATGGGCAGACTGATGGAACGTCAGGGCTGACTTGGGTTTTGGATCCGATTGACGGCACGCGCGGCTATATCTCGGGATCACCGACATGGGGTGTTTTGATCGCCGTGTCGGATGCCAAGGGGCCTTTCCTTGGGGTGATTGATCAACCCTACATCGGCGAGCGGTTTTACGGTGGTCCGGGGCGGTCAGAGATGAGCGGACCCTTGGGCAAAAGGACACTGGGTGTCCGGGCGACAACGGTCCTGGCCGAAGCCACGCTTTTCTCGACTTTTCCGGAAGTCGGAACACCTGCTGAAGGGGCTGCGTTTCGCCGGGTTGCCGAACAGGTACGGCTGACGCGCTACGGCTGTGATTGCTATGCCTATGCTTTGTTGGCCGCCGGTCAGGTCGATCTGGTTATCGAGGCTGGCCTTCAGGCCTATGATATCCAGGCGCCGATTGCGGTGATCGAGGCGGCAGACGGGATTGTGACGGACTGGACTGGCGGGCCAGTTCACGAGGGCGGGCAGGTGGTTGCGGCGGCAACGCCCGAGTTGCACCGCGCAGCGCTGAGGCTTCTGGCCGAGTGAGGGTTATGGACCTGCGCGTCGCTGATTGCTAAATTGGCGTAAGGGATGAGTCCTTTTCCGCTCTCTTCTGTCGTCCCTATCGACCCACCTGGTCCGAAGAGAGCGACAGGACCAGGAGCGACTGTGACCCAAGTACTTTTGAGAAATGCAGACACGATCGTCACCATGGCGGGCGATGATCTGAAGAATTGCGACATCCTTTTCGACGCAGGCGTGATCCGCGCCGTCGGGCCTGCGCTTGATGCGCCTGACGCACGCGTGGTTGAGGCGCGTGGATGTGTTGTGACGCCCGGCCTCGTGAATACCCATCACCATCTCTATCAGACGCTGACGAAGGCTGTGCCCGGCGGGCAGGACGCGCTTTTGTTTGGCTGGCTCCAGACGCTGTACCCCATTTGGGCGCGGTTTGGTCCGGAAGAAATGCGCGTTTCAACACTGTTGGGCCTTTCTGAGCTTGCGCTTTCGGGCTGTACGACCAGTTCAGATCATCTGTACCTCTATCCGAATGGCGCGCGTCTCGATGACACGATCTGGGCTGCGGGCGAGGTCGGGATGCGGTTCCATCCGACGCGCGGATCAATGTCAATTGGGGAAAGTGCGGGCGGATTGCCACCGGACGATCTGGTCGAGAGTGAGACGGCGATCCTTAAAGACTGCCTTCGGGTGATTGATGCCTTCCACGATCCCGCGCCGGGGTCGATGGTAAGGGTGGGCGTGGCACCCTGCTCGCCGTTTTCGGTCAGTCGCGAACTGATGCGCGACGCTGCTGTTTTGGCGCGCGACAAGGGTGTGCGACTTCATACGCATTTGGCGGAGAACGAGGAAGACATCGCTTATTCGCTGGAAAAATTCGGGTGCCGTCCGGGACAATATGCCGAAGATTTGGGTTGGACGGGTGATGATGTCTGGCATGCGCATTGCGTAAAGTTAGATGCGCAAGAAATTGATCTTTTTGCAAGAAGCCGAACTGGCGTTGCGCATTGTCCTTGCTCGAATTGTCGTTTGGGGTCGGGCATTGCTCCGGTACGCGCGATGCGAGATGCAGGCGTGCGGGTCGGGCTGGGCGTCGACGGGTCTGCATCGAACGATATGGGAAATCTGATCGGCGAGGCGCGTCAGGCCATGTTGATGCAAAGAGTGCAGGGCGGTGCGGATAAAATGGCGGCACGCGAGGCCTTGGAGATTGCGACCGTCGGCGGCGCGGCGGTTTTGGGGCGCGACGATATCGGGCGGCTTGCACCGGGGATGCGGGCGGATATTGCGGTGTGGGACGTCAGCGGCATTGAAAGCGCCGGAAGCTGGGATGCCGCGGCGATATTGCTGGCGGGGCCAACGCGGGTGCGGGATTTGTTTGTCGAGGGTCGGCGTGTTGTCGATGCCGGACGAGTGGCGACGATTGACTTGGATGCGACGGTTGCTGAGGGGCAGACATTGGTGACCCGCCTGATGGGCTAGTGGGGCGCGAAGGCCGCGAGCGCGACGACGATAAGCATAGACGCTGCCATGCCAATATTGATTGCGCGTTGCATTTTTTCTGGCAGATCAAGGCGTCTCAAGGTGATGCCGACCCAAAGCCATAGGAAATGAATTGCCGTCCATATCGTATTCAATATCAATAGCTTAAGGGCTACCTCTAATCCCGGTGTTTCGGGCACGAAGGCAAAGGCCGAAAACAAGGCGGTGTTCACCGCATAGGCCTTTGGATTCACGGCCTGAAGCAGCATCCCACCCTTGATCCCGGGTGGCGTTGTGCGCTCTATGAAGGCGACCTTTGAGCCCGCGAAGGCGATGCGGAAGGCGAGGTAAACCAGATAGCCGACCGAAATGACGTAAAATACAGTTCGCACGCCTGGCTCTGCCAACATGACCGCAGCCAAGCCAGTGATCACGCCAAGGCAAACAAGGTTCGTGCCAAAAAAGAGACCAAGGAGGTAGCGACTTCCGTGCCGAAACCCGAAGGCCGCTCCGACACCTGCCAAAGACAAGACGCCCGGACCGGGAGTGATGATCAAAAAGAAGACGGCAAGGGCAAATGTGAGCATTGGGCTGAGAATGACGCCTGCGCGCGGAATGGCAAGGTTTTGTGCGCCTCAAGCGCGGAGTTTTAGGTATTTTTTAAAGGGGTGAAAATGCGTGAGACCGTGCCTTATCGCATAACGGATCACTAACTCTCAATGCGTATCAAATTGTTGCGGTACAATCTGAGGAGCCGATGACCGCAAAGGATGAAGCCCCGCTCTTTGGCTCACCGGTCCGAGGTGGGCTAGATCGCCCTGTATTTCATCCTTTCAAACATACCTCCGCCGGAGGCAAAGAAGTCATTTCGTCATCGACTGGCCCATGACGCGAACGTCACGGATCGCTCGATCGTCCCCCATCATGATGGTTGGGAAGACGGCTTCCCAAAGCGTATCAGCCCGTGCCGCCCGTTGGGCGATAGCCGGCGTTGAAGCAAGATCGAGGACCACGAGGTCCGCTTCATAGCCGGGATTAAGGTGGCCGATTTTTGTATCAAGGCGTAGCGCTCGGGCAGAGCCGGTTGTTGCAAGCCACAGCAGTTCTGCGGGGTGAAGCGCGCGGCCTCGAAGCTGAGCAACCTCATAGGCTGCAGCCATTGTTCGCAGCATAGAGAACGACGAGCCGCCACCGGTATCAGTGGCCAACCCGATGGTTTGTCCCTCGGCCATCAACCCGTCCATGTCGAATAATCCCGAGCCGATGAATGTGTTCGATGTCGGGCAGTGGACAAGGCTTGCGCCACTTTCTTTGAGCCTTGCGCGCTCGCGGTCAGTCAGATGAATGGCATGACCAAAAAGAGCGCCGGGGCCGATAAGGCCTGCGGCCTCGTAGGTATCAAGATAGTCCCGGGCTTCGGGGAAGAGGTCACGAACCCATGCGATTTCTTCGGTTTGTTCGGACAAATGCGTTTGCATCAGGCAGTCTGGATGCTCGGCCCAAAGGGCCCCGAGGGCGGCGAGTTGTTCGCGCGTTGAGGTTGGCGAAAAGCGCGGCGTGATCGCGTAGATCAGGCGGTCCTGGCCGTGCCATTTTCCCACCAGGGCCTTGCTGTCATCATAGGCCGATTGAGCGGTGTCAGTGAGATCTGCGGGCGCATTGCGATCCATGCAAGTCTTGCCAGCGATGGCGCGCAATCCGCGGGATTTGGCCTCGGCAAAGTAGGCGTCAACACTTGCAGGGTGGATGGTCGTGAAGCTTGTGGTGGTGGTTGTGCCGTTGGCGAGCGTCAGATCGAAGTAGGTTTTGGCGATGGCGCTTGCATAGACGGGGTCGCCGAACTTCATCTCTTCGGGGAAGGTATATCTGTTGAGCCAGTCGATCAGTCGCTTGCCCCAACTCGCGATCATCGCGGTTTGCGGGTAATGGGCGTGCGCGTCGATGAAGCCTGGAAGGATCAGTGAATTGCCGTAGTCGGTGATTTGGGCTTCCGGATGGGCGCGCCGCAGGTCGTCGGCCGTGCCGGTGCCTGTGATCATACCGTTCTCAATCAGAATGCCGCCGCGAGCGTCGTGGCGGGCCGTTTCGATGCCGTCGTGAAAAGGATCTCCTGTGAAGGTAAGGGTCTGGCCGATCAGGAGCGTTTTCTGGGTCATCTGGCTCTCGGGGTTTGTTGTCCAATGTAAATTCGGTCTCGGCTCTGTTGTCTATCACGGAGTTCGCATAAGTTCAGTTTAAGGTGCGAGAAAAGGTATTTCTTATGACCGATCAGACAGAAACGATTGACCGAGCGGAAGACGATACAGAGGACGACTATGCCCTTCGAAATCGGGTCGTTTCGGCTGCCAAAAGTGCGGCTGAAGACGGTGATCGCGAACGGTTGCTGGAGGTGTTCGAGCCGCTTCACCCTGCCGACATCGCCGACCTTCTGGAGCAGGTAGACACCGAAGACCGGACAAAGATTCTCCAGCTCGCAGGCGACTATATCGACGGGGAAATCCTGTCTGAAATCGCTGAAGATATCCGTGACGAAGTGGTTGAAACGCTGGAGCCAACGGTTCTTGCCGACGCGGTGCGCGAGCTGGAATCTGACGATGTCGTCGACATTATGGAAGACCTTGGCGACGCGCAGCAGGAAGCTGTGCTTGAGGCGCTGGATGTGGTCGACCGGATCGCGGTCGAGCAGGCGCTGGCATACCCGGAGTTCTCTGCTGGTCGCCTGATGCAGCGCGAAGTTGTGGTTGCCCCCGAGCATTGGTCTGTTGGGGACGCGATTGATCACATGCGCGCACAGTCGGATCTTCCCGAGCAGTTCTATCACATTGTATTGGTTGATCCGCGGCATCGGCCGACGTCTTATGTGACGCTTGGCCGGCTAATGTCGTCGCGGCGCGAAGTGCCTTTGAAGACGATCACCGAGGAGAGTTTTCGCACCTTTGATGCCGTCGAGGACGAAGGCGATGTGGCCTATGCGTTCAACCAGTATCACCTGATTACAGCGCCTGTTGTCGATGAAGACGGGCGGTTGGTTGGCGTGATCCTAATTGATGACGCGATGGCGGTTTTGGATGAAGAGCATGAGGAAGACGTTTTGCGTCTTGGTGGCGTCGGTGACGAAAGCCTGTCGAATTCGACGTTTGAGATCGTAAAACGGCGTTTCCCCTGGTTGGGGATCAACCTTGCCACCGCGATTTTGGCGTCGATCGTGATTTCGATATTTGAGGATGTGTTGCAGGCCGTGGTCGCCTTGGCGGTATTGATGCCTATTGTCGCTTCGATGGGCGGCAATGCGGGCACGCAGTCTATGACGGTCGCGGTCCGGGCCTTGGCGACGCGCGACCTTACAGAATCGAATGCGTTGCGGGTTGTCCGCCGTGAGGCGATGGCGGGACTTTTGAATGGGTTGATTTTTGCGGTGGTGATGGGGATCGTCGGGGTGATCTGGTTTGGGTCTCCGGCAATCGGATTTGTAATTTCGGTCGCCATGGTGGTGAATTTGATGGTCGCAGGATTGTCAGGAGTTCTGGTGCCTTTGGCGCTGGATAAGTTCGGGGTTGACCCGGCGTTGGCGGCAGGGACGTTTGTGACTACGGTCACGGATGTTGTTGGGTTCTTTGCGTTTCTTGGGTTGGCCTCGATGGTGTTGCTATGACCGACAAGGCGTCTCTGCGCAAACTGGCCGCAGAGCGACGGGCGCAGGTGCATGGGGTGGTCGATGCGGCACCAGCATTGAAGCATTTGGCCGATGTGTTGGGCGAAACCGCGGGGCGTGTTTCTTTCTTTTGGCCGATCCGCACAGAGATTGACCCTAGGCCGTTGCTTGAGGCGCTTTCAACGCGTCGTGAGGTTTGTTTGCCCGTGACAACCGGCTATGCGCCATTGGTTTTTCGTCCTTGGGTGCCGGGGACAGCGATGATTGCCGATAGCTTTGGTGTCGAAGTGCCTGTGGACGAGACCGAGGTCATCCCGCAGGTGTTGGTGGTCCCTTTGTTGGCGTTTGACGAGCGGGGGCATCGTTTGGGCTATGGCGCAGGGCACTATGACCGGACGTTGGGCAAGCTTCGGCCCTTGGGGCCGGTTGTGGCGGTGGGGTTTGCCTATGAGGCACAGCTTGCTGAAACACTGCCAATCGATGCGACGGATCAGCCGTTGAATGCGATTGTAACCGAGGCCGGAATAAGACGCTTTTTGCAGTCGTGATGACGGTACTTGCTTTGTTTTTAGGCCGGGGGTAGGGCCAAGGAATGCGTATTCTTTATCTTGGTGATATTGTGGGGCGGTCCGGACGGACAGCGATCCGCGAGCGGCTTCTGCCTTTACGGAACAGACTTAGGGCTGATTTCGTCGTGGTGAACGGCGAAAACGCTACAGCAGGTGCCGGGCTTTCGGGCGATCATGCAAAGGCGATGCTGGACAGCGGCGTGGATGTGCTGACGCTTGGGGATCATGCCTTCGATCAAAAGGACATGCTGACCTTTATCGAACGGGAGCGGCGAATTATTCGCCCTGTGAATTTTGCTAAGCAAGCCCCTGGGGTCGGCTCGCGGGTGTTTGATGCGCCGGGCGGGCGAAAGGTGTTGGTAGCGCAGGTGCTGGGGCAAGTCTTTATGAAACGCGCCTTTGACGACCCTTTTTCCGCCGTCGACAATATTTTGCGCACCCATCCTTTGGGTGGGATGGTGCAGGCAATTGTTCTGGACGTTCATTGCGAAGCGACCAGCGAAAAGATGGCTATGGGGCACTTTTGCGACGGCCGTGCAAGCATGGTTGTGGGGTCGCACACGCATGTGCCAACGGCTGATGCGCAAATCCTGCCGAGCGGAACTGCGTTCCAGGCGGATGCCGGAATGTGCGGCGACTACAATTCGGTCATCGGCATGGACAAGGCCGAGCCTATGCGCCGCTTTGTCACCGGCATGGGCAAGGGGCGGTTTGAACCTGCAAACGGTGAGGCCACCTTGTCGGGGCTTTTCGTGGTGACGGATGACCGCACCGGCAAGGCAACGACCGTGCAGATGATCCGCGATGGCGGGCGCTTGCAGGCGTCCGGGCCGGAGTGAAAGACCGCCTTTTTCTGATTTTCTGTCTGGCCGTTATGGGGGCGGGCTGGGGCGCGACCCAGCCTTTGGCCAAGATCGCGGTCAGCGAAAGCTATCGCCATATCGGACTGGTTTTCTGGCAATTGGCAATCGGTGCGATTGTCATGGGCGTGATCCAAACGATGCGCGGCAGGCGGCTGACTATTTCGCGCCCGGCGCTACAAATATACGTCCTGATTGCGATGATCGGAACGATTCTACCTAATTCTGCGTCTTATGAGGCCGCGCGGCATTTGCCTGCCGGCGTGGTGTCGATCTTGCTGTCGCTGGTGCCTTTGTTCGCATTTCCATTCGCGATCCTTATGGGCAACGAGCGCTTTCAATGGGTGCGCTTTGGTGGCCTGGCCCTTGGGTTATGTGGCGTGTTGTTAATTGTTGGCCCAGAGACGAGCCTTCCAGAGCGCGCGATGATCGTCTTCATTCCGATCGCGCTGATCGCACCGTTGTTTTACGGCCTTGAAGGCAATGTGGTCGCGCGGTGGGGGACCGCCGGTCTGGACCCGGTTGAAGTTCTTTACGGGGCTTCGGTCGTTGGGGCGTTGATCGCGCTGCCGGTGGCGGTGGTTTCGGGCCAGTTCATTGATCCGCGCCCCCCCTGGGGGCAGCCTGATTTTGCGTTGATGATCTCGTCGATAATCCATGTCTTGGTCTATACGGCCTATGTTTGGATGGTGGGCCGAGCCGGACCGGTATTCGCGGTGCAGGTGAGTTACCTCGTCACCGGTTTCGGGGTTGGCTGGGCCATGCTTATTCTCGAAGAGAGCTATTCCGTTTGGGTCTGGGGCGCGATGGGCGTCATTCTGACGGGTGTGTTCCTTGTTCAGCCAAGCCCGCGCGCCGCGCTTGTGGAGTTGGGCGAAAGAGGCAACACTTGACGTGTTATGACACCGATTTTTGACTTTTCACCTGATGTCGCGGCCTTCCTTGCGTTGGCGGTCGTCGGCACCATGTTCCTGATGTTTCTGTGGGAGCGCTGGACGGCTGAGGTCGTGGCCATCGGCGGCGTCGCCTTGATGTTGGTCCTTGGACTTTTGCCATATGAAAAAGGGCTTGAGGTCCTGTCGAACCCGGCGCCCTGGACGATTGCCGCCATGTTCATCGTGATGGGGGCTTTGGTGCGCACAGGGGCCTTGAGTTGGTTCACAAGCCAGGTGGAACGGCAGGCAGGCGTGCGGCCGGGGGCGGCTTTGGCAGGCTTGATGGGGTTCGTCGTCTTATCGTCTGCCGTGGTGTCGAACACGCCCGTTGTGGTCGTGATGATCCCGGTATTTGTGCAATTATCTTCAAAGCTGGGGATGTCAGCGTCGAAATTATTGATCCCTTTGTCATATGGCGCAATTTTGGGCGGAACGCTGACGCTTTTGGGAACCTCGACCAACTTGCTGGTCGACGGCGTGGCGCGCGCCCAGGGTTTGGAAGCATTTACGATCTTTGAGGTCACACCATTGGCCATCGTTTTGGTGGCGTGGGGGATGATCTACCTGCGGTATATAGCGCCGAGATTGCTGCCGGATCGAGACTCGATGGCGACCATTTTGTCGGACCGATCGAAGATGAAGTTTTTCACTGAGGTGGCCATTCCGGAAGGCAGCGATCTGATTGGGCAAGGTGTGCGCGACATTGATCTGTTCAAGCGGGATGGTGTGCGGTTGATTGATGTGTTGCGTGGTGATGCATCGCTTCGGCGCAACCTTGATGGGGTTGATTTGGCACTGGGTGACCGCGTTGTGTTGCGCACTCCTATGGCGGAAGCGCTGGGGTTGCAGCAATCGAAAGAGCTGCGGACCGTTGATAAGCTTGGATCGGTTGAGACGACGACTGTGGAGGTTCTGATCACTCCTGGATGCCGCATGGTTGGGCGATCCCTGGGCGGGCTTCGCCTTCGGCGTCGGTATGGTGTTTATACGCTGGCGGTGCATCGGCGTTCGCAGAACATCGGACGTCGGTTGGACGATCTGGTGGTGCGGGTCGGCGACACACTTTTGCTTGAGGGCGCGCCGGCGGACATTCAACGGGTAGCGGCCGATATGAAGCTGGCAGATGTGAGCCATCCCACAGAGCGGGCGTATCGGCGAAAACTGGCGCCGGTGGCTGTGGTTGCTTTGCTGGGGATTGTGGTGTTGGCGGCGTTTGGGATCGCGCCGATCTTCCTGTTGGCGATCCTGGCGGTGGCTGTTGTGTTGTTGTCGGGTTGCGTCGACGCCGAAGAAGCGTTCGAGATGATCGATGGGCGGCTATTGGCGCTTATTTTTGCGATGTTGGCCATTGGGGCCGCATTGGAGGCGACGGGAGCGATCGCGCTGATTGTGGATGCCATCGCACCGGGTTTAGGCGCTTTGCCGCCCTGGGCGATTGTCTGGGCGGTCTATTTGCTGACGTCGGTGTTGACGGAGCTTATAACCAACAATGCGGTGGCTGTTGTCGTGACACCGATTGCTATTGGATTGGCAGGCGCGCTGGGCATCGACCCAAGGCCTTTGGTTATCGCGGTGATGGTGGCGGCTTCGGCGGCGTTTGCAACGCCGATCGGATATCAGACCAATATGCTGGTTTATGGCCCGGGTGGCTATACGTTCAGCGATTTCCTGAAGGTTGGGGTGCCGCTGAACCTGAGTATTGGGCTGTTGGCGTCGTTCCTGATCCCGGTGATCTGGCCGCTTTGAAGCGGCCAGAAGAGGTGTCGGATTTGCTTTCGACTTCTGCCGCAGCGGCCGCCTTGGTGGCGCGCTTTTCCAGCTTGTTGGCCTTTTTAGCGGCGGTCTTCGCTTTCTTAGCGACCTTGCCGGCCGCTGCACTCACAGTTTCAGCGCGCTTGGAGGCCTTTTGTGCGGCGTTGGAGGCTTTCTTGGCAGCCTGCAGACGCTTTTCGGTCGGCTTTTGCCGCGCTCGACTTTGCGGCGGCCTTGCGATCTGCGCGATCATCACGCGCGCAGGATTTTTGAGATTGGAATACCGAACAGTCGGCAGAATTTGCGGTCGCGGGCGTGGGCTTGGTAACACCAATGGTTGCTATGGCAAGAAAAGCGGCTGCAAGAAGGTGGGTCACTTTCATTTCATTTACTTGTTAAAAGAAGGTAACTGTTTGACTTAACAAACTGTTTACATGCGTGATTTAGCGAATTTTAGACTAGTTTGTGATGATTTGAGTGCTTTTTGGTGAGCTGGACCTTCGCGTGGCCTCGGACTTGAGGTCCGTTTGGTGCGCGACTAGAAGGGGCGGAACGCTATAATTCGGGAGAAGTGGCATGGCAGGTCATTCAAAATGGGCAAACATCCAGCACCGCAAAGGTCGCCAGGACGCGGTACGCTCAAAGTTGTTTTCCAAGCTTTCGAAGGAAATTACCGTGGCCGCCAAGATGGGCGACCCGGACCCCGAGAAGAACCCACGGCTTCGGATGGCAGTAAAAGAAGCAAAATCAAGCTCTGTCCCCAAGGACGTTATTGATCGCGCCATTTCCAAAAGCCAGGCCGGCGATGGGGATGAGTATGAAGAAATCCGTTACGAAGGCTATGGCCCAAGTGGGGTTGCGGTGATTGTTGAAGCAATGACCGATAACCGAAACCGGACAGCTTCGACCGTGCGCTCGACCTTTGGCAAACACGGCGGCAACCTTGGCGAGACGGGCTCAGTCGGGTTCATGTTTGAGCGCAAGGGCGAGATCGTTTATCCGGGCGATATTGGCGACGAAGATATGGTGATGATGGCGGCAATCGAGGCTGGTGCCGAGGACGTTGAAAGTGCGGACGAGGGGCATACGATTTATTGCGCCGATACCGATTTGAACGAGGTGTCGACGGCGCTTGAGATCGAATTGGGCGAGGCGGAATCGACTAAGCTGATCTGGAAGCCAACCACGACGACCGAGCTTGACCTTGAAGGCGCGCAGAAGTTGTTCCGTCTGATCGAGGTTCTGGAAGACGACGATGACATTCAGCGTGTGACGGCGAACTTCGACATATCCGACGAGGTTATGGAACAACTTTAGGACGCATTCGGGTTTGGGGCTTTGCCGCGCGTCCCTTTCGACCTCACCCCAGGTATTTCTAAAAGGATGAAGCTGTTGATGCGGCTATGAGGTGGCGTCTGGCGGCTTTTTTGACGTTTTCTGTGAGAGGGGCGAGGGCCCCTTTGCCGATGCGGCTGGTTTGCCAGTAAAGAGCCGTGTCGTGGGGCAGGTCGGGATGGAGCGTAACAAGGTCTCCACGTTGGATTGCGTCGCGCACCAGTAATTCGGGGTTAAGGCCCCACCCGATGCCCAAGATTGCAGCTTCGACGAAACCGCGGGTTGAGGGCAGGTAGTGTGCGGTGAGGGTGATATCTTTACCGGTTGCCCGGCGTGCCCATGTTTTTTGCAACCTGTCCTTTTCATTGAAAGCGAGGGCCGGGGCTTTTGCGAGGCTCTTGGGCGTGATGCCGTCTTTCAGGTGAGTTGCGACAAATTCAGGGCTGGCGGTGGCGAGGTAGCGCAGCGCCCCTAAGGGCATCACGTCCGCGCCTTGCACCGGCTCGGCGCGGGTCGTCACGGCGGCAGCGACCTCGCCACTTCGCAGGAGGTCAGCTGAATGATCCTGATCCTCGGCGCGAATTTGAAAGCGTCGATCCGAGTGTCCGCGCAAGGCTGGCAGGAACCAAGTATCGAGGCTGTCCGCATTCACAGCGAGGCACAAAGTGAGCATGTGGTCGCGTCCAAGATCGGTATCAAGTTCGGCGTCCAGACGGGCAAGCGCGTCCGCATGTGCCACAAGGCGGGCACCGGTTGCAGTGGCCTCAAGAGGGGTGCCGCGTTTCAGAACCGGGGAGCCGACTCGGTCTTCAAGGGCGCGGATGCGTTGCGAAATCGCCGATTGCGTCACCGCCAGATGATCGGCGGCAGCCTCGAAGCTTCCGGTTCTCATGATCGCAGAAAGCGCCGCGAGTTGGGGATGTTCAAACATTAGAAAAACTTATCTATAGTTGTTTTCTTTAATTTGCATGATGATGTGATGCGTGGTCAATGGCCATTGCTGCACCACGGGAATTCGCAAAATGACAGCGATACTATCAGGTTTTGCACTTGGGATTTCATTGATCCTTGCGATCGGAGCGCAGAATGCATTCGTTTTGCGCCAGGGGGTCCGTGGAGAACACGTTGGCGTGGTTGTTGCGGTCTGCGTTATCTCGGATGCTATTTTAATTATTGCCGGTGTGGCCGGGTTTGGCGCATTGACCGAGGCGATGCCGGTCTTTGAGACCCTTCTGCGTTGGGGGGGCGCAGCGTTTTTGCTGGCCTACGGCGCTTGGGCTTTTTGGCGCGCCTTTTCTTCCATGGACGCTTTGGATGCGGGCAAAGACAGGGATCAGGGACGGCGCGCAGCAATCGCTACGGTCTTGGCGCTTACGTGGCTCAATCCGCATGTCTATCTTGATACGGTGGTCTTGCTGGGATCGGTTGCGGCGCAATTCGGCGAGGACCGGTGGCTGTTTGCGCTGGGGGCGGTGACTGCGTCAACGCTGTTTTTCGGCAGCCTTGGGTTTGGCGCACGACTTTTGCAGCCCGTTTTTGCGCGGCCCGGCGCGTGGCGCGTTCTTGACGCCGGTGTCGGGCTTTTGATGTGGACTTTGGCGGTCTATCTTATCGTGCCTTGAGGGCGCTGGGAGAGCGGCGCATAAGCAGGCAATGAGCGCTCCTGCCGCCTTGCAAGCAAACCGACCGGGACTTGGCATTTTCTGGATGCTCGTTACGGGGCTTTTCTTTGTTGCGGTCACGGCGTTGGTAAAGCACGGAGCGCAGGACTTGCCTGCGGCGCAATCTGCGTTCTTGAGATACGTTATCGGGCTTGTGTTTCTCGCCCCGCTTTTAAAGCCAATTCTGGCGGCAGGTCTGACCCGAAAACAGGTGATCTTATTTGGATGGCGAGGTATGGCGCACTCCATCGGTGTGATCCTGTGGTTTTTTGCAATGACGCGTATCACGGTCGCTGAGGTGACTGCGATGAACTATATGGCGCCGGTTTACATCACGATTGGGGCGGCCTTGTTCCTTGGAGAGCGGTTGGCGCTGCGGCGTATTATGGCGATTGGTTTGGCCTTCATTGGAGCACTCATCATATTGCGACCCGGGTTTCGCGAATTGAGCCCGGGACATTTTGCAATGTTGGGGACGGCGGTTTTGTTTGCGATCAGCTATCTGATGGCAAAGCAGTTTTCAGGGCAGGTTTCTGCCGCGGTCATAGTCGGAATGTTGTCGCTGTTTTGCACAATCGGGCTGGCGCCTTTCGCCTTTGCGGTGTGGCAGACGCCGACATTGGCTGAGATCGGGTGGATGGCCTTGGTCGCACTTTTTGCGACGTCTGGGCACTATACGATGACTTTGGCTTTTGCGGCCGCCCCGGTGACCGTGACGCAGCCGGTAACCTATCTTCAATTGATCTGGGCGACGCTTCTGGGGCTTTGGGCGTTTGGCGAGCCAGTGGATGGTTGGGTGCTGTTGGGTGGGTCTATCATTCTTGCCTCAGTGACATTCATCACTATTCGCGAAGCGATGCTGAAGCGACGCCATGCTGCAGTTGGTGGCTTTGAGAGCTAGGCGGCGGATCGCGCAAGTGATTTTTCGCCAATATTTCCCCATCATTTTGCCATTTTCCACAGCCACCCAAGGCTTTGACATAGTATCGTGAGGACGTTTGGTTATGAGCGGACAAGGCACAGGCACACCGGATCGGGGTTTTCAGAACCGCATCAACCGGGTGCAAGAATTACGCGCGCCGATTGAAGCGGCGCGTCCGCGAGTGGACGTTCTTCCGGACTGGAGAGAAAACGTGCGGTATCCGGCGACCCTTGTCGGTATGGCCTTGCTTGGGATGTTGGCGGTTTTCATCGCTCGATTTGTCCGGTTCCATTTGATTGGCGGAACGCTGTCAGGTGATGCACCTGATATCACGATGCTGATTGATGCGGGACTTGCAGCGCTTGCTGGTTTGATGATCTTAGCCGCCTTTGGATTGACCGCACGCCAGTTGAGCCGTGGGGAAGGTCAGGGCGTTTTCAGCCTGAAAACCTTAGGCGAAAATTCGGTAAAGGCGGCTCTTGTCGCTGGGATAGCGATCATGATCGGGACGATGCAAAACATGGTGCATTCAATGCCGTCGGTTTTCAAGTTGGTGTTCTCTGAAGAATGGACTGAAGACGTTGTTACCTATTCCGAGCCAGGATCGATTTACTTCCGTGGAAATTACTACGTGGTGCTTCCGCAGGCTGAGGACGCCGCGCCCGTTGATGCGGATGCTCCTGAGGAGGGAGAAAAGAAAGCCTTACCGAAAGTGCGCCGCCTTTAGCTCTGATATTCGGGATTGACCCGGACTGTCGCGTCGGGTGCTGTCGCCAAGACATTGGCGAGGAGCATCCAATATGGCGCAACCCAACATCCTGATCGTTATGGTAGACCAGTTGGCCGGGACATTTTTTCCGGATGGTCCGGCTGATTGGCTGCATGCGCCGCATCTAAAAGCGCTTGCCGCGCGATCCTTGCGCTTTGCCAATACCTATACAGCTTCGCCGCTTTGTGCTCCGGGGCGGGGCGGGTTCATGTCGTCGATGCTGCCCTCAAAGACAGGAATCTATGACAATGCCGCCGAGTTTCGCGCTGATATTCCGACGTTTGCACATCATTTGCGGGGGGCGGGGTATGCCACCTGTCTGTCCGGCAAAATGCATTTCGTGGGTCCTGACCAACTTCATGGGTTTGAAGAGCGACTGACGACGGATATATACCCCGCCGATTTTGGTTGGACGCCGGACTATCGAAAGCCGGGGGAACGGATCGACTGGTGGTATCACAACATGGGGTCGGTGACGGGGGCTGGTGTGGCCGAGATCTCCAATCAGATGGAGTACGACGACGAGGTGGCGCATCTGGCCGAAGCCAAACTTTACGATCTTGCGCGCGGAAGTGACGAACGGCCTTGGTGCCTGACGGTAAGTTTTACGCACCCGCATGATCCGTATGTCGCGCGGCGTCGCTACTGGGATCTCTATGAGAGTTGTGCGCATTTGTCGCCGCAGGTCGCGGCACTGGATTACAGCGATCATGACCCGCACTCGCAGCGGATTTTTGATGCAAATGACTGGCGCAGCTACGACATTACCGAAGATCATGTGCGCCGCGCACGACAAGCGTATTTCGCCAATATCTCGTATTTGGACGACAAGATCGGCGCGATCCTGCGAGTCTTGGAAGACACGCGACAGGAGGCCGTGGTCGTTTTCGTGTCGGACCACGGCGACATGCTGGGAGAGCGCGGTCTTTGGTTCAAGATGAGCATGTTTGACGGGTCGTCGCGGGTACCATTGATGATTTCCATGGCTGGGATTAAGCCGGGACGCATTGATGCGCCGGTGTCGACTTTGGACGTGGGACCAACTTTGGCGGACCTGGCCGGGATCGATTTGGCGGCGATTTCGGAGTGGACGGATGGCGAAAGTCTCTTGCCGATGGCCTCTGGTGCTGCGCGATCGGGTCCGGTTCCGATCGAATACGCCGCCGAGGCAACGGTGGCGCCAATCGTGGCGTTGCGCGAGGGGGACTTTAAGTTTGTCCGCTGCGCGATTGATCCTGAATTGCTATTCAATTTGGCGGATGATCCCAACGAGCGGATAAACTTGGCGGGTGACGCCCGGCTTACCCAAACGCTTGCAGGCTTTCGCGCGGCGGCGGATGAACGGTGGGATTTGGGCCGTTTTGATGCGGATGTGCGGGCAAGCCAGGCCCGGCGGTTGGTGGTGTACGATGCGCTTCGCAAGGGTGGGTACTACCCGTGGGATTTCCAGCCATTAAAGACGGCATCTGAGCGGTTCATGCGCAACCACATGGACCTAAACGTGTTGGAAGATAGTCAACGGTTTCCGCGCGGGGAATGAGGGTTCTGCCGCCTGCCAAAATTGGGGCTCTGCCCCGAGCTTTCGGCCTCACCCCAG
>Ga0075467_10001800_pt1 | contig 17506 bp, 20 predicted proteins | sample DEB08_DNA_9_FD_75067 | JGI IMG/M metagenome (GOLD analysis project Ga0075467, IMG submission 75067) | Aqueous microbial communities from the Delaware River and Bay under freshwater to marine salinity gradient to study organic matter... | ecosystem: Environmental > Aquatic > Marine > Coastal ... | reverse complement strand
CTACCGCTATTTGTTGTTGTTTTCAGTGGCAGCTGCTTCTCTGGCAGTGATCTTGAATATTCAATTCATTCAAGCTTATGGTTTTGTTGGAGCAGCATTAGCAACCTTAATTGTTGTAACACTTTTTAATTTCCTCAAAATTGTTTTGGTATATTACAAGTTTAAGATCCACCCTTTTGGTATAAAATCCATCTGGGTTTTGTTATTAATCCTAGTTCTATACGGAATCTTCTTCAATGTAAATTTGGATTTACATCCATTACTAACAATTGCTATAAAGTCAACCTTGGCTGGAGTACTGTACTTGGGGGTGAGTTATTTTTCGGGAATGTCAGTGGAAGTAAACCGAGTGATTGACGGATACTTTAAGAAAAATAAATAGCCTGCAGCTCCCTGCAGGCTATTAAACAAAATCATTAAACCAATAATCTAATTATGAAAACTAACTAAACTATTATTACACTTTCAATTACTGTGCCAAAGCTTAATTTAGAATGTTAGTGTTATGTTAATTAGGACTTTAATTTTTTCTTTAAATAGTTTCCTGTAAAAGATGCTTTGATTTTTGAAAGCTCTTCAGGTGTTCCTTCCCCTAAAAGAGTTCCGCCTTTATTACCACCTTCAGGGCCTAAATCAATAACATGATCTGCGCATTTGATCAAATCGATGTTGTGCTCTACAACAATGAGTGAATGTCCTTTTTCTAGAAGTGCTTCAAATGAAGTTAATAGTTTCTTGATATCGTGAAAGTGAAGACCAGTAGTAGGTTCATCAAAAATGAACAGGATTTTATCTCGATGATCTCCTTTTCCTATAAATGATGCTAGTTTGATTCGTTGGGCTTCTCCTCCAGAAAGAGTAGCAGAAGACTGACCAAGTGAAACATAACCCAAGCCTACCTTTTGTAGTGGAGAAAGTTTTTTAACGAGTTTGGTTTGTGCATATTCTTCAAAGAAAGCAATTGCATCATCTACGGTCAATCCGAGTATATCATCGATGGATTTTCCTTCAAATTTCACTTCTTGCACTTCTTTCTTAAATCGTCTTCCTTTGCAATGTTCACACTGAAGAACAACGTCCGCCATGAATTGCATTTCAATGGTTACGGTTCCTTCTCCTTTACATGCTTCACAACGCCCACCATCTACATTAAATGAAAAATGCTTGGCTTGATAGTTTCTCATTTTTGAGAGTTGTTGACTAGCAAATAATGCTCGGATATCATCGTAGGCCTTAATATAGGTTACCGGATTGGAGCGAGAAGATCGACCAATAGGGTTTTGATCTATAAATTCAACATGTTTGATGGAACTATAATTACCATCTAATTTTGTGAATTGCCCTGGTTTTTCAACGAAAATATCCAGCTCGCGTTGTAGAGCAGGGTAGAGTATTTTTTTAACTAAAGTACTTTTCCCACTACCCGAAACACCCGTAACTACTGTCATTGAGTTTAGGGGAAAATGAGCCGTAATGTTTTGTAAATTGTTTTCGCGTGCGCCTACAACTATAATTTGCTCCGTATTCGTTCGGCGAATTGCAGGAACTTCGATTTTAAGTTGACCCGTTAGGTATTGCGCTGTAAGGGATGACGATTGGAGTATTTCCGCCATAGTACCCTGAGCAACTACTGCTCCACCTAAAGTTCCAGCTTCTGGTCCCATATCAATAATGCAGTCTGCGGCTTGCATAATTTCTTCGTCGTGTTCTACAACAAGAACCGTATTTCCGAGGTCACGAAGTTTTTTGAGAATCTTAATCAAGCGTTCGTTGTCTCGAGAATGTAAACCAATACTGGGTTCATCTAAAATATACATAGAACCTACTAAACTACTCCCTAGAGAGGTTGCTAGGTTGATTCTCTGTGATTCACCACCCGATAGAGAATTTGATTTTCTGTTCAGGGTTAAATATCCTAAGCCCACGTCTTTGATGAAGTTCAATCGACTTTTAATTTCTATAAGTAAACGTTCTGCTACTTCTTGTTGTTGAGATGATAGTGTAATGGTATTGAAAAACACTAGAAGATCATCTAAGGGTTCATTGACTAGCTCCGATAAACTCTTGTTGTTTACTTTTACGTATGCTGCCTCTGGCTTCAATCGTGCTCCTTGGCAAGAATCACAATGTGTCTTTCCGCGGTATCGAGACAGAAGAACTCGGTTTTGAATTTTATAGTTTTTGGCTTCTATTTTTTTGAAAAAGGCATTCAAGCCGGTGAAATAAGAATTTCCTTTCCATAACAAATCTTTGTGCTCTTGATCCAGTTCGAAATAGGGCTTATGTATTGGGAAATCGAAGCGATAGGCATTATTGATTAGTTCGTCATAGAATTTACGCATGGTGCTTCCTTTCCAAGGAGCAATTGCTTCTTCAAAAACAGACAGCCCGGTGTTAGGGATAACCAATTCTGGATCAATTCCAATAACATCGCCATAGCCTTCGCATACTGGACAGGCTCCAAAAGGATTGTTGAAGCTAAATAAATGGACGTTCGGAGTAGCAAATTGAATCCCATCTGCTTCAAAGTTATTAGAGAACTCTTTTCTGTTTTTTCCATCTAAGGATACTACGGAACAGCTTCCATTTCCTTCAAAGAAGGCAATTTCAATTGCATCCGAAAGTCGGTTTTTGAAATCCTCATCTTTTTTTAAGATGATTCGATCAACAACTAATTCAAAAGATTTTGGTGGTTTTTCCGCAACATCGTCTAATCGCAGCATTTCGCCTTCGGAATAAATACGTGCAAATCCCTGTTGGATTAAAATTTTGATTACATCTTTTTGACTTCTTTTCTGGGTATTTGCTACCGTAGTTAATAGTAGTTGTTTGCTGTTTTCTTCTAATGAAAAGATATGATTAACAACATCGGTAACACTGTCTTTTTTAACGACTGCATTTGAAATAGGGGAGTAGGTAACTCCAATCCGAGCATATAGCAGCTTTAGGTAATCGTATATCTCTGTTTTGGTTCCTACTGTAGATCTTGGATTCGAGGAATTTACTTTTTGTTCTACAGCAATTGCGGGAGCAATCCCTTTGATTTGATCAACTTTTGGTTTGTTTAACCTCCCCATGAATTGGCGAGCGTAGGACGATAAACTTTCTACATAACGGCGTTGACCTTCTGCATAAAGCGTATCGAACGCTAAGGAAGATTTTCCGGAACCCGAGAGGCCCGTAATAACAGTAAGCTTGTTTCGCTCTAAGGCAACATCAACGTTTTTAAGGTTGTGAAGCTGAGCTCCCAAGATGATGATATGATCTTTGGGATCTAATTTTCTAAGGTCTTGCATACTAAAAATGAAGGGAGAAAGATACGATTTATAGGTTCAGTTTTATCGCTAAGGATGACATATCTTATTATATTTCTTGGATCAAAAGTTTACCGTCTAGACGATTGACTTTTAAGGTATAATTGTTCTACTTTGGTTCGTGCCCACGGAGTTCTTCTCAAGAACTTTAAACTGGATTTAATAGAGGGATTATCTGTGAAACAACGAATTGTGATTCGTTCGCCCAAGTCTTCAAATCCGTACTTATCAACTAGATGTTCCAATATGTCTGCTAATTTTACACCATGTAATGGATTGTTAGGTTGAGATTCTATTTCGGTTGACATCGATTGTTTTTTATTTGCTAAGATAAGAGAATTCCATACTTGAATAACGAGTGTTCTGCTAATTCATGTTTAGGGTAAAACAACGAAAACGTATTGAGATTATTGTAATATGAAAAAATATTTCTATATTTGTTTTATTAAAATATATACATATACAACAACTCTACTTTTAAATTTATCGAAAACCCGCACCTTATGGGTGTTTAAAAGTATTGTATATGTCAAATTCCCTCATTAAAGAAAAAGACGCTGTCCTTGTAACAGGATATATAAACGGTTGTGAACGTTCGTTAGCAGTTCTTGTTGAACGACACAAACTGAAGATTTTTAACTTTATATATTCAAAAGTTTTTGATCGTGATATTGCTGAAGATATCTTTCAAGATACCTTCATTAAAGTAATCCGTACACTAAAAAGAGGGGTATACCAAGAAGAAGGTAAATTTCTGCCTTGGGTAATGCGAATCTCACACAATTTAGTAATTGATCATTTCAGAAAAAGTAACCGTATTCCAATTTTTGAAAGCAAAGATGACTTTGATATTTTTCAAATCATAGGAGATGATGTTCCTAATGTCGAAAGTAGTATGATCGATAAGCAAGTTGTTGAAGACTTACAAAAGCTGATTACCGAATTGCCCGATGATCAGAGAGAAGTACTTACTATGCGTTTGTATAAAGATATGAGTTTCAAGGAAATTGCTGAATCTACTGGGGTTAGCATCAATACTGCACTTGGTCGTATGCGATATGCAGTAATTAATATCCGTAAACTCATTGCCGAGCACCAGATCGTTCTGTCTGCCTAAACATACGATTTTAGTTTTTTTTGCGTTCTCTATGTGTAATGAATTTATATGGAACAAAATTACTCTAAAAAAAAACCTCAAATATCGACTGATGGTCCTAGTGATTTATCAGTTAAACGTATCCTCGCTTTTTCAAAAGCTTTTAAGACTCTGAATACCTCCGAAGAATCGACAAAGCCAAAGGAATAATCGGAAACAACTTCCTATTTATTTTCAAATGCTTTCAAAACGGATTTCCTCCCTATAGTTTTTGTAATAATATCCTGATCAATTTTCCAACCTCGTGCAGGCGAATATTCTCTCCCATACCAAATAATTTGTAAGTGTAAATCATTCCAACATTTCTCTGGAAACAACCTTTTTGCATCTCGTTCTGTTTGAACTACATTGGTTCCTTTGGAAAACCCCCACCGATATAATAATCTGTGGATGTGAGTGTCAACGGGAAATGCAGGAACCCCAAATGCTTGTGCCATAACCACACCAGCAGTTTTGTGCCCGACAGCAGGAAGTGCCTCCAAAGATTCAAAATCTTGAGGAACCTTTCCATCGTGTTTATCCAGAAGTATGTGTGATAAACCATGAATACCTTTCGATTTCATTGGCGATAAACCTACGGGCTTAATGATCTCGCGAATCTCTTCAACTGTGAGTTTGATCATTTCTTGCGGAGTATCAGCACGTTCAAAAAGCAGCGGCGTTATTTTATTGACACGTACATCGGTACTTTGTGCAGATAGCAAAACTGCAATTAAGAGTGTATACGGATCCTTATGATCTAGTGGTATTGGAATTTCAGGATATAAATCCTGAAGGGTTTTCATTGTAAAAGCTACTTTTTCTTTTTTGGTCATTTGAATTGGATTTCAGAGGTTTAGTTTTATTTCAATAAAACAATCTCTTCTGGGTTATTTCACCGTTTAATCTTTTTGTAATTTAGAAAAAAAAAACAAATGAATACACTTAATGTAGGCGATTTAGTTCCAAATTTTAGTTGTGCTGATGAAAAAGGAACCATTCATAATTTAGAAGATTATAAAGGTAAAAAACTTATTGTTTTCTTTTACCCAAAAGCAAGTACTCCCGGCTGTACAGCAGAAGCTTGTGATTTACGCGATCACTACCAAGAGCTCAAAAACGCTGGTTATAGTTTACTAGGGGTCAGTGCAGATAGCCAAAAGAAGCAATTGAACTTTTCTGATAAATATGAATTTCCATTCCCTCTTTTAGCAGATGAAAACAAGGAAGTCATCAATGCTTTTGGCGTTTGGGGCTTGAAAAAGTTTATGGGGAAAGAATACGACGGTATTCATCGCAAGACATTTATTGTAGATGGAGACGGGAAAGTAGAACGAGTGATAGATAAGGTAAAAACAAAAGCGCATGCTGCTCAAATCTTAGAATCAAACGCTTAGGGGTTTATTTTTTCAATGCGGGGTTGTAACCAAACATCTTCTTTTTTACAATCATTTCAGAAATACCTTCTGGAAGATGTTCGTCCCATCCCGCTTCGTTGTCCTTAATTTTCTTTAAGATTTCGCGTGAAAAAATATCTAAATATTCAGGTTCAAAATCAAAGATATCCATAACCTTCCCGTTGTATTTGAAGAACTTATAGAAGTCTTTCATTCGAGGGTGAAGTTTTAGGTTATTACTGGTTACTATTGCACCTTTTTCATCCTTCATTGGATAGAGGTAAACTTTGAGGTTGTTGTAAAACATTTTACCAAAGGCCTCTAGAATACCACCACTTAAATCAGTGTAGTAGTTTTCATCAAAAATTTCAACGAAACTATTAACTCCCATGGCCAAAGCCATTTGTTTTTTGGTGTATTGTGACAAATAATCAACCAGTCGGTAGTATTCTTTGAAATTCGAAATCATAACGATATGACCGAGTGAGCACAATAACATAGCTCGATCCATAAAATCCTTTTCATCAATCTCTCCTTGAGAAGTAAGGTTGGAGAGTGTGATTTCGAAAATTACAACTGTTTTATTTTCATCAACTTCACGTTCTTTCAGAAATACCTCAAGAGATTTTTCGAACATGTCAATGTTAACCTTAGTTACTGGTCTGAAACTACCTCTTAAGGCTAAGATATTTTTCTTATAAAGTTCCCTTGCCGGTAAAATGTTATTCCCACTCGGATTGAACATCACGGCTTCGGTCATTCCTTTTTTAACAAGTTGTAGACTCATTAAGCGATTATCAACCCCTTCAAAATTTGGACCAGAGAAATTGATGGTATCAATTTCAATGGCATCCTTATCGATATGGTCGTATAAATATTTTAAAAGCTTTTTAGGTTCGCTGTGCTTGTAAAAAGCACCGTAAATAAGATTAGCTCCCATAATTCCTACAGACTCTTGTTGGAACCGTGCTTCGGTTTGATGAAAACGTACGTGGAGGGTAATTTCACTAAACTCTTTATCCGGACCAGTTTGAAAACGAATACCCATCCAACCATGGCCTTTGAATTTTTTTGCAAAATCGATGGTTGTTACCGTATTTGCGTAGGTGAAAAACATCTTGTTTGGATTCTCAGATCTTGGAATTCTGTTTTCAAGCAACTGCATTTCATGATTCAACATCTTACTCAAACGTGTTTCAGTAACGTATCTACCGTCTTCGTCTTCCCCGTATATATTATCACTAAAATTCTTATCGTAGGCACTGATGGTCTTCGCTATCGTTCCTGAGGCACCACCAACTCTAAAGAAATGACGGGCAACTTCTTGGCCAGCACCAATTTCTGCAAAAGTCCCATAAATGTGTTCATTAAGATTGATGCGTAATGCTTTCGCTTCAATAGAGGGTCTGTTTTCAAGAGCACGTTCACCAGGTAGTTGTGTTGACATAAAAATGTATTTCGCAACAAATGTACAAAGTTTGTTTATTCTAGAGACAAATTTCTACCTTTGAAATCATGTTTAAAATCACTTTTTTAGGAACAGGAACTTCCCAAGGAATTCCAATTATTGGCAGCAAGCACCCCGTCTGCCATAGTCAAAACCCTAAAGACAAACGCTTACGTGTATCCATCTCCATTGCATGGGGTGATTATAATTTTGTAATTGATTGTGGGCCAGATTTTAGACAGCAACTTCTGCGAAATCCAATCGAAAAACTTAACGGAATTTTGTTTACCCATGAGCATGCTGATCACACTGCAGGACTCGATGACATTCGTCCCTTCTTTTTTAGACAAGGGAACATTAATTTTTTTGCAACTCAAAAGGTTTTTTCAGCTCTAGACCAACGCTTTTCTTACATCATGAACGATGAAGATAAATATCCAGGTGCTCCTTCGGTTGAACGAATTATCCTAGATAAAAACACCCCTTTTAAACTGCATGATCAATGGATAACCCCCATAGAAGTGATGCATCACAAATTAGAAGTAATGGGCTACCGATTTGGAAATTTTGCTTATTTGACTGATGTAAAAACAATTGCTGATGAAGAATTGGATAAATTAAAGAATCTCGATGTTTTGGTATTAAGTGCACTACGAGTTGAGCCACATCCTTCACATTTAAATTTAGAAGAAGCACTTGCGCTAGTAGAACTTCTGCAGCCCAAAAAAGCTTATTTCACCCATATCAGTCATTTACTTGGTTTTCATGACGAAGTAGAGGAAAATTTGCCCGATCATATTCATTTAGCCTACGATACTTTAGCAATAACATCAACTTAGTTTACACACTATTTATTCAATACATTCTATGAAAAAAAACATCTTCATTTACCTCTTCTCTTTTGCTGCGTTGATTCTTGTCTTTCAGATAGTCAATAGCAATAAAATAATGATGGATCAGCAGAGTCGACTAGAAAAAAAGCAAAGCCAACTCAAAGCTTTAAAAGACTCTTTGAAAGTAGAGAAACGTCGCTTTTTCGAGAATGTTTATTTTTCTTTGGATACCAACGAAGAAGCCTTAGTTTATTTTGATGACTTGGATTTCCCTGTTACTTCAACGCTTATAAAAGATGCTATTTACGATACCAATTTATTGGGAGAAGATAAATCTTTAGTTCCTTATGCTCAGATGGGTGGGAAGTTCTTGATTAATAAAATTAAGGTATTGAACCACAAATGGGTCATCGCAGATTTTTCTGATGGTACTTTCTGGGGAGAATTGTTAATTAAGTATCAAGTAGCTGCAGATGGCGTTTTTACTTTTACTGTAGTTGAACATTTTTTATATGCTACAAACTAGTGGTCTTGGTTTTGAAGCCATTCCATTAAATCCTTAAAGTTATCTGGACTGATGGTATGCGGTGCATCATATTCTTTATACGCAACAGAAACTCCATGCTCCCGAAGTAAATCAATTCCTTTGCGGGTATGACTTATTGGGATTACTGGGTCAATGATTCCGTGCGAACTGAAGCAATTTAAAGCTGCCTTACTATCCTTGTTATCGGATATTAGTTTTGGGTTGAAAAAACCACTGAGTGCCATTATTTTATCAATCATTTTGGGGTAAGTAAGACCCAAAGCCCAACTCAAAATTGCACCTTGACTAAACCCTAAAAAATCAACTTGTTCTCTAGTTGAATTGATTCGATCCAAATGATGCTTTACGTTGTACTGAATTAAATCACGGGATTGAATTCCTTCTTCATCGTTCGACCACTTGTTCATGTCTTCATCAAAAGTAATCGTATACCAGGCATAACTACCTTCACTAAGTTCAATTGGAGCACGAAGCGCTATGATGTGATAGGTTTTGGGAAGGTAGCGTGCAAAAGAAAATAGATCTCCTTCATGACTACCATATCCATGGATTAAAAATAATACGGGAGGATTTGAACTTTCTTCAGTAGGAACTTGATGTAGGTATTCTAAAACTTGATTGGAATCTATATTCATTTAAGGGTAGTCTGTGAATTATTAATAACTCCATAAACAGTTCCTTGTGTTGGACTGTTCAGGAAAGCGCAATTTTTTGAACTAGAAAGTATTTGGCCTTCTTTTAGGGAACCATTTCCAGCTGGATTGAATAAGCTTAGATTTGCTTCTTGACCTACTTCTATAGTTTGATTTTCAATTCCAAAACGTGTTTTTCCTTTTGTTAAAATTGCAATCACTTTTTCTAGGGGAAATAGGGTACATAAAACTCCAAACATTGCTTCTATGCCAATGGTGCCTGTTGCTGCGTATTCAAATTCTAAATGCTTTAATTCAACATTCAATGGCTCGTGATTGGATGTTACCATATCGATGGTTCCATCAATAACACCTTGTCTTAAAGCTGTTCGATCTGCATCTGTTCTTAGCGGTGGATCTAATTTGAAATGTGTATTGAAATCAGAAAGCTCTTCTTCGGTAAAAACTAAATTGGCTAAAGCAACACTACAACTAATTTGTAGGCCTTGTTTTTTTGCTTTGCGAATGAGTTCTACTGCTGCAGCAGAGGATAAAAATGGAATATGCAATTTACCACCTGAATATTCTAAAACGGCAAGGTCGCGCTGAATTTGGAGTATCTCACTTAGGGTTGGTGTTCCCGATAAACCATTGCGTGTACTTACATCTCCCTCGTGAACACCACCTTGACTCCCAATACTTGTATCGGTAGGGTGTGAAATTAGGAGACCGTCAAAACGTTGAGCATATTGAAGCGCAATTTTAAGTAGCTCAGCATTTTTAATTGCCTTTTTATAGTCACCAAAAGCTACCGCACCATTTTGTTTTAAATCGTATAACTCAGTTAATAGTTTTCCTTCTTGATTTTTCGAGAAAGAAGCGATTGGGTATATTTGAGTTGCCGTTTTGTTTCCAGCGTTTTTCAAATAGCATACAGCCGATTGGTTGTCTGTTATTGGATTGGTGTTAGGGTTGACTGCAATTTGAGTAAAACCACTTAAACCAGCAGTTTTTAAACCGTTTTCCAAGGTTTCTCTTTCCTCGTATCCAGGTTCTCCGAAGCAAACACTACTATCAAACCAACCACGCGAAATATGTAGGTTTGGATAGGTTACTATTTCAGCAGTTTTATCAATGATCTCATCTTCTATGGCTGTGATGATACCGTTGATGATTAAAATGTCTTTAGTGGTGTAATGGAATGCGTGCTTAGGGTCAATTAAAGTCGCTTTTTGAAGGAGTATTTTCATTAATTGTAAAACAAGTTCCGAATGTGCTTACAAAAGTACAAAACAAATGGGAATCTGAATGAATTAATTGATGACAGCTTTAAAATTTCTCAAAGGCACCTAATCCAAAGAGCGCAAAATCGTATTTCACAGGATCTTCAGCATCCATTAATCGCAGCTTGTTGTCGAGTTCTATAACAGCTTTTGCATCGTTTTGTTTACGGTCGAGAATCCCCAATTTACGAGCTATAGTTCCAGAGTGAACATCTAAGGGGCATGAAAGTTGCCGTGTGTGAATACTTTTCCAAATCCCAAAATCTACACCAGTAGAGGAGGGGCGAACCATCCACCGCAAATACATGTTGATACGTTTTGCAGCAGAACCTTTTAGAGGATCTGCCAAGTGTTTTTGTGTACGTAACTGATGGGGAAGTTCAAAAAAAAGCTTCTTAAAATGATGCAAGGCAGTTTGAACACCCATTTCAGCTGCATTTTGAGACATGGCAGTTTCAAGCCCTCCGTGATTTGTATATAAATTTTGTAAAGCACCAATAAAGTATTTCAAATCTTCAGCGTTGAAAGTCCTATGAACAAATCCATTGAAAACCTCTAAATCTTTTGTCTGGTGGTTCATAATGAAGTCGAAGGGAGATTCATCCATAAGCGACATCATTTTAGTTGCATTTTTGATGATGCTGGTTCTGTTACCCCAAGCAATTGTAGCGGCCAAAAAACCTGCTATTTCAACATCTTCTTTTTTTGAATAACGATGTGGGATTTGAATGGGATCTGCTTCAATGAATTCTTGTGATTGATAATGTTGCGCCTTAAGATCTAAAAACTCTTTTAATTCGCTTAAATTCATTTAGAGTATAATTTCCCCGTCAACTAATTCAATTTTGCGATCTGCTTTTTCGGCTAACTCTTGGTTATGGGTAACAATAACAAAGGTATGTCCGTATTGATCTCTAAGATCAAAGAACAGTTGATGGAGTTGCTCCGCAGTTTGACTATCTAAATTACCACTCGGCTCGTCTGCAAAAATAATTTTAGGGTTATTCATTAGGGCACGAGCAACAGCAACGCGTTGTTGTTCTCCGCCAGAGAGTTCATTGGGTTTGTGCAAACTTCTTGAGGATAATCCCAATTGATCGAGTAATTCAGTTGCTCTTTTTTCTGCTTCCTTTCTAGGTGTGCCTTTAATGAAAGCAGGGATCATAACGTTTTCTATGGCATTGAATTCTGGAAGAAGTTCATGAAATTGAAAAATAAAGCCTAACGCTTGATTTCTGAATTCGGAAAGTTCATTTTCTTTTAAATTCAGGATGTTGGTTTTGTCAATTTGTAAGGAAACATCCGAACCTGAATCGGGAGTAGACAAGGTGCCCAATATTTGTAAAAGTGTTGTTTTTCCTGCGCCAGAAGGGCCAACTATTGCTATGATTTCTCCAGAATTAATTTCTAGAGCAATGTTTTTGAGCACATTAACATCGCCTAATTTTTTGTGAATATTATGCGCAACAATTAGTTTTTCCATAGCGAGTACAAAGTACTATTTAATCTGTTTTTTTCTAAGAGGCAGCTTAGTTTTTTTTAATTTATACTGAATTATTTTTAATTTTTTATTGTTAAATATTAAATAACCAATCGAAATTTGTTCATTAAATATATATATTTGTTAAACAAAACAAAGGATATGAATTCGTTAGAAACAGCATATGTTGCGGGGGGGTGCTTTTGGTGTACAGAAGCAGTATTTCAGCGCCTAAATGGAGTTGAAGAAATTCATTCTGGCTATATGGGTGGTACAATAAAAAACCCTGCCTATCGCGAAGTTTGTTCTGGAAGAACAGGACATACAGAAGTTATTAAAGTTGTTTTTGATCCCAGTTTAATTTCGTATCGAACCCTGTTAACGGTATTTTTTGCCACCCACGATCCAACCACATTAAACCGTCAAGGAAATGATGTAGGAACGCAATATCGTTCTTCAATTTTTTACACTTCCGAAGAGCAAAGAGAAATTGCTGCTGATTTAATTGCAGAACTACAAAAAACTACCTTCGAATCTCCTATTGTAACGGAATTATTATCAGAAATGCCCTTTTACAGAGCAGAGGAGGAGCATCATAATTATTATAATGACAACAGTGAACAAGGTTATTGTTCTTACATCATAAGCCCAAAGATTCAAAAGTTAAAACAAAACTACCTACACCTTTTAAAAACTATATGATCAACGAAAACTTTAACATTGAAACGTTACCCCTAACCGAAGAACTTAAAGCAAATTTCACTAACGTTATAAACCTCCTTGGCGAAAACACAGAACGGGAAGGTCTTGTAAAGACTCCAGAACGCGCAGCAAAGGCTATGAAATTCCTAACAAGTGGCTATTCTATGAATCCAAAAGAGATTCTCGAAGGCGCTATGTTTAAAGAAGATTACAAGGAAATGGTGATTATAAAAGACATTGAATTATATTCTCTTTGTGAGCATCACATGCTACCATTTTTTGGGAAAGCACATATTGCATATATCCCAAACGGTCATATTGTTGGGTTGAGCAAAATACCAAGAGTAGTAGATGTGTTTGCCCGTCGTTTACAAGTTCAAGAACGTTTGACAGAACAAATCCTCGATTGTATAAACGATACTTTGAAACCACGAGGAGTTGCAGTGGTTATTGAAGCTTCGCATATGTGTATGATGATGCGTGGTGTTCAGAAACAAAACTCGACAACTACAACCTCAGGATTTCGAGGTGCATTTAAAGAGTCCAATACACGAAATGAATTTTTGAAACTGATCGCTTCAAGTTTATCTTAAGATTCTCTAAAAAAGCGTTTAAATCCCATGCGACTAAGAATTTTCTTTTCAAATTTCCAGAAAAATTTGAATTGAAAAAAAATGGTTCCAAAAAAGATTAGTAGGATTTGATAGATTGGAAACACGATTAAAATTCGGAGTATCCAATAGAGTACGTTTCCTAAAAAAATATTTTCAAAGGCGCTCATCTCAACACCCATTAATTCCAATAAAGGTTTGGCTATTTTAACCGATGAAGATCCTGTTATAGCAAAAACAACAAAAATAATAACGAGCTGTAGATTTGATTCTACAGCCCATTTATCTTTTAAGCGATTGAAATATCCCATTAAAGGAGTATTTCAGCTATTTGTTGGGCTAACTCTTCTCCAATACGATCTTGAGCTTCTCCAGTTGCAGCACCGATGTGAGGTGTAAGTGAAACTTTAGAGTGCATTAAGACTTGCATTGCAGGTTTTGGCTCTTCTTCAAAAGTATCTAAACCAGCAAAAGATAATTTTCCACTGTCAAGTGCTTTTAGTAAAGCTACTTCGTCGATTACACCGCCTCGAGCAGCATTGACAATTGCAGCACCATCTTTCATCTGATTGAATTCATTAGAACCAATTACGTAATCTTTTTGTGCTGGAACGTGTAGACTAACAAAATCAGATTCTGCTAATAGAGATTCTTGAGATTGAATTTTAATGTCAACATCAACAGTTTGACCGTCAAACAGGGCAACTTGTACAGTTGCAGTTTCCATAAACTTATCTGCAGCGATTACATGCATTCCAACCCCTAAAGCAATCTTGGCAACTTCTTGTCCGATACGACCGAATCCAATAATTCCGATGGTTTTTCCACGAAGTTCAATTCCTTTAGCATAAGCTTTTTTCAAGCCCTTGAAATTAGATTCTCCTTCTAAAGGCATGTTGCGGTTGGAGTCGTGTAAAAAACGAACACCACCATACAGGTGAGCAAAAACCAATTCAGCAACTGAAGCAGAAGAAGATGCGGGTGTATTGATTACTTTCAATCCTTTTTCACGAGCATAATCAACATCAATGTTATCCATTCCCACACCACCTCTTCCGATGATTTTTAGAGAAGGGCAAGAGTCGACCAATTCTTTACGCGCAGTGGTTGCGCTTCGAACCAATAAAACGGTAACCTCATTCTCGTTGATATAAGAGATTAATTGTTCTTGAGCTACGTTGGTTGTGATCACTTCAAAGCCTTTGGCCTGTAGGGCATCAATTCCACTTTGAGATATTCCGTCGTTTGCTAGTACTTTCATGTATATAATTTAAAGAGTTTGTTCGAATTTTTGCATTACATCAACCAAAAGTTGAGCACTTTCTAGGGGTAGAGCATTGTACATTGAAGCGCGGTATCCACCTACTGAACGGTGTCCTTTGAGGCCACTGATCCCAGCTTCATTCCATAGGGTATCAAAAGCGGTTCCGTCTACTCCTTCTGCAAGGTTAAAGGTTGCATTCATAAACGAACGATCTTCTTTTGCTGCAAAGCCCTCGAAGGCAGTGTTACGATCAATTTCGTTGTATATGAGTGCTGCTTTTGCTTGGTTGTGTTTTTCAATATGTGCCAGTCCACCATTTTCATGCAACCATTCTAGGGTTAGCATGGAGGTGTAAATTGGAAATACAGCTGGTGTATTGAACATACTATCGCTTTTCAATTGTACTTGGTAGTCCATCATCGATGGGATTACACGATTTACTTTTCCAAGAATATCTTCTTTAACAATAATCAAGGTTGTACCAGATGGCCCCATATTTTTTTGAGCTCCAGCATAAAAGAGATCAAATTTTGAATAGTCAAATTGTCTTGAAAAGATATCAGAACTCATATCAGCAATAAGGGGGACATTGGTTTCAGGAATTTCCTGAAATTGAGTTCCAAAAATTGTATTGTTGGTTGTGATATGTAGATAGTCTAGGTCAGAAGGAATCTCATGACCTTTTGGGATGAAATTGAAATTTTGATCTTTAGAAGAGGCAATTTCAACTACTTCTCCAAAAAGATTTGCTTCTTTAATCGCTTTATTAGACCAAGCACCGGTATTGATATAACCTGCTTTTTTTTCTAATAAGTTGTAGGCAGCCATAAGGAATTGCATACTAGCTCCACCATGAAGAAATAAGGCTTTGTATCCTTTTCCTTTGAGGCCAGTAAGTTCTAATGCCAAATCTTGAGCACGTTCCATAACAGCAATAAACTCTTTACTTCTGTGTGATATTTCAATAAGTGAAAGACCCATTCCGTTAAAGTCTAAAACAGCTTCGGAAGCCTTTTTCATTACTGAAGCAGGAAGGATAGAAGGGCCTGCACTAAAATTATGCTTTTTCATATTTTTTATTAAGGTGCAAATATCTGGATTACCCATTAAAAAACGCCTAAGAAATGCGCATTTTTTAGGCGATTTTTTAACATTCTACGTTAATATGTTTAAAAACGCTAATGTATTTTTTCCATCTGCATAATCCCAGAGTTGAGGCTGTTGCGCTTTGCCAAAAGCAAAGTGACCTGCTGTGTTTTGATTGGAGGTTATGCATTGAATTAAATCCTTATCCTCTATTAACATTTTTTCTAGCGTTTGCGCATCTTCGTAATATTCATAATGCAAACATGCAACTGGAGAAGTGTAAGAAGCATCTTCTTTGAGCATAAAGAAACCGTTGTCTAATAAATCAAAAAGACTCATTAGATATACTGCCTTGTTGTAATCATAATTGTTTGCATACTTAGCCGAATCCATTAGGCTATCATATGGATAGAGTGCACCAAAAATTAAATTTAAATCATAGTCTTTGGGGACAAATACTTTAGAGGTGCTTCTGCAACCCAAACCAAAGTACCGAACAATGTCTTCGGCTAGAGCTTCGAGCTGTTCTTTGGTTTCATTTCCATCTAAAATAGCAATACCATTTCTGTTGGAACGAATCAAATTGGGCACTTTAGAAAAATAATACTCAAAGTAACGCGCTGCATTATTGCTTCCTGTTGCGATAACGGCATCAAAATGCGTAAACCGCTCTTTAGTGAATTCAACAAAATTGCTAAAACCAGGCTCAAATTCTTGTAATTTCTGAACCAGAAAAGCAATCAGCAACGGATCGGAAGAAGAACATTTAACCAAGGCTTTGTTTCCACTCACTAAAACGCTCAACACATCATGAAAGCCGACCAAAGGAATGTTGCCAGCCAACACCAAACCAACGATCTTGGGCGTTTTGTGGTCAAAAGAATAGGGGAGTAGCCATTGGGTTAATTCTTCTTTGTTGAGCAATTGCCCCCATGCAGCAAAGGCATGTAAAACGTTTTCTTTGGAAAACCATCCATTGTTACTTTTGGCGCGATTTACGGTTTCGAACAAAACATCATAGGCTGGATTATCGGGATTGATGTTTCTGAGGAAGTCGCCCAAGCGATCAAATGCAAATATTCGTTGTTCTAGTTGGATCATTATTTGTAGAATAAGCTTTTAGGTCTTACTTTTGAGGCAAATTTAACTAAAGAATTCCTACTATGGCTATTATTATTACAGATGAGTGCATAAATTGTGGAGCCTGTGAACCGGAATGCCCGAATACGGCTATTTATGAAGGAGCAGATGATTGGCGCTATAAGGATGGGACCTCTTTGAGTGGTAAGGTTATACTTCCAGACGGAAAGGAAGTCGACGCAGACGAAGTTCAAGAGCCTGTATCTGATGAATTGTATTATATCGTACCTGATAAATGCACGGAGTGTAAAGGCTTCCATGATGAGCCTCAATGTGCGGCAGTTTGCCCTGTAGATTGTTGTGTTCCTGATGACGAACATGTAGAAACCGAAGAAGTGTTGTTAGGGAAGCAGCGTTTTATGCATCCAGAATAAAGTACGGTTTTGGTGCAAGAAGAATAAAAAGTTTCAATTATTTTAATAAAAAAAAGGCTACTCCAAACGGAGTAGCCCTTTTAGTATCATGGTCTATTATAGAATAGACTAGAACTTGTAGTTCAACGATAAGTTAAACATAGTACCTAATTGCTTTTGTTTTTTATGCAAAATGTGAAAGAATCTCGTTTTAATAATAATTTTTCACCTTTTATATATTAGACAGATTCTAGAGATTGTATATTCGCAAAAAATATATTG
>Ga0075467_10001798_pt1 | contig 17522 bp, 11 predicted proteins | sample DEB08_DNA_9_FD_75067 | JGI IMG/M metagenome (GOLD analysis project Ga0075467, IMG submission 75067) | Aqueous microbial communities from the Delaware River and Bay under freshwater to marine salinity gradient to study organic matter... | ecosystem: Environmental > Aquatic > Marine > Coastal ... | reverse complement strand
TTTATATGATACGGAAAGTTATAGCTTAAAAAAAATAATCTCGAAGACCAATCCAGATATCTTAAAAGCTAATCAACAGGCAGGCATCATTTATGACGACAATGACATACTTTGGATCCCTTCGCAAAATAATGGTTTTACAAAGGTAGATGTTAAAAACAATACCGTTAGTTATCTTACAGAAAATGAAGGCTTAACTGATAATAGAGGCACTGTAGCTAAAATATCAAAAGAAGGCGAAGTTTGGGTAGCTAGCCAAAACGGCATTTCCATTATTAATTTAGAACAAAACACACTTACCAATTTAAAAGAAGAAAACGGTCTCATCCCAGCAGAAACTTATGATCTTATTGAGAGAGGCGACTTAATGTATGCTGCTAGTGTTGATGGTCTTATTCCCATAGAAAAGTCATTAGCAAAGACGACAAACAAAGGTTTTTATAATTTTAATGGTGGTTTTGGTTTTAAGTCAAACGACTATCTGGAAGGTTCTCCTAAATTTCTAAAGAATGGACAGTTTTGGTCTGGTGTTGCTAATCCAGCAAGCCAATATAAACTTCTAATTATGGATAGTGCCCCAAAACCTGATACTACTTTAAGTACAGTTTATATTACCAAAATGTATGTAAGAGATGAAGACCCAGGATTTGATGATAAAAATAGTACAGATTCTCTAAATAACATAGTTGAATCGTATGCTAACTTAAAAAACATCACTTGGGATTCTATAAAAAAACCTTATGGTATTCCAAAAGGTTTGATGTTGCCCTTTGACCAAAACAGTTTAAGTTTTAGTTATGCTGGAGGTGATTTGTTTAATAGAGATCAATTAAACTATCGTTTTATTCTTGATGGTGAAGATGAAGATTGGACATTTGCAGGTTCTCAAACTAAAACAAAAAACTACTATAATTTAAAACCTGGTCAATATACATTTAAAGTAGCTGCAAGAAGTTTTAACAAGCCATGGTCAACACCAGATGAATTAACATTTCATATTAGTCCTCCTTGGTGGCAAACCAATTGGGCTTATGGCCTATACTTTCTTTTACTTCTAGGTCTATTAAAAATAGTAGATATCATACAAAAGAAGCGTACAATACAAAAAGAACGTGAACGCTCACAAAAAAGAGAATTAGAACAGGCAAAAGTCATTGAAAAAGCCTATGAGGACTTGAAAATTACACAAAAACAACTAGTGCAATCGGAAAAAATGGCATCGCTTGGAGAACTAACTGCTGGAATTGCACATGAGATTCAGAACCCTTTAAACTTTGTTAATAATTTTGCTGAAGTCAATACTGAGCTTATTGAAGAAATGAAAGAAGAATTGGAGAAAGGTAATTTAGAAGAAGTTCAAGATCTAGCAAACGATATCAGTGAGAACGAGAAAAAAATTATGTTTCATGGTAAACGCGCAGATTCTATTGTAAAAGGAATGCTACAACACAGTAGAAATAGCAATGGCAAAAAAGAACCAACCAACATCAATGCTTTGGCAGATGAATATTTACGTTTAGCATATCACGGTTTACGAGCTAAGGACAAATCCTTTAATGCTACTATGGTCACAGATTTTGATGATACCATCGGAACAATAAATATCATTGGTCAAGACATAGGAAGAGTGGTTCTTAATTTAATTACCAATGCCTTCTATGTGGTTGATGAAAAAAAGAAATCTGGAATTGAAAATTACGAGCCAACGGTTAGTGTTAGCACCAAAAAAAGAGGTACAACAACTGAAATTCGTATCACTGATAATGGCAATGGTATACCAGAATCAATACTTAATAAAATTTTTGAGCCTTTTTTCACCACCAAACCAACCGGAAAAGGAACAGGTTTAGGCTTAAGTATGAGTTATGAAATTATCACTCAAGGCCATGGAGGCGATTTAAAAGTAGAAACCAAAAAAGGTGAAGGCACCACATTTATTATAACATTACCAAATTAGATATTATGAATCTTAAAAACCGTTCAAAGGAACTAGTTCTGTTCTTCACAGCCATGCTGATGATGGCAGTTACTTCTTGTAACAATAAGAGTAAAACGGTTTCTTTTAACCCGGAAAAATCTGAGTTTTTGGCTCCTAGCACTATCCCTTTGGAATTTAGTAAACCAATAAAATTAGAATGGCACGTCGATGATTCTAGTCGTTTCGAATCAGCGATTATAAAAAAGGTGGATTTGGAAAATCTACCTTCCAAACCTTTTTATCCGGCTGGGTTTATTCCACTCAACGTTCCAATGGAAGAATCGAGTTTTAATTTTAACGTACTTCAAGACACTACAATCAATTTTAAAGAGTTGCCTTCAACGGCTATCCCTTTTAAAACGTCAATCCTTGAGTCACCAGTGAAAGTCCAGGCTAGTTTACCAAAAATAGAAAAGAATGCAGCCATAGGAATTCTCAATTTTGGAGAGGATCAGGGATTACCAGGATACGTGGTAAGTGCAATGATGGAAGATAGCAATGGGATGATGTGGATAGCAACCGACAAAGGACTCTGTAGGTTTGATAGCGAGCACCTCGAAATATATGATCTCATTGACCCAATTTTCACAGGTGCACAAGCATATGTAACAAGCATATTGGAGGACAAAAAAGGGAGGATTTGGGTTTATACATCTGAAAATGGAATCTATGTTATAGACTTACAAGCCGGACTGGTAAGCAACGTTATTTTCTCAAATCAAGGCATCAATAACATATTCTATTCTATGATAATGGATAGTCGAGGTCTTATCTGGATTGGCACTCTGAGGGATGGGATTTACATCATTGATCCAAACGACAATACCTTCAGGCATACACCACAACTAAGACCCGAGGACAATGGAAATACTCAGAATTTGGCTGAAGATGGGAAAGGCAATATTTGGGTTGGTTCACCCACAGGGCTCTCTGTAATAGATTTCGATGAAGGGAAAATTAAAACTGTAGAACATCAAAAGGAGTTTTCCCTAGTTTCTGTGAACGGATTATTCATCGATAGTGAAGACAGGATATGGGTTGGTACAGCTGAAAACGGAGTTTCAATTATTGATTCAAATCGAGCAAAAATTCAACATTTGGGACGCACACAAGGAATCACTGGAAGCGCTCATCATTTTACTGAAGGAAACAATCAAAACATATGGATGTCCTCTATTGACGGCGTTTATATTTTTGACCCAGCCAATCAAAAACTCAAACGTTTAAATGCGTCAAATGGATTAAGTGATGACCCAGTAGTTACGACATATTTAGACAAACAAGGTCAAATCTGGATAGCTTCCGCTAAAGGGCTTAACCTGATGGATACGGAAGGATTAATGCCAAATTTTTTAACAGCGGCTGATGGACTAAGTGGTCCAGATACCTGGTCATTTTTAGAAGATAAGCAAGGAGATTTATGGATTGGTTCAAGACAGGGAATTGATATCTATAATCACGATAAAAACCAAATTAAAAGAGTGGATCAGGAGCTTCAATTAACAAAATCTCCTGGTATTTCCTATAGAATACAACAAATACAAAATGGCAATTATCTTATTGTTGCTCCACGATTAGGGTTAGCAGTCTTCGATCCTATTCAGCAAACTATCAAAACAATCACACCAGCCCAGGGATTAACTACTGTCTTCCCTGCTTCAAGCTTAGTGGATCGTGATGGTCGAATTTGGACAGGCGCTTTTCAAAATGGAGTTGTGGAACTTATAGACTTGAAAAACAATACCTTTAAAACAATATCCAATAAAGATGGATTGATTGGAGATTTCATTTGGGAATTCGCTGAAGATGATCTTGGACAGATTTGGGTGGCAACAGATAAAGCAATTAACATTATTAATGTAGCCGATAATACCATCTCTCACTTAATGAGAAATGGAAGTGTTGAGGCAAGAAATTCAGGAGCATTCTATAAAGACGAAGCACAAAGAATGTGGATTGGAACTCGATCAGGTATATTAATTGCTGATCAGAAAAAGAAGCTTTTGACAACAATCTTACCAGAAAATGGACTAATAAATGAGGCAGTTTATACCTTATACGAAAACAAAGGAATAGTATATGTTGGTACAGGAAATGGGCTTACGGTTTTGACACCAAATCCAAATAAATTAAGCAACAGTGAAATTGGATTTGATTTTAAATCGTATGGAAAAGATCAAGGATTAATCTATACAGATTTTAATGAAGGAGGAGCATTTGCATTTGCAAATAAACTATGGCTTGGTATTGAAACAAAAGTTCTTACTATTACTGATATCCCAAAAATAGATACCACGCATAGTGTAACACATATTTCTGGTATAACGATTTCAGATCAGCCACAAAATTTTTATGACCACAAGTTAATCTCGCGTCATTTACCCGAACTAGACACCTTATTTACAGCACAACGTGACACCTTCTATGTTGCCGGACAGCTTCCCAAAGAAACAGGTTGGTTAAAAGAAAATAACATACAATGGGATAGTGTAAATGGAAGTTTTAATCTGCCTGTAAACCTAGAGATTCCTTTTGAGCAAAACTATTTGAGTTTTCAATTCACCGGAACTGAATTAGCTAACAGGAATAAAACACGCTACAGTTATTATTTAGACGGTTTCGATAGCGAATGGAGTGAAATTTCTGATAATCCCTTTAGTAAAAACTACCGGAACCTTCCAGCAGGAGATTATACGTTTAAAGTCCACAGCCGAACCTTTGATGGCCTTTGGAGTCAGCCAGCCGAATTTAGTTTCACAATTTTACCACATTGGACAAACACTTGGTGGGCGTGGATGTTGTACATCATAACATTTATGATTGTTGTTGGAAGTATTGTTCAATATCGATCTCGCACACTCCAAAGAGAGAATATTATTTTGGATGAAAAAGTAAAGCATCGTACAGCGCAATTGAACAAATCAGTCGAGGAACTAAAATTGTCTCAAACACAACTTGTACAATCCGAGAAAATGGCGTCACTTGGAGAGCTTACAGCTGGTATAGCGCATGAAATACAAAACCCTTTAAACTTTGTCAATAATTTTGCTGAAGTGAGTAATGAGTTGATTGACGAAATGAACGAGGAAATAGATAAAGGTGATTTGGAAGAAGCAAAAGTTATTGCCAAAGACATTAAACAAAACCTCGAAAAAATAAATCATCATGGTAAACGTGCAGATTCCATTGTAAAAGGAATGCTGCAACATAGTAGAAGTAGCAATGGCAAAAAAGAACCTACCAATATCAATGCCTTAGCAGATGAATATTTACGTTTAGCTTATCATGGTTTACGAGCCAAGGATAAGTCTTTTAACGCAACAATGCATACAGATTTTGACGATTCTATAGGGAATGTCAATGTGATTCCCCAAGACCTTGGTAGAGTCATTCTTAATTTAATAACCAATGCTTTTTACGTCGTTGATGAAAAAAAGAAATCTGGATTAGAAAATTACGAACCAACCGTTTCTGTAAGCTCAAAACAAGGAGATTCAACGATTGAAATCCGTGTTGCAGATAATGGCAATGGTATTCCAGAATCCATACTTAATAGAATTTTTGAGCCTTTTTTCACTACCAAACCAACAGGACAAGGCACAGGTTTAGGCTTAAGTATGAGTTACGATATTATCTCAAAAGGTCATAATGGCGAATTAAAAGTTGAAACCGCAAAAGGTGAAGGCACCACATTTATAATAACAATACCAAAATAGATACATATGAAAATACTAGTAGTAGATGACGAACACGATGTAAAAACATTATTTCTACAACGTTTTAGAAAAGAAATTAAAAAAGGAGAACTCAACTTTATGTTTGCTTTTTCTGGAGAAGAAGCATTAGAAACGCTTCGTAGTATGGATCAAGAAGCTGTTTTAATATTATCCGATATTAATATGCCTGGCATGAGTGGGCTTCAACTTCTAGAAAAAATAAAGAAAGATTTTGTGGCACCTCCTCCAGTCGTGATGATGGTTACTGCATATGGCGACGAAGAAAACTTTAATACGGCAAAAGAATTAGGAGCAGATGATTTTCTAACAAAACCCGTTGATTTTAAAATATTAAAAGAAAAATTAATCCAAAAAATATAATGGCAAAGATACTAGTAGTGGACGATGAAACAGATTTAGAGGTTTTAATCAAGCAAAAGTTTCGTAAAAAAATACGCGAAAAAGAATACGAATTTCTTTTTGCTATCAATGGTGTTGACGCCTTGGAAAAATTGCTTAATGACCCAGAAGTAGATATTGTATTGAGCGATATCAACATGCCAGAAATGGACGGTCTTACATTGCTTAGCAGACTAAGTGAACAACGACCTTTACTTAAATCGGTTATTGTATCAGCCTATGGTGATATGGAAAATATTAGGGTTGCCATGAATCGTGGTGCCTTTGATTTTATTACGAAACCTATCAATTTTGAGGATTTGACCTTGACTATGGAAAAAACATTAAAACATGTCAAACACATTAAGGAAACCTTGCAAGCCATAAAAGAAAACAATATTTTAAAAATGTATGTTGATGAAAATGTGCTGAACTTTATGGGAAGTCGTGAATACGAATCTACCATCATGGCTAATGAAACTATAAATGCCACAGTGATGTTTGTTGATTTATGTGGCTTTACTAAAATAAGCGAAACTGTGGCTGCCGATACAGTTGTAACCATGATTAATTCCTATTTTGATGAAATGGTAAAAGAAATTATGGCGCAACAAGGATTTATTGATAAATTTATTGGAGACGCTATAATGGCTGTTTTTAAAGGTGACTATCACTTAGATAGAGCCATTGACGCAGCTTTAGCTATAAGAACTAAAATAAATAATCTTCCAGAAGCTGAAAACTTACAAGGTTTTATGCCAAAAGTATCCATAGGTATTAAAAGTGGCGAAATGATTTCTGGAAATATTGGTTCAGTGACTTTAAAAAGATTGGATTACACAGTTATTGGAGACACTGTAAATACAGCTGCTCGTTTTCAAGATGCAGCAAAAGAAAATCAGATTATAATTTCTGAAGATTGTTACAACGAAGTAAAAGAGGCTTTTAAATGCAAAAAAATAGGTGACATTGAATTAAAAAATAAAGCTGAAGCCGTTACAGTTTATGAAGTTATAGAGTAAATTAGTAAAACACATTTATCAAACAACAACCAATATGGAAGATCAAAAATTACCAAAATCCACACCTAAAAAAAATAAACATACTGACGATTTAATTGACCATTATTGGGGAAGTATCGAATACGTTTCTGGACTTATTAAAGCTTCGGAAATAAAGGCAGGTCTTATTTTATCTTTCTACGGTATTTTGCTAAATTTCACTTATAAATACCTTGAGACCGTATTAGCAGAAGGCGCAAACTACCTCTTTCTTTATGTCTTATTAACTGCTTGGTTTTTATGTACAGCAACTTCAATTTACTTTAGTGTTCGTTGTTTTATGCCAAGAATTGAAGCCAAATACGAAAAAAATATTTTCTTTTTTGGAGATATTATTTCAAAATTTGGAAATGTCAAGGAATTTGCAAAAACATTTCATACTATAAGTTGTGACGAAGATCAATTATTCGATCAATTAGGGCAACAAATATTTATCATTTCAAAAATTGCATCCTATAAATTTTCTTGTGTTAACAAAGCTTTGCGCTATTTAGCTTTTGGCTTGTTATTATTATTAATAATCATGGGAAGCTTTGCTATAGTTACACTTTAAACGCCATTATAAAATAAAAAACTTTCATAAACACCTTAAAACCAACATCATGAAATCATTTCTAAAAACGTTAAGCCTCATCCTTTTGACCATCCATTTTTCTTTCGGACAAATCCAAAGTAATTTAGAACTCATTGATATTTTTAATATGGAATTTATTTCTGAGCCACAAATATCTCCTGATGGAACCAAAATAGTTTATGTCCGAAATTTTAAAGATGTGATGACAGATAGAAATTTGTCTAACATTTGGATTTCAAATTACGATGGCTCAAACAACAGACCTCTCACGACTGGAAATCAAAATGATTTTGATCCAAAATGGTCTCATGATGGAAAAAAAATAGTGTTTAAATCAAATAAAGAAGATAGTAAAATGAAGCTCTATTTGATGTGGTTAGACACTAAAGAAATCATGCCATTAACTAATCTACCACAATCTCCAGGACAAGTTGCTTGGTCTCATAACGACCAATATATTGCTTTCAATATGTTTGTGCCAAAAGATCATGCATCCATAATAAAAATGCCTGCAAAACCTGAAGGTGCTAAATGGAATACACCTCCAACCTATATTGACGATTTAAATTACAGAGGTGATGGACAAGGATATCTAAAAAGTGGAAACATGCAGTTGTTCACCCTATCAACTGATGGAGGTTCGCCAAGGCAACTAACATTTACAGATTTTGATCATGGTACTCCAATTTGGTCAAAAAATGATAAAGAATTATACTTCAGTGCAAATTTTCATACAGACGAAGAACTAGAACCAAATGACAGTGAAATTCATCAAATTAATTTAGCATCAGGACAATTAAAAACACTCACAAAACGATATGGGCCAGATCAAGAGCCTGTTTTGTCGCCTGATGGTTCTAAACTTGCCTATACTGGTTCTGATGACACCTATCAAGGCTATCAAGTAACGGAATTATATGTAATGAATTCAGATGGTTCAAACTCAAAATTGCTTTCAAAAGATTTTGATCGCGACATTGCAAACATTAATTGGGATACTAGTGGAAATGGCATTTATTTTCAATATGATGACAAAGGTGATACCAAAATTGGTCACATCACTTTAAATGGAAAAGTGACAACAATTGCAGAAAAACTCGGTGGTTTATCCTTAGGTCGACCATATAATGCGGCTGATTACACGGTTTCTAATAATGGAAAATTTGCTTACACGCTTGGCGGAACAAATCATCCTTCTGATTTAGGAGTTACAGATGGGAAAAGCACAAAAAGACTAACAGCTGTTAATGATGATTTATTCTCTTTTCGAAATTTAGGAAATGTTGAAGAAATTTGGTGGAAATCATCTTTTGACCAAAGAGATATTCAAGGTTGGATTGTAACACCTCCAAACTTTGATCCCGATAAAAAATATCCTTTCATTTTAGAAATTCATGGTGGACCTTTTTCAAGTTACGGTTCAGTCTATTCAGCCGAAATTCAAGCTTTTGCTGCAGAAGGCTATGTCGTTCTTTATACAAATCCAAGAGGAAGCACTAGTTACGGTCAAGAATTTGGTAATCTAATTCATCACGATTATCCTAACCACGACTATGACGATTTAATGTCTGGAGTTGATGCAGTCATTCAAAAAGGTTATGTAGATGATAAAAATCTCTTCGTAACTGGCGGAAGTGGTGGTGGCGTTTTAACTGCTTGGATAGTTGGTAAAACAGATCGTTTTGCTGCTGCTGTGGTTGCAAAACCAGTTATCAATTGGTATAGTTTTGTGCTGTATGCAGACGGAACTCCATTTTTTTATAAGTATTGGTTTCCTAACAAACCTTGGGAAGATCCAAGTAGTTATATAAAACGTTCACCTTTGTCTTATGTAGCAAATGTCACTACACCAACAATGTTATTAACAGGAGAAGAAGACTACAGAACACCAATTGCGGAATCAGAACAATTTTATGCTGCCTTAAAATTAGAAGGTGTTGAAACTGCTATGGTCAGAATTCCAGGAGCATCACACGGAATTGCCAACAGACCAAGTAATTTAATTGCAAAAATAGCAGCCATTTTAGCTTGGTTTGACAAACACAAAAATTAAAAAACAACATAAATAATTCATCATGAAGTTTATTATTAAGATTTTCATTCTATTTTACACTATCACTAGTTTTTCCCAAGGCACAAGGCTTTTGCGCCAACCAGACATCAATAACTCCCAAATTGTTTTTTGCTATGGAAGCGATATTTGGATCGCTGGACTAAATAATACAACTGCAAAAAGATTAACAAGTACTGCTGCTGTTGAAAGTGATCCTTATTTTTCTCCCGATGGAAAATGGATAGCTTTCACATCTAATCGCTTTGGCTCTAACGCAGTATATGTTGTTTCCGTTGAAGGTGGCGAAGCAACACGACTAACTTGGCATCCAAATGGTGCACAAGTTCGTGGTTGGACAAACGACGGAAAGCATATTTTATATGCATCTAGTCGCGATGTAGCTCCTAGTAGTTTCGATCGTTTATGGACAGTTCCAGTGAAAGGTGGCCCATCAACATTAGTAACAAATCAATGGAGTACTAGTGGTTCTTATTCTAAAGATGGCAAACACATGATTATTGATCGAATGAATCGTTGGGACGAGGAATGGAGAGCTTATAGAGGTGGTCAAAATACACCTTTGGTTATTTTGAATTTAGAAAATTCACAAGAAACTTTGCTGCCAAATGATAAGACTACAGATATAAAACCCATATGGATAGATGACCATATTTATTTTCTGTCTGACAGAGATTTTGTTGCTAATATTTGGTCATTCAACTCAAAGACTTCAAAGCTAAAACAAGTCACCAAATTTAAAGGCTCAGATATCAAATCATTATCTGGTCATGATAATATGCTTGTTTATGAACGTGATGGTTATTTACACACCTTAGACCTCAATACAAACGCATCAACTCAATTGAATATCAATGTTGTTGGAGATTTTCCTTGGGCAAATACTAAATGGGAAGATGTAAGCAAATCAACCAGTTCTGCTTCTTTATCTCCAACTGGGAAACGTGCAATTATGGAATCTAGAGGCGAAATCTTCACAATTCCAATTGAAAATGGAGATTCAAGAAACATGACACAAAGTTCTGGAGTCGCAGACAGAACACCAATTTGGTCACCAAAAGGAGAAGAAGTAGCTTGGTTTTCTGATAGAAATGGTAAAGGTTACGAATTATTGATAGCCAATCAAGATGGCATGTCAGCACCAAGAAATATCTCCATTGGTGAATCTAAATTAGGATGGGAGCCAACATGGTCACCGGATGGAAAATATATTGTATTTACTGATGATGATGTTAGGATTAGACTCGTTGATATTGCTTCAGGAACTATTAAAACAATTGGTGTTGGTGGTAACAATTTAGAACGTGGCAGCTTAGGTTTAACATGGTCTCCAGATTCGCAATGGTTAGCCTATTCAAAATCTGGCAAAAATAATTTCAGACAAGTAATGCTATGGTCTTTAGCTTCAAGTAAAACACAAGCAGTTACTAACACACTTGCAGATGCCTTCTCACCTACTTGGGATGCAGACAAAGAACATCTTTACTTTTTAGCAAGTACAGATGTGGCTTTAGGCTCAGGTTGGGCAAATACAAGTTCTATGACTGCAAATCCTGAATATGCTGCATACGTGATTAATTTACAATCAGATGATAAGTCACCTTTCAAGCCAAAAAGTGATGAAGAAGAAGCTGAAAAGAAAGAAAATGAAAAAGAAGATGAAAAGCCAAAAACTGATGAGAAGAAAGAAGATACTAGCCTAAAGATTGATTTTGAAAATATTGAAAGACGAACATTAGCTTTAGATATTCCTGTTCGGAATTATTCATATATGTTAAGTGGACCTAAAGGCTCTGTATTTATCATGGAACGCATTCCAAATGATAGAGGATTAACAGTTCAAAAATACAAGTTGGAAGACAATGAAGCCAAAGAGTTTATTGGTGGAGCAAGCCAAATATCAGTTTCTACTGATGGTAAAAAAATGCTCGCACAAGTCAATGGAAATTGGCAAGTTATGGATACTGGAGGACCTAGCGGAAAAGATGGAAAATCTTTAAAAGTGAATCTCCAAATGAATTTAAATAAAACTGCTGAATGGACACAGATGTTTGAAGAAGCGTGGCGTTATGAGCAAGATTATTTTTACGATCCAAATATGCATGGTCGTGATTGGAATGTTGTTTATAAAAGATATGCTCCTTTAGTACCATACATAAAGCATAGAGCAGATTTAAATTATATTTTAGATCAAATGAATGGTGAATTATCTGTAGGTCATAGTTTTGTTCGTGGTGGTGATTTTCCTGATGTCGACAACTCAAAAGTTGGTTTATTAGGTGCAGATTTAGAAGCAAAAAGTAACCGTTGGCAAATAAAACGAATATTTACTACCGAGAGCTGGAATCCTGGATTAACTGGTCCTTTAGATCAGCCTGGATTAAACATAAAAGAAGGTCATTACATCGTTGGTATAAACGGAAATCCTTTAACAGCAAATGATAATCCGTTCCAGTTATTAGATGGTACCTTAGATAAACAAACTACATTACATATTAATGACAAACCAGAATTCACAGGTGCTTGGAAAGAAATTGTAAAACCCATAAGAAGTGAAAACGGATTACGCCAACGTACTTGGGTTGAAGATAACAGGCGATTGGTTGACGAACTTTCAAATGGTCGCTTAGCTTATGTTTGGGTGCCAAATACAAGTGGTGCAGGTTTTGTGTCTTTCAACCGTTATTTCTTTGCACAACAAGACAAAGAAGGTGCTGTTATAGACGAACGTTTTAATGGTGGCGGAAATCTAGATGATTATATGGTAGATTTAATGACCAGAACACTTCGCGCTGGACTTACTAACGAAGTTCCAAATGGTATACCAATGCGTCTTCCTGCTGGAATATTGGGTCCAAAAGCATTAATTATAAATGAGCTTGCTGGTTCTGGAGGAGACTTTTTTCCTTGGGTATTTAGGCAACAAAATGCAGGCCCTTTAATAGGAACTACAACTTGGGGAGGCTTGGTAAAATCTTCAACACATTATCGTTTAATAGATGGAGGTTCATTAACTGCTCCAGATAATGCCGTTTTTGATCCAATAAATAATAAATGGGTTACTGAAAATGAGGGTGTTGCTCCAGACATAGTAGTAAGACAAGATGCAGTTTCGTTATCACAAGGAAAAGATCCACAGCTAGAACGTGCTGTTCAAGAAGTACTTAAAATGTTAAAAACGCAAGGCACTAAAAAAGTGGTTCCTCCTCCTTTTTCAAAACCTGCAAAATCAAATAATGAATAGAAAAACGATTCATAAAAAATGAGAAAACTAAACATAACCACCTTACTATTAATTTGCTTAATAAGCATTGCATCTAATGCGCAAACTGATAAGAAAAATGATGCGTTTAAAGAAGATAGTCCTTTAGGAGAATTATTTAAAATTCAAAAAGCTAAAATTGTAGATGGTTTCTTTGGTGAAATAAAAAATGGTGTGCTTGTTCCTGAAACTTTGCTCATCAAAAAAGATTCCACGTCTATTGGTCGTTTTGAAGTAACCAATGCACAATTCAAGGCGTTTAAACCAAGTTTTACTTATGAAGCAGGTATAGACAATTATCCTGCTGAAGTAAATATGCAAGATGCAAAGGCTTATGTAAAATGGTTATCAGATAAAACAGGAGAAACTTACAGATTACCAAATGCTAAAGAAGCTGAAAGTTTGCATAAACAAGCGCATAAAATTGGTGCCAAAGAACTCACTTTAAATTATTGGGCTGGATATGATATTACCAAAGAACAAGTACCAATGCTTAATGAAAAGCTTAAAGAGCTACATACCATTTTATACAAAAAAGTAGGCAAAAAGAAACCAACGAAAGTTGGGGATGCCGAAGTGTATGATTTAGGTGGCAACGTTGCTGAATATTATGAAAATGGTATTTATGGCTATAGTGCTTACGATTTTTACGATGTCAATGATGATAGTATGATAAATAGTAAACATGTTGGCATTCGTGTTATTAAGCAATAAGAATTCATGATAAAATTCTTTCGAAAAATACGTCAAAACATGATTAAAGAAAACAGAGTAAGTAAATATATACTCTATGCCATTGGCGAAACTATTCTTGTAGTTATTGGTATTCTTATTGCCTTACAGATTAATAATTGGAATGAGGAAAAGAAGACAAAAGCAAAAATTAAAAACACACTTGTAGCATTACATAATGATTTAGTACAAGATACCTTACTCATAACCAATGGACTGCCTTATGTTATAGAACAATTTGAGCTAAACGAATCCCTTAGAGATCGTGTTGCCCAACCCAAAGCAACATTGGACACACTAATTAATATAACTCGTTATGAATTTAATCCTAATTGGAGCTATCAAATATTATATAATACAAATGCCTACAACAGTTTAAACCAAACTGGATTGATAGAAAGCTTATCAGATTCTTTAAAAGCTAACATCAAGAATTTTTATAATAATAAATTCTATCTCAATAACAAGGTTGAAAAAATCACAAATGATTATAGAAATAAAGTATCGTCCTTTGTCGATACATATGCATTTGGTTCAACAAGCCTTCACGATCAAGGTCCACTTATTAATAATTTAATTTGGGAGAATGTAAATCCTAGCCATCTAGCAGCTACTTTTCAAGGCATAAGTAATTTTAAGAGAATTCAGTACAAGGAAACCAAAGAGGAGATGGAATATTCTTTAACACATTCTAGAAGTTTATTACAGCATATTGATTCCTATCTAAAAAAGCTATGATAAAATTTTTCCGTAAAATACGCCAAAACATGATTAAAGAAAACCGAGTTAGTAAATACATGCTTTATGCTATAGGCGAAATTATTCTGGTTGTTATAGGTATTCTTATTGCACTTCAGATTAATAATTGGAATGAAGAAAAAAAGATTAATAAATCCATAGAAAATCATTTAGCCATCTTAAAGCAAAACTTAAGTGAAGATTTTGAGCAGTTAAAAGAATTGAATCAAAACATGGTTGACAATACTAACCGCTCAGATTCATTAATGATGCAAATGAAAACTTTAATTCCAATTGATAATTACACCTCTAAATATATAGTAACACTATTGTTGGAATATCAATTTAGGCCAAATACTAACGCCATGGAAACCATGACACAATCTAATGAAATTCCATTTTTAAAAACCGAATTACAAACTGCCATACTAGACTACTATGCGTTAATTAAAAGCGCTCAAGAACGAGAGCAAATTTCAAATACTCAAATACAGAGTAAATATGAGGTTTATATAAATAAAAATTATCCATCAATTTTTCAAAGAAATAATGAATGGGAATTTTTAAAAAATTATTACAAAGATGATCCAAGACCTTTAAGCTTTATAAATGAAAAAGATTTCTTAGCTGACAAGACATTAGAATCGTTGATTACTTCTCGCTATTTTCAAAGTGTTGCTCTAAAAAAGTTTTATTCAGATTTGTTAGACGCTTCCAGTAACATATTAAAAATGTTATAAACAATGATTAAATTCTTCAGAAAAATACGTCAAAATATGATTAAAGAAAATCGAGTTAGTAAATACATGCTCTATGCCATTGGCGAAATAGTCTTGGTGGTTATTGGTATTTTGATTGCTTTGCAGATAAATAATGCAAACGAAGACAGAAAAGCTCGAAAACAAGAAGTAAAATATCTTAAAAACTTACAAATAGATATTCAGACAGAACTTAAAAATAATGATACTATTATTGCCTTTAGAGCCAATAAATCGAAGGTTGGAGCGCGAATGCTTGAATTTAAAAAACTTGAAACTGTACAAGATATATTTGAGTTAGAAGGTGCGATACAAACTGTTTTTTGGTGGACAACCTTTATACCAACAAACAATACCTATAAAGAATTACTTAGTTCAGGAAATTTAAACTTTATAAAAAATGATTCCATAAAAGATTACCTTATGGAGCTTGACAAAAAATATGTACAGATTGAAAATGCTGAACACCATATGCGTATGGAATATGAGAAGTATCTTTATGATACTTCTATTCTAAATGGTGACATCCTAAATGTCATGGACTTTCAATTATCGGCTGAAAAAGGAGAAATAACCCTGAAAGACCCAAGTCAAATTCCTATTGATGCTATAATCCCTCAATATCAAGGATTATTAACAAACAAAACTTTTATTAATGGTTTAAAACTCTCCATCATGAATAATGTTTTTATTAAAAACTTTCATATTGAGTTGACAGCACATCTTGAAAAATTAAATCAATTCATTGTTGATGATTTAAAGAGCATATAATAAATGATTAAATTCTTTCGTCATATTCGTAAATCACTCCTTATGGAAAATAAAACAGGCAAATACTTAAAATACGCTATTGGTGAAATCATCTTAGTAATGATTGGTATACTCCTAGCCTTACAAGTTAATAATTGGAATGAAAACCGAATTTCGAGAACTAAAGAAAAACTACTTCTTAAAGAACTTCATGCAGAATTCCTAACCAACAAAGCACAATTAGACTCTGTTCTCTATTTCCATAAGCGGTCGCTTAAAGCTGTACAGAATATTATGCCTATGTTCCCAATTAATGACTTAAAGACAGTAAACATAGATTCCTTGAGCAAAAATATCTATTATTTAGGTTGGACACATACGTTTAATCCTTCTCAAGGCATTACAAATTCGCTTTTAAACAGTTCCTCCTTTGACCTCATTTCTAATGATACGTTACGAAACTTATTAATACGTTGGAATGATGTGGTAACAGATTATCAGGAAGAAGAAATGAGGGCTTATAACAATTATAATAACTTTTTAAAACCATACGAAAAAAAGCATATGATCTACCATGATGATTATAAGCAATGGCTTAATGATCCACGATTAGATCTAGATTTTTTAAAAACGATTGAATTTGAAAACTATGTTCGAGATAGATATAATGACGTGAATGACATTGTGAATAATGGTGCTGGTGAAATTGAAATTGTCACTAACACTATAGATAAAATTATTGCACTATCTAAACCAAAAGACAATGATTAAATTCTTTAGACATATTCGAAAATCACTACTTATGGAAAACAAAACAGGCAAATACTTTAAATATGCATTAGGCGAAATTATCTTAGTAATGATTGGGATTTTATTAGCACTTCAAGTTAATAATTGGAATGAAAACCGCAAGGCGACACATCAGGAAATAACCATACTTGAAAACATACAAGAAGACATCCTGTTAGACACTCTAGATATTAGTTTTAATATTGACCACCATAAAGAATATATTGATTCAGAAAAAAAATTGCTTCACTTTTTGCAAAGCAATCTTACTCAACCTCTTGATTCTATTAATTACACGTCGGCTTTAGGTGTTCCCTTAACCATTGCTTTACATAAATCAACGTTTAATAATTTACAAAACAATCAAATAGGCATTATAACCAATAACAAATTAAAAAAGGACATTTCTAGATTTTATGATTTTTTTGTTCAAGCAGTTACAATGATTGAAAATGAAAAACCTGTTTATGAATCATACAGTTCTAAAAAACCATTTTTCCAAAAGTATTTTAAGCTGTCAAAATCTGATTATGAACTTAATAACAGTCAATCTAATAACGAAGATTATTACAATCCCAACCTTACTAAAAGAAATCTTGAATTCAGCGATATAAATGGCGCTAAAAATGATGAAGCCTTTAAAATAGAGCTTAACGAAAGTATTTTTATACGTCAGGTTAAAATTGACTTTTAT